>Ga0307479_10003024_pt1 | contig 15291 bp, 12 predicted proteins | sample atmos_gasesECM4C_FD_203743 | JGI IMG/M metagenome (GOLD analysis project Ga0307479, IMG submission 203743) | Hardwood forest soil microbial communities from Morgan-Monroe State Forest, Indiana, United States - atmos_gasesECM4C_515 | ecosystem: Environmental > Terrestrial > Soil > Temperate... | reverse complement strand
AATTCCGGGGATCATCTTGAGAGCCTGTCGTGGCTGCTGGTGGATCTTCTGTCCATGCACCAGATGGCACGGGTCCTGGTAGGCGACCCGCAGAGCGACACGACGCGTCGGCGCCCGCATCCCGCCATCGATCAAGAATTCCGAGGCGTCTTTGACCGTTCTCGAAAAGGCGGCACCGGCTTCACGCCGCCGCGGGTCGCTGCGCAGCTGCAGGTCGTACTCCTTCATGTTCGAGCCGCAGCCGGCGGCATTGACGATCACGGCATCGAGCTCCAGGGCGTTGAAGGTGTCCATGGTCCGCGCCGCCAGCCGCGCGGCGGTCTTGGCCTCCCCCGCATGCGACGGCAGCGCGCCGCAGCAGACGCGTTCGGATGGAATGACGACGTCGTATCCGTTGGCGGTCAGCGCGAGCGCGGTCCGCCGGTTGGTGCCCCGGAACATCTCATCCTGGATGCAACCGGCGAGGAGGCCGACCTTGCCGCGCCGTGGATGCTGCCCTTGCGACAACGCCGGCAGCGACGGACGGTTCGTCGCCGTGTCGCCCACCGGCGGAAACGCCGCGAACTTGCCGAGTGGAAGGAGCTTCCAGGCGCCGCTGCGGCGCAGCAGGGCGGGCGCGTGCAGCGCGCGCGTCAGGCGATAGAGCCAGCCGGCCACCCGCAGCCGTCGCGGATGCGGCAGCAAGCCGTTGAGCAGTAGGGCGCGCACGGTTCGGTCACGCCGGTTCTGCGCCGGGGTGAGCGCGCGCGCCATCTCCATCACGGCGCCGAACTGAACCCCGGAGGGACAGGCGGTCTCGCAAGCGCGGCAGTTGAAGCACTGGTAGATGTGGGCCTGGAACCGGGGATCATCGAAGGCGACGAGACCGAGCGACGCCTCCTTGATCTGCCACATCCGGCCGCGCGGGGTGTCGCCTTCGTGGCGCAGCGCGCGGAAGGTGGGACACTTGGGCAGGCAGAGCCCGCAGTGGATGCAATCCCGCACCAGGTCCATGTCGATCCCGGCGGCGGGGACCGGCACCCCATCGCGGTCGAGTTGTCGTTTGAAGTCCAGAACGGCGGGCTGCGGCATGCCGCTTAGATCCCGCCGACGAACCGCCCGGGGTTCAGGATCCCGTTCGGGTCCAGGGCTTGCTTCAGGGCACGCATGATAGGGAAGCCGGGCGGGGGCGGGCCCCAGACGTCGAGCGACGGCTTGACCGACGGAGGCGCGGACAGCACCACTACCTGACCGTCCGCCCCGGCCGCGCCGCGCAGCCCCTCGAGCGCGACCGCCGCGGTGGTGGCGGGCACCCGCAGATCGACGATGCCGGACGGCGGCTGGATCAGCGCCTGGGCGTCGGCCGGAACGGCGACCATCACCGCTGGAAGGCCCACCACCGGCGTGATGACGCGAAGCAGCACCACCTCATCCGCCGGCGCCGACCAATCCCGAGCCGCATCCCAGAAGGCGGCGAGAATATCCTGGCCTTCGACCCGGCCGCCGGCCTCGCGCACGACCCGGCTGGCAAGGTCGCGCGCGGCGTCGACCTCGCGGGCGTAGCCCTCGAGTCTGAGCGCCAGCGTCCAGCGCCAATCCGCGGTCAGGCCACACGCCCACAGCACATGGCGGTCGATGACGATCGCAGCCGACGGCGCCAGGTACTCACGCGCCAGCCGGGCGGCGGCGCCGATCGCCGGCAACGCCCCATCGAAGTGGCCGAGCACGGTTGCCTGCGCTTCGGGTCTGGTCTGAATTTTGAAGTTCACTTCGGCGACGACGCCAAGCGTGCCGAGCGCGCCGATATGCAGCTTCATCAAGTCGTAGCCGGCGACGTTCTTTACCACCTTGCCGCCGGCGCGGGCCACCTTTCCCGACGGGTACGCGACCGCGATGCCGATCACCCAGTCACGGACCGTGCCGTAACGCGCCCGGCTGAGCCCATTCGCATTGGCCGCGACCATGCCGCCGACGGTGGCGCGCTGCGGATGTGGTGGGTCAAGCGGAAGGCGCTGGCCATGCGCCGCGAGCGCCGCCTGCAGCTCGCTGAGCCGCATGCCAGCTTCGACTCGGCAGGTGAGGTCAGCGGGCTCGTACTCCAGCAGCCGGCTCATCCCCGCCGTCGAGAACGCGATGTCGTACCCGCGTGGTACCGACCCCAGTCGCATCTGGGTACCGCCACCCCACACGACCACCCGGGCCGGCACCAGGTCGCACTGGCGTAGACCGCGGGCCGCGTCCTGCGCGTCGGACGGTCGTATCACCTTTGACGGCAGCAGCCCGTCGACGCTCATCAGCCGCTGCTGTTCGACGCTGATCTGGTGGCCGGGCAGCACCTTGGCCCGCGCCTCTACACCCATAGGTCGTCTCCGCCACCAACCGCCGCCACCTGCCGGCGAGGATATCCCGACGGAGGCGGCTGCGCCGAATGCCCGCGCCCCTCGCCGGGAAAGACCTTTCCCGGATTCATCAGGAGGTGGGGATCGAAGACACGACGGATACGGTCCATCACCTCGAGGTCGTCGTCGGAGAACACGTAACGAATGTTCTCTCGCTTCTCCAGTCCGATCCCGTGCTCGCCGGTCACGGAGCCGCCGGCATCCGCGCAGAGCTTCAAGATCTCGTCGCCGATGCGAAGCACGGCCTCGTACTGGCCGGCCTTGAAGGCGTCGAACAGGACCAGAGGATGCAAGTTGCCATCGCCGGCATGGAAGACGTTGCAGATCTTGTAGCCGGTGCGAGCGCTGATCGCATCGATTTTTGCCAGGGTTTCGGGGAGCTTGGTGCGCGGCACCACCCCATCCATCACGTAGAAGTCGGAGGACAGCCGGCCCATCGCCGAGAAGGCGCCCTTGCGTCCCTTCCACAACGCCTGGCGTTCCGCCTCGCTGCGCGCGACCCGCACTTCGCTGGCACCGTTTTCGCGGCAGACCTTCGCCATCCGTTCGCCCAGCTCCTCGGCGACCTCCGGGATGCCGTCGACCTCCAGCAGCAGGACGGCGCCGGCATCCAGCGGGTAGCCGGCATGCGACGCCGCCTCGATCGCCTGGATGGAGAGCTTGTCCATCATCTCGATGGCGGCCGGCAGGATGCCGGTCCCCACGATGGCGGAGACCGCGTTGCTCGCCGTTTCCACGTCGGGATAAACCGCCATGAGCGTTTTCTGGACCGGTGGCAGCGGCTGGATCTTGACCCAGATCCGGGTCACGATCCCCATCGTCCCTTCGGACCCGACCAGCAAGCCGGTCAGGTCGTATCCGGTCGCTTCGGCGGCCTTACGGCCGCCGACCTGCACCAGGTCGCCCGAGGGCAGGGCAATTTCCAGACCGGTGACGTGGTTGACCGTGACGCCGTACAGGAGGGTGTGCGGTCCGCCCGCGTTGGTGCCGACGTTGCCGCCGATGGTGCACGCCCCCTGGCTCGAGGGGTCCGGGACGTAGTAATAGCCATGCGGTTTGAGCGCCTGGCTGAGCGCCAGGTTGACGACGCCCGGCTGTACCACCGCCCTCAGGTTCTCGATGTCGATCTCGAGAATCTGATCCATCCGGGCGAAGGTGATTACCACGCCGTGCTCGACCGGCACCGTCCCCCCGGCAAGGCTGCTCGCCGCGGAGCGCGCGGTGATGGGAACGCCCGCTTCGGCGCAGGTTTTGACCACGTTGGCGACTTCTTGCGCGGTTCCCGGGATGACGACGATGTCGGGCAGCGCCGTCTCCGGACTCGCGTCGTACTGGTAGAGGCGGACCTCGTAGGGATCGGCGAAGGCGTAGCGTTCACCGACCACCTCGCGTAGCTGGCGCAGCAACGAGTCGAGCTTCGCTGGCTCCATTCGGCTTTTAGCCTACGCCGGACGTGTGTGCGTTAACCCACCGTCGGGATGATCCCTGGTATCAGGTACACCTCGATCAACGCCACGAAGCCCACCGCCGCGGTCAGGATCAGGCTGTAGCCGATGGTGCGGCGGAAGATATCGCCCTCGGCGCCCACCCGGTTGACCCCAGCCGCCCCGACCGAGAGATTCTGGGGGCTGATCATCTTGCCCATCACGCCGCCCGAAGAGTTCGTTCCCGCGGTGAGGACCGGGCTCAGATGGTGCCCACCGATGACGATCTGTTTGGCGGTAAAGGCCTGCATCGGGCCGAAGAGGGTGTTGGAGGCCGTGTCGCTTCCGGTCAAGAACACGCCCAGCGCGCCGATCACTGCCGAGAAGAAGGGGAAGACCGCCCCCGTCTTCGCCATCAGCAAGGCGAGCGTCGACGTCATGCCCGAGAAGTTCATCACCGCGGCGATCCCGAGGATGAACGCGATCGTTATGATCGGCAGCGCCAGCTGGCGCAGCGTCCGACCATACGTCGTAAAGAACAGGCTCAGTGGCGCACCGCGGATCGCCATCACGATGAAGGCCACGATGGAGGCGAACAGCACCAGGCTGCCGGCGGCCGCCAGGAAGTCCCAGGTAAACGTGATGGGATACGCGGTCGACTTGGCCACGATGGGCGGCTCCTGGAAGATCTGCGGCTTGGGCTTGGCGGAGGTGCCGGTGTAACTACCCGGCCACTGGAATCGCCAGAAGGGGAATTTGAAGGCGCCCGCGTCTACGGCCGGGCTGGGACCGATCCAGGGATTGGGGCAAAGCTTGAAGGCGGGCTGGCCGCATTTGAGGTCGGCCGTGATGTTGGCCGGCGTATGCAGCGCGTTCTTGACGTTACCGGCCGGACTGCCGGAGAAGAAGGGCAGGTTGCCCATCTGGCCGATCAGGATGACGACCACCAGGATCACGTACATCGTGTAGGCGCGCACGATCCGGCCCGGGGCATCGACGACTTCGGCGACGGCCGCCCCGACGCTTCGAAACCTCGGGGTCGCTCCCGCAAACCCGGGCGTGCGATCCGTAGCAAAGCCCCACAACGCGCGCGGCTTCCAGACGCGCAGCAAGAGCGCCACTGCGGCCATGGAGAACAGGGCGGCGAGCACGTCGGTCAGCTCCGGACCGATGAAGTTGGAGACCAGGAACTGGACAACGGCGAAGACGACGCCGGCGGTGAGGACGGCAGGCAAGACTTCGACCATGCGCTTCCAGCCGGCGAGGACCACGATCAGAAAGCCCGGGATGATGATCGAGAACACGGGCAGCTGCCGGCCCACCATGGCGGAGAGCGCCAGCGTGACCGGGGTCTGATCGGCGGCGCTGTGCCCGATGATTGGGGCGGTCAGCAGGCCGAGCGTCACGACCGGGATGCCGATCGATCCGAACGCGACCGGCGCGGTGTTGGCCAGCAACGCCAGCACCGCAGCACTGATCGGCTCGAATCCCAGGCTGGCGAGAATCGCCGCCGAGATCGCCACCGGCGCGCCGAAGCCGGCAATGCCCTCCATCAGGGCGCCGAAACAGAAAGCCACCAGCAGCGCCTGGACCCGCCGGTCCTCGGTCAGCCGAGTCAGCGAGCGCCGGATGACATCGAAGTCACCGCTGGCGATCGTCAGGTTGTGGAAGAAGACCGCGTTGAGCACGATCCAGCTGATCGGCCACAGCCCATTCGCCATGCCTTCGGTTGTCGCCGAGAGGTCGAGCCCGAGCGGCATGCCCCAGACGCCGAACGCGAGGATGGCCGCGGACAGCAAGGCCGTCAGCGCCGACAGCCACGCCGGCAAGCGGAGAAGCGCGAGCAGGATGAACAGGATGTATAGAGGAAGGCCTGCGACGATCGCCGAGAGAACAATGCTGTCGCCGATCGGCTGGTAGACGTGATGAAACGCCAGGATCGCGATGGCCCCGTTCATGACCGGAAACCTCCCTTCCTCCAGCTTCGGTACTGACCTAACGTTACACACGGCCGGGCCAAGACGCCACAATTGGCGAGATGAAAGACGTGGCGGTCAGAGACAGCTCGGCCCCTCCTGTCAGGCTCGATGACTTCGAGCCGGTAGCGCAGGCGATCCTGCCGAAAGCCATCTTCGACTACATCGCCGGCGGGTCGGAAGACGAAGCCACGCTTCGAGGCAACCGCGAAGCCTTCGCTCGATACCGATTTCGTTTCAAGGTCCTGGCATCCGCGGACCAGCCGGATCTCACCAGCGAGCTGATCGGGCACCGCTTTCGAATGCCGGTTCACCTGGCGCCGACGGCGATCCAGCGGATGGCCCACCCGGATGGAGAAGCGGCCTCCTATCAGGCGGCGAGCGACGCCGGGGTCGCGTTCTGCCTGAGCACGCTTGCCAGCCTGTCGATCGAGGAGGTGGCCGCCGCCGCCACCGGCGTGCGATGGTTCCAGCTGTACATGCACCCGGAGCGGGCGATCAGCGCCAGCTTCGTGGAGCGCGCGGTGGATGCCGGCTATGGCGCCATCCTGCTGACGGTCGACCTGCCGCTGGCGGGGCGCCGCGAGCGCGACATCCGCAACGAGTTCGCCCTGCCGGACGGCATCAGCTACGCAAACCTTGGGGGCAGGCGGACGAGATCAACCACCGCCGGACTGGACCCATTCGCCCAGGACGTGAATGCTCAGACGCATCCGGGTCTGAGCTGGTCGGATCTCGAATGGCTGGTGAAGAAGAGCCGGCTGCCCGTGATCGTCAAGGGGCTTGTCCGAGCGGATGATGCCGTTCACGCGGTGGAAGCCGGCGCCCGCGGCATCATCGTCAGCAATCACGGCGGCCGCCAGCTGGACTACGCGGTCTCGGGCCTCGATGCGCTGCCCGAGGTGGTCGAGGCGGTAGGAAGCCGGGTGCCGGTACTGATCGACGGCGGCGTGCGGCGTGGCACGGACGTCCTCAAAGCCCTCTGCCTGGGCGCCAGCGGCGTGCTGATCGGCCGACCGTATCTCTATGCGCTGGCGGTTGGCGGGGCCGATGGCGTCCGGGCGATGCTGGCGATGCTGCGCGACGAGATCGAGGTCTCGATGACGCTGCTCGGGGTGAAGGCGCTGGGCGAGCTCAGCCGGGACCTCCTGGTCCGAACCTAGCTGCCGGCTACCTGAACGGGCTGGCGACCGCTACCTTTTGGCCCCCGCAGTGGGGGCACGCATAGACGGTCACCACGCTGGCCGCGACCAGGCTGACAGAGGTCGCCTTGAGCGGCCGGACCATTTCCTGGCACGCCTCGCAGCGGACCAGCTCGGTCTCCCGTTTCTCCTCAGACACCCGGCCAATCCCTCCGAAAGAAGGATAGTCCTGTTAACCGGCGGCCGCCAGCTCCTTCGTCAGGGTGTCGAGGACGGGTTGGATCGTCTTGACCTGCCAATCGGGGGCGCCGTTCTGCGCCGCCGTGAAGCTCGCGGCCAGTTGGGCGCGGGCGGCCGATAGCGTTCGGGCGTCCTGTTGAGCCAGCTGGCTCTGGTTGGCGGCCGAGTGCAGGGCGAGCTGCTGGTCGTCGACCGTCACCGAGACCATTCCGTCGACCCATCGGGCCCAGAGCGGGTCCATCAGCGCTTCCGGGTCGGCCACCGGGACTTGCTGCGAGCGCAGGTCCGTCACCAGGGTCGAGGCCGTGGCCGCCGCCGCCGCCCAGGCGCGGGCATCGACACTGGCGTTGAGCTGGACCAGCGTGTTCGAATCCTGGCGCAGGTGTTTGGCCAGCGTCAGCTGGAGGGTCGCGCCGTGGGCGAGGTTGACGGCGGCGCCGAGCCCTTTCTCCAGGTGCTGGAGGGTGGGTCGATCGGTGGCGACGAAGGCCGGCTGCCGGAACTCCAAGGGCAGACTGCTGGCTTGAGCCATGTAGGCTTCGGCCGCTCTCACATGGCCGAGCGCATCGGCCGCCGAACTTTCCGTCTGCTTCGAAAGGGTAAGGTCCACGGACAGGCGGTCGTCGGTGAGGCTGACGCTACCCTTTGGCGAGATATCGGCCCAGAGCGCGGTGACCGAAGTGTTCACGTTGGCGGCGCCGTTGCGCGCCAGCCCTAGCTCATTCGCTTCCAGCTGGGTCAGTTTTGCCACCTGTTGCGGCAGCAGCACGGTGAAAAAGCCGGCGATGGCGCCTACCGCCAGCACCAGCATGAGGACGGAAAAGATCCGAGTGCCCCAGCTCACCCGGCGCGCCGGCCGGAACACGCGGCGTTGCGAAGCCGGTCTGGGCAGGGCCACGAGAACGTAACGCGGGCCGCGAGCCTCCTCTTGCCACCGGGGCGGCAACCCGCCTGACCGGTCTGTGACGGTCCTGTGGCAGACTCCCGCCAGGCTGCGCCCGACTCTTCACACTGGCGGCGGATCACACGGAACCCTGTGCTAGAGTGAAAATTCCGCGCACAAGATGGCCTACATCATCACCGAGACCTGTGTCGATCTGAAGGACAAATCCTGCGTCGACGTCTGCCCGGTCGACTGCATCATCGACGCCGGCGCCGAGGACCGGATGCTTTACATCAATCCGGATGAGTGCATCGATTGCGGTGCGTGCGTCGATCCCTGCCCGGTGGCGGCGATCTACCCCGAGGACGAGGTGCCGCCGGAAATGAAGCGGTTCATTCCCTGGAACTTCGACTACTTCAAGAGCGACGCCGACAAGGCCCGGGTGCGGGCTGAGATCAACGCCGCCTACCCGGAGAAGCGCCAGACCGAGGCCTGACGTTAGGCGGGTCTGGCCGGCCCGCTGCGCGCGGCTTGGACGCGACGGACCAGCCTGATCGGGAGTTGGATCACCCGCCGTGGCGGCCCCAGCCAACGGCGGAGCAGCGCCAGCGTTTGCGGTGTCGGCGGCCTGGGCACCCCCTCGGTCTCGAACAGGATGTCGGCGATCGCCTCCGCCGGACCCGTCGCCGGCTCGCTCCGGCTCAGCTCCAGCCAGCGGGCGGTGATCCACAGGTAGAGGTCCGCCTCGGTCCGTCCCGGGAAGTGCTCGAGGATCTCGTACTCGCGAATCAGGCTGACGATCGGCTGATAAACGTGGTCGTACCAGCTGGCCGCGGCCTCGGCGAGATCGACTTCGCGACCCTGTTGCAGGCCAAGGAAGTAGCGATGGCCGAGGATGTGTTCGAAGATTCGGTCGTAGCGTCCGAGGCGGCTGACCTCGATCACCGCATTGGGGCGAGTCCGATCGAGCTGGGTGCGCTCGAGAAAGTCGACGTATTCCCTGGCCTGCAGCAGGGCGGGCGCGTCCATGTCGCCGCTGAGCGGCGCCCGGGTCCGCACTTCGATCACCCGCGCCTTGATCGTCTTCCAGCCCAACTGGCGGGCCACGGACACCCGGTGGTGCCCATCCTTGACGAAGTACACCCCGCCAAGGTGGTAGACCTCGATCGGCGGCAGCGCCTCGCCGTGTCGCATGGCGGCGTCGAGTTGCGCCCAGCGCTGCCGCATCTGGGGTCGCACCGGAAGGAAGGATGCGTCGAAGTCCAGGGGTCGTCCCACCGATCCGCGGATGTCGGCGATCGGGATGTCTTTGAGGCCGCCGTATGACTGGCCCTCGAGCCGGGCGGCGCGGCGCACGTCGTCGAAGGAGAGCAGTGGCTTGGCATCGCGACGCAGGACGAGTCCGGTGTCGCGGAGAAACGCCTGTAGCCGGGCAGTCTCGAAATCGGCGCGTGCCCTGAGCTCTTTCATTGGGGCAGCTCGATCAGGCGATGGCCGACGACGTTGATCACGCGCGTTTCACCTAGCTGGGTTTCGCGGACGATCTCGCGGCCGTAGGGATGCACGTGCCCATGGAGGAGCAGTCGTGGGTGCATCCACTCGACAGCGCGGCGCACCGCCTTCAGCCCCTTGTGCGGCGCATCCGTGCCTTCGTTCACCCCGGCGGGCGGGCCGTGCGTGATCAAAATATCGGGACGGCGGCCTCGCAACCGAACTCGCAACGCGATCACCTTCGCCATCATCTGCCGCTCCGAGTACTGATGCGGTCCGTCGCTGTAGCGTATCGAGCCTTCCAGCCCCGCGACGACCAGTCCTTTCTCGGTCACGACCCGTCCGTCGATCTCCGCGCCTTCGGGGTAATCACCGCGGCGGCCCGGCGGATCGTGGTTGCCACGGACGAAGACCAGCGGTGCCGCGTAATGCGTCGCCAGGGCGTCGAGGTAATCGCCCGGCAGATCCCCGCATCCGATCAGAAGGTCCACTCGACCGAGTCCGGCGACGGTACGCTCGTCGAGGAGTTGCGGCTCGACCTCGTCGCTGACGGCCAGCAACCGGACGTTCACCGGAGGTTATCCGGCGCGCTGCTCAGGCTAGCTCGTCGAAGAGCGGCTGGACGTCACGCTGGTAGAGCGGCAGGTCGACTAGCGGATGCTCCTTGAGCGCCGGCACCTTGGCCGCCAGCTGATCGTCGTAGGTCGGTAGGTCGATCGAGTAGAAGACGCCGACCGAAAGGTTGTCACCGGTCTCATAGGAGGCGTGCAGCGCACGGGTCTTCTTCTCCACGATCTCATCGATGCTCGACGGATCCTTGACCACGGGATCCCAGCTCGCGTCGGTGTCGAGCCGCCGGATCCGGCTCCGGCCGATGTCCTCACCGGCGTACCACTCCTTGGTGCGGAGGTCGTTGTAGACCGGGCAGGTTTGAAAGACATCGAGGAACGACGTGCCTTTGTGGTTGATGGCTTGCACGATCAACGAGACCAGCGACTTGACATCGAGCGCGTAGCCACGGCCGATCCAGGTGTAGCCGGCGCCCAGCGCCACAGCGATCGGGTTGATGCCCTCCTGGATCGATGCCTCCGGCATCGACTTCGTCTTCAGCCCCTTGGCCAGTGTCGGGGAAGCCTGGCCTTTGGTGAGCCCATAGACCCCGTTGTTGAAGACGATGTAGGTCATGTCGATATTCCGGCGGCCACTGTTGAGGAAGTAGCCGGCCCCGATGCCGTAGCCATCGCCGTCGCCGCCGACGGCGACGACGGTCAGCTGGTTGTTGGCCAGCTTGGCGCCGGTAGCGACCGGCAGCGCCCGCCCGTGCAGCGTATGCAGCCCGAAGGTATCGATATAGTGCGGGGTCTTGCCGGAGCAACCGATCCCCGAGATCATGGCGATCTTGTAGGGCGCGATCTGGAGCTGGAACAGCGCCTGCTGAATGGAGCTGAGAATGCCGAAGTCACCGCAGCCAGGGCACCAGTCGACGTGCACCTCGGTTTTGTATTGCTGCAGGCTGAATTTCTTGGGGGTTGCCGCCGCGGTGGCCTCAGGCATGCGACACCATGACCTCCTTGCGCTGCTCAGAGAGCGCCGCCCGCACGCCCTCCACGATCTCGTTGCGCGAGAACGGCCGCCCATCGTACTTCAACACGTGGTGATCGAGCGCCACGCCCGTCTGCTCAGAGATCAGGGCGCCCAGCTGGGCCGAGTAGTTGTTTTCGATCAGGACCGTGAGCCGCGCGCTGCGCAGAATGGCGGCCACCGCATCGGCTGGGAAGGGGCGCATCAAGCGGATCTGGAGGAAGTTCACGGTGCGGCCGTCGGCCTCGAGCTCACTCATGGCGTCGAGAATGGCCCCCTTGGTGGCGCCCCATGCCACCAGGGTGAGATCGGCCTGACGCGGGCCGTGCAGCGTGAACTTCGAGGTTGCGGGAATCTCTCGGGCAGCTGTCTGGAGCTTGGCCATCCGCTTGCGCATCATGGCGATCCGATTCTCGATGCCCTCCGTGATGTGACCCTCAGGGTCGTGCTCATCGCTGGTCGTGGAGAAGATCCCGCCGGGCATCCCGGGCAGGGTCCGCGGGCTGATCCCGTCAGCGGTGATGGCATGGCGCCGGTAGCCATCGCCATCGGCATCGGCCGGTTGATAGATCAGGCCCCGGTCGATCTTGAGCTTGCTCATATCGATCGGCTCGATGCTGAACAGGGACGAGGCCAGGAATTTCTCGAGCAGCACGACGACCGGCATCTGGTAGCGATCCGCCCAGTTGAAGCTTTCGAAGCTGTCGGTGAAGGACTCCTCGATGTCGCCGGGCGCCACCACGATGTGCGGGAAGTCACCGTGCGCGGGATGCAGCGCGAACTGCAGATCCGCCTGCTCGGTGCGGGTGGGCAGCCCGGTGCTCGGTCCGCCTCGCTGCCAGAGGAAGACCACCGGGCCCGGCGCCTCGGTGATCGCCGCGAAGCCGAACCCTTCGGACATCAAGGCGAATCCGGGGCCCGCCGTCGAGGTGGCCGCCCGCACGCCCATATGGGCCGCCCCGATCGCCATATTGATGCTGGCGATCTCGTCCTCGCACTGCACGACGGTGCACTGGTACTGGGGACCCTTGGCCTCCAGGTAAACACTCTCATCGGTGGCCGGGCTGATCGGGTAATACGTTTGCAGCCCCAGGCCCGCGCGCAGCTTGGCTATGCCGACCGCCTGGAAGCCCTTGATCAGCATCCGATGCTTGCGCTGCTCCAGAGGGACCGGCGTCAGCCGCCGCTCCGGCCTGGCCGCAAAGTGACTGCGGGCGTAGGCCGCGGCCGCCCGCGCGGCCGCGACGTTCATCTCGGCGGCTTCGGCCTTCCGCCCCTTGAATTCATTGCGGATCGCCTCGAACAGCAATTCCTCGTCGTAGCCGGCGACCCCGATCGACGCCCCGAGCGCGACGGTGTTGCGCATCACGATGTATTTGCGCGATTGCCCGCCCTTCCCCACCTCTTTGAGGGCCTCCTCCAGGACTTCGAAGAATGGGATGGGATAGAGGTGGATGTCGCTGCGGCCAAACTGGGCCGGCTCGATCTTCAGGTCGGCGTCGTAGATGATGCTGCCGCCTTGCGCCACCTGGTGAACGTGGCCGGTATGGCTGGGGTAGTGCTTGCGCTCGGCTGCGTCGCCGAACAGCGTTTCCTGGTCCAGCGCCACCAGCATGTGGATGTCATCGACGTGAGACCGCACCGGCATCGGCGCCGCGGTGACCCGGTAATAGCTGTGCTTGCCCATGATGTTCGAGTGAAACTCGATGTTGGCGAATACATGAAGCCCACCGCGAGTTAACGCCTTGGCGTAAATCTCGGCCGAGGCGTTGATGCCTCCACCTTGGGGGCCGCCCAGGACCCAGGAAAATTCCCGGCGGCTGAGTTCAGTTGGCACGACCAGCGTTGATTCTAGTCTGAGCGGACGCTCCAGACCCCGGGGATCTCAAGGCCGCAGCGGACGCACCGCCCGGAGCCGCTCAACCGGTCCTCGAGGATCCGGTAGCCGATCCGCCGAATCAGCGTCGTCTTGCAGTTTGGACAGCGGGTGTCCTCATAGCGCCCGACCCGCCCCGGGAGGTTGCCGGCGTAGATGTACTGGAGACCCGCCGCCTCGCCGATCCGGGCCGCCCGAAGCAGCGTCTCGGGCGTGGTGTTGTCCGGGTCCCGCATCCTGTAGTCCTTGTGGAAGGCCGTCACGTGCCAGGGGATGCTGGGTGAGAGGCCGGCCAGGAAGCGGGCAATGTCGCCGAGCTCTTCGTCGCTGTCGTTGAATCCGGGGATGATCAGGGTGACGGTTTCCAGCCAGAAGCCCATCTCGTGCACCATCTGGATGCCGTTGACGATGTTTTCCAGCTTCCCGCCAAGGGACCGGTAGTTCTTATCGCGGAAGGACTTCAGGTCGATCTTGTAGAGGTCGGTAAACGGCCGGATGAACTCGAGCACTTCTCTGGTGGCGTTGCCGTTGGAGATGTAGGCTGTCGAAAACCCCCGGGGCCGCGCCTCCTTGAAAACCTCGACCGCCCATTCCGAGGTGATTAGCGGCTCGTTGTACGAGGTCGCCACCACGGACGCCTGCCGGGATTTTGCGATGTCGACCAGCTGGCGGGGCGTGATGTCCACCGGCTCGGTCAGTGCGCTCGGATCGCGCAGCGCTTGCGACGTTACCCAGTTCTGGCAGTTGTGGACGATAGCGTGGTTGGCCAGGTATGTGTGCGGGCCGTCAGTCTCCAGGTTGAAAACAGGTCCACGGTATTGACGTCGGCTAACCTCGTCGACCGGAACGTAATCGAGCGCTCCGGCCACCGGTACGCAGACAAAGTGTTTCGTCGTTAGGGTCCCCGCGGGAATGAAGTGTGGGTCGCCGACGCCGGGCGCCTCTGTGGCGAGCACGGGATGCTCGGGAGTCGCCTCGAACGGTCTCAGGATGCGCGCCGCAACCTGGACAAGTTCCCCCTCGTAGTCATGTCGGAAAATCCAGCGCACTCCGTGCTGGCGACCGTCGATGCCAATGGCGGTCAACCCAGCCGGAGGCTGCCGCCTCTGATCATCGGCGTCACTGGCAGTATTTGATTTCTCCCAGAGATCGGCGAACGCTTGCATGCCTGAATTGGTCGCGACTCGGACATCACCCACAAAGCAATAGCTGCAGTGCAGGTCGCATCCGAGCATGCCGAAGGTGAGGGCATCGCTTCCCGGAAAGGCGTGAAAGAACGGCTTCTTCTCGATTGGGTCGCACTGGAGGGCGCCGACGTAGCCTCGGGGCACCATCAGGGTGCCGCCGCGGTTGTAGCGGACCTTGCAGATGCCCCGCAGGCCGTCCTTGATCAGGCAGCGGTGGGCGCAGGCGAAGCAGCGAACCTCGTTTGCAGGCAGCTTCTCGTAGAGCGTGCCCAGCGCCCCCTCCTCGACCCGCCGATCGAGTGCCAACGAGAACGGAGTCGCCTCTTTGGCAGGCATGGGGTGACTATACGGCCGGACGTCAGCGGTCTCTGTGGAAAAGCTACGCGGCGTTCCCGACGACGTGCAGCCGTTTCGGTCTGATGAAGCCGCTGCCCTGGACCGGGTCGAAATAACTGGCGGGCACCGCGTTACCCGTCGCCTCGAGAACGTCCATGATCCGGGGGATCGCCCCGGTGGCGGTGAGCATTCCGGTCACCTTGCCGTTCTCGTATCCCGTTTGCTTGTAGACGAAGATGTCCTGGAGCGAGATCTGATCGCCCTCGATCCCCGTCACCTCGGAGATATAGGTGATCTTGCGGGTGCCGTCCCGCAAGCGGTTCTGCTGGATGATGATGTTGATGGCCGAGGCGATCTGCTCCCGAATGGCGCGGGAAGGCAACTCCATACCTGCCATCAAGACCAGTGTCTCGAGCCGGGAGATCGTGTCGCGGGGGGTGTTCGAGTGCACGGTGGTCAATGAGCCATCGTGACCGGTGTTCATCGCCTGGAGCATGTCCAGCGCCTCACCGCTGCGGACCTCTCCGACCACGATCCGGTCGGGCCGCATTCGGAGAGTGTTGATGACGAGGTCCCGAATGCTGACGCCACCTTTACCTTCCACGTTGCTCGGCCGCGACTCCAGGTTGATGACGTGAACCTGCCGCAATTGCAGCTCCGCGGCATCTTCCACCGTGATGATGCGCTCGTCGCCCGGAATGAAGCTGGAGAGCACGTTGAGCGTGGTGGTCTTTCCTGAGGAACCACCGCCGGCCACCACGATGTTCATGCGGGCGT
>Ga0307479_10003023_pt1 | contig 15296 bp, 21 predicted proteins | sample atmos_gasesECM4C_FD_203743 | JGI IMG/M metagenome (GOLD analysis project Ga0307479, IMG submission 203743) | Hardwood forest soil microbial communities from Morgan-Monroe State Forest, Indiana, United States - atmos_gasesECM4C_515 | ecosystem: Environmental > Terrestrial > Soil > Temperate... | reverse complement strand
TGCTGAAACCCGTTTGCCTTCATCCAGTCCGCCACCCGGTTGATGGTGTCTTGGTCCGCCGCTTGAGCCGCCGCGATCGCGTTCGCGATGTTTTTCTTTTCATCCGGTCCGATATTCATCAGGCCCTCAAGTTTCACGAACAAGTCCACAGCCAGCGGACCCAGCTGCACAATCAGCGCGACAATTTCTTCGATGAGTTGCGGTGTCACTTGCCACCCCCGGAATATGGTGTTGGCGCAATCGGCTCGTATGGAGTGCGGATACTCACAGGCCCAGTCACCGCCTGAAGTGCCGCCAGCAGCGAGTCGGCCAGCGTGCCGATATTCGCCACGTCACTCTGGAAAAGCTGTGCAGATTTCGGATTTTTCAGACCGAGCGACGATGGCGGAAGGGAAGTCATAGAACTTTTGACCACATCGAGCAGCGCCTTAACGCTTGCGATATTGGCCTGTGTCGCCTGCCCCTGCGCAAGAATTGAGGTGATCTGCTGGTGCAGCATCGCCACCTGCCCAGTCCAGTTGATGATGGGCGCCATCTCTTTCGGCGACGCGAATCCCGAAGTTACGACCGCTTCCGCGCCTTTCTCGACTGCATTGTTTGCTTCCGCGAGCGACGCGTTGTAGGTATGGACTCGCTCCCATGGGGTGACCGCGCCGCCTGTCTTGTGAATGCAGGCCAAGGTAGCGAAGAGCACATAGAGTGCAAGTACCGCGGGAATGTAACCAGCGTTTGTGATTCGCTTCATGAGCGTGTCTCCGAAGGTGGTGGAGGTGTTGGAAGTGTTGGAGGAACGGGAACAATTTGCGCGTTAGCCGGCGGTGCCAGGTCCTGCACTTCCACGCGCAGGAAGGGCAGTAAGCCGAAAGCCTGATAGAGCAGCGCGTTTGCCGCGTACCCGGCAATGCCAGCGATCGCATTCGACTCGAGGCCGAGGCCTGCCGTTTGAATCTTCGACGTAACCAGCTGCATGACCCAGGCAAAGAGAATCGCGCAAAAGAACGCGCGCGTGGCGAGGTTCACCGCCTGTAGCTTGAGCCAGCGGACGTAGCCTTGCCAACCGTCCAGCCCGTTGGCCGAGGAGCGAACCGAGTTGTGCGCCTGCGCGGCGACGAACAGAATCCAGCCCGCGCAGTAAATCAGGACGTGCACCAGGTTAGGTTTCATGTTCTTCCAGCCCTTCTTTGAGTGTGTAACCCTTGCGCCTCGCCCATTCCTTCAGGTGCTCGAGGAAGTCATCGTCCGTCGTACTGATCACCCCGACATTGTGCGTGCCGTACCAGATCGAAACCACCCGGTTGACCGCCTTCTTGCGCGCCATTCCATCCCACTAACCTAAAAACTAATCTGCGCAAACGTCGCATCGATCAAGGTGGCAGCCGTTACCGTCGTGGTGGCGATGCACAGAGTCTGGCCAGCTGTCGTGCGAAATAAACCACCAGCTGGCCCGATCAGATGCACAATTTGCGGCGTATTCGCCGTGATGTTGAGTGTGTAGAGAGCCGTTGGCGCGGTGCACGTCGCGCCTGTGCCCGAAACAAATTGCACCTGCCCTGTCGTCGTGGCTGCGCTGAAACTCAGCGTAATCGAGCACACGATGATGCTTTCACCAGCAATTCCAGTGGCAATGCTTGTGCTTGTGGTGCCGGTCGCGACACTGCTAGGGCCGATCCCCAGATCGCAGGCCATGGGCGCGCTTGGGCCAATCGTAGCGAGCGCGGATGGTACCGGTGCAGTCGGCCCGCCGATGCCCGTATAAAACACATTGGTCGATCCGGTTGAGTAGTTCTTGACCCGCGCCCGCACGGCTGGGTAATAACCACCCGCCTGCAGCACGTGGCAGCTGCTATCCGTCACACCTGTCTGCCCGTAATTGGCCGAAACCAACGTCACCGGCGAAGCGAACGTGCCATCGATGCTCGCCTCAAGACTCACCGTCGCATTGAGGGCTGTGTTGCAGACCGTAAGATAGTGGGACGATTGCCCGATATTCGCGAGCGTTGAGCTTGTTGCATTCGCCGCCTGCGCCGTGAAAACTGTTTGCGCCGTGCTCTGCGAAGAGATGTACCCGATAAACTGCGCTTCGCACCGCAAGGCGCAGATCGCATAAACCGCGACAATCAGCAGCGCGCGTATAGACTTTCTTACGTCAACCATTGCACATCCCCCGTGGGTACTCGCTCCGTGGTGCTCTCGATCAAACTCCAGTCATCCTCGTTCATCATGGCCGGCAGCGCGCGAAACGTTGACCCTTGCACGATCAGCACAATCGCGGAGTGTTTGTCTCCGTCGTCCTCGTTCAGGTAATCAAAGATCGCGTCCTGCTGTTTCTTGTACCAGTCGCCCACCGCATCACCTTCCGGAAAGGGCACATCCGGATTGTGAAAGAACCAGTCCACCAGGTCCGCGACTTCTTTTACCGACTTGCCGGACAACAGCCCGATGTTGATGGGCGCCAGCCGTTCGTCGATCAGGTGCACTGCTTTCCGGTCCGCGGCGATGATGGCACCGGTCTCGAAATCCCGCGGCATCTGATCCGAGACCACCATGCGCACGGGAAGCCCGATCTTGTGCGCCGCTTCCAGTGCTTCTCTCCGCCCCTGATCGTTGAGCGGAATATCGAGATTCCCGCGGTAAAGCTCTGCCTCTCCGCCGCCCTTGGTGGCGTTGTAATCCGTCTGCCCGTGTCTGATCGCCACCACCATGCGCGCGCTCAGATCCACAGATCGTCGAGTTCCATATCGCGCGGATAGAGATGTCCCAGCACGCGCGCGCCCGCCCGCTGCCCGGCGACGACCACGCCGCCATTCGCACCCGCGGGATTGTTTAAAATGACGACCGTCAATGTCTGGTTTTCAAAAATACGGAACCCGGAAATGCCAACCGGTTGCGCCGGAGATCCGAGCGAATCCGTGATGTTGTCATAGCTTGTCGCCCCCGGCGGAGGCGTACCGTCGATCAGGATGCGCCATACCACATCGCCCGTGCCCGCGGTCCATCCGCCGCCCACGAAGTTGCACGCGACTTTATTGATCACTCCGTTGCGGCCGATCGGCACCAGGTATGTGAGAATCGTTGCCGTCGACCCAATCGCCGGCAGAAGTGTATAAGCCAGCTGATCAATGTTTTCCCAGTTGCGCGGAGGGTAAAGCCAAATGGGCAGATCGCGCGTTTCCTGCGGGCCGGCCTGCGAGGAATCGAATCTCCCCGTCGTGTCCACTTCCGACATGTTCACCGGCATGGGATAGGAGTTCACCACATCGCGCACTGTGGGAGGTTGCCCCAGGCCTGCCATGGTGCGGGTCAACCTGCGCTGATCTTTGGTGACCGGCCGCGGGAAGCGCGAAAACCGGGATTGATAGAGAGTCATCGCACGCCCCTTAATTCGCCGAGATTCCAGTCGTAACCCGTGAACACTCCACCGGGAAAGTTGCGCCCGGCCGGCTCGTTGAACCGCAGCACTGAGCCGTAGAAAACAACCTGCACTGTATTCGCGACGCTCTCGAGATTCTGTACGTTGAGCAGCAGCTGCGAGTCGGGGAAATCGAAGCGGTAGGGCTCACGCAAAAATACGGGACTGCTGCCACCCTGCACCGTGCCTGCAAAATTGGCCTGCGCCACGCCGCGATCCGCGAAGCGCAATCCCTTCTTTTTGTCGTACAGTTGCACCCGGAATCCCCCACTCACGCTCGAGGTTGAACTGCAAGAGATCGCGATCAGGGTGAAGTCCCGCTGCAGGTTGACGCGAGCCTGCAAGGTGCTGCGCGCATTGAGCGCCATTGTTACCGCTTCCCACATCGGCCCGTGACCATCGAGCGCCGATGGCGGAATACGCTCGCCCAGGCGGTACGCCTGATCCTGATAGCGATGCAGGGGCAGCATGCGGGCAAGCGGATGCTGGCTCACATATCGCAGCGTGTAGGGTTTAGCGCCGGCCATTTTCGTCGCCTGCCTTTTCTTCCTCTATCGATAGGTGGTGCTCTTCGGCTTTTGCGAACCATGGCGGGCCAAGATTTGGATCCAAAAAGCGCCGCATGTACTGGTGGCCATGCCGTCCCTGCTTCCACGGCCGCGGGTCATTGAAGCGCAGCACGCAGCCATAGACCACGATTTGAATGGTGGCTGTAACCGAGTCAAGGTTCTGCACCATGACCAGAAGCTGCGAGTTCGGCTCATCGAAGCGGTACGGCCGGCGGAGCATGAACACGGACCCTTGCCCGCCCAGCATGTTGAAGTGTCCGAAGGGCCGATCCGCAAAACGCCGTTTTTTCTTCACGTCGTAAAAAGCAGCCCGAAATCCATTCGGGCCCGTCGAGTTACCGATCTTGCCGAGGATGTGAAAGTCACGCTGCACATTGATGCGCGCCTGTTTTGTTCCAAACGCCGGCAGGGTCATCGTGACGCATTCCCACATCGGCCCGTATCCATCCAGATCGCCGGACGGATGACGGAAGCCGAGCTGGTAACACTGCTGGTTCGTGCGCCGCAGGGGCACCAGATTCGAGAGCTGGTTCTGCAGCACATGATCGAGCGTGTAGGGATGTGATCTCCCCGGCATGTATCTCCGTTAAGCGACCTTCGGCCGCGGCCAGAGTTTGAAGCCTGAAAACACCAGCTGCACCGTGTTCGTCGCGCCGCTCGTGTCCGTAAAAAGCAAAGTGTAGACACGGGTCGCGGGCATGATGTACGGCACCGCCAGCGGAAATGCCGCCGTAGCCAGCGCCGTGCCTGCCCAGTTGTCGATGAAAATGCCGTTGAACGTCGCCGGTCCCGAAGATGCAGACGCCGTGGTGCCGATGAAATCGCGGCCCGTGGCCTGCTCTTTCATCATCACCTTGAGCCGCGTATCAGTACGCGAGGCGAGCACCCACCACCACTCGAAGTCCGCGTCGCTCAAGATCTGCAGTTGGTTCGGATCCTGCGTCGCGTTCCCCGGCACCGCGCGGTCCAGCACGTAGCTGAAAAACTGGCGCTCAAATTGATCGTCTAAAAGAGGGTCCACTGGACACACTCCGTTTCATTCAAATGTGTGCGCGTTCCCGCGTTGCCGCAGGTGTCGCCGACGCGCTGGCGGCCCTCCCGTCCGGGAGCGGTTTACAGAATCGCGCGGGCCAGTACGCCCTCGAGATAGACATGGGCGTTAATTCCCGTGCCGATGAACTGCGTCGCCGGCGCCGCCGCCAACGTGGTGAATGCAGCCACACCAGCAATCGTGGGATCGATGATCACAGTGAAGTTTTGGTTTTGCTCGATCAATTGACCCATGATTGGTTCCATGGGATCCAGGCCCGGAATTTGCGGCATGGGATCCGTAATCGTGGCTACGTTCTGCGCACTCGGCCAGCCGTTCGCCGTCGCCACCACGCTCGTGCCGCCAGCTGCCAGCGTCTGCGTGTTGCCGAATGTTGCGAACGTTCCAGCGCCCGCCGGCACCTTCGAGAACAGGGATTGCCAGTAGGGTTTACCGGAAATGTCCAGTTCTACGTAGGTGGTGCCGATGAAGCTGTTGGTGTCCTGAATGGCGCAGTCAGAACGCAACACACCTGCCACCGCCTTGATGAGCAGCTTCTTTGGAGCGTCCAGCATGCCAGCCTGTACGAGGTTGGTGTGATAGACGGTTTTCGAGAACGCCGCGCCACCGGAAGGGGTGTAGGATTGCCCGGTGGGGAGCGAGAACAGTGATTGTTTCGTCACCGCGGTGGCAACCGAGACGGCGTAAAAATCATAGATCGGCTGCACCAGGTACTCCAATTGCCCCGCGACGATCGGGTTTTTGCGTAGCATATGGGTCTTGGGACGTCCGACTTCCCGCTCCTCAATCTCCGTACACCGCGCGAAACGCGAAGCATAGCGGGATGAGAATTTTTCTTTGTTGACCATGTTTGTATTCGCCTCCTTCCAGGTCAGAATCCTTTTGCCTTTCTCACAGCAAACTTTCCAGTTCTAGCGCCAGCGCATCTCCCACGGAACCTGTCGCAGTGTCCGCGCTGAAGGCTAGTAATTCCCTGCGTAACGTGACCGGAAGCGATGGAAGCCCATTCCGGCCACGCCCGCGGGAGGGAGCGCTGGGGTTGGTACGCCGCCGGGACCCGGGAAGAAGATAGTTCCCGCGCCGCGACGATACGGTCCCAGATTGGCCTGCGATGCCTGCAGGTATTGACTTGAAGCTGTGGGAACGCCGAACCAGCTCGGAGCGTACAGTCCGAGTCCGATCGACTTCGCAAAGCCCGCCTGATGCAGCGCCTTGATGATGGTGGCCGTGAGCCCGCCCTTGAGCAATTCTTCGGAGGCCGAAGCCCCGCCGACGAATTTGCCCGCGAACGATGCAGCAACAGCCGCCGCACCCGTGACCGCTACGTCCGCCCATCCGCTCTGACCAACGAAGCCAGCCAGGAACAGAGAGCCGAGCGCACCAGCCGCGTTAAAAGCCGCGTCCTTCACAACGCCGCCCGACAATCCAAACGGATTGCGACGACGCCGATGATGGTGGTGGTGATGTTTCGCCATTTCGGTATGCCTCCCTTCTCGCTCGCCTTCCGCGAAATAGCTTCGCGGCGTGTAGGCGGTCGGATTGAACACCCTTACTTCTGCCAAAGTCGTTTACCTCCGCCGTTTCCGTCTCCGGAATTGCCCCTTGCTATTCCGCGGGGGTGTCGGATTTCTCCGTCGCGCCGCTTTTTTCTTTCGGCGCTTTTTCTTTTTCGGCATTCGCCATCTCCATTTCTGCCCGCACCGCATCGGCATGGTTGGTCACGATCGTTTCCGCGCGTTCCGCCGATGCTTCATAGGCAGCCATCGCAAACAAAACCAAAGCGTCGAAATCCTCCGGACGTGTCACGAGAAAGTCCCTCCCACGAAGTAGGCGTGCATTTCGTCGTCGATCAGGAGCGCCGGATAGATGCCCTCGCTTTGATCGAGCCCGCCGCGCACGCGCAGAAAATGTCCGAAGCCGTCCGTGCCCCAGGCCACGATCGACAATTCGCGGATCGGGTGCAGGATGCCCCACACGTGCCCGTTGCGCTCCGTGATCTTGTGCTGCACGCGGTCACCGACCACCTTGCAGCCCGTGAGCAACTGTGGAATGCGGGGAGCAACACACGCCGCGCAGCCCTTCTCGCCCTTGGGGCAGCTGGCATTGGCATGCGCTGGTACCCAGCGCGGGTCCGGAATATCGGGCAGCGCTCGCATGCCTTCGGGCAGGAGCCAGTCTTTCTGATCGCGACTGCGGGCAATGAGCGGCCCGCGCTTGCCGTCTAACCAGTCGAGTGTGGTGGATTGCCAGAGCACCGTCTGCTTTTCGCTGAACGGTTTCATGGCGTCGGCCTGCTTGGACGTCATCAGCCGCTGACGGACGGCATCCTCGAGCAGTTTCGGCCCGTCGGGATGTCCGTAACGCGCTTGCGATTGCGAGAGTCCGCGGATGTCGCGCTGCGCTTCCCAGTGAATCGCGGTGAGCCGGCCGACGATCACATACTCTTTGTCACGGATGCGCTGCGCCTGGATCTTCATGCGGTCAGCGACCGTGAAACTCGGCCGATCAAATATTGCGGGTGCTGCAACCATGTTTCGTTTCGCCCTCTCTTGGAGCGTCTTTACTGTGTCGGGTTGGTTCGGGGCTACCCACCGAGACGTGCCCGACTTTTTTGTTGAAGCCTTTTCCGCCAGTTGTGCCCTCGTGTGACACGCCGCCTGTGGCCCTGAGCTAAGGCGGCTAAAGACGGAACTTATCTGCCATCGTCCTTCACCGTACCGTGACGCTCTTTTCCTTCAACAAATCTCAATTGACAATTCCTTCCGCTCGCACGACGTACGCGCCGCCCTCGAGCAATAGACGTTTGTGTTTCGCATCGAAGAGCACGAGCGGACGCTCTCCCGTCTCCTCACCGAATTCGTGCCGCCATTCGTCGACGTCCGGGTCGGGCACGTGTTCTTTGCGCTGCTTGTAGTCAATTCTGCGGGCTTCTCCCAGTTCGAAGAGGCCCGCGCTTCGCTCGCGTGCGCCAAAGACACCCAGGGCTAGTGTGATGTCCTGATCGCCGCCAACAAAGTACAGTTGCCGCGCCGATTCGTCCGAGACCACTTGCGCGCCCTTCGGCTTGATGACTTGCACCTGTCCGCCCGCCAAGGGTTTCACGTAGAGCGCCAGAAGTTTTCCGAGCAGCGCGTAATCGCCCGCCGGCATGTGGCCCTCACGATGCACTGTGACGCGGTCGACTTCCGTTCCTGTGAAAGATTCGCGCAACGCTTCCGCGGAAGGATTGCCCCGCGGCCCCCAGCTGTGCCGCGAACGCGGCCGCAGTGTCGCACCTTGGGGGAGGTGTGGCCCGCGGTGTCCCGGCTTGCGCGTGCACGGATATCCGCCGATCATCGCGCCGCACGTTGCTGGATTCTGTCCGTAGACTTCGTGGAAGAGGCGTTCAAGTTTCGCCTGTCCGCGCACCCGCCGCGGCCGCAGACTGCGGATGTACTCGCGCTCTTCTTTCGTCTTGCGCCGCACGTTGCTCTTGAATTCCCGCCGCGACGCTGCCAATTCTTTCTTGCTCGGGCGCGATGGACCGAAACCGAAGTAAGGATTTTCGCGCTTCAGCCGCGCTGCCAGCATCGCCACTTTGGAAAGTTCCGCGCCCGTCAAAGCCGCGAGACTCTTGCCCGGATAGAGCTGTGCCGCTGCAGCCAGCATGAAGCGCGAATCGTCTGTGCTGCGCGAGAGCGCCGTGGGGTTTACTCGGATAGTGATCGTTTGCCCCGGCCGCGCGACAATCTCTTGCGGTTCAGGGTTTGCGCCCATCACCAGCAATTCCGTGGGATTCTTCTTCCCCCAGGCGACGGAATTTTTTGCTGGCTTCTTCTTGCGCTTGATGGGATTCGTGCGCGGCGACATCACGATGTAGCGGTAGCCGTGATTCGTGGGTGTGCCTTTCACCCAGGCGCCTTTCGTCTTGCGCTCTTTAGCGACGGCATCCTTCTTTTCCTTGAACGCGCCATGGAACATGTAGCCGTAGCCTTCGCCCGCGTTTTTGCGCCGCTTGCTCATGCCGTTGACACCTCGCCCAGCAGGGTATAAAGTGCCGCCGCACTATGAATCAGAACGCTGGAATTTTCCTGCTGATCGTGTTCGGCTTGATGGTTCTCGCCTCGATCGCTGCACGACGAGATGTCATCCGTCAGCGCTTCCGATACGGGGCGGCGCTCTTCGGTTTCGGCTGTCTCGCCTACGCCATCTCTGAGAGATACACGAACCAGCAAAACGCGCTGTTGATTGCTCTTGTCGCCGCAGCCCTGCTCAGTGCTCGCTTCCGCCCGCGCCATTCCCGCTATATCTCCCGTCGTGATCGTCGTCGCGCCATCGCAGAATTCGAACGCCGCGGCGAGCGCTACGATTCCAAGAAGCATGAAATAGATCACGTGGTTCCGTACTCGCGTGGGGGAGGGAACACGGCAGACAACTTGAAGGTAATTGCCAAGGCGAAGAACCGCGCCAAATCCGACCGTTCGCCGTGGTGGGATGTGTTTGGTTAGTCTCACGCCTGACTCTCCTGCTTCAGCGTAATTTCGTGCGCCTCCGGAAATCCGCCGATCGCCCGCGACCACCCGCGGCGCAGCGCAGCCCATGCAAGACTCACCCCGGCGCCGCGCTCCTCGACCGATAGCCCAAATTCTTTCGCCTTCTCATCCGCGATCGCATCGAACATCCGGAAATCGACGAGCGGCAGATCCTCGAGATTTGCTTCGATCAAATCAAAGACGAAACCATAGGTTTTTTTCTGCCGAAAGACGTGATGCTCGTGCGTCCGTTCGCCTGCGACTTCCATTTCGCGCACGGAGTGACCCAGCGCGATCGCGCTCACCTTCTCACCTGCGTGCCACTTGGCGAGTACGGCTTTTAGTTCGTCTTGAATCAGATCGTTCATAAAATCTTGGGCAGTACAACCACCGCAGCGCCCAGAAGCGCAAGCCACCACGCATTACTCGTGATCCAAGTTGTCAAATCAGGCGGAGGTGAACCAGAACCGCCAGGAGGAACGTTGGGCGGAATTCCGCCACCATATGTGCCGCTCTCACTTTGCAGGAATGCTGAGGAAGATACCGGCATTCGTCCGACAACGGTGTAATAGGCATGATCCACCATCGAGGCTGCATCTTCAGGTTGGCTGTAGCCACCGCCGGTCACCTGCAGGAGAAACGTCACATTGAAATTTCCCAGCGTGAACGCCCCGCCGTCGTTTTGGGAGTTCGTCACCTGTAAGCCATACATCCGAACCGCTTGACTCACCCGAGAAACAATCGTGTTCACGTTCAAGGTTGGCGTTACCTGCCACACGCCTTGATAAAGCAACACGCTCCCAGTCGGCGCCCCTGCTGCGTCATCGCCGAGCCCGTAGAGTTCGCCGAGCATCATCGCCGCCGTCCTCCCGGACCGCCAACCATAGAGACAAGCAGGATCGCGCCAAGGCCGAAAATCGCAACGTCAGGAATCCCTTGAATGATCGTGCTCGGCAGTGTTGACTTCGGAACGTTCGACGTCGGCACCGGTACCGGCACCCGCGGACTCGGCCCCGGTGGAAGATTGACAGCGATCGGGAATGTCGACTTCGGCTTGTCGGTGCAATCCCCATAACTGCAACTGGGGCTCGAGCAGGGAACCTGATTCTCGCCATAATCCAGGCAGAGTGATCCCCCAACTAACTGCTCAGCATTCGAGCCGCAATCCCCGTACTTACAGCTAGGGTCCATACATGCGATCGTGTTCTCTGTTTCGTCGAGGCAGACTGCCATGCCCCCGTGCAGCGTCCACGGCGCAAACGCGCGCGATTGTCCCAGTCCGTGCAATTTCCACCCCCCGCCCGGCTCAAACGGATGCGACAGCCCGAGATAGCCCGAGAGCACCGCTTCCGGAGTGCTGTACCCGTTCAGCTGCGACGCCGCCCAGGCGTTGGTGTGCCCGTAAGGCCGGAAGCCCGTCCGGTAGAGCCCATGGTTGTAATTCACATAGCTCATGTCTCACCGCATCAGAAAAAACAAACCCGCCACAAGCGCCAGCGGAAGCAGCAGCGACGAGCCGCCACTCCCGCCTGCAGTCAACCCGCCGGTTAAATCAGAAAGCAACCCCGAAGCCGCACCGGCCACTGAGCTGGCAATCGTTGGCGGTGTGTACGTGAGCGAATATCCGCCGCGCGAAGAAACTCCGTAACTTGAGCCGGCGACGGCGCACACTTGCACCGTGCCGCCTGTTGGCGAACTCAACGCGTTCACCGCCTGCAGCATGCTGGGATAGAGATCTTGGCAACCCACGCAGCAACTCGCCGTGCAACTCTTGTCGCACTTATGCCCGTACGGCTCGCCGACGCACGGCCCGGCAGGATTTAATCCTTGTCCGCAGTTTGTGCCGCAACCGGAAGTGTCCGCCGCGCCCGGCCCCTTCGTGTACGGGCAGACGTTCTGCCACCAAGTCTGATATGCCTGCTGCACCAGGCTCGCCGCTTGCGAACCGCTGATGTTTACGGACGGGTCTGAAGAATTAGCCGCGTCAAAGATTTGCTGCATGGCCGCATCCCAGGCCTGCAGTGCCGATTCCACAACTTTGTTTTCTGTTTTTGCGCCCTTGACCCGCGCCGCATGCGAGGCCCAAATGCCGGCGATCGCGCCGGCGATGGCCCCAATGCCCGCACCGATCGGTCCGCCAAAAGCGAAACCTTGCGCCGCGCCTTGCGCCGCCGACTCCGCCGCCGAACAAGCGGTGCCCCCGCCTTTACAAACCGTAGCCGGCCCGATGATCGTCCAGGGCCCGATACTGCTCCCCGGCGAAATCGAGGCAGCGCCCAACCCGTGTAATCCCCAGCCGTCGTAGAGCGGATACGCAGGTTCGCGCACCGCTTGCGTCGCCCGCGGACGGATGCGCGGAGTTAATGCGCCCATGTCGTAGAGCGGAGCCGAAGGTGCGGCGACGGTACTCACCGGCGGCCCCCGAACATCTTGAACGCGATCAGCGCACCCACGCCCGCAATCGCCGCGTTCGGAATATTCACGCCGCCAATGGTGGTACTTGCCCCGAGCCAGGCCATGATGCCGCTGCCCGACGGTGCAGCGCCCGGAGCGTAGCAGTTGCCGGTCGTAGGATCCTGCGTGTAGCCCGTGGGGCAAGTGTTGGCAGAGACCGTCGGCGAAGGTTGCGGCGAGCCTTGATCCGGGGGAAGGTAGAGCGGAGATGGATGACTCCAGTCCGCCGTGCAGTTGCCGGCCGCGTCGCGATATTGTCCTGTAGGGCATCCCGACGCCGTAATCGGAGCCGGTTGCGGATAGTAGGGCGGAGGAGGCTGAGGAACCGATGGCCCCGTGCATGGCCCGGTTTCGTGGTAGCAGGGCGGCCCGCTATTGCCGCTGCGGGTTTGCCCCGGCGGGCAAGGTGCGAGCATGAGCTGCGAGCATGCGTGGATTGGAGGGCCAAGGAAACCATGCCAATCGCCGGGAACCCGTCCCGGGTAGGAAATCGGCCCGCCGGGCTGCGTCCCATACTGCGGTCTTGGTAGCCAGTACTGTGGCAGGATGCCGCGCACGATGGGATTGTCAGTAAGTGCGCCCAATCCGCGATAATTTCCCGGCGCGACGGCATAGCCAGCGCTCCGGCGCGTCTGCACTGCACGTACGGTGTGCGCCCCGCCCGATGCATTCGGCCGCGGCCGCATCTCCGCCGGCCCGCGGTAGACATAATCGGAAACCGTCTCGCCTTCATTCAGCGGGATTCCGCCCCACTCTTCGTCCCATCCGTGCCACGGCATGCCGCCGAGTCCCGCCGGATTATCGACTGCGCGGTAAATCTCATCGTGCCCCGCCGGCCAACCCACACCGTCGACGATGTCATCCGACGCGATGTAGCCGTGATACTGTCCGCCGACCGGTCCGCCCGGAATCCGGTAGCGCCAGCCCGACCAGGCATTGAACGGCGCTGCAGTGTAGCCCGCGATCCCCGGCGGAACTTTTTCTAAGTCATCATGCCCGCACATCGGGTGCTCCTCGAGGAAGTCGTCCCACGCTTTTTGGCAGACGGCGCTTATGAGCGACCCCGCGTAGCCAGGAGAATCAAGCCGCCGATGAGAAGCAGGGGCATCATCCCGCCCATACTGAAGCCGAAGCCCCCGGCCACAGGCGAGGAGTACCCCGCCGGCGGAATTCCGTAACCGGGGGTGTAGGAAGTCTGGAAGGAGCCATAGGGGCTCGTGGTGCGCGACGGTACTTTATTCACGGCAGCGATGATGGCGGGCGTTTCCGCCAGTCCTTGCTGCAGGATGCTCGACCAGTCGATGCCGCCGCCGTCATCCTGTCCGAGCCCGGTGGACACATAGCCATTCAAAAACGGGAAACGGCGTTTGTGTCCGCTCAGGTCGGTGTAGCTGTCCTCGGTAAGAGACCAGGCGCGCTTGCGGAAGTAGGTTGGAGGCTCCGCCCCAAATTCCGAATCGAGCCGCGCCGCATCCATCGGCACCCAGTTGCCCGACCCCGCCGGCGCTTCCGCTTCCACGTACACGTGGGAAAATTCTTCCGGACTCTGCGCGTTCGCCGAAACCGTGATCAGCCGCGCCGGATAACCGATGGCGATCGCGAGCGCTCCCAGCAGCATCGAGATGTCGTCGCAGTCCCCAGCGCGAATCTTCAGCAGTTCCTGCGGTGGGTACAGTTTTTCCTTCGTAACCGGGTCTTTGGTGTACCGGATGTGCCCCTTTACCCACCGATAAAGGGCATGTAACTCCCCCAAATCGTCAAAAGCGGCCACACCGCGCACGATTTCAATGGCTTGCCGTACGAATTGCGCGTCATTAAGCGCTTCGTCGACGAGTTTGCGCATGAGCGCGATGGTTTGCGCTGTGCCTTGCTCTCCGTTCAGGAGGGGAACCCGGTACCCGAGACCGGGAGTGGAGGAGCGCTGCGAGCTCGATTGAGGACCAATGAAAATTGGCAACACGCGCTCCAGGAACAACGAACCAAGCAAAAACTAGAAGGGGAGAACAGGGAGAAGAATGCGAAACCCGGTGCTGCATCCGTGTAGCAAACACCGGGCCCGAGCTGAACTTCCCCCAGTACGAAGGCGAGAATCCCACCCCGCACGGGAAAGTGCAACCAAGTTGGTGTTACACCAAGCGCCTACACTAGTGTCAACACTGGGGTGTTTCCGACTCACACCAGCCAACACCACGAAAGCACCATTGAGTGCTTGTGGAAAACCTGCTATAAACCTTGTGACAATCGAAACAAAGGCGCGCCATCCGTGTGGTGAGCCGGAAAACAGGTAGCCGTGAAGCCTGCAACCGAGCCAGCACCGGGTGAAATCGTAGAAACCCGCACCACCCGCCGCGTAGTTCCCCTCAGCGACCCAGAAAACGGAAAAACTCCCGAACTTTGGCCCTATTTGGCCGCAATTGCACCCCACGATTGGTCCCGGCACATCGTTTACGGGTACAGAACCGAACCGGCGCCAAAAGTTCCCATTTTCAAGTGCAGCGAAGCCATGCTGCAGATGCCCAACGGGCAGCGCGTGCCGATCGCCGACGAGCAGGAGCTCGAGTTTGCCCTCTTGCACAATTTCGGCGGAGGAACATTCCGCATTCTTGTGAAGCGCGGCCCGCAGATCATCACCGCGGGAAGTATTTCGATCAACGCACCCGCACGCCCGATTACGATTTCCGCCGACGGACAAAACGGCAACGGCGGAGCCACCGTGACGCCGAGCAACGATGGTTCCTCCGCCGCCACCGTCGCCGGCCGCGCCTTCGACGCGCTCACCACCCAGGAGCGCAATCAAGCCGCTATCGGTTTCGAAGCGATGCGCACCACCGTCGACCTGAATTCAAAGCTTGCGGAAACCATCAGCCGGCTCAATGGCCCGAGCAACCAACCGCCATCGGAAACCGATCAGTTTCTCAAGATGATGCAGCTGAAGATGTTTGAGAAAATGCTCGACCGCATGGACGCACCCCAGCCTTCCGGAATTGCCGGTATTGATAGCGGCATGATAGGGCGTTTTATGAGCACCGTGATCGAGCGCGGACTTAACCCGCCCGTGGCCACAAACGGAGGCTCTGTCTCAGGCGTGGCAGCCATTGCCGGCGTACTGCCCCAGGTCTTAAGCTATGGCGCGCAGATCGCCGCCGAGGTTCGCATGAAGGCGGAAGCCGAGCGCGACACGGTGATCGCCGCACGCAGCCCACAACCGCCACAAGCGCCGCCACCACAGCCCCGTCCCCAGGTTCTTCCCCCATCCGCACCAGCACCAGCACCCAATCCCAACGGAGCGAACAACATGGGCG
>Ga0307479_10003022_pt1 | contig 15299 bp, 15 predicted proteins | sample atmos_gasesECM4C_FD_203743 | JGI IMG/M metagenome (GOLD analysis project Ga0307479, IMG submission 203743) | Hardwood forest soil microbial communities from Morgan-Monroe State Forest, Indiana, United States - atmos_gasesECM4C_515 | ecosystem: Environmental > Terrestrial > Soil > Temperate... | reverse complement strand
GCGCTCCATTTGTTCCCGCATTGCAGATAATACCCGGGGATGGCCGTGACCCAGCGTTACGACGAAAATTCCACCGATGGCGTCAAAATAGCGCTTCCCCGCGGTGTCCCAGTAGTAAAGTCCCTCGGCACGCTTCAGCACGAGCGGATTTCGAATAAAGTCCTCTATGGATCTGTAATCGAGAAACGTGCGATGTAGAACGCTGATCTCCTCGGACGTTAGTTGCACCTCTACTCCTCCCTGGGCGGAAGACCCGCACTGAACCCGCCATCCACAATGATCGGAGACCCTGTCATAAAGGAAGACTCCTCGCTGGCCAGGAAAACAGCCAATCGGGCTACTTCGTCGGGTCTACCGATCCGGCCCAGGGCATGTAGCTTACCTGAATCGGCTCGCGCTCGTGCAGGATCGGGCTGAGACTGGAAATAGCTTTCAGCCAACCCCGCGTCGATGTAGCCCGGACAAATGGCATGCACCCTGACGCCTTCTCGGCCGTGATCGATCGCCATTGCTTTCGTCAGGCCGATAATGGCTGCTTTGGTGGCGCAGTAGCCGGCGCAGGCCGGTTCGACAAAGAAAGCGTTCACCGAAGAAAGATTAATGATTACGCCGCGCGTTTGACGAAGATGCGGGAGAAAGCTGCGGGAACACAGGAAAACCCCGCCTACGTTCACCGCCATCTGTCGGTTCCACTCCTCAACGGTGGTGTCTGTCACCGTTTTGCTTACCTGAATCGCCGCGTTATTTACAAGGATGTGAATTCGTCCGAATCTGCTGAGAGCACTCTTTGTAAGTTTCTCGACCGAATCAGGGTCAGACACGTCAACGTGCAAGGAGATCGCTTGACCGTTCTTTTCTTGAATCTCTTTTGTTGTCTGCTCTGCCGCGGCAGAATCTAGATCCGCGACGACAACGTGCGCGCCTTCGGCGGCGAAGGCAATGGCAATCGATTTCCCGATTCCGCCGCCAGCCCCCGTTATAACGGCGACACACTCTCGCAGTTTCAAATGATCCCTCGAACTACTAAATTTTCACTAAAATCGCAAACATCATATCTTCGTAATCATTGCCTGGTCAAGGTTATCACGGTCCGTTGGATTGCTAAGTCATTCTGTGCAAGAGCGCGAGGCAGTTCGATTTGGACCAAGCGGGACGCTGAGATCCTACGAACGACTAAGGCAAAGAGCCAGCGACCCGGTGCGTCGTTGAATCGGTAAGAGTGGCTCTCCAACTCAAAAGCTGGGGATTGACTAGCGCGACGGACTCATAGGTAAAGGCGTATTCTTGTGCCTCGAGGACAGGCTATCTTGAAAATAATGCGCAAACGTACCTTCCGTCACGGACGGCTCAGCGGCCAGGTATTGCTTCAGATTGAGAACATGATCACCGAGCGATTCCCGCTTGGTGCACATCTCCCAAGTGAAGACGAGCTTGCTGAACAATTCCGAGTCAGCCGAATTGTTATACGAGAAGCAATGAAAATACTGGAGGACCGGGGCGTGGTGGAAGTTCGGGCTGGGCGCGGGACTATTGTAGTTCCTGCCAAATCGGATCGCGTAAAGTCCTCCCTCTACAGACTAATTCGGAGTTCCGGCACGCCGATGTTACAGGAGATGCTGCAGTTGTTGGAGTTGCGGGGCGTTCTCGAAGAAAGCGCCGCAGGTTTGGCAGCAGTCCGCGCAACGGAGGCAGATCTTGCAGAGGCCGAAGCTGCACTGAGGAACATGCGCGAGGGCAGCGTGGCTGAAGCTGTTCACGCTGCAGACTTGCGGTTTCACATCGCCATAGCTCGCGCTTCCGGAAACCGATTCTTTGAAATCGTACTCGCGCCCCTGACCGAGGTATTTCTCAAGCAGATACAGCTCACAGACAAACTCAACCGCGGTGTGGAGTATCACTCCGAAATCCTGAAGGCAATTCAACGACACGATCCGGTTGCTGCAAGGATCGCCGTTCGACGGCTTCTGAACTTCACGCAAAAAGACATCAGAAAAGCTCTATCGTCAGGCGACACGAAGGCTCCCGACCTCCAAGAACCCTGAGCGGATTGTTGCTGTAGGGTAATGGTCCCGAGGGATCGCTCAACGGGTGTTGGCTTGCACACCGACATTCGGAGCCTTGCTGCAGAGGTGAAAAATGCTGTCTTGTTTCTTTAGATAATCCTGACGGCAACGCGATTCCTCTCTTGACAACTCTGAGCCATGCAGCGCATCCTAGGCGCGGTTCCCACAAGATCATATGTTTAGTTACTCGATGAGGACGGTTTCGTGCGATCCGCCGGCACCATTCCTCAGTACTCCATCTTTACGACGGCAGGACCTCGCGAAAGGGAATGCTAACAACGATGAGCATGAGCCAGGACCGTGCGACGGTTACATGATTCGAACAACCTTTATGCGAGGAATCACCAATGAGACGCTTTAATTTCGCAACCTTAATTTTAACCATGTTGACCATCGGCATCTTCGCGCGGGCAGCCGACCAATCTTCCACGACGCCGCTGATCGGATATCACGAGCCCAAAGTCGATTCAACCGGTCGTATTGTTCCGTGGTTCAGCGCGCAGCCGTCCCGTGCTTACGATCACGACCTGAGAATCATCTGGGATTTCTGGCACAACATGCGCAAGTGCTCCAATGGAGTGCCGTATTATTTGCAGCATCAGGTTTGGACCCCAGGCGAAGACGACTCAAGAGGCCTTGGGGGTGACCAGATCAATATGGCGCTCGATTCGTGGAACATTCTGTACGGGTATCTCGGCGATGCAGCTGTGAAGCAGAACATGGTAGAGATCGCTGATTATTGGCTTGAGCACGGAGTCGCGGACCCGCGACTACCATGAGGAGACTTGCCATATCCGTACAACACGGATCTGCACTCCGGGAGATATGACGGTGACATGCGAGCGGGAAAGGGCTTTCTCCAACCGGACAAAGCCGGCAGCTTCGGATACCAACTGCTCATCCTCTACAAAATGACTGGCCAGGAGAAATATCTCGCGGCTGCCCAGAAGATTGCCGACAGGCTCGCCCAGCGGGTCAAGCCCGGCGATGCTGACAATTCTCCCTGGCCATTCCGTGTTCGAGCCAGTGATGGTGTTGTTCACAGCCAGGAGAAAGACGGAAAACTCATTCGGGCCAGCTACACCTCAAACTGGAGTCCCGCCTTGCTACTGTTTATGGGACTAAAGCAACTCAACCGGGGAAACACTGCTGCGTACCAGACGCCCTACGACCTGACCAGCGCATGGCTAAAGCAGTTCCCTTTCCGGACAAACAAATGGGGACCCTTTTTCGAAGATATTTCAACTGCGGACTACTCCGACACGGAAATCAACTCCGATACAATGGCCGCCTTCGTTCTGGAGAATTCTCGGTGGGACCCGAACTGGAAACAGGATGCTAGTGCCATGCTGAAGTGGAGCTTCGAAACACTTCAGAACCACGAGTACGACCGCTGGGGCGTCACGGTGCTCAACGAGCAGACCCGGTATCTCGTGCCGGGAAACAGTCACACCGCCCGCCATGCCTCGGTTGAGCTTCTTTATTGTGAAAAGACTGGAGACTGCAAGAGCAAAGAGGATGCCATCCGACGACTGAATTGGGCAACCTATACCGTCGACAGCGATGGTAAGAACCGTTATATCCGGGACGATATTTGGCTCACCGACGGATACGGCGACTACGTACGCCATTATTTGCGCGCAATGGCATCGGCCCCTGAGTTGGCGCCAGAGGATCAAAACCACCTGCTGCGAACGTCGTCAGTGATTCAGGAGATTTCATATCAGCCGGAGCGAATTATTTATCGGAAGTATAATCGGCGTTCCAGTGAACGCTTTAAACTCGGTCAGGGCACTCCTGCATCGGTAAAAGGAGCAACTATGAACTGGGACGCGGCGACCAAGTTGCTGACAATCGAATCGACCGAACCAAACGTGGAGGTTGTAATTACTCCGCCAGTCCGGAAATGACACAGGCAGGAGGACTGATCTGGATCGCGATCTTTGCGCCCAGGCTTGATCCGCCGCGCTGCTGTTTTGGTCTAATCGGCGAGATTGGTCACTGGCAAAACGCAACTGGAGACACGGAGAGGAAGGCGTCGAATTATGTCTGCCGATGGACCGAACAGGCCGGCCATTTCAGGGCCGGAGTGCTTAGCAGACTACGCCTGCGAAACAGGGGAAAATCCGCTTTGGCACGTGATGGAAAAGCGCCTGTACTGGTGCGACATTCCCAAAGGCCGCATCTTTCGCTTTGACCCGGCCACGGAAACCCACGAGCGATGCTACGAAGGCAGGACTGTGGGTGGATTCACAATCCAGAGTGACGGATCCCTTCTCCTCTTTATGGACTGCGGCACTATCGCCAACTGGCGCGAAGGCGAACTCACAACCTTGCTGACAGAGATTGAGGAGGAACGAGGCTCGCGCTTCAATGATGTCATCGCCGATTCGAGGGGTCGGGTATTCTGCGGTACGATGTCGAGCGCCGCCCAAAGAGGCAGCCTTTACAGGTTGGACCTGGATGGTTCGCTGCATCGGGTGCTCACCGATATTGGCTGTTCCAACGGCATGGCTTTCACGCGCGATCAAAGCGGCTTCTACTATACGGACTCCTTTGCCCGCGCAATCTATCTGTTTGACTACAGCGCGGAAGACGGCACACTGCACAACCAGCGTGTCTTCGCGCGTTTTGACGAATCGGACGGAATGCCGGATGGAGTCACGCTGGACGCCGACGGCCGTCTCTGGTCAGCACTCTGGGATGGCGCATGTATCGTGCAGATGGACGCCGGCGGCAGAATCGAGCGGAGGATTGCCTTTCCCGTGCCCAAGACCTCGAGCCTTACCTTTGGCGGAGAAGACTGCGCCGACATCTACGTCACCACCGCGGGTGGAGACAGGAAGCAGGAGGAAGGCCCGCTTGCAGGGGCGCTCTTTCGACTGAAAACGGAAGCGAGGGGTACGCCCGAGTTCTTCTCTAGGATCCGCATCCCCACGCGCCCGCGGCTCAGGCATTAGGTGGGGGGTGAGTGCGGTCGCGGCTCCACATCCTCTCGCTTCTTCATTGACTTTTCGAATTCTTCAACCACCCAGTCTGTTTCCTCCTGGTACCCGGTTCTTTGTCGCGACGAATGAAAGCCAAGACCCGCTTCAACTCTGCGGGGAGATCCCTATCCTCGGTAACATGTGGAGATTTAGTGGATGATGTGACGCGTCGGGGCATGGATTTGGCGCGGTGCGAGGGGCGCGGAGTGAAGGCTTCTCCCCATGCCCCTCGAAGATCATGGACTGCAGTGGATTCGTTCTCCGGCTCCGCTTGCCCATCCGCTCGACTACGGAATCGCAGTCCTACTGGAACGCGACCTGCGCGATGCGAAAACTTCCTTTGGCGCAGACGGCGATGCCTGGGGCAAGCTCATGCAGCCGTTTGTCGAGCACTGGGGTGAATTCGCCCCCGAAGTGCTTCGCACAGTTCTCTCGATTCCGAAACATCCCTTGCCTGCGCGCGGCGACCGTCCACTTGGGCGGGAGCTTTGAAGAGGTTGCTGCATCGGAACAGGCGGCGCGAAATGCGCAGCATGCGGATTCTCCGTTTGCCCTGCTCGCTCAGCCGAGTCTGTTTGATCCCTCGCGCGCCCCCCTGCGACCAAACACACGGCGTGGGCGTATTGCCACGTTCCTAACGGGTCGAAGGTGGAGATGCTGAAGAAGGTGGAAGATCAGGTTGAGCGCTTCGCTCCTGGGTTCCGCGAGTGCATTTTGGCGCGCCGGGTCTTTTCTCCGGCAGAGCTTGAATCTATGGACGCTAACCTGGTAGGCGGTGACATCGGAGGCGGCGCGATGGATCTTCGTCAAATTGTCCTTCGGCCGACATGGCGATGCTACTCGACCTCGGCACGAGACCTATACATCTGTTCGTCATCAACCCCGCCTGGGGGTGGCGTGCATGGCATGTGCGGTTATCACGCAGCAAAGATGGCGCTCGGGAGACTCAACGGCGTAGTGTGACGTCCCTTCAGAAAGTTCCAGCAGAAGAAAGTGGACGCGTCCTCCGGCGTCGCCGGCCACGACGGTGCGACCCGCGAAGGCACAACACATCACTGTGGCATCGCAAGTAAAAGCTGCAACGCACCTACGGGTCCGCAGATCCCAGATCTTGAGCGTGTTATCTGAAGAAGCGGACACGGCTCGCAATCCATCCGTGCTCAGCGCTACGCCGCGGACGGAATCCAAATGGCGGGTCAACGTGTGCAGTTCGACTCCGTTTTCGAGATCCCATAATTTTAGAGTCCCATCGGAGGAAGCGGAGATGGCCCGCCGCCCATCCGCGAATACTGCTACGTCAACGACCGGCCCCGAATGGCCCGTCAGTGTCCGCAATTCCTTACCGTTCCGGAGATCCCAGATCTTGAGCGTGTTATCTGAAGAAGCGGACACGGCTCGCAACCCATCGGCGGCGGCATACAATATCTTTTTCGTTGAAAGAGATTTCATATTTCCTATCGCAGCGTTTGCAGGTAGGCCATCAGGTTATGAACATCGTTGTCGGTGTATTTTTCGAATTGCTCAATATGAGCGTCCGAGGGTGAGTCGATTTTGTAATCGACGGCGCGGGTCGGCCAGGACCTAGACCATCCTTCGGAATCAGTCATTGCTACGTGGAACTCATCTTTATAGGTGAGCGTTCCTGTGAAAGTTTCGCCGGATTTGGTGATGACTGTGAGCTTTGCCTTCGCATTCTGGGGGTAGAGCATCTGCACTTCGAGTTCCAGGCCTTCGTGCCGTGTAGCAATCCCCGCTAGATCGCCGGTGGGGGAATGGCAAGATGAGCATTTTCCAGGACCATTGAAATACGCTTTGCCTTGCTCAACGTTGCCAGTTTGCAGATCGGCAACGTCGACGCCGCGGCGGCCGCCCGGCTTGGCATTCAATTGCTTGGTTTGGTCGCGAATGAACGCCATAACATCGTTGACCTCGGGGATAGTAAGTCCGGGAAATGGCGGCATGCCTTTTTCGACACGCCCGTCGTGCACCACCGCTCGAATTTTGTCTCCCCTGACGTCCCGCGCCACCAGACGAGAACTCGTTAGATCGGGACCGGATTCGCCGCCAGCAGCATCGCGCCCGTGACAGAAGGAGCAATTGCGTGCAAAAAGCAGCTTGCCGCGCGCCGGCGCAGGCAGAGACGATGATTTGGCTGACTGCGCTGACGCCACACCTACTAGCAACAGCGCAGAAATCAGGAACGTCATTCTTAGACTGCGCGCACCTATACCCACCATCGATGAAAACCTCCGGGCAGGAATGTCCATCCCCGAGCCAACGTCAAGGGCATTACATGTTAACAAAGAGCGCAAGAAGTCCAAGAAGACGACAAAAGAGTGAGAGAAACAGGACGGGGGTGCGCCGTCGGCGCTCGGGGCACCCCGGAGAGCCCTTCCCTAGGACGACCCTGACACCCGGATTAGTAGTGAGAAGTCGGCTTCGAGGAGATCTCCCCAAAGCCCGTTTCTGGACCGACAGGTGAAGCGCCGACAATCCGGGAGTTGGTGCTACTGCGGTTTGCGCGTCCGCGGCTTGCCCATCGCCAGCAGGAAGATGGCACTCTTGTCCTTTGCGTGCGGTGAAAAGAAGCTGACCACATCATCGTCGAAGAAGGTCAGCCCGGTCGCACCCAGGTGCTGGGCATATGCAGCCAGGTAGATCCTGCCCCCAATGGCGCCCGCCTCGAGTTGGACGGCCCGGTACCCGCGATTCCCATATCGCCCGAGAATGGGTTTCAAATCAGCGAGAAAGAAGATGTCCGCGCAGGCATCCGCCGGCAGCTCCTGCTCCAGCCCAAGGTGATGGGCCTCGGCGCGGAACTGTCCCTCTCTCAAAAGCTCCAGGATGCTCTGATCACGCCGGAAGAAGTAAGCCCCCGGCTTGAGCCCCTGCACCGAATGAACGATCAGGTAAAGATCGTTGAGCTGCTCGCCAGGAGGTTTAAGGAAGTCAGCTGGAAGGCCTCGCGTAGAGTAGTCCAGAATGATAGAAAGTTGTGCCAGCGTGATGGATGCTGTCTTGTCGAACGCTCGGGTAGAACCGCGGCGCAAGATCACCTGCTCGATCGTGTCCTTCGGCTGTTCTTCTTCCGGCGGGGGTTGCACTCGCACTCCCTCGCCCGCCGGAGCGTAAGGCGGAACGACCGGTTGCTTCCCGCGCCATTGAGCTACTTCATCTATGGAGGCAAGCGAAGACGCATCGTGCATCTCAAGCATGGCGGGATATTCGACCTCGCGCTGCGAAAGGGGGATCGTTTCCAAGCCGAGTGCATGAGCTTCACTGGGCGATCGGGGCGAACTGTCTGATCTATGCCCGATCGGTACGAGGCACAAGGAAACCTCGCGCCGGGTATCGAGATCGAGCGCGCGATTCACATCGGCGTCCACGAACCCTAGCACGATCTTGGCGGGCAATCCCGAAGCCGCAGAAACGGCCAGCATATTCGCCAACAGGGTGCCATTGTCCCAACCAAAATGGCGATAGGTGCGTGCCTGATACTTCCAGGCGTTCCGCCAGTATGTTCCGGTGCAAATGATGGTCACGGGCGCGCCAACCACCGCCGGTTCCAGCGCCGCCGCCTGAGCCAGGTTTCCGCGAAAATCACCTTTTCGCAGAAGCCGTAGCGACGCATCCGCCGGATTGAAGTGGTAGACGCCGGCATCCACGCCCGCGAGATCGCCAGTCACGATATACAGCTCGATCTCGTAGAGGGCTCCGGTACAAGCTGCAGCGCGAAAGTAGATTTCTCCGCCTGGAGATCTGCGCTGTTTGGTAATCCCCGCTGAAAAATAGAGGATGCGCGCCAGATCTTGGAGGTCAGGAACCGAATCGGCCCGCGAAGGCGACACCTCCTCTGAGATCGCGGAGAGCGCGGCCACCCCCGTTTGTAGCAACTCCCGCGGCAGCGGAAACGGATCCGGCTCCGGATAGATTTTGAAAGGCTTGGGCCGATTTGCCCAGTCTAGGGAGTGAGGATTATTACGAATGCTCCAGTAGGAATGTTTCGTACCATCGTGATATTTCCAAGCCGCCTGGGTGTCGCGGTTGTTCATGGGTGCCTACGTCAGACTAGCACCTGCGCCGTATCAGCAGCGCAATGAGCCTGGGACTGCGGATTGTGCCTGGATGACCGGCAAATCGGAACTCACGTTTTCATGCTTTCAGGCGGACTCTGTCCAGAAGTCAGCTTGGAGGAGATCTGATCTCCGCGAAGCCCGTTTCGGGCCAATCTCCGGTTCGAAGACAACCCGCTAGCAACGTCCCGCCACGCTCCTCGGGCCAATTGGTCAGGTTTCTGGCTGGTTATTCCCCAGACTAAGCGAACCATCGCTGCCTTTTCTCCGAGGTCGTTCCTGAACTGGACACAAGTTAGTTCTCGGAGGAATGCTAAGTCATCAGGAACTCCTGCCGCGCCGGGAAGCAGAACAGGTATAAGCGGAATTCCATGTTCTACGCAGCGGTTGGAATCAAGTTTCGGCCTGTGGTGGGTCCTGACGTTGGCAAGACTCCTGTTGTCATTCGCATGTCCACGGATCATACGAAATTCCGAGAGCATCCCTGACGGCGGTTAGGACCAAACGAGCCACGGTTTCGTTTTCCATCAAGGAACGCGGAAACGCGCGAAAATCTGGCTCTCCAGTGCCGACCATGAGATCACTCGTCGCGTAGTGGATCGCCCTAGAGGCAGCCAGCCACGTTCCGAACGCCGGTGTAGATCCCCGCACGTGCTCGATCTCGCCGTCAGGTCCCATTTGCACTGGCGACGTAAAGCCAAGGTTGCCCGCGAAGTAAGTGGCCGCAACAGGCATATTGGACCACATCGCTTTCCAAATCCAAAGCGCGGGTTCCACCAACAAACCCAAGTTGTCCGAACGCATCCCCCAAAGCCGCTGTTGGCACCACCGGAGAAAGTGATAATACGCAATGGGCTTGCCCAGCACTGAATCCCAAACATCGCCTCTAGAGATTTCTCGAAAGTCGGGAACTATGAGATCAAACACACCGCTAGTTTTCAGTTCACCGGGATTTGATAGGCTGGAGGCGTCGGCTACGCGAGTTTGGAACTCAGCGATTTCTTTGTTTCCATAGGGCGGACGAACATCCCCGCATTTCCTGACGGCACTGCTGGCTTTCAGAAAACGCGCGGGCGGATAAAGCTCCCACCAGTCGGGCTGTCGCCGATTTGGGAGAACTGCAGGGGGCAACGGGCCGTTTAGTGCAAAATCAATCACCGCCAGCGCGGTCAGCCAACTTTCGTGCCGCGTCGCTTGGAGGCCTGCGAGCGAGAAGAGTACTTGGAGCGCGTGACCATAGCTGCTCGCGAGGCCGCGATTCGACTCTTCCAGAAAAATATAACGATCGAGCCCATCGCGCGGCTTCCACACACTGGTGGCGTGAATTCCCGGAACGGTTCCTGGATCTTTCCCGAAACTGAGTTTGGCGGCGGCCTCATCCGTTAAATGAAACCGGATCTCCTCAGTCCACGACTTCAGCAGAACTTCATTCGCTAGAGCGGCGGCTTCCAACAAGTCCCTCGTAGTGAGGTCAATTCCGTTCCTGCCGGCGACTCGGCCTACTCTTTCGAGAGAATAGTAGCGCTGAACGTCTTCATAACCGTAATCCTTCCAAGCGGGATGCACTTTCGTCAGCGTACTGGCCGCATCCGCAATTGCTGCCGCAAAAATCTGCTGGGCGGAATCAGGATTTTGCGAGATTTCCCCAGAGTTTAGGAAGAAGCGATAGGTGAACGTGTGGTCATACCAAATCATGCGCGCCAAAGCTATGCGATCCCTTGAATTTCCGAGCACGAGCGCAGGCTTTGGCAACGAAGTTGTCCTGGAGAGTTGAAGTATTGGAACTCCGTCCCTGCGTCTCTCGAATGCTTCGAGCATTTCCGCCTGAGGGGCCGACTTGAAATGATCAAAGGTGTTGAGTTCTCGTGATAGGAGTATCCAGTTGAAAAACGCCCCGAAGGTGGTTGCCTGAAATTGTCGCCAGTGGACTCCCTCGTGGATCAACGTTATCAGGGCGTCGTCGGTTCGATTGATCGGGCTAGCGGAGTCAATGTGTAGAAACAAAGTCTCGGGAATGTAGAATGTTCCCCCCCGGCAGGAAGCGAGTCTTGCGGGTTTGACAAGACCAATATCGGGCAACAAAGGTCCCTCATTCGTTTGGCTCAGCTTCCTCGGACTTGAGCTTGTGCGCGCTCAGATGTTTCTTGATCAACGCCTTGACCACTTCCGTCAGGCCCGCCGTCGTCACACTTTGGGCGATTGTGACCGCCACCGTTACCCACTCGACATGACCTAGTGGCGCTGGTTCTGTAAGTGAAGAAACTGTGGGCTTCGGTGCCGACACATGAACCGAACCTGACGGCACTCCGGCATGCTCCAGGTCTGCGAGCAGTTGCGAGCGGAACTTTTCCACCGAACTTTCGGGACCATCAACCACCAAGGAGGTGCGCATGACGCAAATTGTATAGCACGTTGACGAACGATGCGAACAGTTCGGGATAGTCTGATAAGGATTATGCGCGAGGCAGCACTTTCTAGGATGACGCACGACAATTGCCGGGCCCGATTGGCCAGAAGTAGGCTTCTGGGAAGTTGGAAATTGCTCTGGCGCTAGCCGCCGACTGCGGGCGAGGTCACGGTCGACTCTTCAACTACGTTGCGGGCAGCGCGCCTGGGCAAATGCAGCCGACGCACACTCTCGCCGAATCTTCCTAGCTGAGTACCGCTCGTCTACTGCGCTGGCTGGTTGCTTGTGGACGATTGGCTTAGCTCTTGCTGCAACTGCAATAATTGGCGCAGTTGCTCAACATTGGCGGAGTTGGATGTTGGAACGCTCCTCGCACTTGGTTGCTGAGAACCCTGATTGGTCTTGGGGGCCTGCTCGAGGACCACGTAGATCGGAGTATCCGCCGAAATCGTCACCACGATGTGCTGGGTGATCGCTAATCGCGAAACCTCCTCATCTCCAGCCTCGCCGACATTGTTGCTGACGCGCTCCCGCATTAGGTCTGACTCGCTCAGCGGCTGGTTCAGACTGCCTTGTCCCACCAACATCGAGCCAGCTTGGCCGATTCCTGACAGCGATCTGACTAGGACGTTCTTTCCCGTGTTCTTCCCCTCAACTTTTCCTTTGAGCGGCCGCAAGTCCAAACCGGTGGCGGCGGCCTCGATGGGAACGACTGCACCATCCGGCATCAGCAGAGAATCGAACTGGATGTCAACGTAACCTGAACGATCTCCGTTGTGGATGTGCCCAACCGCTTTTGCTCCCGCAGGGACGATAATTTCTCCGTCCCGCTCGTAGTTGTACTCCATCACCGCCAGAACCGGCGTTCGCACTGCGGTGCTAGCCGCTGATTCCAGACGTGCACGCAATCGCGTTCCCGTGGCCAGACCCAATCCCAGTTCCGGTGCTGGACTATTGATTTCGCGGGCCTGAGCACTGCCCGAGTTGGCAGAGACGTTTCGGACGTAAATCAGCGAAGACTTCTCCATGGCCTCGCGCTCTGCTTTGCCCAAGTCTGGAGTCTCGGCGCTGGTGCCGGTGTTCGAGCCTGCCTGATAGGGTGGCGCTTGCCATGGCTGCTGGTCTCCGAAAGGCGGTATCGACCCCAAAGTTTCGGCTCCGCTCGCTACCTTTGCCCCCGCTGCCGGCTTGGTCGCAGTTCGTTGCAGATCTCGTTCGTTTAAGAAGCCTTCGTGAGTTTCTTTTGTGACGGGCCGGCCGGAATCGGTGATCGGAAATAGGCTCTTGTCGTTGCTCGCGGTACCGCTCTCCGATGCCAAGTCTTCAGTAGCAGTGGCGCCACGACTCTTCGCTTTCTGTGGCGCGCCTCGACGGGGCATAGACGTAGCAACAAAGATTAGCAACGCGATGATGATCGCTCCCGCCCCGATGATTACGAAGCGGTTCTGTTGGATCTGCTGCCGGGCTCTCTGTTTTGCTCTGGTTGCGAGCTCGGGTATTGGGACGTTTGCGTCCGGAGGGAGTGGCAGGTCCTTGTTGCGAGCTTCGTTTTCCTCTAGCTCCGGAATGACTGCAGCGTTGCCGTTGTCGTTGTGTCCGTTTGGATGAATCACTTTGCACCTCCCGGGACCGGAGTCACAAATGCAATCGGTGCCCGGACCGGACGGTCGACCTCTTCCGCTTGGGCAACCGCGAGCAAAAGTCGTTCCCGGGATTCTTTGAAAGTGGGACGCTCGAACACAACGATGCCATCGGCTCGGGCGCCAGGCGCGAGTCTACGGGAGGTAATCCAGTAGTCCTTGATCGCGACCGGCTCGGCCTTGATTGCCTTTCGATGTTTGTCTTTCGATGTCCCCGCAAGCTGTACCTGCGGCGGCAGTACTTCGATGGTCCGTGCAGAAGAGTTCAGAACCGCGAACGGCACGGCCATCTGTTGATCTTTCTCTATCGCCTTTCCTACCGCAACCTGCAGTTGCTTGCCTTCCCAATGTGGATTCTCAATCCGTTCCGCCCTGAGGAAATCGTGCTCTTGTCTGCCAGGCTTCTCTGGGGCAGTGCTGGCTGGCTGACTTTCTGTAGCAACGTTTTTTGTTTCGCCAACCACAAACGCGGAATGAGTTGACGCAATCAGAAAGCTGCGTGGGCGCCCACAGTTGAGGACATAGTCGACGGGCTCACTGCGGTCTGACTTGCCTTGGCTCACCAGGCTCAGCGAGGTCTCATGGCCTCCTCTGGTGGTAATCAGGGCGTTGGTTTGCGCAGGTTTTGCGCTGGTTGCTTTGAAAAACACCAGCTGCGGCTCGGCTTCGGAGTGGTCGGCCCTAAAAGCCCCTGGATCGCCCAGTACGACCGAACTGACCTCCTCCAGCACGCGCACCGAACTGACATATCCTGGCCGCAAGTGCAAGACCACAACTTGTTCCGGCTCAACATTCAAGTTCACGATTCGTGCCTGCGGCAACTCGGTTTGCGCCGAGGCCATGTGGAGAGGCAGGAACCACATCGTTATCAGATGCACCAAACTCAAACATTTGTTCATCTCACATCTCTTTTCGCAGTGGTATTTTTGCTTTCCGCTTCAATCCCCGCCTCGCGAAGGTAAGTTGTTCTAATTGCTCGGACGTACGTAACGACATCTAAATTTCGGTAAGCAAGGCCTCGCCTGCCGATCGTGTCTTCACCGGCATAATAAGCGGCAGATACGAGCCTGAGATCGTTATGAAACCGTCGCATCAACCAAGCGAGATAGCGCACGCCGCCCGAGACGCTGTGATCGAGATTGCAGCGGTCAGTCACGCCCAGCCGCTTTGCCGTGGCGGGCATCAACTGCATCACCCCCATCGCGCCTTTGGGAGAGATCACGCATGTTTGCCAGTTCGACTCGCGTTCGACAATGGCGCGTACCAGCGCGACGGGGACCCGATAATGTTGGGCGTAGGCTACGACGTAGTATTCGGCTTCGAGCCGTGCCTGTGGTTTGGGCGATTGCGCCCAGCACATCGAGATTGCAGAAAGCACTTGCGCGCAGATGAGTGCTGGCCTCATACCATGCTCCTTCGCAGAGCCTCTGCGCTGTACTGCTGCGCGTCAAAGATCAGGCTGGCAAACCCATCCCGCAAGAGGAGCTTGCGTCGATCAGCCTCGGTTTTGGCCAGCAACGGGAGGAGAATGTCTCGCATCTCTGGCGTAATTTGTTCACTTCCCAGAACTTTGAGTGCCTGGGCGAGATCGAGAATCTCTGAGACTGAGGGCGGCTTTTCCATGCTCCAGCCACGCAAAGCCTTGGCGAGTCCCGCCATACAGGCATGGAATTCGTGTGTGGAATCAGGCGTTCTCAGCGCCACAATCTCTGCTTCTCGCTCCGCGCTGGGGTGTTCAACACGAAGGTAAAAACTGCGCCGGCGCAGCGGATCGCCGATGCGCCTCTCTTCATTCGATGTCAACACAACGAACGGAATGCTCCGGGCTTTGATGGTGCCGAGCTTCGGAATGCTCAACTGCCACACGCTCAGCAATTCCAGCAACAAGGCCTCAAATGCGTGGTCCACCTTATCCAGTTCGTCGACGAGCAGGACGCAAGGTTTCTCGTACTGTAAGGCGCGCAGCAGAGGACCGGTGCTGAAGAACTGCTGTCCATGCAATTCAGTCTGCAAAGACTCCCAATCGACGTTGCTGGATCTCGCCTTCAACTCAACGCAAAGCCTCTGCAGGGGTTCGTCGAATTTCCCAATGGCCTTTTCTTCGTTGATGCCCTCGTAGCACTGCAAAC
>Ga0307479_10003021_pt1 | contig 15299 bp, 13 predicted proteins | sample atmos_gasesECM4C_FD_203743 | JGI IMG/M metagenome (GOLD analysis project Ga0307479, IMG submission 203743) | Hardwood forest soil microbial communities from Morgan-Monroe State Forest, Indiana, United States - atmos_gasesECM4C_515 | ecosystem: Environmental > Terrestrial > Soil > Temperate... | reverse complement strand
TTCGGGTATCGTGCAGCTAAGATTGAAAATGACGCGCGATAGGTTCTGCGCCCTTCCCACCTGCAGACCTTGCATGGCAAGGCGCGAATCCTCGAATACTTGATTCAGCTCGTCCAGGATCTCGGGAGAGCTGGCGCCTTTGATCTCATAGGCCATGGTTATGACTTTCAGGCCTACCTTGGCCTCGACCCAGCCAAGCAGGTTCAACGCAACCAGGATGATCATGGTGGCAAACGTGGCCAGAAGATAATGGCTTGCGCCGGCAGCAATGCCGATCGAAGCCACGACCCACATTGTTGCAGCCGTGGTGAGGCCGGAGACACTGCCCTTGCTATGAAGGATCGCTCCTGCTCCAAGAAACCCCACTCCTTGCACGATGTTGGAAGCAATCCGCGTGCGGTCTCCGATGCTGGGGTCTGGGATTATGTCGGAGAGAATGGTAAACATCGCCGCTCCAACGCAGATGAACATGTTGGTGCGGATACCCGCGGGCTTGCGATGAACCGTCCGCTCTACGCCCACGATTCCGCCCAGCACGGCCGCCAGCACCAAGCGCGCGAGGCTCGAAGAGAGCCACATCACGTGCTGCATCTGCGGTTCGGACATTCTGGGAATCTGGGTCATGCGCTGCGCGATTCTAACAAAGCAGCCGTACGAGCGGCTGCGTCAATCGCTGGAGACGCAACATACTGCGTCTCTACTTGTCGTGCAAATATAAAGCGCTTTTATAAATTACAACTCGTGACTGGCCATTCACAGCAAGTATTGCAGTCGCGTGAAGGCCGGCAGGGTGGCGCGAGACCGAGTCGGCAACAGGATCTCCGTCGAAAGCAATGGCATAATCTGAAGCCGTCGCTGGATGTGCCAGGCACGCGTCCCACACGAAGAAATTGCCTTCATTGATCGTACGACGTAGCCGGAAACCCGCCATTTCAAAGGCTCCGGAGTGCGCGCCGGTGTAAGCCAAAACCGTCGCTTGGGGAGGGAGCGACTTCAAAACAGCCGCCACCCTCCGATCAAGTTCCATCCGCGCCTCACCGTTCATGCGTGTTTCACGCAGGCAAATGGGAACTCGTTGCGCGGCGTTGACATAGCAGATTCCCGCAATCACGACCACCAGGGCGGTACTTACCAGCCACGCCCGTCGATTCCGCCAGATCTTTTCCATCCTGTACACCGAGAAGCCAACGCCAGCGGCAATGGCGGGCAAGAGCTCGAGTCCATAACGCGCGTTGTAGTAAGAGAACGGCCACCAGACCGGGATAAAAATAGGTATCGATCCATACGCGATCGACAGCGCATAGAAGATCAAAGGCGACCAGAGCAAAGTGACCGGCAACCAGTCCCGCCGGAGTAGAGCAGCGCTGGCCAGGGCAGAAAAAAGGATAAGTATCTTGCCGAGGAATCCGTCTCCGACATTGAGTTGCGCCGCTTTTACGAAATACATCGCTGCGGTTAACACGCGGCGCTCGCCCGGATACGGTGGAGCTCCGCTCTGAGTCGAGTGCAGCGCGATGGCCTTTGCCGAGTAAGGACCATTAGCGAACTCCAATGCATTTCCGTACACGCCGAAGTTGTAGGCAAACCATAGCGTCGGACCGAGCGCGCTCAGCAACAGCGCCTTAAAGACGGCCAGTCGAAATCGACGATCGCAATTCCTGCGCAGCGCATCGACAGCCCCAGGGAGAATTGCCGCCCAGCAGACACAAGCGAGAAACCATCCGTCGTAGCGAGTGAAGACAGCAGCGGTGAGCGCCATGGCGCCTCTCTGTAGCCATCGCGCCCCGGCAGCTTCGCTCCGATTGAATGAACGCCAAGCTTCGGCGAAGAAGACTGTCGCCCAAATGAAGGTTGCAAGATAAAGCGGCTCATTTAATGCAGTAGTCTGCAGATAGAGCAGGTTGGGATTGCTCGCGAGCAAGATCGTTCCAATCCAGGCGGTTGCGCGAGACCACATTAATAGCAGTCGGAAAAGGCCCATCCCGGCAGCAATGTACGAAACGAGAGAGACTATCGATCCGCCGATTCCTGACTCCCACATGCGGCCATTCACCACAAACGGAATAGTCAGCAGATGCGGCAAGGGCAGCCACACTGAGCCAAGTTGCAGAAGGCCGGGCGTGCGTGAATCGAAAACACGGCGCGCGATGTTGATGTGCGCCACGGCGTCGCCGGAAAGAAGAATCTCGTTTCGGGAATAGAAGAAGCCGAGCACAGCTATCCCGGCGAGCGTCAGGAGCCCGCCTATGATCCAGTAATCTGTGGCGAACGCGGTGCTCTGCCCCAGGGTCCCCGTCGGCAATTCGGGCGACTGCACGACAGCAGGCGGATTCCGGCTAATTTGAGGGATCACATTTTTAAGCGCTAGCCAATGTGGGTAAGTTCGCGAAAGACCTGATACCGCGCATCGATCTCCTCACGCGTGAGCGATTGAAGCCTTTCGGTCCCAAAACGCTCCACGGCGAAGGACCCCATTACGCCGCCATAGAACATTGCACGTTTGAAGACCTCGCGGTCGAGTTTCTTTTGTGATGCGATGTAGCCCATGAAGCCTCCGGCAAAGGAATCGCCGGCGCCGGTCGGGTCGCGCACTTCTTCCATGGGCAATGCCGGCGCACGGAACGGATGCCGCCCACCGCCGAACTCACCTTCCTTGAAGAAGACGGTCGCTCCATACTCTCCGTGCTTAATCACCAATGCGCGTGGTCCCATCTGCAAGACCTTCTGCGCCGCCCGGGGAACGCTCGCATCGCCCGCCAGCATTTTCGCTTCGGTGTCGTTAATGAGAAGGACATCGACTCTCTTAAGCGTTTGCAAAAGGTTCTTACGATGCTGGGGATCGGTGATCCAATAATTCATGGTATCGCCACCGACCAGCTTCACGCGGCCATCCATCTGGCTGCGGACGTTGCTCTGCAGCACAGGATCGATATTGGCTAGAAACAAATATTCGGAATCGAGGTATTCGGACGGAACCTGCGGATTGAAATTCTGGAAGACGTTCAGTTGAGTTTCAAGAGTCCTGGCCTCGTTGAGGTTTTCGCCATACTCGCCGCGCCAGAAGAAGCTCTTGCCCTGGGTGTGCTCAATGCCACGGGTGTCCACGCGGTGAGAACGCAGAACCTGTTCGTCCTGCTTGCCGAAATCCTCACCGACTACAGCCACGATGCGCACGTCGGTGAAATAACTGGCAGCCAGGGCAAAGTAGGTGGCAGCCCCGCCGAGACAGCGATCCACCGAGCCGGAGGGACTCTTAATGCCGTCATAAGCAACTGATCCAACGACGACGATTGACATTACGCCCCGGCCTCCTGCACTTTGAGGTATTTGTCGAGCAGCAGGCTGAGTTTCGCGCGCGTTGCGGAAGGAATCTTTGCGCGGTCAGTCAGAATGGCATATTGCAGCGCCGATCCGCACTTGCAGGCTCTCGCCTTCGGCATATTGGCAACCGTCTCGCGCAAGACGAGGGAGGCATTCTCGGCGTTCTTATTGAGGTAGGAGATCACGACCTCCACGGTGACAGTATCGTGCTCGGGATGCCAGCAGTCATAATCCGTGACCATGGCGATAGTTGCATAGCAGATTTCGGCTTCGCGGGCCAGCTTGGCTTCTTGAAGATTAGTCATGCCGATGACGTCCATCCCCCAACTGCGGTATAGATTCGATTCGGCACGCGTAGAAAATTGTGGACCTTCGATACAGATATAAGCGCCGCCGCTCTTGCCGGCAACTCCGGCCTTCTTGCAGGCGTTCACAGCGCTGGTTGCAACTTCCGGGCAAATTGGATCGGCCAGGGCAACGTGCGCAACGATTCCATCTCCAAAGAAAGTTGAGACGCGTTGCTGCGTGCGATCGACAAACTGATCGGGGATTACGAAATCCATGGGTCTGTGTTCTTGCTTGAGTGAGCCAACGGCGGAAACGGAGATGATGCGCTCCACTCCAAGCTGCTTCATGCCATAGATATTGGCGCGGAAGTTCAACTCGGTGGGCAGAATGCGATGTCCGCGTCCATGACGCGCCAGGAAAGCAACTTTGCGGCCTTCCAGTGTGCCCAGGATGTAAGCGTCGGATGGCGATCCAAAGGGCGTTTCAACCTTTTCTTCGCGCACGTCGGAAAGACCGGGCATGGAATACAGTCCACTCCCTCCGATGATTCCTATTTCAGCTTTTTGCAATTACGCTGCTCCGGTGAGATGAATGCGGTAGAAAAATTATACAAAATTGGAATTCCCAAGATTTGGATCTAACAACGCTGTGTGGGGAGACGCAGCATGCTGCGTCTCTACTGTGACTCGACCTTCAAAACACCTTCGGAGATTCGCCTTGCCATGATCTGTGCCACCGCCTCCTGAATAACTGCCGATGTCCGCAGCGGCGACATCAGAGAGTGCATCTGGACTTGAATTGATTTAGCAGGGTTCGCGGCAAGCACCTTCTCTCCAATTCTGTTTGTGGCTTCCTGGTTAAAGCCTTCGGTAATCAGGACTGATGGCCCGTCCACGCGTTGAATAGCGACTTGACCTTCATCGGTATCGAAGAAATAAGAATCGTCGCAGCCCGTGGAAGAACACAATCTTTCATTCTTGCTCAATGCAGTCACCTTTCGGGCCCCGGCGTAACGCTGCGGAATGTATGCCGCGTAGATCCTGGCAAACTCGTCAGCCGAGGCCTCTGAGTTCCAGCGCGACAGATAAAGCAAAGCAATTTTAGATGTGCCACTGAGCTTCTGATCCTTGCTTCCGGCGGCGTAATATGCGCCGCCTCTCCAGGCCCGCATCAGTTTCTCGCCAGAGTCGGCATCGGCATATTGCTCGACCAGGATTCGAGTATCGAGTTGGCCAATTGACCCAACATCGTATTTCTCGTACTCCGAACCAAGCTCCTTTTTCAGATCGGGAAGGACAAGCCACTCTACCGGTTTCGGGGTCAGGTAGGCAGCTACGTCGAGCACCTCATGTGTGTCCTGGGGAGGACGACGAAACGCGCCGGAAAATGCTGCGTCCTTGCCCTTCTGCAGCAACGCCGATTCGAATGCCAGCCCATCGCCATAGGGAAATACCAGCGACTCACGAATCATGAGTGGAGCCTTCTCCAACAGCGGAAAATCCTTGTTGGAAGACATCTGCGCTCGCATCAGCGCGGCCACCTGCGGAGCGTCAGCCAATGTATGCCCCGAGTCGCGCAGCATGTAATCCACGAGCGTCACCATTCCCTGCCCTTCGGCAACGGCGCTGCGGGCGGTGGCAGCCTCATCTTCGTCATAGGTGAATTGCTCTTTGTCTGAGCCCTTCACTGCCTTGGGCGATTCCCACGTCTTCAAATCGAAGCTCTGGTCCTGCAAAGCGTGAGTCAGCTCGTGGGCAAGCACAGGCCGCTGGGAATCGGCAGAGAGCCAGTCGAGCAAATACATCTTCTTGGTCTTTACGTCGTAATAGCCGGCAACTTGCTCCTTCAATAGCTGGATGAGAAAAGTGTGCAGATCGAAGTCACGCGGCAGGAGTCCAAACTTCTTCAGGACAATCTCCGACCGTTCCAGCCGCTTGGCATCTTCATCTTCGGTGAGCCGCTCATCCACGTACTTCGCAACCTGATCGCGACTGGCAAGCTCGCCCTTGACTTTGCTTTTGACGGGAAAGCCAGTGTCTTTGCCGAGCCACGTCAAAGTCTCATCGATGGAAGCGAATAGTTGCTGGGCTTCCTGAGGAGTAATCTTTTTTTCCGCTGGGGGCGAGGCAGGCTGCACCTGGATGCCAATGTCGCCCTTCCCAGATTGCTGATTCTGAGGAACAGGGGGCGCCGCTTGATGATTTTCGCCTGACGGTTGCTGAGCTAGTGCGCAACTGGCGCTTAGCACCAGAATAGAGGCGACAAATCTGCACTTTGAAAAAGTGCGCGTTGCGACTTTGCCGACCCCATCCGATCTTCTTTGCAACAAGACTTTAGGCATCGATAGTTAGATAATAATGGCAGACAGCACCGCTTTATCGGGGGTCTGCAGCTCAACTAGTATGGCAGATAGCGAACTGAAACAACGAGCCGGCGAATACTTCCGCCGCGCCTATGAGCACCAGCAGCAGGGAGAGTATGAGGAAGCCATCGAGCTCTACTCGCACTCGCTGGAGGCATTTCCCACCGCCGAGGCATACACGTTTCGCGGTTGGGCCTATTCATTTCAAGGCAATTATCCGCAGGCAATCGCCGATTGCCGTCGCGCCATCAAGATCGATCCTGACTTCGGCAACCCCTACAACGATATCGGCGCCTATTTGATCGAGCAGGGACAGTGGGAAACAGCGATTCCGTGGTTCAAGAAGGCCCTTGCTGCTCCGCGATACGAGTCATATTGCTTTCCGCACTTCAATCTCGGCCGCGTTTACGAGCACAGGCGCGAATGGAAGAAAGCCCGCGACCATTACTTGCAGGCGCTTCAGCTAAATCGTCACTACCTGCTGGCATATCAGGCGTTGAGAAGATTACAAGGAATGTGGAACTGAAGGCAGGTTACAGGGAACAGGTTATAGGGAACAGGAAAACAACAATCTGATGACGTGCTTTCCTGTCTACTTTTCCACCTGTATGCTGTCATTCCCTGTTCCCTGTAACCTGTTCCCTCTAACCTGCCTTTCGATCCACTCTCCGCATTCGCGCGTTCCGAGAGTTCCGCCAATGTCCTGAGTAGTCTTTTTCTGACGCATGGCTTCCAGTACGGCTTCGTTAATCTTTTTTGCTTCGATAGAAAATCCGAGGTATTCAAGCATCATGGCTGCGGTCAGGATGGCGCCGATTGGGTTGGCGATGTTCTTTCCGGCAAAGGGCGGAGCCGAGCCGTGGACAGGTTCGAACATCGAGGTTCTTCCTGGATGGATATTGCCGCTGGCTGCCATGCCAAGTCCGCCCTGTAATGCGGCAGCGAGATCGGTGACGATGTCGCCAAACATGTTGTTGGTCACGATCACATCGAACTGGCTGGGATCGCGCACCATGTGCATGCATAGAGCATCGACGTACATGTGCTGCGACTGGATGTCGCTGTACTCGGCGGCGAGCTGCTTGAACACTCGTTGCCATAGGCCATGAGCGTACGTCATGACGTTGGACTTATCGCTCATCAAAACTTTTTTGCGGCGATGTTCGCGGGCATATTCGAATGCAAAGCGGATCACGCGCTCTACACCTTTGCGGGTGTTCACGTCCTCCTGGACGGCAATCTCGTCGGCGGTTCCCTGCTTGAACACTCCTCCCACGTCCACATAAGCACCTTCGGTGTTCTCGCGAATCACCACAAAGTCGATATCGGCTGCGCGCCTGTTCTTTAGCGGACAAAGCGAATCGTCCAGGCACTTGACCGGACGAACGTTCGCATACAGGTCCATTTTGAAACGCATACCGAGCAGGATGTCCTTGGCATGAATGTTTGAAGGCACGCGTGGATCGCCCAAGGCCCCGACAAAGATCGCGTCAAAGTCCCGCGCGAGCATGGTGAATCCGTCGGACGGAATGGTGGTGCCGTCTCGCAAGTAACGATCAGCCGACCAATCAAACTCAGTGAACTCGACCTGAGCTCCTGTGGCATTCACTACGGTCACTGCCTGCGTAATGACTTCTTTGCCGATTCCGTCGCCGGGAACAACGGCAATGCGCTTCCTGGTTGTGTTGTTTGTCACCGCAGAAAAAATAACAGATGAGCGGGCGGCGAGCTCATGCGGAAGGTAAAGGCTCGAAAATTTATTGCCTTTCGATCAAATTCCTCTGCTCCAGACGCGCCAGCGCCTTTTTGGCGTCAGAGGTGAATTTTCCGCTGGAAGGGATTTTCAAGTACTCCTGATATTCCTTAGCGGCTTCACCGTAGTTCGCCTGAGCATCCAGCACTTCCGCCAGTCGATAAGTAGCATTGGCGTCGCCGGGTTTGAAAGTTAATGCCTCGCGGAACCGGTCTTCAGCGGCTCGATAATTCTTCCGCTTCATGTAGAACTCGCCGACCTCGATGTCCTTTTCCGCCTTATGCGGATTCCAGGTATGCATCTCGGTCACATCGCTCACGTCGCTCTCCGGATGTTTGCTGGCATCGTCCCTGGGCGGTGAAATGTCGATCTGCGTCTGCTTGCTCGAACTCTCGCCTTCTGCAACTGGAGGTGCGGACTGCTCATCGGGATCAGAGCGAGGGACAGGATCAGAAGCGGGCGGTGGCTGCGGCTTCTTCTTGGGGCTTCCCTCTGCCCCATTCTGGGCATGTAATGGGCAAAAGAGCGTACCCAACACAACACCCAGCAGTAAGGCTTTGAAACGCAACTTCATCCCAGAATTCTAGACGAAATCGAAGAATCTCAGTCAATCGACCGCTCCGATCCAAAGCAACGAGCAAACGCCATTAAGTGCCTGATCAACCGGGTTGCCCGGTACCACGAAGAGAATTGGGCTTCAACTCTGCATCTCAAATGCGGCACCTGAGCATCGTATCTATCGACGGAGCCAAGGTTTGGCCCGTTCCGGCAGGTTCGCTGTGAAACTCTTAGACGGACTCCAAAAGTCTGTACGCGCTCTCGCCCGCGAAGTAAAAAGCACGCAAACGCCGCGCCCTGCACCCCCTAAACCCTGTCGGATTGGGCTCGCATTAGGCGGCGGATTTGCCCGCGGTCTGGCTCATGTTGGCATTCTGAAAGTGCTTGAAGAGGAAGGAATTATTCCTGACTTCATTGCCGGCACCAGCGTCGGCGCGGTGATTGGTGCCGCTTATTGCAGCGGAGTCTCTGCCAAGGAACTCGAAGAGATCGCAGCTATCGTTCGCGTCAAGGACTTTGCCCGCTACACCATCTCGCGCTTTGGTCTTTGCACCAACGATCGCATGACCGGATTCCTGCGCCGCATTCTCAAGGTCAAGACCTTCGAGGAACTGCGGATTCCCTTGGCCGTTGCCGCAACCGACTTCATGAGCGGAGAACCGGTTGTTTTCACCAAAGGCCCATTGGCCGACCCGGTACGCGCAAGTTGCGCTTACCCCGGCGTCTTCTTGCCGGTAAGTGTTCAAGGGAGATTGATGGTGGATGGACTACTCGGGCACGCGGTACCGGCTCAGCCCCTCCGGCAAATGGGGGCCGACCGAGTGGCAGCCGTACATTTTCGAGCGCATTGGGTAAACAGAACCCCGCGGCATGTATTCGAAGTGATCGGGCAGTGTTTCTCGATTGCCATGGCAAATGTGAACTGCCTGTGGCAGCAGCACGCGGACCTTGTAATCGAGCCGGACGTCACCGGCTACGCTTTCGATGACTTTCAAAGAGCGATGAGCCTGATCAAAATCGGCGAGGCGTCCGGCCGCGAGATGCTACCGACTTTCCGAGCCTGGGCGGCCGAACGCGAAACCTATGCGCGCTACCAAGCAGAATCGACGAGGACCAAAGTCACGCTTGCTCCAGCAGTTCTGAGAGAACCCATACCGCTGGGATAATTGCTGCCGTTGCTCCTCATGGGTGCGCTTCGAATCCGCGCACAAACTCGATCAGACTGCGCACCGCGATTCCGGACGGCCCTTTTGAGATAAACGGCTTGCCATCTTCGATCCACGCGGTACCGGCGATATCGAGGTGGATCCACGGTTTATCTTCGACAAACTCTTTCAGAAACATCGCCGCTGTCACCGCTCCGCCGTAACGTCCCCCGCTGTTCATGATGTCGGCGATGTTGGACTTAATTACGTCGCGATACTCATCATCCAGCGGCAGTCGCCACATCTTCTCACCAGCTTGATGAGCGGCCTTTTGGAAACGCTCATACATGGACTCATCGTTGGAGAAGATTCCCGCGTTGACCATCCCCAGCGCCACCACGCAGGCGCCGGTCAGGGTAGCGGCATCGACCAGGTGCGTGCAGCCGAGCTTGGTGCGCGCATACGTAAGACCGTCAGCTAGGACGAGACGCCCTTCGGCATCGGTGTTGATAATTTCAATCGACTTGCCCGACATGGCGAACTGCACATCGCCAGGCTTTTGCGCTTTGCCGGAAGGCATGTTTTCCGAAGCACAGATCACCGCATTCACCTTCACTTTAGGCTTGAGCTGAGCGATGGCGCGCATGGCTCCGAGCATGGAAGCGCCGCCAGCCATGTCATATTTCATCTTTTCCATGCCATCGGCCGGCTTGATGGATATTCCGCCGGTATCGAAGGTGATGGCTTTGCCAACCAGTCCGAGAACCGGTTGCGCCTGAGCACCCGCCGGCGAGTACTTCACAACTATCAGCGCCGGTGGTTCGTCCGAGCCTTGAGCAACGCTCCAGAAAGCACCCATCTTGAGCGCCTTAATCTCGTCGGGACCGAACACCTCGCATTCGAGCCCATTCTCCGCCGCCATTTTGCGCGCGCGATCCGCCAATATGGTCGGAGTAAGGCGATTGCCGGGTTCATTCACTAATTCGCGAGTAAAGTTCTGCGACTCGCCGATAATGCGGCCTTCTTCAAGCGCGGAGCGAAGCAGCTTCTCGTCGCTGCCGGGTTGCGCAACCACGGTGAGCGACTCCAGACGCTGATCTTTGCGGTCACTCTTGTAGGTATCCGGATCGAAGTCGCCAACAAATGCGCCGATCACGGTCGCACGAACGGCATTGTCAGGGTGAAAGTGAACGCCGGAAGGCAGAACCATCGCCAGATGACGAATGTTCTTCGCCTTTACGTAACGCGTTGCGGCGCCGGCGATCTTGCGTAGGTCGTTCGGATTGAACTTAGATTCTTTACCGCCGCCCACCAGCAGCACGCGTTTGGCTTTTACTCCGGCAGGACGGTAGAGCATCGCTAATTCGAGCGGTTTGCCGGAAAGCTCGCCGGAGGAAATCAGTTCCTGGGCAGCATCCTGCAAGGGTTTTTCCGTGCTAAGGAGAGATCCTGTCGACTTATCTTTTTCGCCTTTATCGACGACCGGGATGACCAGACACTCGTTCTCAACTTCGGCAGCATTCTTAACTACGAGATCGACTTTCATTCAGTGGCTTCTTTCTCTCTCCTCTAATTAAGCTGCGATCTGCGAAAAGGGCGAACACGAAGGGCACGATGGCCTAATATCAAAGGTCACGAAGAAGCGATTATGTGACCTCTCGGTTTTGGACTTCGTGAACTTCGTGTTCGCCTTTCCTCCGGCACCTATTACGCGCGGCGGCTGCGGATGATCGCCTCCCGAGCTTCTTTGTCGGCCGTACGACGACGCTCGGTTTCGCGTTTATCCCACTCCTGCTTACCCCGCGCCAGGGCGATTTCGCACTTTGCCCTGCCCTTGCGGAAATAGACCCGCGTGGGAATCAGCGTGAGTCCTTTCTGCTGGGTTTTGCCGATCAGTTTGCGGATCTCCGCCTGATGAAGCAGCAGTTTGCGCGTGCGCAGCGGTTCATGATTGAAGAAGTTGCCGTGCTCGTATTGGCCGATATGAGCGTTCAGCAGCCAGGCTTCTCCGTCTTTCACCAGTGCATAAGCGTCCTTAAGCTGTATCTGGCCGGATCGGATCGACTTTACTTCGGTGCCTCGCAGCATCAGGCCAGCCTCAAACTTTTCCAGCAGGAAATAGTTGTGAGAAGCTGCCCGATTCACTGCCGCGTCGCGCTCGCCCGCGGCCACGGGATCGCGTTTGACGTTCTTTGGCTTGTCAGGTTTGGTTTGCAGCGGACGAGCCATAGAAGTAACTACCCGAGGTAAGCGAATCTCAAATCGTACCATGCAAGAATTGCTGCAAGCCAAAAGAGGCCGCGCGTTCAGATGCTATAATCGGCCATTCCGACGGGGTTCACGCCCCTTGTGCCCTTCGGAATCGCCTTCGCAACCTTCGTGATTACTCACGCATGGCAATATCGCTCGAAGGAGTTGGTTTGAGAATTTCCAGCCGAAGCGTTCTCGCCCTGCTTACATTTGCTCTGGTACTTCCGGCGAGCGCCGACGAATCAGCCAAATCTCTTTACCGTAAAGGTCAGCTTGCGGAGGCTCGCCAGGACTACGTTCAGGCCTACGAGGACTTCAAGCGAGCCTGGGAGAAGAAACCGACAGACCTACACTATCGGTCGGCATTCGAGCGCCTCAGGTTTCAGGCGGCCATGGTGTACGTCAAGACTGGCCAGCGACTACGCCAGAATGGCGACTTGCAGAAAGCGCTGGAGGCCTTTCAAACCGCTGCCCAGATCGATCCTTCCAGCTTCATCGCACAGCAGGAGAGCGCGCGCACCAAGGACATGATTGCCGGTGCGGCCGCCGGCACTACCAATCCGTCTCAGGACCAAAATCGTAACGACATTCTGCATCAGAGGATTGAGGCGGCCCAAGGTCCGGTGAGTTTGGCTCCGATCAACGACCAGGCAATCAACATGCACATCTCCGGCGACAGCAAGACGATTTATCAGACGATCGGCAAGCTGGCTGGAATCAATGTGCTCTTCGATCCCGACTATGTCTCGCGCCAGCTTCCATTGCTCGACTTGAACAACATCACACTTCAGGACGCGCTCGGCCTGGTGGCGATCCAGTCGAACACCTTTTGGCGACCCGTGACGCCGAATACGATCTTTGTCGCTCCAAACACGCAAACCAAGCGTAAGGACCTGGACCAAAGCGTGGTCAAGACGTTCTACCTTACCAACGCGGCCAGTCAAACGGAGTTTCAGGACATCGCTAATACCCTGCGCACGATTCTCGACATCACCCGCGTGCAGCCCATTGCCGCGGAGAATGCCTTGATCGTGCGCGGCACTCCCGACCAGGTCGCGCTGGCCGAGAAGATCGTAGGCGATCTTGATAAGTCGCGCGCAGAAGTTGTGGTGGACGTCGCCATTCTCCAGGTATCGAAAGACAAGATGACGAATCTTGGTTTTACGCCGCCGCTCGCCAACGGACCGATCGGTATTCAACTCACTACTCCTGGTCAAACCACCTCAACCACCACTGCGACCACTCCAAACACGAGTGGCACCGTCACCAACACTAGCGGCACCAACAACTTGACGCTGAACAACTTCGCACATCTGAACGCGACAAATTTCTCTATCAGTGTTCCGCAAGCACAATTGAATGCGCTTCTCAGCGACTCCAGCACGAAACTGCTGCAAAATCCCGAAATCCGAGCTTCGGACGGGCAGAAGGCGAGCTTGAAGATTGGTTCGCGCATTCCTATTGCAACGGGATCATTCCAGCCCGGCATCGGCGGCGTTGGCATCAATCCCCTGGTAAACACTCAGTTTCAGTATCTCGACGTAGGCGTAAACATCGATCTTCAGCCCACCGTGCACTTGAATGGCGACGTGACCCTCAAAGTCACGATGGACATCTCGGCTCAAACCAACACCGTAAGTATCGGCGGCATCGCGCAGCCGGTCATCAGCCAGCGCAAGATCGATCACCAGATTCGCCTCCGTGAAGGCGAAGTAAATATGTTGGGGGGAATCCTCGAGGACCAGGACCAGCGCACCGTTAGCGGTATTCCCGGCTTGGGATCGATTCCAGTTCTGAAGTATCTGTTCGGCAGTACCACTGTCGATCATATGCAGAACGAAGTCGTTTTCGTTCTGATTCCACATTTGGTGCGCGAACAGGATGTCAGCGATTTGAACCTCAAGCCCATCGATGTCGGCACCGCCAACAATATCGAGTTGCGTTTGGCTTCGGCGCGGCCTGCCCGCGGCGGACAAGGCGAATCTCCTGCTTCCCAGAACCAGCAGCCCTTGGCGCCGAATACGAACGGCGTGGGACAGGCTCCTCAGGAGAATGCGACTCCCGCGCCGTCACCGGCGACTCCGGCGACTACTACTCCTGCCACTCCCACAACGGGACAGACCTCGCTGCGCTTCGATCCTCCGTCGATTACTACGACCAATGGCGGAACCTTCACCGTCAACGTCACCATGGCCGGAGGGAATGACATCGCCGCAGTCCCGCTGCAGATTACTTACGATCCCAAGAGCATCTCGGTAGTGAAGATCGACAACGGTGATTTCCTCACCAGAGATCAACAGCCCGTCGCGCTGGTGCACCGCGACGATACCAATTCGGGAACGCTGGTGGCTTCGGCAGCGCGTCCCCCGGGAGCAGCCGGCGTAAGCGGATCGGGCTCCGTCTTCACGATTACCTTCATGGCCAAGCAGAAGGGGAATACCGTTCTCAGTATCACGCGCCCGGGGGCTCGCAACAGCCAGCAACAGCCCATTTCCGTGCTTGGCTCGCAGATGACGGTGAGCGTCCAATAGGGTGAGAAGTTGATATGCAACGAGCCTTTCAGCGCCGCGTCTTTGGAAATGCTGGCCGGGGAAATGCTCACCGGGGGCACGCTCGCGGGCTGACGCTCATCGAGCTGATCATCGCCATCGCCATCATCGGATTGCTGGCCGGCGCCTCGGTTCCCATCGTGCGCGTGCGCGTAAAACGGGACAAGGAAATCGAGTTGCGGCGCGATCTGTGGGAGATGCGCGACGCCATCGACCGCTACAAAGACGCCGCCGATCGCGGCGCCTTCCAGACCAAGGTCGATAGCCTGGGATATCCGCCAGACATGCAGACACTGGTCGATGGCGTCGATGTCCAGGGCAAGAAGCTGCGCTTCCTGCGCCGCATCCCGGTCGATCCCATGACCGGAGGCACCGAATGGGGAATGCGCTCTAATCAGGACGATCCCGACTCCACTTCATGGGGCGGCCAGAACGTCTTCGACGTGTTTACTAAGAGCGACGGCACGGCTCTCGATGGGACGAAGTACAACACATGGTGAGAGCGTCACAATTCGCTGTCGTCCGCCGTTCGCAGCGGCGCGGCTTCACCCTCATCGAGTTGATGATCGTGATCTCCATCATTCTCATTTTGGTGTCAATCGCGGTTCCCATGTATCAACAGTCGATCATCCGCGCCAAGGAAGCAGTCCTCCGCCAGGACCTGAAAACCATGCGCGACCAGATCGACAACTACACCATGGACAAAGAAAAAGCTCCGCAAGCGCTGCAGGACTTGGTGGAGGGGGGCTACCTGCGAATCATCCCCAAAGATCCCTTCACCGGATCGGCCGACACCTGGCAGGTCGAGAACTCAGACACTCTGCAGAGTCTGGACCAAACCGAGCCCGGCATCACCGACGTACACAGCGGCTCAAGCCTAACCGGCAGCGACGGCAACGCCTACAGCAGCTGGTGAAAGAAGCTACCGGCTTCCAGCTACAAGCTCTCAGCTTCGCTGGTCTATCCGTCCGATCCGTTACATCCGTTTAATCCGTGCTCTGGCCTTGCTTTTGCCGTCGCTGGAAGCTGGCCGCTGGTAGCTGGTAGCTTCTTTCCATGCCCGAACTGCCGGA
>Ga0307479_10003020_pt1 | contig 15299 bp, 13 predicted proteins | sample atmos_gasesECM4C_FD_203743 | JGI IMG/M metagenome (GOLD analysis project Ga0307479, IMG submission 203743) | Hardwood forest soil microbial communities from Morgan-Monroe State Forest, Indiana, United States - atmos_gasesECM4C_515 | ecosystem: Environmental > Terrestrial > Soil > Temperate... | reverse complement strand
TCGACGGTCGGCACAATGGCGGGCCAAGTCATTCTGGAAGGCTTCCTCGACGTAAAGATTAGCATTTTCCTGCGTCGCTTCCTCACCATGCTGCCTGCCATCGCAGTGATCGCCGCGGGCCTGGACCCGCTGAAGATCCTGGTGCTGTCTCAGGTGGTCTTAAGTTTCGCGCTCCCCTTCGCGCTTGTGCCGCTGATTCTGTTGACCCGTCGCCAGGATCTTATGGGAGATCTCGTGAACCATCGGCGCACCAACTGGATGGCCTATCTCACCATCAGCATAATTATTGGACTGAATGGCCTTCTGCTCTACCAAACCTTCGGCGGAACGTTTTAAACTAGGGGGCTAGTTGCCCCGGGTCTGAAACGTCTAGATAAGCAGGGTGAGCCGCCAAAGCCGCCCCCGGGGAAGGCCGGTTTGGGCGCGAAACTCGCGTCCACGCGAACCTCGAAAGGACCGCACTCATGTCGTTGAACAGCTTCGAAAGCCGCTCCAGCCTACGTGTCGGCAACAAACAATACGAAATTTACCGCCTCGACGCGCTCGACAAGCAGGGCATCTCTACGAAGCACCTGCCGTACTCGCTGCGAATTCTGCTTGAGAACCTGCTGCGCACCGAAGATGGCCGCAACGTGACTAAAGAAGAAGTGCGCGCGCTGGCAGCCTGGAACAGCAAATCGAAGCCGGATAAGGAAATCGCCTTTACGCCGAGCCGCGTGCTGCTGCAGGACTTCACGGGAGTGCCGGCAGTAGTTGACCTCGCTGCCATGCGCGATGCGATGAAGCGCCTCGGCGGCGACCCCAAGCTGATCAATCCGCTGCAACCTGCAGAGTTGGTGATAGACCATTCCGTGCAAGTCGACGAGTTTGGTTCTGCGCGAGCGTTCGGGCTCAACGCCGAGTTGGAGTTCCTGCGCAACAAAGAACGCTACGCGTTTCTCCGCTGGGGGCAGAAGGCCTTTCATAACCTCGCCATCGTTCCGCCCGACACCGGCATCGTGCACCAGGTGAACCTTGAGTACCTGGCGCGGGTGGTGTTCGTGCAGGAGTCAGGCGGCAATCGCGTCGCCTATCCCGACACGCTGGTGGGCACCGATTCGCACACCACCATGATCAACGGGCTCGGAGTTTTGGGCTGGGGCGTGGGCGGAATCGAGGCTGAGGCGGCCATGCTCGGCCAGCCGGTTTCGATGCTCATCCCGCTCGTGGTCGGAGTGAAATTGACGGGGCGCCTGCCGGAAGGCGCGACGGCGACCGATCTGGTGCTCACTCTCACCGAAGTGCTGCGCAAGCACGGTGTAGTGGGAAAGTTTGTCGAGTACTTCGGCCCCGGGTTACAAGATCTCCCGCTCGCCGACCGCGCGACCATCTCGAACATGGCTCCTGAGTACGGCGCGACCTGCGGCATCTTCCCGATCGACAAAGAGAGCTTGCGCTACCTGCGTCTCACGGGCCGCTCCGAGGAGCTGATTGCTTTGGTGGAAGCTTACGCGCGCGAGCAGGGGCTGTTTCACGATGCCAAGACTCCCGAAGCCGAATACTCCGAGTTGTTGTCGCTCGACCTCACGACCGTGGAATCGAGTCTGGCGGGGCCGAAGCGGCCGCAGGATCGCGTGGTGCTGTCGAACATGGGCGAATCGTTCCGGCAGGCTCTGCCGTCTCTCATCAAGCCGAAAGCGAAGGCCGGTGTCACGGCCTCCAACGACAGCGCGGTCAGGCAGGTGAACCGTTGGGAGCAGGAAGGCGGCAACCCCACCGCCGTCGGAGTCGAAGATCCGAACGTTCGCGAGCATGTTCCGCAGGACGTGAAGAGCGCGCTGAAACATGGCAGCGTAGTGATCGCGGCCATCACCAGCTGCACCAACACCTCGAATCCGTCAGTGCTGATGGCCGCTGGGCTCCTCGCGAAGAAGGCGGTGGAACGTGGCCTGCAGACTCCTCCATGGGTGAAGACATCGCTGGCGCCCGGATCGAAGGTAGTCACTGACTACCTGGCGAAAGCAGGATTGCTGCAATACCTCGAGCAGCTGAAGTTCAACCTGGTCGGATATGGCTGCACGACCTGCATCGGAAACTCAGGTCCACTGCCGACCGAGGTGTCGCAGGCGATCGACGAGAAAGACCTGGTCGTCGCTTCAGTGCTTTCCGGGAACCGCAATTTTGAAGGTCGCATCAATTCAGAAGTCCGCGCCAATTACCTGATGTCCCCGCCGCTGGTGGTCGCATTTGCGCTGGCGGGACGAGTGGATGTCGACCTAAAGAAAGATGCGCTTGGGCGCGGCAAGGACGGCAAGCCCGTCCACCTGGCCGATATCTGGCCGACGCAGCAGGAGGTGGAGCAGGCCGTCCAGCAGATTTCTTCCGACATGTTCCGCAAGACTTACGGCGAGGTCTACGACGGCGATTCGCACTGGCGCTCGCTGCCCGTGCCGCAGGGCCAGACGTACGCCTGGGAGCAGGACTCCACCTACATTCGCAAAGCGCCGTATTTCGACGAAATGTCGCTGAAGCCTTCTGCTGTCGAAGACGTTCGCGGGGCGCGGGTGCTTGCCGTTCTCGGTGACAGCGTCACCACGGACCACATTTCACCGGCGGGCTCAATCAAAAAAGACAGCCCGGCGGGGAAATATTTGATCGAACACGGCGTGAAGCCCGCGGATTTTAATTCCTACGGCTCGCGTCGCGGAAACCACGAGGTCATGGTGCGCGGCACCTTCGCTAACGTTCGCCTGCGGAACAAGATGGTGCCGAGCCTGGAAGGTGGCTTCACGCGCCACTTGCCCGATGGCGCCGAGATGCCGATCTACGACGCGTCCGCGAAATACGTCGCGGAAGGCACACCCCTGGTCATCCTCGCGGGAAAGGAATACGGATCAGGCTCGTCGCGCGACTGGGCGGCCAAGGGGCCGCGGCTGTTGGGGGTGCACGCCGTCGTGGCCGAGAGCTACGAGCGTATCCATCGCTCGAACCTGGTGGGGATGGGGATTCTTCCCCTGCAGTTCCTGCCGGGCGAGAACGCGGAATCGCTGAAGCTGACCGGAGAAGAAATCTTCGAAATTACGGGGATTCGGGAACTCGTCGAGCACTTCGCGCCCGGCCGCCAGATCAAGGTGCGCGCGACCGCGAACGGGAAGACGACCGAGTTCACCGCCACCGTGCGCATCGATACCCCGCAGGAGGCGCAGTACTACGGCAACGGGGGGATTCTGCAATACGTGCTGCGGCAGTTGCTGGCGGGAAAGCCAACCCCAGAGACGGTGAACGCCTGAATCCGGAGGCGAGTAGCCGCTGAACCGGCTTCATGCTTTGGCGGACATGGCCATGCCCGACGCCTTGTCTTTCAATTCCGCCGTGCTCGCGTACTTCATGCCGCAGAGGTTGCAGCGCGTAAGGTAGGTGGCACCGAACGGAATCACCGAAATGAAAAAGAGTGTGAACCAACTTTTCTGTTCCAGGGCGGTGTGAACCGTCGGTCGAGCGCACTTGGAACAGGCGCGCTCCAGCTGCCCGATAGCCTTCTCTTTGCGTCGTACACCAAACAAGAACAACATACACGTAGCTCCTTCGAAGGGTCGGGTAAAGGTGTTTTTTGGGAGACTTTAGCACCCGCTCCGCGGGTACGCTGCAGTACGTCGGTGCTAGCACGCGGCCAGTTACTTTAGACAGTTACCGGCGAATTGCGGCGGTGGTGCTTGAAACCCGGGGCGTGATTTCGCGAAGCGAGGGCCCAGGCTCGGTTCGAATGGCTTGTATTTGCGCTGTTATAATAAAGGATTGCGCTCATGACGAAAAAGAGACTGGTCCGTTCCACTACGGTTTTGTCGGTTCGCCGCGAAGGGAAAGTGGTTTTGGCTGGAGACGGCCAGGTGACGCTGGGAGACTCCGTGATCAAACACACCGCAAAGAAGATCCGGCGCCTGTACCAGGACAAGATTCTGGCGGGCTTTGCCGGCTCCACCGCCGATGCTTTCTCCCTCTTCAGCCGTTTCGAATCGAAGCTGGAGCAGTATCATGGAAATATCGGCCGGGCGGCCGTCGAATTAGCCAAGGACTGGCGCACCGACAAGTACCTGCGGCACCTCGAAGCCCTGTTGCTGGTCTGCGACAAGGACCAGACGTTCATGTTGAGCGGCCAGGGCGACGTGATCGAGCCCGATGGCGGGATCGCGGCAATCGGCTCGGGCGGGCCGTACGCGCAAGCCGCGGCGCAGGCGCTGGCCGAGCACACGAAACTTTCTGCCCGCGAGATCGCCGAAGAAGCCATGAAGATTGCCGGCAAGATGTGCATCTACACGAATGACAACGTCACGATTGAGGAGTTGTAAATGGCCGTCGGCTGTTCGTCGTTGGCTTTTGGCGCTTGGGTTTGGCCAACGACTAATGGCTAACGACTAACGACCGATTTATGGCTATCTATTTACCCCCTACCGCCGAAGAAGAACAACTCGCCCTCGACGATCTGACGCCGCGCGAGATTGTGTCCGAGCTTGACAAGTACGTGGTCGGCCAACAAGCCGCGAAGCGCGCTGTGGCCATCGCTCTGCGCAATCGCATGCGTCGCCAGAAACTCACGCCGGATCTCGCCGAAGAGATTATTCCCAAGAACATCATCATGATTGGTCCCACCGGCGTGGGTAAGACCGAGATTGCCCGCCGCCTCGCCAGGCTCACCAACTCGCCTTTCCTGAAGGTGGAAGCCTCGAAGTTCACCGAGGTCGGCTACGTGGGACGGGACGTTGAATCGATGATTCGCGACCTGGTCGAGATCGCCATCGACATGATCCGCGAGGAGAAACTCGAAGACGTTGCCGACAAGGCCGAACTGAACGCGGAAGAGCGCTTGCTCGATCTATTGCTGCCTCCGCCCGCTCCACGAACGCCAGACAGCACCAGCGGCGGCGTCGTGATCGAGGGTTCCGGCACGGACCTCAGCGATTCGCAGTCCCGCACGCGCGAGAAGCTGCGCCAGCAGTTGCGCGAGGGCAAGCTGGACGAGCGCACAGTCGAAATCGAAGTCCGGGAGCGCAATTTCCCGTCGTTCGAAATCATCTCGAACCAGGGCGTCGAGGAGATGGACGTCAACATTAAAGACATGTTGCCGAACATCTTCGGACAGCGCAGCAAGAAGCGGAAAATGAAGGTTAACGAGGCCTTCGAGTACCTGATCCAGGAAGAGGAGCAGCGCCTCATCGATATGGACCAGGTGACCCGGACGGCGATTGACCGTGTAGAAAACTCGGGAATCATTTTTCTGGACGAGATTGACAAGATCGCCGGCCGCGAAAGCGGGCATGGCCCTGATGTTTCGAGGGAAGGTGTGCAACGCGACATCCTGCCCATCGTCGAAGGCACCACGGTGAACACGCGTTACGGGATGGTCCGAACCGACCACATTCTGTTCGTGGCAGCGGGCGCGTTCCACGTTTCCAAGCCCAGCGACCTCATCCCCGAACTGCAGGGCCGCTTTCCCATCCGGGTCGAACTGCAGTCGCTCACCATGGACGACTTCATCAAGATTCTGACCGAGCCGAAGTCATCGTTGGTGAAGCAGTACACCGCGCTGCTCGAGACCGAGGGCGTGAAACTCGAATTTACGCGCGACTCGCTCGAGGAAGTCGCCCGCTTCGCGTTCCGGGTGAATGAAGGCACCGAAAACATCGGCGCACGCCGTTTGCACACCATCATGGAGCGTGTACTTGACGAGATCAGCTTCGAGGCGCCGGAGAAAAAAGGCCAGCACATCACCATCGACGCTGCCTACGTGGGCAAAACGCTGGCCGATATCGTCAAGGATCAGGATCTGTCGCGCTACATCCTGTAGAGTTTCCGCGAATCGTCAACGAGAGGCACGGACCCCAGATCCGTGGCCTCTATTGTGGGGCTCATGCATACTGCGGGGTCGGAATCGTGAGAGTGTCAAAAGCCTTCAACCGGCTTTTTTGGGGAGAACTCGTGTCTGGGACCGCGATGTACTCGCAGGACAACTCCTTCTCCGTCACCGTGATTCGCAGATAGCCGTGCTGGCTGTCGCAGAAGCTCTCCAACTGCCCGTCGGAGCCTGTCATGCTGATGGGGAGCTTGGCATTGTGGAACGCCTTCGACAGCACGTGCAGTTGTTTGTTGTAGCCTCCGGCGCCGGCCACGGTCATCGGAACTGTCTGGCCATTCAGAACGCCCGCAAACCGCTGGTAGTTGTGCTCGTGCCCGGAAAGCACCAAGTCGGGTAGACGTCCGGCTGACTGCACCACGTTTCCCAGAACGCTGGACAGGTGCTGGCTGCCCGGTTTCGGTCCATAGGCCGAGTAGATCGGGTGGTGCACCGCTACGATGACCGCACGGTCCTCTGGGGCCGATTTCAGTTCACCCTCCACCCATGACGTTGGGCTGGGTCATGGTGGTGCGCGCGGCATCGCGTGCTTCGGGAGTGTGTCCTGGAACCTGGCTGCAGAAATTCCGCACGAAACCTTCCAGGCTGCTCTCCTTCGTCTGCGGGTCCACGTCGCCATCGTGGTTGCCGGAATCGCAAAGATAGGCGCCGGGCAATTCATGCAAGGTTCGTAGAATTCGGGGGAGCAGTTCGCCAGCGCGCCGTCGTAGTAGACGACGTCCCCCAGATGGCAGAAAAACGAGGGATGCGTGGAAGTATCGCTGCTGGAGGAGTCGGTCGCCTGTGCCTGGCCACGTTCTCAATGTAGGTGGGCGTGTTGCCTCCACCGGTTATCGCCAGCCGCGTGAAAAACCAGCGTAACGGAGCTTTCGATCGATTGGCATGGCCTCGGCCGAGAGCACACTATCGAGCGATAGATGAAACGGCAAAGCGCCGGTCGGCGGTGGCAGATCCCGCCACGGCTGGGGCGGGTTCTTTTGCGGGTCGACAATTATTTGAAAACTTGCCGGCAAGCGGTCTGCTGCAAACGAACATCCCGGGGCTGATTTGGGATGGTGTTTTCGACCCGCCATCGGGGGCAGCGGCATCGATCACCGTTCCCTTCTGGGGGCCTTCCGTTTAGGCGCGATGGTCTTCTTCTTGTTCGTCTACCTCGTGAGGAATCTGGGAGTGACCTGAGCCCGAGGGGAACGAAGAAGAGTGTTCATAACTCTACCCCAGTCGCATCGGATGTCAAGACACGGGGAGGCCGGACTTGGGGTCGCTTGCGTGCACTTAGAGCTACCGCGTAGACTCTCAGCTTTCTCCCCAAGCTCAGTTTCCAGGACAACCATGAACCAGATCGATCGCTCCCGCCTGCAAGCGCTCATGGAGCGCGAACAGAAGCGCTTTGTTGCCGAACGCCCCAAGTCGGCCGCCCTTTTCGAGCGTGCCCGCAAATCCCTGCTGGGCGGTGTACCCATGCACTGGATGGCGAAGTGGGCGGGCGCTTTCCCGCCGTTCGTGCGGGAGGCGCGCGGCTCCGAGTTCTTCGACGTGGACGGCCACCGCTACGTTGACTTCTGCCTGGGCGACACCGGCGCGATGACGGGCCATTCCCCCTCGGCGATGGTCTCGGCCGTGGAACAGCAGGCGCGGCGTGGCATCACGCTGATGCTGCCCAGCGAAGATGCCATTGTGGTGGGCGAAGAGCTGCAGAAGCGCTTTGGCTTGCCCTACTGGCAGTTCGCGCTGACCGCGACGGATGCCAATCGTTTCGCGATCCGGCTGGCGCGCCACATCACGCGCCGGCCCAAAATCCTGGTGTTCAACTGGTGCTATCACGGCACAGTCGATGAGACATTCGTCACCCTGCAAAACGGAACCGAGCAGCCGCGGCGCGGCAACATCGGTCCGCCGGTAGATCCCGCCGTCACCACCCGGGTCGTCGAATTCAACGACGTCGCGGCCCTGGAGTCTGCGTTGGCCGGTGAGGATGTGGCCTGCGTGCTGGCCGAACCGGCCATGACCAATGTGGGCATCGTCCTGCCCGACCCCGGATACCAACAGGTTCTGCGAGAAATCACCCGCAAGCACGGCATCCTGCTGATCATCGATGAAACGCATACCATCTGCGCCGGGCCGGGAGGGTACTCGCGGGTCGAGAACCTCGAGCCGGATTTCCTCATTTTCGGGAAGCCCATCGCAGGAGGCGTCCCAGGTGCAGCCTACGGCTTCACGGAGGAAGTGGCCCAGTGCATCATCGCAAAACAGAATCTGGAAGACTGCGATACCGGCGGGATCGGCGGAACCCTTGCGGGCAACGCGCTCTCGCTCGCTGCCATGCGGGCCACCTTGCAGAAGGTCTTAACCAAGGAGGCCTTCGATCGAATGATCCCGGTGGCCGAGCGCTGGACCGAAGGCGTGGCCAAAGCGATCTCGGAGTTCCAGTTGCCCTGGAACGTGACTCGCCTGGGATGCCGAGCCGAGTATCGTTTTTCTCCGCAGACCCCGAGAAACGGCAGCCAGGCGCACGACGCCATGGACTTCGAACTGGAACGCTTCATGCACCTGTACGCGATGAACCGGGGCATCCTGCTGACCCCGTTCCACAACATGGCGCTGATGTCGCCGGTCACCTCGACGGAAGACGTCGACCAGCACACCAAAGTCTTTCGCGATGCGGCGAAGGAATTGCTGGGATAGGGGTGGTGCACGACCGGTTTCTGACGTCTTTTCTCTGCGTCCTCTGCGCCGGTCCTCGGCGATCTCTGCGGTTAAAGGCTCTTCAGCGACGTCCCATGCTGCCTAGCCAGCGTGTTAGGCTCATAGTTCCCCCGGATGAAATCGCTCCGCCATCTTGCCCCAGCCTGTGCCGCTCTCGCGCTGGCCGGCCTGTTGGCCGGATGTGCCTCGGTCGGGGCCCCGGTCCCTCCGTCGCTCGAACTGCCAAAACCTCCGACAGATCTGAGCGCAGTGCGGAAGGGCAGCAAGGTCTATTTATTCTGGACCGTCCCGACCAGGACCACCGATCGCCACAGCGTGAGGCGGCCGGGGCCGACCCGGATTTGCCGCAGCCTGGCGGCCGTCATGAGCGAATGCGATACGCCGGTGGGGAATGTGCCCCCGGCTGTCGGCGCCGAACCCGCAGCCCAAGCGGAGACCGGGCCGAATCGGAAACCGCAAGCGGAATTTGCTGACACGCTGCCTTCCGACCTGCAGCAGCAAAACCCGACCCGCATGGTGACCTATGCCGTGGAGGCGCTGAATCGGGATGCCCGAAGTGCAGGGTTCTCCAATCAGGTGCAGGTGTCTCTGGTACCGACGCAACCACCGCCCGCGAATTTCCAGGCACAAGTCATTTCGGATGGAGTGTTGCTGACATGGGAGTGCGAGCAGTTCCCCACGACCTCGCACAATCTTCACTTCACGTATCGAATTTATCGGAGATCGCTCGATACCGGCGCGGATGCAAAGCTGGCGGATGCCGATTGTCCTGTTCCGCGCTACGGTGACCGCACCATCCAATGGCAGAAATCGTACGAGTACCGCATCACTGTCGTGTCCTTTGTGGATTTGGAGCCAAAGATCCATCCGTGTCCGGTCCGGGAACGAACAGTCGGGGATACGATTGAAATGACGATCCCGACTTGCCTGGACGTCGCCATGGTTGAAGGCGACGACTCCGCATCCCAGAAGGTCTTCACCAACGACATCTATCCGCCCGGCGTTCCCACTGGCTTGCAGGCGGTGTTTTCGGGCCCTGGGCAAGCGCCTTTCGTCGACCTGCTATGGGCGCCGGACACCGATTCCGACCTCGCCGGATACAACGTCTATCGCCGTGAAGAAGGGACGCAGCCAGCAAGAATGAACGGCGGCCTGGTCAAGACGCCTGCCTACCGCGATTCGAACGTAACTCCGGGGAAGGCTTACTGGTACTCGGTCTCGGCAGTCGATCTGCGCGGTAATGAGAGCGCTCGCTCGGATGAGGCAAGCGAATCCGTGCCGCAGAACTGAGCAGTTCGCGCCGCTCCCTGGTTCCAATTGGAATGGCCGCAGCCGCGCGAATTTCCTTCGTGTCCTGCGCGCGCTTTGTGTTTAGATAAACGGACCATGAAATATTGCCGTTTCCAAACCAATGGCGCAGCTCACTACGGACTAGTGGAGTCGGTGGCTGGCCGCGAAGAAATCACGCGCCTGCTGGTCACGCCTCCGGAAGAAGTCGGCGGCGACATGGAAGATCTCCACACCAAGAAGATGGAACATCTCCCCTTGGCGGATGCGGGCCTGCTCGCGCCCGTGCGGCCCTCGAAAATCATTTGCGTGGGCCGCAACTATCGCGAGCACGCGGCCGAGCTGGGCAACGAGGTTCCGGTTGAGCCGCTGATTTTCTTCAAGCCAACGAGCGCGCTGAATTCGCCGGGTGGCACCATTCGCCGGCCCCGCCTTTCAACTCATACCGACTATGAGGGCGAATTGGGAGTCGTCATCAGCAAGCCGTGCTACAAGCTCGCCCATGGTGAGGACGTCCGCCCCTACATTCTTGGCTACACCGCCGTCGACGACTTCACCGCGCGCGATCTGCAGAACAAAGACAAGCAGTGGACACGCGCCAAGGGCTTCGACACCTTCTGCCCGGTCGGGCCCGTGGTCACCGACGAAATCGATCCCTGGGCCGGTGTCGGCGTGAAGACCACTGTCAACGGCGCAGTCCGGCAAGACGGCAACACCCGCGATTTCATCTTCTCGCTCGATGCGATCATCCACTACATCGCGCAGGTCATGACCCTGCTGCCCGGAGATCTGATCGCAACCGGCACGCCGAAGGGCGTGGGGCCGGTGGTGGCAGGAGATGTCGTCGAGGTGAGCGTCGAAGGTGTTGGGACTCTCCGCAATCCAGTCGTGGACGACTAAGGCTTTGCGCGGCGGAATTACCCCTTCGTAACTTCGAGGCCCCTTTCGCCATTTCGATTTCGAGCTTATGCTGGAATGTCAGGAAGTTGTCGCTGCACGCGGCTGTTTCCTTCCGACTCGATCATGAATTCACTACGGTTTGTTACTTTGATTCTGGGCGGTACGGGAATCGCGGTGAGCGCCTATTTCCTCATGCGGCGCAAGCCGAAGAGCCCGGAAGAACTCGAACGCAAGCGCCGCGAGTGGCTCGACAACGTGGGCCGCATCACCGATGGCACGGTGATTGACGTTCAAGAATTACGTCTCGACAACCAGCACCCCTCTACTATGTTGATCTTTCAATACGACGTTGCGGGCGTTTCTTACGAAGCTTCGCAAGACGTCACCTACCTTCGCCAGTGGGTGAACCTGCACTCCTGCCGCCTCGGACTCCCCACGTCGGTAAAATACGATCCACAAAACCCCGGCAATTCGCTGGTAGTTTCGGAGCGGTGGATCGGATTACGCCAGTAGTTCAGTCGCCAGCCTCCAGTCGCAAGTCGTCAGCCACATCGACCTCACTGCCGTCGTTGATGCAGACCGGTCTCCTGTTTGAGGCAACACGGTAAGCACCAAGCATTAAGGCCTGGGACAATGAGGGGTTTTCGCTGAAGACTGAAGACTAGCGACTGATTTTCTAGCTGCCTGCCGCAAACCCGCCCGCGCGGGCGACCGTGATGCGGAGATATTTGTAGGGATTCACTGGGGTGTCGTTGATGCGGACTTCGTAGTGGAGGTGTGGCCCTGTGCTGCGTCCGCTGGCCCCGACGTAGCCGATGACTTCGCCGCGGTGTACGTGCTGTCCGGATGCGACTGCGAAGCCGGACAGGTGTCCAAACCGCGTGTTGATGCCGTGCCCGTGTTCCAGAATCACGGCCCGTCCGTAGCCACCCAGGAAGTCGGCGAACTGTACCTCGCCATCCGCCGGGGCAAAAACGGGCTGGCCCACAGTGGCTGCAATATCAATACCGGTATGGAACGCGCCCTCACCGTTGAACGGATCGATACGCTCCCCGAATGATCCCGTCACCTGGCCTTCCACCGGCCACAGGCTCGGCGCCGAATTCGCGCGCAGCCAATCGGCGGTCGTCACGTTTCGGGTCAGGCCCAACGACAACCCGGTTGTGGTAGCGCCGGTGAGCGCCGAATTCCTCAAGGCGTAGAGCTGATCGAGCGACGAGCTGACTTCCGAATTCCGCACCTGCTCTTCCCCGCCGGTCACCAACGCCGGATCGGACTTCAAACCGTACAGGGAGGAGACTTCACTCGCCAGCGATCCCAAAGACGCTACTTGCACGTCGCGCTCCTTGGCGACCTGTTCCAGACGGGTATAACGGCTCTTGAGATCGTCTTTCTCGGTGCGCAGTTGGTTGTAGCTGGAAACCTTGAGCAGCATGCGCGCGTACGAGCTCGCAATGCCAGTCAGGCTCACAAAAGCAACCGCGGCGCCCACTACGAATGTGTAGAGATAATGGACAGGGATCGGAATCTTGCGTAGTTGCCCGTCGTCATCGCGAGCCACAAAAAGGATGTAAAAACGTTTACGCAATATTATCCTTCCAATCGAAGAATTCAGGGACCATGCCCCGGGTGGCCTGCGGTTACAGGAACCCCGGTCTGCATCCCGATTCCCGAGCTACGCCCCCGTGCGGGGTTTGCTGATGCGTGCTCACTACCTACCGGAACCGGGTAAGGCTCAACAACTTCTTTGTCTGCAATTCTTACCGATTGCAGCACTTAAGTTGGCCAAAGGTTATGGAAACTGCTGACAAACGGTAACAAACCGGGTTCCCCCTGTCAACGGGGCCGAGGGGCAATTTCGATTACCTAGGAGCGATGACCAGGGATGGCCGAAGGGCCCGGTTACGAACTGGTTACGGCCCTGGCCCTGACACCCCCACCCTCGACTTTTCCCTCCCGGAATGCCTCGATATAGTGTTCCACCGTGCCCTTAAGCGAAAAAGCGCTGATTTCCCGTATTCGTCGGAGAGCCGCCACTGGGCGCCGTGTGATCACCGGTGTCGGGGACGACTGCGCGGTCCTGCGGATTCCGGCCGGCCGCGAAGTCCTGGTCACGACCGACTTCACGATCGAAGGAGTGCATTTCCGGCGCGCCTGGCATCCCCCCGAAGTCGTCGGCTTCCGCTGCCTCGCCCGCGGTTTGAGCGACATTGCTGCCATGGGTGGCGAGCCCCAGGCTGCGTTTCTGTCGCTGGCTGTGCCGCGGGAACTACCCCAGAGATGGATCAACCGCTTCCTGAAAGGCCTTTTCGGGCTTGTGTCCGCTTTTAGTGTGACGCTGGCCGGAGGAGACACTTCGGAATCACCCCACGGCGTGCTCGCGGACATTGTGGTGGTTGGGTCCGTGCCCAAAGGCAAGGCAATTTTGCGCTCGACGGCCCGGCCAGGCGATCGGATCTATGTAACCGGAGAACTAGGCGGCGCCGCGGCTGCGCTCAAAGAACTTATGGCCGGCGGGAAAGTTTCGCCAAAAGACTTTCCCCGACTCTTCCATCCGGACCCGCGGGTAGCCGTCGGGCGATTTCTTGGCAAGCAAGAGCTGGCCTCGGCGATGATCGACTTGAGCGACGGCCTCTCGACCGACCTCGCCCACATCTGCGAGGAGTCGGGAGTGGGTGCCGAGATCCTCGAGGCCGCGATTCCGCGGGCGCGCATCGGTCCGAAGAGAACTGAAGTGGACATCGATCACGCTCTGCACGGCGGAGAAGACTACGAACTGTTGTTCACGGCACACCGAGGCAAGCGTGTGCCCAATCGAATCGCGGGTGTTGCCGTCACTCTCATCGGAGAAGTCACCCGAAGTCGGCGCGTCATCCTGAGAGGCTCGACCGGGAAAGGCTCACCTTTGCAGCCGCAGGGGTGGCAGCATTTCCGGAAATAGCCGACTGCTCGACGGGTCACGTCCTGACGTACCTACTCGTACTCTAGTGCATCCAGTCTTGCGAGACTAAAGTAAGGACTATGTTTTACCTGCGTTTTACCTGTTTTGCCCTGGTTTTGGCGGGTTGCTTTCTCGCAACCGCTGCCGCGCAACAACCTGCGTCGTCCCCGGTTCCCGTGCCAAAATCCGTTCCACAGGCAGCAGATGCTCCGGCAGTCAGCGTGGACGACGACTTCATCCACAAACAATTCGGGGAAGAGTTCACGCTGCTTCCCATCTCCACGCCCTTTGTGCGCGATATCGACGGCGACGGAGTCGACGACTTTGTGATCGTTGCCCGGAGCAAGAAGCCTATGCTCGACGCCGCCGAGCACAACTACAAAGTTATCGACCCCTACTACAACTTCTACGGCTACGGCGACCCGAAACTGACGGCTACTTTTGGATCAGAAGACCTGATGGAGAAGAACCTGGTCGTCCTCGTCATCCACGGGGCGGGACCCGAGGCCTGGCGATCGGAGAATCCCAAGGCCAAGTTCGTCATCATCAACTTGCCCCTAAAGAAGATCCTCGTGCGCCGCCTGCAACTCCGCAAGAAACAGGTCAACGCCATCTTCGCCGTGGAAGCCGATGCCAGCGCGGGCGACTCGGTCGTCTTCTGGGACGGCAAACAGTACAAATACCAGCCCATCGGCACCGGCGCAGAAGACTAGCTGTTCCCACTCATCTTTCATCGCGAGTGGCACGAAAAAAATTAATCTGTCATGCCGAGCGCAATGAGGGCGCAGCCGAACGAAGTCGAGGGACCTTGTGTTTGGGTGAATCAATGACGTCGCGCCTCGTCACACCGCCTCCCCACTCAGCTCAGACCGACCTCTGCATCACTCGCCTATAATCTCCGGCTATGAACCTCGAACAGAAGTTGGAAGAGTTGAAGAAGCGCGACCACCTGGCCGAAGAAGGTGGCGGTGTGCAGCGCCGCGAAAAGCAGCACAAAGAAGGCAAGATGTCGGCGCGCGAGCGTATCGAGTTTCTGCTCGACGAAGGCACGTTCGAGGAGACCGACAAGCTCGTCACCCATCGCTGCAACGATTTCGGCATGGCCGAGCAGAAGTTCTACGGCGACGGCTTCATCACCGGCTACGGGCGCATTGAAGGCCGCCTGGTCTTTCTCTTCGCCCAGGACTTCACCGTGTTCGGCGGGTCTCTTTCCGAAGCGAACGCTGGCAAGATCGTCAAGATCATGGACCTCGCCGCCAAGATGGGCGCGCCCGTCATCGGGCTGAACGACTCCGGCGGCGCCCGCATCCAGGAAGGCGTGATGTCGCTCGCTGGCTACGCCGACATTTTCCTGCGCAACACTCTCTACAGCGGCGTGGTTCCCCAGATCTCGGCCATCATGGGACCGTGCGCCGGTGGCGCCGTCTACTCGCCTGCTATCACCGACTTCATCGTCATGGTCGACAAGACCTCGTACATGTTCATCACCGGCCCGGACGTCATCAAGACCGTCACCCACGAAGAAGTCACCAAGGACCGGCTGGGAGGCGCGACTACGCACAACGAAGTCTCGGGCGT
>Ga0307479_10003019_pt1 | contig 15300 bp, 16 predicted proteins | sample atmos_gasesECM4C_FD_203743 | JGI IMG/M metagenome (GOLD analysis project Ga0307479, IMG submission 203743) | Hardwood forest soil microbial communities from Morgan-Monroe State Forest, Indiana, United States - atmos_gasesECM4C_515 | ecosystem: Environmental > Terrestrial > Soil > Temperate... | reverse complement strand
ACGATCTCAGCGTTCTCCGGGAGCTCGTAGGGCGAGTCGATGCCCGTGAAATTCTTGATCTTGCCTTCCTTGGCGCGGGCGTAGAGGCCCTTGGGATCACGTCGCATGCATTCTTCGAGTGGCGTGTCGACAAAGATCTCCACGAACTCTTCGGCGTCGACCAGCTCTCTCACCATCTGGCGCTCTGCACGGAAGGGTGAGATGAAGGAGCACAGGACAAGGAGTCCTGCGTCCACGAACAGTTTGGCGACCTCGCCGACGCGCCGGATGTTCTCGACACGGTCTGCGTCCGTGAAACCGAGATCGCGGTTCAAGCCATGGCGAACATTGTCGCCGTCCAGCATGTACGTATGTGCGCCACGCGCGTGCAGCTCACGTTCGACGATGCTGGCGATGGTGCTCTTACCGGATCCTGACAGTCCAGTGAACCAGAGGATCGCGGGCCGGTGGCCGTGCATGCGCAGCCGCGATGCTTTGTCGACGAGCATACTCTGCCGGTGGATGTTCGTCGCCCGACGCAACCCGAAGGTGATCATGCCCGCGCCAGCAGTAGCGTTCGTGAAGCGATCCACCAGGATGAACGCGCCCGTTGCACGGTTATCGGTATACGGATCGAATGCCACGGGCGCCGAAGCCGACAAGTTGCATAACCCGATTTCATTGAGCGCCAACGTCTTCGCTGCAGTGTGATCGAGAGTGTTGATATCCACTTTGTGCTTGAGGCTGGTGATGCGCGCCGGCACATACTTGGTGCCGATGCGCATCAAGTACGACCGCCCGGGAAGCATCTCGTCCTCAGCCATCCACAGCACATGCGCGGCGAACTGATCGACGACGTCCGGGCGGCTGTCCGCATGGGCGATGACATCACCGCGCGCTACATCGATCTCGTCGGTGAAGGTGAGGGTTACTGCGTCACCCGCGTGCGCTTCAGGCAAATCGCCGTCGGCGGTAACAATACGCGCAATCGTTGATTCCTTACCCGACGCGGCCACGACGACACGGTCCCCGGGCTTGACGGTGCCCGACACCAACGTGCCCGAAAATCCGCGAAAATCCAGATTGGGCCGGTTCACCCATTGCACCGGAAAACGAAACGGTTTGTCGTCGAGCCCTTGCTCGACGTCCAGGCTCTCCAGGTGCTCGAGAAGCGTGGGCCCGTCAAACCAGCACATGTGGCTCGACCTCTGCGTGACGTTGTCACCAAATCGAGCCGAGACGGGAATCGTCGCTATCGAGGTGAAGCCCAGCGCCTGCGCAAATCCAAGATAGTCACCGACGATATGGTGGAAGCGCTCGCCTGAAAAATCGACCAGGTCGATCTTATTCACGGCGACGATGACGTGGCGGATGCCCAGGAGCGAGCAGATATAGCTATGACGGCGCGTTTGCGTCAGGACGCCTTTGCGCGCGTCGATGAGAATGACGGCCGCATCGGAGTTCGATGCTCCGGTGGCCATGTTGCGCGTGTACTGCTCATGGCCCGGTGTGTCCGCGACAATGAACGACCTGCGTGGCGTCGCGAAGAAGCGGTATGCCACATCAATGGTGATGCCCTGCTCTCGCTCCGCCTCCAGCCCGTCGACGAGAAGAGCGAGGTCCATGTCGTCGCCCGTCGTGCCGTGCTTACGGCTATCGCGCTGTAGTGCCGCGAGCTGGTCTTCCATGATGAGCTTCGTGTCGTATAGCAAGCGGCCAATCAGCGTTGACTTGCCGTCGTCCACGGAGCCGCACGTAAGGAAACGCAGCGGGCTGGCGTCCGAAGCTGAGTTCGCCGTGGCCACTGCGTCGGTCTTCGCGCTTGGCGGGGGCCCATTGCCCATCAGAAGTACCCCTCCCGCTTTTTCTTCTCCATCGACGCAGCCTCATCGCTATCGATGAGTCGGCCGGAGCGCTCAGACGTCCGTGACGCAATCATCTCCTCGATGATGTCATCCAGCGTCGCAGCAGTGCTCTCAATCGCCGCGGATAGTGGATAGCATCCCAGCGATCGAAACCGAACGGTCCGTGTCTCCTCCGCCTCGCCTGGCAACAACGGCATACGATCATCATCGCGCATGATCAATACCCCGTCCCGCTTAACGACGGGTCTCGGCGCGGCGAAATATAGCGGCACGACGGGAATGTTCTGCGCCCGCGTGTACTGCCAGATATCCAACTCCGTCCAGTTCGACAAGGGGAACACTCTTATGGTTTCGCCCTTGCTGATGCGCGTGTTGAACAACTGCCACAGTTCCGGTCTCTGATTCCGCGGGTCCCAGACATGCCCCACGGAGCGGAACGAGAATACGCGCTCCTTCGCCCTGCTCTTTTCCTCATCTCGCCGCGCGCCCCCGAATGCCGCATCAAATTCCCACTTGTCGAGAGCCTGCTTGAGCGCCTCGGTCTTCATAACTTGCGTATGAAGCTGAGAACCCGACGCTATGGGGTTGATGCCCCGGGCCACGCCTTCCGCATTCGTGTGGACGAGAAGCTTGAGGCCGTAGCGCGCGACGATCTGATCGCGGTGACGGATCATGTCGCGGAATTTCCAGCCAGTGTCCACGTGTAGCAAGGGAAACGGCGGCTTTGAGGGATAGAAGGCCTTCATCGCCAGATGCAACATCACACCCGAATCTTTTCCGATCGAGTACAACATGACTGGATTGCGGAATTCGGCCGCAACTTCGCGGATGATGCCGATGGACTCCGCTTCGAGCCGCTTTAGATTCAGGGATAGTGGCATTAATCGTCAGGTAGCCAGCGGCGGCGGAATCAGCGGGCCGGTGGCGATGAAATGCGAGTTACGGAAGTCTGATTTACCGTAAAGGAGCGGTACGCCGCCGGGTGCAAAGACGCTGCCGCCCGCCGCGAGCAGGACAGCGTGACCCGCAGCGGTATCCCACTCCATCGTGGTGCCAAGCCGCGGATACAGGTCTGCCTCAGCGGCAGCAACCAGGCAGAATTTCAGCGACGATCCAACCGACACACGATCAGATACGTTGCACATAGACAGATAGGCATCGGTCTGCGGTGTTGAGTGCGAGCGCGAGCTCACAGCGGTGACGCCACTCGGGGGGACTGGGCGTACTTTTATTGCACGTCGCGGCGTTGCCTCAGAGCTGTCGGTGTTGACGTCGCTGCGGAATGCACTTTTCGCGGTAACGTTGCCGGCGAATAAGCTCGATTTGGCGGGTGCGTAAACGACGCCCAGGACCGGTTGGCGGTTGCGGATGAGCGCGATGTTTACTGTGAAGTCGCCACGCTTCTGGATGAATTCCTTGGTGCCGTCGAGTGGATCAACGAGGAAGAATTCGCTGCCCACCGCCGGCACCCGACCCGCGGCGACCTCTTCCTCTGCAATGATCGGGATGTGAGGGGCCACCTCGCCCAATCGCTTGAGGATGATGGCCTCGGCAGCGTGGTCGGCATTGGTGACTGGCGATGCGTCTACCTTGTGGCTGACGTCAATCTGGCCACGGTAGATATCGTGCACAACCTTGCCGGCCTCAACGGCTGCGGAAATGATGGCTTCGAAAAGGTCGTTGTCGGTCGGTTGGCTTTTTGACATGTGGACCCCTCGTCATCGGAAGTCTACACAATGCGCCGTCTTTGGTACGCTCGCGAGGCCGCCGACGCAATACTTCCTGGTAATGTGCTTATACCGCCAGTGGCCCCATGTACCGCCCCGTCGCGGCATCGCGCGTGCTGCGCAATATGGCCTGGGAGACTCTCGCGGCGGCGGGCGTCGCCCCCTCGCCGAATCTCGCACGGTGCGGCGAGAAGTCTACTCTCGGATGTACGCCCGGGGGATGAACACCCCCGGGCACACTTGCGAACGATCAGCCTTGGCGAATTCCCTCAACCTGGATCTGAAGTTTTACTTCCTGCTTGAATCCAAATTTGTCGCCGAAGTTGACCCCGAAGTCGCTGCGATTGAAGGTCGCCGTTGCATCGGCACCGCACACTTCCTTCTTTGACAACGGGTTTACCATGCACTTGAACTGGTTGATGGTCAGCTTCACGGGCTTCGTAACGCCGTGCAGAGTGAGCTGGCCCTCAACTTCGGTGGGCGCTCCGTCCTTGAATTTCGCCAAGGCTCCCTTGTAAGTGGCCGTCGGAAACTTCGCGACATCGAACATCTCGGGCGACTTGGCGTGATCGTTGAGCTTCGCGTGACCGAAGTCGATTGAGCCTGCGTCGATCGTGATGTCCACCGTCCCCGAAGCCTTGTCCTTGTCGATTACGATCGTGCCGGCGCTCTTGTCGAACTTGCCACGCCAGACCGACAGCCCACCAAAGTGATCGGCCTCGAAGCTGGGATACGTGTGGTTGGGGTCGACGTCGTAAGTGACCGGGGCAGCAATCGCTGAGCCGGTCATGAGCGCCAGCATGGCAACCGGCAATGCGTACTTCATTCTGGGTTCTCCTGGACATGCAATTAGGGGATGCCTGCACCGCAGCAGCGGGCAAGCGGAGGGTAGCCTAGCGGTATGGGGGGTCCCTGATCCACTCTACTTAGGGGAGAGCTGGACCGCGGCAATTGGGTGGGTTCGGCGCCCCCGCGGCCAGCTCTGCAGCCGAGCCCTACCGAATAGCGGCAACGGCCGCCGGACGGGCCTTCATGCCCAATGAGCGGGCCACCGCGTCATGGGTAATCTCGCCTGCGTGTACGTTCAGGCCGGCAGCAAGTCCTGGATCCCGCTTGAGCGCCGCCTGCCAACCCAGATCGGCGAGCGCGCGGACATACGGCAACGTCGCGTTGGTCAGAGCGAAAGTCGAAGTACGGGGAACCGCACCGGGCATGTTCGCGACGCAATAGTGGATCACGCCGTCCACAACGAACGTCGGTTCAGCGTGAGTGGTAGGCCGGCTGGTTTCGAAGCAGCCGCCCTGGTCGATGGAGATGTCGACCAGCACCGCCCCGCGCTTCATCGTTGACAGCATGGCGCGAGTCACGAGCTTGGGCGCGGCCGCGCCGGCAATAAGGACAGCACCGATGACGAGGTCCGCCTCGCGCACCAGGCGCTCAACAGTTTCCGTCGTCGAATATGCCGTCAACAGAGTCGCGCCGAAGGTGGCTGAGAGCTCGCGAAGGCGATCCAGCGAACGGTCGACGATGGTGACATCAGCGCGCATGCCAACAGCCATTTCAGCCGCGTGTTTGCCGGCAACACCCCCACCGAGGATGACAACTTTGGCCGGCTGAACGCCCGGCACGCCGCCCAGCAGTATCCCGAAACCGCCGTTGGCTTTCTGGAGGCTGGCGGCACCCACCTGGATGGACATGCGGCCGGCGACCTCGCTCATCGGGGTCAGAAGCGGCAGCGACCCGTTCGGCGCGGTAACCGTCTCATAGGCAATGGCGGTAGCTCCCGACTTCATCAGGCCTTTTGCCTGAGCGGGATCCGCTGCGAGGTGCAGGTACGTAAACAGCACCTGGTTCGGGCGGAGCATGTCGCACTCGACAGGCTGCGGCTCCTTGACCTTCACCACGAGATCCGCCCGCTCGAAGACCTCACCCGCAGTGTTTGCAATCGACGCGCCCGCGGCCCTGTATTGCGCGTCATCCACACCGATGCCGTTGCCAGCGCCCGTTTCGACAAGAACCTCGTGTCCGGAGCCGACGAGCTCGCGTACACCGGCGGGCACCAGCCCCACCCGATACTCGTGGACCTTGATCTCTTTCGGGACACCAATGCGCATGACAGGGGCTCCTGGTGCGGGACCTTCCATCAGGAGATCCCGCGGGTTTGGGGTGCCGGCAGCTTAGGGTCAGCGCCCTCGCAGGCCCTTGCGTATTGGACACGGCCAGACCACGCTGTGGCAGAATCTGCGGCCTACGAGGCAACTGACGAAGGATTTCTGCGCCAATGGAGCTGGATCGCTACGATCGAGCCATTCTGCGCCTGCTGCAGCAGGATGCCCGGATCACCAATACCGCCCTCGCCGAGAAGGTGAACCTGTCCGAATCGGCCTGTCTGCGGCGCGTTCGGGCGCTGGAAGAGTCGGGACTGATCCAGGGGTACACCGCGCTGATCGATCAGCAGAAGGCTGGCTACCCGGTCAACGTGTTCGTGAGCATTACGCTCGACCGGCAGAGCCAGTCAGGCCTGGAAGCGTTCGAAACGGCGGTACGCAAGGTGCCTGAGGTGATGGAGTGCTACCTGATGACGGGAGAGCACGACTATCTTCTGCGCCTGGTAGTCGCCGACCTGGCCGACTTCGAGCGGATCCACAATCAGCACCTGACACGCCTGCCGAGCGTCGCCAGTGTGCAGTCGAGCTTCGCCATGCGCACGGTGACCCGCTCGACGGTGTTGCCGGTGAAGTAGGCGCCTGCGCGGCCCCGGCTCCGCCGGGGCGTCACGCCAGCTTCAACAACCGCACCGCATTCTCCTTGAGCACCTTCGGCCGCACCTGCGGCTTGATGGGCAATTGCGCGAAGTCAGCCAGCCAGCGGTCCGGGCTGATCACCGGATAGTCCGACCCGAAGAGGATCCGGTCCTGCAACAGCGTGTTGGTGTACTGCACGAGATTTGCCGGAAAGTACTTCGGCGACCAGCCTGACAGGTCGATGTGCACGTTGGGCTTGTGAGTGGCCACCGCGAGCGCCTCGTCCTGCCAGGGAAATGACGGATGCGCGAGGATGATGGGCAGTTGCGGAAAATCCGCTGCAACATCATCCAGGAACATCGGGTTGGAGTATTTCAACCGGATGCCCATGCCACCGGGAGCCCCGGCGCCGGCGCCTGTCTGCCCCGTATGGAACAGCGCCGGCAGGCCCGCAGCCGCGATTTCCTCATACAACACGTAGGCTTTGCGGTCGTTCGGATAGAAGCCCTGCTGCGAGGGATGGAACTTGAACCCCCGTACGCCGTAATCTTCGATCAGCCGGCGCGCCTCGCGGGCTCCCATCCTGCCCTTGGCGGGATCGATGCTCGCGAATGGAATGAGCACGTCCGCATGCTCCGCGGACATCTCGGCGACTTCCTCGTTGGCAATCCGCGTGTGGCCCATCTCCGCTTCGCAGTCGACCGGAAAGATGACAGCGGCGATCTTTCGCTCGCGGTAATACTGGGCTACTTCCGGGATGGTCGGTGGAACCGCCGACTTGAAATACTTTGCCATCGCCTCGTCGAAGATCACGGAACAGGGGTCGCGCGGCGCGCGCGTCGAAATGTTGGCGTGAGTGTGTACGTCTATCGCGACGAGTTGCTCCACGTTCAATCGCGACTGGTATTTGCTCATGTGTCCTTGGTCAGCCAGTCTTCGGTCAGCGAGTCCGCAAGCTCACGCCACGAAAACGGCGAGCTCAGCGACGAACAGGTCAGCCCTTTGGCAGTCATTGCATCGATCAGCCAGTCCTGGCGCGCCGCGGTGGCAAGCGCCATTGTCGGCTCAACATCGACATCCTGCAGCGTACGGGCGACCTCGCGCATTTCGGCCGCACGGCGGCGTCCATGCTCCGCCGCCCGGCTGACCAGGTAGTCGGGCAACTGCCCCGTCCAACCCATTGAAGGGAAAGTCCCGTTCAATGACTCGAGCACTTCGCGCTCGGCGCCAAACCGCCGCGCGGCCAGCATCGACTCCACCGTCAACGCCTCGAGCCCCTTGATCACGATGCTGCGGCACATTTTGACCGCGGATGCGACGCCGATCTGTTCCGACAGTGCACTCGTATTCATCCCAACATTGCACAGCTCAGCGGCCAGCGCCCCTGCCCGCCTGCCGCCGAGAAGCATGGGTACCCGCAACCGCTGCGGCGGCACGGGTGCCATGACAGCAGCCTCGACGAAGTCGGCACCAGCCGCCTCCACCAGCGCCGCATTGGACAATTTCTTGGCCGGTGACACGGAGTTGATGTCGAGCAGCACCTGGCCCGCGCGCAGTGACTCTGCGGCCTTACCCGCAACATCCGCTGATGAGGACGCAGTCACCGCAGAGATCACTACCTGCACACCGGCGACGGCATCCTCGAAAGTCCGGGCAGCCCGGACACGCGCCCGCCGAGCTTTTTCCAGCATCGCCTCCCGGCTCGCAGGCGCGTCCAGGAGGATGTCATACATGACCACGTCGCGGCCCGCTGCAGCCAGATCCTCACCGAGGATCGAGCCCGCCTCTCCGAACCCGATGAGGGCAAACTTATGCAACCCCGCCGTCATGCCGGCACCTCGGTCGATTCGAGCCAGCGCCGCAAGGCCTGGTTGACGGCTTGCGGGCGTTCCAGCGGCGCCATGTGACCGCAATCGGGAATGATCTGCAGCGTGCTGTGCCGAATCATTTTCGCCATTGCATCATGTCGCGAGGGTGTCGCCCATGCGTCCTCGCGTCCGCACAGGACCAGAGTCGGACATTGAAGTGTCGAGAGGACGGATGTTGCATCGGGCCGGGCCAGGAGCGCCTTTATCTGCATCGCGAACAGGTCCGGTGTTCGACGTTCGAACATATCGAGGATCGGCTCGACCAACTCTTCATCGGTGAGCCTCGGAGGATAGACCATCCCTTGCAACCAGGTCCGCGCCATCGCGCGCATGCCCTCGCGCCGCGCCAGGGCAAGCAGCGCATGCCGCCCTTCGGCTTCCCGCTCGCCGGCTTCCCCAGGGGCAAGCGCCTCATACCCGGTGTCCAGCAGGGCCAGCCCAATCAGGCGCTCGGGCACTCTCCTGGCCACTTCCAACGCGATCCGGCCACCCATGGAATGCCCGGCCAAGGCGAAACGCGGCGGCGCGTGGGCGATTATCGATTCGGCGAGTGCCCCGAGACTGTCGGTTTCGCCATTGTTGGCGACGCGCACGGCGGCGATGTCCGCCAAGGCTGCAGCCTGAGATGCCCAGATGGCATCGTCACACAGCAGGCCCGGAACGAGGAGCAACGATTTCTTCACGCCCCGATGTTGAAGTTTCGCCGCGCGTTCCGTCAACAACTACCTCGTTGGCGACCTCCCGGCTGCGCTCCAGGAAGTCCAGGGCCGACCGGGTCCAGGGGTCGGCCGCGCGGTCCGCAGCAAAACTGTAGCTATCGCTCAGCGTTACAGGCTTCATATCAAGTTCCTTTGGGCTCGCCGGACTCATCCACCATGCCGTCGCCGCAGCCGCGGAATCCCCGGCGAAATTCCCGCCGTTCCTCGTGGCTCATGTGGCGCCACTTGCGGATGCCATCGCGAAAGCGATCGCGCTCCTCGGGTGTCATGTGATGCCAGCGTCCGCGCCAGCCGCCGTGCCTCCAGCCATGATGATGGCCGCGTCCCTTGAACCCACCAAACAGGATGCGGCACAACACCAGCAATCCCACGGCCTGCCAGAATCCGAGCGCGGGTCCTGCGAACAGGCTGGGCACGAGCGCATTCCACAACAGCATGACCACAAAGCTGACCGCGGCCACGAACGCGGGAATCAACACGATCGCAGCGGCCCCCTTCATCAACCAATAACGTCTCACAACGATCTCCTCTTGCGCGGGCGTTGCCCGCTCACCGTCGATCCGGGGCAGCCCTCGCGGGCATGCCCGTGCGACGCATGCGTCGCACCCTACCAATAAGTTATTCGTCCAGCCACTCGTCGTACGCGGCCTGCAGCTGCTCGCGCAGCGCGAGAATCGCGTACCGCTTCCGGGATAACAGCGTATTGACGCTCACACCCCATCGTGCGGCCAACTCCTTGAAGCTCACTCCTTCGAGCTCGTGCGCGATGAACACTTCGCGCTGTTCGCGCGGCAGCTCATCCAACGCATCCTCAACCTGTTCGAGCAACACCTGCCGGATCGCTTCGCCCTCGGGGCCCGGCTCGACGGAGGGCAGAATGTCCTCCAGGGAGCCACCCTCCTCGTCGTCATCCTCAAACCGCCCGGAACTGCGCGTCCCGAAAGGTTCCGCCCGTTTCCTGCGAAAGCGGTCGATGATGCGATTGCGCGCCACCCGCAACAGCCAGGCACCGGCCTGCTCAATCGGCTGCATCAGGCGATGAGCGGCGACGAGCTCGTACAGCACTTCCTGGAGGATGTCCTCGGCCTCGGAGGCATCCTGCACACGGCGGCGAATGAAATTCCGTAGACGACCGCCCTCGCGCCGCACGGCGGCCGAGATCTTTCGATCTTGTTCGGAGGTCATGGAGGGGTCATTCAGCGTCGCGTCCATCTGTGGAGATAGACGTACCGGGTGACGCCAATATTGTGAAAGGACCTACCGTAGCGTTTGGACGCTAGGTCTTACCGCGTTGCGACGGCCACTGCGGCAGATGCCATGGCAACTCCAGTCCCTCGCTGGACCCAGCGGACGGCCTTCGGCTGGGAGAACAGACGGCGGGCTCGGCTGGCGCCAAAGGCGTAGCCGCCCAGCACGATGGGCACACTGACCAGGATGACGAGCACGATTTCGAAGAAGCCGGCTACGGACAGGCTCTTCAACTCGACCACCGTGGGGAGGACGGCTAGAAAGAAGATCATTGGCTTCGGATTGCCGAGGGTCAGCGCCAGGGTGCCCAGGAAGAGCTGCAACGGACGCTCCCGGCTGACGTCGCTCGACGCTTCGATCGGCTTTGCGGGCGCGGTCCACAAGCGATACGCCAGGTACAGCAGATAAACCACACCCGCGTACTTTACGACGAGAAACACGGTGTAGGCGCTCTGCGCGAGCATCGCCAGTCCAGTCGCCGCGCACGTAAACCAGATGAGATCGCCAACGATGAATCCGCCAATAAAGGCGGGCGCGCCGCGCAGTCCGTGGCCCAGCGAACGGGCAATGATCGCGGCCACTCCCGGTCCGGGGGTCGCCACGGCGAGCACGTAAGCCAGACTGAATACCGACAAACCGTACCAGGTCATCGCTGTCCTCAGGGGCTGCGCCCCGCGCCTTAGCCCTTGGGGGGCGCTTGCCAGGCCAGGGTACCGCTGCGGCCCTCCACCGTCCCATCCACCATCTCGCACCTGGGCAGCTCGTCGATACGCAAGGTCGCCGCATAGGCCGCCAGGTCGATCAGATCGGCGCCCCGATCCCGCCAGCCCCGGATCAACCGCTCGAATGCCTCGAGGTACGTGTTGCCCTCTAATTCCGCGTGCAGGGTATAAACATGATCGCGTTCGGGATGCCCTGCGGTCAACTTGAACAGGTGGTCGATGGGATCCACCCCCTCGATATCCGGGCGGCCGATCAATTCATCGAGAGTCGGCAGGGTCGTGGGCATCTGCGGAACCTCGACCGCGATCCCACCTGCCACCGGTACGAAGGGACCGGTCCCGCGGCCATCGGATGCATATTGAAATCCCAATTCCTGCTCCAACCGCGGGACGTAGCGATTGACCTGCCATCCCGCCGCGCCGTGCACAACAGGCGCACGCGAGAAGATCTGCGCAAACTCGTCGCGCGCCAGTGTCAGCTCGCGCCGCGTCCATGACTCATTCTCTGCGGCAACGTTGTCCTGCCATTTCACGTGATTGTAGGTGTGCACGCCAACTTCAAATCCGTGACTGGCCACGTTGCGCATGATCGACCCGCGCCGGCGCCCGATATGCGGAGCCGGCAGCAGCGTCCCATACAGGAGCGTCTTGAGACCGTAGTGTTTCAACACCGACGTTCTTCGGACCTTTCCCATGAACCCGCGCCGGAACGCACGCTTGACGGCGCGGCCCGTCTGGTCGGGGCCGAGGCTGAACAGGAAGGTCGCCCGCACGTCGAGCCGCTCAAACAAGCTGACCAGGCGCGGCACACCCTCGAGGGTGCCGCGATCCGTATCGACGTCAATTTTCAGTGCGATACGCGACATTTCAGGCAAGCAGACGGGGCTTGCGACTCAGCTCGGCGGCCAGCGCCTCCAGATTCAACGGCCCAGCAGCCGTTACCGCCGCGAGCAGCTGCAACACACTGCCATCCACACACTCGACATGGCATTGACCGTTGGTTCCAACCAGTCGGGCGGATGAGCTCGGGCTCGCACTGCGCGTTGCGACCCGCGTCCTATGAATCCACCAGCGCTCCCCCCCGACATCGGCGAACGCTCCGGGAAACGGAGGTGCCACCGCGCGTACCAGGTTATGAATCTGCCCAGCCGGCCAAGCCCAATCGATCCGGCCATCTTCGGACCGGCGGCGTCCGAAATAGTGTCCGGGCTCGATCGGCTGGATCCTGCGCGGGGCCGTGCCCGCGATCAGCCCCGGAAGCGAGCGTGCCAAGACGGTCTCGGCAGCGACGGTGACCTTCGCAAACACCTCGCGGGCATCGTCGTCCTGCAATATGGGCACGGCAAGTTGATCCACGATTTCGCCAGCGTCGGCGCGCTCAACCATGTAGTGCAATGTTGCGCCGGTCTCGCGCTCACCCCGAAGGATCGCCCAGTTCACGGGCGCGCGCCCCCGATACTTCGGCAGCATTGAACCGTGCATGTTGAGTGCACCAAGGCGGGCGATACGCAGTAAGGGCGCCCCCAGAATCGAGCGGTAGTAGAAGGAAAAAATGAAGTCGGGTTGCAGCGCCGAGAGCGTGCGCTGCAGCTCCGGCGTGTTTGCATCGGAGGGAGTTATTGCCTTGATGCCGTAGTGCGCAGCGGTGGCCGCCACACTTGCGAACCACTGGGTCTCATTCGGATCGTCGGCCACAGTTACGACCAACGGAACGTCCACCCCACCCGAAATGAGCGTCTTGAGGCAGCGAACCCCGACGTCGTGATAACCGAACACCACTGCGCGGGCGGCAGTCATCCACCTGCTCCCGAGGTTCTTTCCGCGGTCCGGGCCGCAGGCACGTCGTGAGGCTGTGACTCCTCCTGCTCCAGAAGCGCGGCGATCGTGTATCGCGGCCGCTGGCGGACCTGTTCGTAGATACGGCCAACGTACTCACCAACAACGCCCACGCCCATCAGCAGCACGCCAATGAGGAAGAACGCGATGCCAAACAACGTGAACACGCCCTCGGCTTCGGGACCTACCACCAAGCGCCGGATGGCCAGCAGAACGACTCCAACCAGGGATATCAACGCGATGACCACCCCGGCCATGGAAAATAACTGCAGCGGCACCACCGAAAAACCGGTCATCAGGTCGAAGTTCAGGCGAATCAGGCGGTACAGGGAGTATTTCGACGTCCCGACCGAGCGTTCGGCATGCAAGACTTCGATTTCAACCGGGTTGCGCGCGAAGGTGTATCCCAGTGCGGGAACGAAAGTACTGATCTCGACGCAACTGTTGATAGCATCCACGATTTCGCGGTCGTAGCCGCGCAGCATGCAACCCTGGTCGGTGATCCGGATCTGCGTGGTCTGTTCTCGAAACCGGTTCATCAGGCGTGAGGCCGCTTTGCGCCAATACGCGTCGTGCCGGTTTTTCCTCACCGTGCCGACGTAGTCGGCACCCTCATCCATGGCAGCGACGATCTTGCTGATCTCCTCGGGGGGGTTCTGCAGATCCGCGTCCAGGGTGATGACATAGTCGCCACGGGTCTGTGCAAAGCCGGCCATGATGGCCATGTGCTGACCGACGTTGCGCGCGAGCACCACCACCCGGGTGGTGTCGGGACGCTTGGCGAATTGTTCGCGCAATATGGCGACCGAGCGGTCGCTGCTGCCATCGTCCACGAAGATTACTTCGTACTTGCGGCCCATCTGGTCGAGCACCGGGTAAAGGCGATCAAACAGGCTCTGCAGACCGCCCGCCTCGTTGTAGGTCGGAATGACAACCGAAACGGTGGCGTTCACGCGCGCGCTCCCGTGATGATTGCATTGACCGCCTCGACAACGCGATCCACGTCACTCAACTCCATCGCCGGAAACAAGGGCAACGTGACGGTCTCGCGCCCAATCCTTTCAGCGTTCGGAAACTGCCCTTCGCGATACCCAAGGGCCCGGTAAGCGGTGAACAGATGGATCGCCTGATAGTGCACGCCAACTGCGATGCCCCGCTCAGCCATGGCCTCGATGAACTGTGGCCGGGTGATTTGCAACTGCTCGAATGGCAGCAGCGGCGCGAACACGTGCCAGCTGTGCCCCTCGGTGTCACCATCAACTCCGCGCTCGGGCAGCCGCACCGGCGGATTGGCGCTCCACAGGGTAAAATACCGTGCCACGATCTGGCGCCGCCGGGCATTGAACTCCTCCAGGCGCGCGAGCTGCCCGATCCCGACACGCGCCGCTACATCCGACAGGTTCGCCTTGCCACCGGCGAACAGCGTGTCCACGCCGCCCGGAATCTTCAACTGGCCGTGCCAGCGATGCAGCTCCAGCGCCTTGATCTCCTGCGCCGACCCGCCGCTCACCGCGCCACCTTCGATGGTGGTCATGTTTTTGTTGGGATGAAAACTGAAGCAGACGAGATCGCCGAAGCTGCCGATGCGGTGGCCCTTCCATGCGGAGCCGATCGCATGCGCCGCGTCCTCGACGACCCGCAGGCCATGCCGTTTCGCGATGTCGTACAACCGGTCCATGTTGACGGGTAGTCCTGCGAAGTGCACGGGCAGGATGGCGCGCGTGCGCGGTGTGATTGCCGCCTCGACCTGGTCGAAATCGATGTTGCGCGAATCGAGGCCCACGTCAACGAAGACCGGGCGAGCCCCCACCCTCATGATCACGTTCGCAGTGGCAACGAAGCTCATCGCCGGGGTGATGACTTCGTCGCCTGCGCCGATCCCGCACGCCAGCAGCGCCATCTCCATGCTCGCGGTGGCTGACGTCTGGGTGCGGACCGGACGGCCGCCCAGGTACCGTGACAGGGCCGCCTCAAACTCGGCGACCTTGGGGCCGCTTGCAAGCCAACCTGACCTGAGCACCTCGGCGACGCCCTGGATCGTTTCTTCGTCAACGGTCGGACGAGTAAACGGCAGCATCTTCTTCACTATCTTCAACCTCTTGCCGGTACGGGCAGGTACTTCAAGAGCGGGCGACCAGCACCACGCCCGCCACGATCACACCGATGCCAATGACCCGCTGTGCGTTCGGCATCTCGCCCAGCAACCACCAGGCAAGTCCAATGTTGATGACGTAGCCCATGGACAGCATGGGGTAGGCCTGGCTGACGGGTACCCGCGAGAGTCCAACCAGCCACACGACCACACTGAGTCCATAGGCGGTCAACGCAAACCACAGCGAGGGGACAGTGATCAACTCGAGCACGCGGTTCCAGGTGCCGCCACCCGGCACAATCAGCGGGCCCGTCACGCGAGTCGCCGCCTTCAACCCGAGCTGTGCGAACGCATTCAGCAACACGCCGAAGGACAACACGGCAAAATCGATCCCTCTCATAGGCGGCTCACCACCAGAGTCTGGTCGTCGCCACCGATGACCCTGCCCTCCAATCCGCGGCTGCGCCACGTGTCAAGAATCGCTGGAGGTATGAAAACCA
>Ga0307479_10003017_pt1 | contig 15302 bp, 15 predicted proteins | sample atmos_gasesECM4C_FD_203743 | JGI IMG/M metagenome (GOLD analysis project Ga0307479, IMG submission 203743) | Hardwood forest soil microbial communities from Morgan-Monroe State Forest, Indiana, United States - atmos_gasesECM4C_515 | ecosystem: Environmental > Terrestrial > Soil > Temperate... | reverse complement strand
CTTGCCCGGGACCGGTCCGGGCTCCTTACCCTGGAGCAGCGTATCGACACCGTCCGGCGCACCTACCAGGCCCGCCTTTCCTACCGGTACCACGGCGGCGCCCTGCCGCAGGACGCCGTCCCAGTCCTCCGGTTCTGCGCTGCGGTGGCGGCCGGGCAGGAAATGGCGGTCACGGACCCGGCCGGGAATATCCTCGCGACCAGCTCCGGGGCTTTCGGTCCTGCGACCTGGCCCGAGAGCTACATCCAATGCGCCGAAATGCTGGCCGAGGTCCAGCAGTTGACCGGGACTGCTTTCCCCGTGCCGAACGCGTTCACCGCAGAGGACCAGCGGGACATGCACTACGCCCGCGCGATCCTGCGCGGCGAGGACGTCCAGGCCCAGTGGAGCGGCATGATCGCGCCCCTGGCGGCACCGGCGGTGGACAACCTGCTAGCGCAGATCGAGCAGCACGGGGACCCGTTCAGCTTCGCCGCCGCCGTCCCGGAGACGCTGCAGGTGGCTGGATGTCAGCTACCGCTCGGCCTAGTGCTCCATGTCATGCACTCCACCCGGATCGCCAACCTGGACGAAGTCCGGGCCTGGCGGCAGGCCGGCACCGGCGGCAGCATCGACATACATTTCGAGCCAGCTAACAACAAAGACATGACCGTGCGGGCCGCCCCAGGTGGCGGGCCTGCCATGCCCGAACAGGACGAGGCATCGTAACCAACGTCACCAGCGGACCGGACCGCTAACCTCCGCCCGATCGGCAGACCGGCGATGTTCCTGATGGAGATACAAGCAAGGTCAGACACACAGCTGTTCCAGCGCTTCTGCAGCAGATACAGAAGACCGACGGGAGCGGCATCACGGTGAGCAGGTGCCGGAGCTGGCCGGTCATCACCGCGGGGCTGCCCACGCGGTAGCGGAGCACTGCTTCCTCAATGATCATCTCGAAGCGGTGCTGTGCCTCGTGAAATCGAGGCCGGCGAGTCTGCTTGATCGTGTCCGGTCCAGGGGGTGGCCGGTCCAGTAGGCGTCCATCCGGATCATGTTGATCGCCGCGGCGGCGTCGGCATGTGGCCCGGCATCAGATGTCGAGTGTCGGCTGTCGTGTGTGGCTGGAGGCGGCTGTGCCGCACTATGACTGGCTGGAGGAGGGACCGCTGGTTCCTGTCTGGCTGTTCCCATTCTGCGAGGCGCTGCTGTAGTGCCTTCGTGTAGCGGTCCTGGTCGCCACGTTGTCGGTCGCTACGTTCGGCTAGCTGGCACAGCAGGCGCAGCACGAGGATCTCCGCGTCTTTGTCCCGGCTGGTCATCGGCAGCAGTCGCAACAGCGCGAACACGTTCGTCATGCCGAGATAGGCCAATCGCAGCAGCATGGTCGATCACCATGCCACAACGTTCCCCCGTTACATGAGCGCCCCACCGGCCGCCATCGCGCACAACATCGGCCTCACCCATGCATCGGCTCCCACTAGCATGGACGAGGTTCTCGGTAAGGGCAGGGTCGGTGCCGGCCGGCCGGATCACGGTGGACGAGTCGCTCGGCCTGTTCGCCTCGGATATTGATATACCGCGCGAGACGGTCAAGACCTACCGGTGGGTCGCGGCGCCCTGGCCGAAGGACAAGCGCGCGGGGAAGGTCTCGCACCGGTGCTAGATCCATCTGTTTCCCGCATGTTCTCCCAGCCCGCCGGAATGCACGCCGCGATCTCACAGCTCGCAGGCGCAGGACAAGACCCTCGGCGCGCTGGCATTGTGGACGGGTCAGGCCCCTCCGGCCCGCATCGCGGCACAGGAGAAGAACGCGCTGGCCGAGATGAGGTGAATGTCATGAGGTTAGGACCCGGGCGCGATACCCGCAGGCGCGGTCGCGGCGCACAACTCAGGCGCCGCTGGCGGCACCTAGCCGCGCTGCTCGCAAGCGCCATCACTGTCACCAGCATCATCGGCTACGCAGGGCTGTCGTTCACCGTCAACGGCCTGCCCCCGTATCCGTCCACCGGCTGGGTGGCGGTACTCCAGCCAGCTACCGGACCCGATGTTGACGTCGTTCAGCTGCTGGTCCAGGCACGAACCGACGGCGACCAGACACGGGCGGCTTACGACGTGGTGGTGTGCGGGCCGCGGCCCTACACCGGCGACCTGCTGATCGGCGGCAGCGCCCGGCTCTCCACCATCCTCCCCAATCCGGTCCTGCCTGCCACGATGCCGCAGCCGCGAGTCCAGCCCATACCTGACCTGGCGTTTTTCTACCGAGGTCTAGTCGACCTGGGACCAGTCCAGCTGCTCAGCATCAACCTGCCCGATGTCAGCGCCTGCGCGCCCAGCAGCGAACTCCCTCCCGGCACCCTCCCCGGCGGCGATGAAGAAGGAATTGTCGGCATCACCTCCGGGCCTGTACAGCAAAGCTGGGCAGGGCTCTGGGGCTGGTGGCACGGACCGCATGCCAGCCAGGCGTGGCCGTTGACAGGAGCCTTCCCAGGCGTCCCCCCCGGCGTGACGGGGACGTTCCTTGCCGTCAGCGGCCTGAACGGGTCCTGGACCCGCCCTCTGCAGGAATATGCCAAGGTCAATGCCGTCGGCATCCCAGCGAGCTGGTCGGTCGATTCCGCCGTTCCCCCCGCCGCCGGCCCGTACCCCCTGACCTGGCTGAGCACCACCCCGCCAATCTGGCCGGTAGCGAAGCTGACCGACGGCCCGTCCCTGGCGCAGCTCCAAGACTGGCTGATCATCTTCGCCATAGGTTTCGGCATCACCGGATCCATGATGGCGAGCCTGCTCTTCGATTGGCTACGCTCCCGCACACCGTACGACAGCGCGGGATCCGGCGACCCCGCCCAGACCTCAGATACGCCAGCCGCCTGCCGCCGCGCACAGCCCGCTTCAGCCGCAGCAGCACCTCCGACGGGACACCGGCTTGCAGTGATCGGCGCCATCATCGTGATCAGTTACGCGCGCAGCAAATGCACCCGCTCCGGGCACAGCTAACCCGACACCGAAGCGCGCCTCTGTGCCTAGGCTTGTCTAAGCACAGCTCGAACTTTGGGCAGTATCGGCCTGCGAATTGATATAGTTTGCAGGTGATAATACAGATAATCACCGGACTCTCCGGCGTTAGCGTGGTCCTCTCCCTCCTCTTCTTGGCCAGACAAACTAGCGAACTTGCCAGACAAACTAAACTAAATAACCGGATTGGAACGTTGGGTGGAATGTCTGACGCTCTAGACCGACTGCATTCAGTTCAGGGCATATTTACCAATAAGCCAGGGCTTCGACCTTACTTCTACGAGGGAAAACAATATCCGCAACACGGGCGCCGCCAAGGCGAACTACTTAATATAGCCGAGATGCTAGCCGATGCTATTGATCACACCCTGACTGTTGTAGATCTTATGCCGAACCGGCCGGAGGATGAAGGCTGGCGTAATTATGCTGTATTTATGGTGGAAAGTTCTCCAGTCTTGCGTAGTGTGCTAAATCATCATTTGGACTGGTTTCCAGCGTACAAACGACTCATTGCAGACAAGGATCTTGTCTCACAGTTGGATCGCTGACGACGGGCGTCCGTAATAGTCCGTGGAAGCGCAGCATGTTCTGGCGCGACTACTACACCGGGCATCTGGCACCCTGCCAGGCTCCGCCGACCCGTGAGCCTGGCCGGACCTCCCCGCTGCTTCTGATAGTGCCGGGTTCTTGTCGGTCCGGGTTCAGTCAAGAGGCGGCGAACCGATCCTGTCCGCTCGAAAGTAGGATCCGCGCCTTGACCTGCGGTTCTTCAAGGTCTTAGGCGGCGCGCGCATATTCGTTGATGAGGCCGCCCAGGACGGGTTTGCGGATGATCCGTTCACAGTCGAGGTCGGCAACGGTGAGATGACCGCCATCATGCTCGCTGTCGGGAACGCGCTGGGCGAGCCCTGGTGCGGCCGGGCTGCGTTGTAGTGTTTCCGACCGTCGCGACTGCTAACCTTGCCCTTGTCCAGGTGCTTCGCGTCGCTGACATGTGCGGGACGTGGCGGCAGTTCGCGGTGATCACGCACATCAGGCGTGAGCGCGCTTGCCAGCGTTTCGCCAAGTGGATCTAGACAGGGCTGACAGACGTCCAGATCTAGGTGGCAGATCTCGTGACGCAGGGCTAGAACTGCGCCGCCCGGGCTTCTTCGGAGTCGATTACCCAGGCCCGGCTGACCTCCTCTGCGTAAATGACCTCGACTGCCCGTAGGCTGACCTGCATGGATAAAATCGAGGTCGGCAGCATCGTAGTCGATGAGGAGTCGGGGAACGCCGGGACGGTCACCGAGCTCCACGGTATGGGAGCATACGTGCAATTCCCCGGGCAAGGTGGGCCTGAGTTCGTCCTCTACGATAACCTCAGCCTGGCAACCGACCAGTCCCCGCTGCCGAAGTAAATACGGCATACGGCGCAGTGGGTGGACGCTAGGCATACGCCCGGTCTGTGCCGCCCTCGCACCGTCGCAGGAACCGGTCGGCCATTCCGCAGACCTCGCCGTCCGGCAGCACGATCGTGTACGCCGTCACCACGGACTACCTCCTGGACCCGGGTATCCCTGATGACAGGCCGGCCCGCCATGCATCATCCCCCTAGTTGACACACGTCCCGGCCTTCACATCCGTAGTCGGTTGGGAGCGGGCTGCTGAACGAGTGATGCTGGACCTGCTCAGCAGGCAGCTGGGTCAGGAGCTGAATCTCGCTACGATCACCATCCCCTCCGGCGAACACGTCGAAGTCGATGGTGCTGACGCAGCCCGGTCTGTCCTGGTGGAGTGCTGGGCGCACCAAGGGCCGCCGAAGTCCGCGCAGCGCCATAAGATCCTGGCCGATGCGTTCAAGCTTGCCTGGATCTCCAGCACGTTGTACCCGAGGCCGGACCTTATCTTGTGCCTGAGTGACCCCTTTGCCGCGGCGCCGTTTCTGCGAGGTGGCCGGTCGTGGGCGGCAAGGGCGTCTCAGGATCTCGGTATCTCCGTCTCCGTCGTCACGCTGCCAGATGAACTGGGCCAGCGCGTGCTGGACGTGCGGCGCCGTCAGTACCGGTGACACTGGCCGGAATGGAAATCCCGTTACACGCCGTGATGGGATATCGCTTGATCGAACGCCCAAGCGACACGGAACCGCCGTTATTCGCACCGTTACCGACCTGGCGATTGTCGGTGAGGTCCGCGCCGAATAGGCGTTCTGCATGCGGGCAGGCCTGCTGTGATATCGGTCCCGCTTCCCGGCCGATGGCCCTCCGCTTATGCCACGGCTCCATTGGAAAAGATTCCCAGAATGCTCCAGCGATCACGCCATTGTTCGACCCGCCGGGTCTGGATTCCATGATGCGTGCTTTCTCGCGGGTGGCCGTGTTCTTGCTCGAAGCGGGCGAGGTATGCGGTGTGGTATTGCCAGATGTCGTTGCGTACCCACCACCTGGGCGCGATGAAGTAAGCCGGGTGTTCGCCGCCTAGGTCCACGAAGACCCAGAAAGAGGTCTCGGCAGGATCTTCGCTGCACTCTGCCGCGTCCTTCGGGAAGCGCGCATGCCATGAGCCCGTGCTCTTCGTCTTGACCTGGATCGAGATCCGGCGGGTGTCGGCGAGGTCGGAGGCGAGGATGTCGATGCCGGGCATGTTGCCGGCGAACGTGACCGCGTACCCGCCCCGCCTGTGGATTTCCGCCGCGACGAACATCTCCCCGGCACGCGCTACCTGCTGAGGATTCATCTCTTCCTCCGATTACTGCCCGGACGGTGTCCCCAGGTACGAATCCTGACACGGTCGGGTCTGCTGCGTGCGAACGCGCATTTGCCTCATCCAGCAGCCAGGCCAGCGCAGTTCATTCTGCCTCCCGGCGAACCCGCCACCGTGAGTGACCTAGCATTCTCACGTGTCACTCAGCGACTCCCAGTTTCATCGGCCGGAATGACCGTCACAGATATGCTCTCCGCGGCTGCCGCCCCGTCCGAGGCTCCCACGAACACCTTATTGAGAAACCTCAACACATAGTCGGTACGTGTGCTGTCGGCATCCATCAAGACTTCGTGAATGCCGTAAGTGGCGGCGACTCTCCTCGCGCCTTCTTGGAACCCAAGCGGGCTGACGTAAATACCGCCGCCCGCCCCCGCATCTATGATGCGGAACGCCACTCCCCCGACCTGTTCCTGGTTCTGCTTCGCCTTGGTGTAGCGGCGGCACTCGATGATCACGAAGCCTTCGCCGCCGACTTTCACTCCCTTGGCGTCTAGCTCCCAGTCAGTCGAGCCGCGGACGATCTGCTTACCTTCTACCCGCTCAAGCCCGAACTCAGAGGCAATCCGATCAAGGAGATAGACCGCAACCTCCTCGTAGTTCTGCCACGCCTTGCCCTCGTCGACCACTGCATCCTCCCCCGCTCGGTCCGTAGCGTTGCTACTCTCCCGGCTGTGAACCGCACTCCCAGCGAGTCGCTTAGGAAATCGACAGTTCTTCCAAGCTTGTCAACCGTCTGCGCGAAATGCGTATCAACCACAACCGCCAAGTAGTAGCAGAGGTAGCCGATTATGTTGTCCGCTACGGAGAGGTTGAGCAGCTGAGCTGACAGCGGCCTCTTGCAGTCGGCCCTCCGAGGTGGTGCAAAATCGCCGCGGCATCCCGCAGGGCGGCCCGCGCCGACCGAGCAGATCCCCGGCGCACCTTCCTGCTGTGAGGCAGTCCGTGCGACGGCAGCGGCGGTGTCCGGCGGTTCGCTTCCGCGCCTCCGTGCAGCTTGACCGGTCGTCACGGTCGGTTCATCACCGTGTTGTGCCAGTCCTGCGAGGTCATGGCGACTGCGGAGTCTGCGAGCAACTCGGCTGACTTCGTCCGGAGCTTCGTGCGGCTGGATTCAATCCATCCAACGACGTTCCGGTGACCGCTGTCGCGGTACTCGATCGCCTGGAACAGGCATTCCAGTTTGTCGGCGTCATGCGCGCAGCGCACCTCCAGGGTGTCGCTGGTCTCATACTCGTGGACCAGGCCGCGGAGCTGTTCCGTGAGCACAGCGGGCAGTCCTGCGGCCTGGTCTTGTGTGACTTGCTCGTTGCTGGCGGCTTGCAGGTATCGCCGGCCGAGATGGGGGATGTCGCCGATGCGGGTTTCCTGAGAGTCGTGCCAGATGGCGAGGAAGGTGGCGCGCGCCGGGTCGGCGCCCTCCATCCCGGCGAGCAGCCCGGCGATGATCGCGGTCCTGAACGAATGCTCAGCGATGCTCTCGGGGTCCTTGACGCCGCACAGCCACCAGCCGGTGCGTCTGGACAGCTTGAGCAGCCCGGTTTCGTAGATCAGCCGGGCGGTCGCGTCGATCTCGGCGTCGTCCACGGAGGCCTTCCTACCTGGTGTGAAGCCGGAGCGCGTAGCAGATCTCTGCAAGCGCCTGGCGGGCTGTTGAGGACATCCTGCCATCATCCATGAGGCGTCCGGCGGTGGCGGCGAGGGTTGCCATCAGCGCCGGGTCTTCGCCGAGCAGTCGCGGGCGAGCGGCCAGGAGCGCGCGGAGCGTGTGGATGCTCAAGTCGGCCACTCCCTCCTCGGCGCTCAGGCGGCTGATGAGATGCCTCATCAGCCGGTCACCATGCCATGGGCCGAGCCGGGCTGGCATGAAGGAGTCGTCGCGCTCGGCGGTGGGTGTCTCACCCACCCAGTAGGCCCAGTAATTCAGGTTAGCGATGTAGCCTGGCTCGTCGGCAAGACCGTACTCCGCGAAGTCAATCAAGGTCGCCGGTTCACCGTACCGGACAAGGGCTGCCGCCAGCGTGCGGATAACGGGCCAGTCTGCCGTCCAGCCAGATCGCTGCCGGGGCATGCGCCGGTACTGATCAGTCATCCACGCCATCGCGTCCGGGCGGCGGTCATAGCTTTGCAGGTAGAGCGCTTGCCTGCGCAGCAGGCTGTCACCGCCTGACGTTTCTGCTACCCGCCGGAGATGATCGAACACGGCGTCGCGCGCGGCTGGGCCGATCTCCGGCAGGGCGGCTACCGGGCCGCGCCGTGACGCCAGCGGGGGAAGCCCGGCGGGCGTCCTGTCAATCAGCGGCCATGCCACCAGCTCTATCACCTCGCGGCGGTGAACATAGGCTCCCAGCGGATGAAAATCTGCGGGCTCATGCCGGTCTGAAATTGCGATTGCGTGATCGAGGATCTGATCGGCTTCCATGGCGACCCTGAGCAGCCGGACAAGATAGGGCGCAGCTCCCAGGCGGACAAGCATCGATCTCAGCATGACGAGCTGGCCTGCCCGTACCGCGGTCAGAGACCGGCGCCCGGTTTCCCAGCCAGCCACTGTGTCCGGCGAGACCGCCACGGCCTCGGCCAGAAGTTCCTGACTGCATCTCCCGGCCACTGACTCGCGAGCGAGCCGCAGAATGTAGCCAGCAATTAATGCTTCGCGGACAGGCCGCGCGGAACCCTGACGGGTAGTCAGGGTTCCCGCTGGGTTCCTGTCCAAGAACGCTCCCCGGCTACGGCAACCGGTACTCACGGTCACTGCCTGAACTGCGTTTCCGCTTCTAGCGTCGTACCTGTCAGCAGCCTCAGTCAACGGCCTGGAGCGGATGGCGTCGGGCAAGAACGCACGCAGCAGCCGGGAGGAAACCAGATGGAGCAGTCTGCTCTCGACCAGACCTTCGCCGTTTTCTACCGCACCGAGCGGGCGGGTGCGCCCGGCACGAGTCATGCCCCGGATGCGGCCGCTGCCGAGCTTTCAGCGCTCCTAGCTTTCAGCGAGGTGTCACGGCGTGCCTCATGACATGGCCGGGCTCACAGCCAGGTGCCGGTCACCGCCGGGCGTCACGCATAACCGCTGATATCCGCACGCCACGCTCAGGGCACGCAGGCGCGATGCCTGAGCAGCAGGCCCATGAGCCCGTCAAAATTATCCGATCAGTTCACGTCTGAGGAGTTGAAACCATGGATCAGGCATCCCAGCCCGTCACGGCCTACGAGAGCGTGGCTGAAGCCGCATTGGACCTGGGCCACCGGACTTATTCCGGCACCGTGGCCGCGACGCTGCGCCGCACCGAGGCCGACGACGTCGTCCGGTAGACCCGGCGGAAAGAGGACCGGGGATGCGTCAACGTCCCCGGTCCCCGCACGCAGTACTTTCCGGTCCGAAATGGGGATGAGAACATGACATCACCACTCGCGCTCATGCAGCGTCCCGGCCTCCGCGTCCGCTGCGAGCATTTCGGCGCGCTGGCCTGGTCGGCGAACCCGCGCAAGGTTTACCGGCTTGATCACGCCGCGACTGCCGCGCTTTTCCTGCACTCCCGGCCGCGTCCCGTCAATATGCAAGCGCCGCCGATCGGGACGGCTGGCCTGACCGATGACGCCTGGCAGCGCGCGATAACCGGACTGTGCCAGCAGGGCCTGCTGCAGCCCAGCACGGCGACTCCGGCCGCCGTCACGGCCGAAGACATCGAAGTCACCCGGCGGACGCTGGGCGAAGGCACGCCGCAGTGCCCGGTGCTGAAACCGCTGTGGGTGCATATCCAGCCCTTTACCCGGTGCAACCAGCACTGCTTCCACTGCTACTGCCACGGCGGCCCGAACGCCGATCCGTTCCTGTTGCCAGTCCAGACCTGGCAGCGCGTAATCGCCATGCTCGACGACTACGGCGTCCTGGACGTGTACGTCACGGGCGGCGAGAGCCTGCTCTACGAGAGTTTCTTCACCATCGCCGAGGACATCTTGTCGCGTGGCATGGGCTTCGGGCTGAGCACCAACGCCACACTGCTTTCCGGGCGCATCCTGGGGCGGCTGCGGGACCTGCGTATCGAGACCGTGCAGGTATCACTCGACGGCGCGCACGCCGCCGTGCACGAGCAGATCCGGGGCGCTCCCGGCTCGTTCAGCCGTACCTGTGAGGGCATCGCGCGGATCGCCGGGTTCAGCGCACCGGTTATCAACACGGTGGTCAGCCGGGTCAACCTGGGCGAGCTGGAAGACATCGTGAAGCTCGGCAAGGAACACGGCTGCGCGCGGTTCAAGTTCTTCCCGCAAAAGCCGGTCGGCCGCTCGGGAGCCGCGCTGACGCTGGACGACGGCGAGATCATGCACCGGCTGGTGCCCGAGTGCGCCCGGCTGGCCGCCGCGCACGGCGTCAGGATCGAGACGATCGACCCGCAGCAGCCGTGCGGCAGCGGCAGCATCGGCTTCGCGCTCGACCAGCGCGCCGACATCTACCCGTGCATCTTCGGCGTGGCCGACCCGGGCCAGCGCTGCGGCAACATCATCACCGACGACCTGGATCAGGTGTGGTTCGGCTCTCCTCTGCTGGGGCGTTTCCGGGGGGAGGTGGCCACGCCATGCCGGCGATGCGAGCCATGAGCCGGCCCAGGGTCCTGCTCTACGCGCCGCGGCTGTACGACCTGGGATTCAAGCAGCACCACATCGACGGCGAGGCCCTGGCGCTGTACGCACACCTGAGGCGTGAAGGCTACGAGTGCGTCTTCCTGGACTCCTACTACCGGGCCGTCCGCGCCCCGGCGCTCGCCGAGGCCATCACGGCAGCCGGGGACGTGAACGCGGTCCTGGTCCACCTGTGGACCTCCGACGCCTACGGGCCGCGGCTGCGGGCCATCGCTGATGAGCTGGCAGCGATACGCCGCACCTGCCAGGTGCCGGTCATCGCCTTCGGGCCGCTGGCCGTCAGCGCGGACGCTGAACTGCGCGCGCACGGCGCGATCGATTACAGCATCGGCCTTGACCGCCGCCGGCAGCTCACCGCGGCGACGCCTGACCTGGCCGGCATCGGCGAGACGATAGGCCGCTATCTGCGCAGCCACACGCCGCTGACAGTACTCGGCCCAGGTGACCTGCCCTACCTGGCCGACGCGGTGGTATCAGTCAGCGCCAGCCGCGGCTGCTACGGCCGCTGCACCTTCTGCGCCTACAACGCCGACCTGGGCGGCGGCTGGCTGGAACTGCCGGTCCCCGACGTGGTCGCCGACATAGCGCACCTGAACCGGCTGACCGGAGCGACCCGGTTCGCTCTCGCCGACTCAGACTTCGGCGGCACCCAGGACGCATGCCGCGCCCGGGCACGGCAGCTCGCTGACGGGCTCGCCGACCAAGGGCTGGCTGGCGAGCTGCGGCTGAGCATCAACGTCAGGTCCGAGACCCTTGATCCACAGACCGTGCGGGTGCTAGCAGGCGCAGGGGTGCGGACCATGCTCATCGGGGTCGAGTCGTTCACCGAGGAGACGCTGCACCGGCTCTACGGCAAACGGCAAGACCTGGCGCACCTGACCGAGGTCGTCACCGCAGCCGACGCGTGCGGCATCACCACCGTGGCGAGCTACATCTTGTGGCATCCCTGGCAGACGATCCCCGGCATCAGGCGGGAACTGGACGCGATCGAGGCGTTCGGCCGCTGGCGGATCCCCCAGTTCATGGCCCGCAGCCAGCTGCTGGTCATCCCCGGCACGGTCATCGAGCACAAACTGCGCCGCTCCGGCCTGCTCGACGCCCGGCCATTCGAGCGGCGGTTCCGGTTCGCTGACCCGGCAGCGTCCGCACTTCACCACGCACTTGGCGGCTGGTTCGAGCAGACCGCGCTGCCCGTGCTGACCGGCCTGTCCGAGCGGCGCGCTGACGACATCTCCGCACTGGCCGCGCTCAAGGCCGCTGAGTGGCAATGGCTCACCGCCCAGCCCGCCCTCACCGCAGCGGCGACGCATGCCTGACCTCATCCTCGGCCTGCACGCCGGCATCAACGCGACCGCGGCCATCGGCGACGCCGGCGGCATCCGCTACTGCGTGCAGGAAGAACGGATGACCGGCGAGAAGGGCTACACCGGGTTCCCCGGCCAGGCGATCACCGCATGCCTGGCCGCAGCCGGCGCCACACCAGCAGATATAGCCGTCATCGCCTACGGCAGCCGCTCCGGCCCGGTCGGCTACTGCAGCCACGATGAGCTGCAGCGCCGCCTGTCGCAATTCCACCGAAAGCGGCGGCTGCCCGGCAACTGGCGCCGCGAACGGCGGATGGCTCACCAGCGGCCAGATCACATGCACGCCAGGCTCGCCCGGCTGCTGGCAGACGCCGGGCTCGCCGGCGCGCCGCTGCGCTGCTATGACCACCACACCACCCACGGGGCCGCCGCCTACTTCGGGCTGCGCCGCGACCCGGCCGCACCGTACCTGGTGGTGACCTGCGACGGGTTCGGCGACGGAGCCTGCGCCACGGTAGCGGTATGGCAGGACGGCAAGCGGCGCGAGGTAGCCCGTACCGGCATGCGCGACTCGCTCGGCCTGCTGTACTTCTGGACGACGCACGCCCACGGCTTCCGGCCGCACCAAGACGAATACAAGCTCATGGGCATGGCACCATATGCCAACCCGCGCCGCGCAGCCGAGGTCGCCGGGATCTATCACCGCTACCTCACCCTGGATGAGGATGCGCTGCGCTTCGTGCGCCGCACCCGCCTGAGCACGGAGCTGTCATGGCCACGGCTGGCCGGGGAGCTGCGCGGCCGCCGTTTCGACGACGTGTCTGGCGGGCTCCAGCAGTTCACCGAGGAACTCCTCGCCCAGTGGGTCGCGGCAGCCGTAGCCGCCACCGGCCTGCCGCGCGTGCTGGCGGGCGGCGGGGTCTTCATGAACGTCAAGGCCAACCAGCAGATCGCCGCGCTGCCAGCGGTCACCCAGTTCGAGGCATTCCCGTCGTGCGGAGACGAAAGCCTGGCGCTCGGCGCGTACTACCTGGCGGCAGCCGAGCGCTACGGCCACGGCACGGTGGCGCCGCTGGCGCACTGCTACCTCGGCGACGACATCACCGAGGCGGACGCCCGAGCCGCACTCGAAGGCGAGCAGCTGACCATCAGCCGGCCAGCAGACATCACCGCCAGCGTGGCGGAAATACTCGCAGCCGGGGAAATCGTCGCCCGCTGCGCGGGACGCATGGAATTCGGTGCCCGCGCACTCGGCAACCGTTCCATCCTGGCCGATCCGGCCAACGCCGACCTGCCGCGCGTGCTCAACCACCTCATCAAGCGCCGCGACTTCTGGATGCCGTTCGCGCCAGCCATGCTCGCAAGCCGGCAGCATGACTACCTCGAAAACCCCAAGGGACTGCGCAGCCCTTACATGATGCTCGCCTTCGACAGCCAGGCCAGCACGGCACACGAGTTCACCGCCGCGGTGCACAGCGCCGACCGCACGTGCCGCGCGCAGCTGGTCCCGGACGAGATGGACAGCGGACTGCGTGACATCCTCCAGGCCTACGCGGCCCGTACCGGCCGCGCCATGCTGCTGAACACCTCACTTAACTTGCATGGCGAGCCGATCGCGCGGAGAGCCCAGGACGCCGTGCGGGTATTCGCGCAGTCCGGGCTACGCCATCTCCAGCTCGGCCCCTACCTCGTGCACAAGCAGCCCTAGCCCGCGCTAGTCCTCGATCGTGATGCCCAGCGCACTGGCCAGGGTGTAAGCCAGCGCGACCGCATCGCGGCTGGTGACAATGGAACCCCGCAGACTCACCACGCCACCCAGGCCATCCAGGATGCAGTCGGAGAAACGGGCACCGTCCATCTGCGCCTTGGAGAACTGCGCCGCCGTCAGGTCACAGCGCTCAAACCGCGCCCCCCGCAGGTCAGCCTCCTGGAAATCGGCCTGCATCAGCTTGCAGCCGCTGAAAACGACGTTCTTCATGACGCTGAACCGGAACGACGCCATATCCATCCGGCAGCCCTCGAACGTCGCCTCCCGCAGACTGCCCTGGACCCACGACAAGCCGGTCATGCGGCTGCCGGCGAAGGACACCCGCACCACAGAGCACTCGCGGGCACGGAGATTGGCGAAATCGCAGCCCTGGAACACCGCATCCGAGATCACGGCACGATCCAGCTCGGTCTGCCCGAAATTAACAGACTTGAAGCGGCACTGATCAACTTCAACGGACGCAACCGCCCGGTTCGCCAGGTCAAGATCCTGGAACTCCAGCGACAGGTACACACCGTCATCTCTGAGATCATCTTCAGGCAGCCCGGCAGCACTCAAGCTGGCGGGAAGCTTCGGGCCAGCCGGCACACGCACACCGGGACGCCTCACGCCAGGCGCGCTGTTCACACGGTAAGACACTTCCCCACGCTACAACGGGCTGCGCCGTTCCGGGCGTGCATGACATGCATGGAGCCACCCCCGTGATACATGATTCTCCCGCCGACCACCGCCGCCACGCGCATCCCGCCCAAAACTTGCGACCACCGAGCGCCATGCAAGCCGCCCGCCCCTACGGGAACTGGGGGCGCCACGAGGAATGCATCCAGGCAGTGCTCGGTGCCGAATACAAAGCGCCGCGTGATCGCGGCCACCTCCGAGCTCGCCGTCACGATCACTCAAGCGAGCCAGCCCGATCCTGACCGCGCCGCGCGGCCGGGCATCGATGCCCTCGCTATCGCTCGCGACAGCGGATCAGCGAGGATCATCCGCGAGCTGCGTACCCTGGACAGTCGGCTCCTCAGCCGGTGGCCCGGCGCGGCCGTCGTCTTTTACGGCCACGGCCGATGCCATCTCCCGCCTCATCACAGAGACTACTTAGACCCTACCTATCCAGCCAGTTCCCATGATCTGAGCGAATCGCGGTCCTGAATAGGATATGTCACTGGGTCTCGCTAGGAACGGGGGTATCTGGCGGCCGTTCATGCAGGTCACGGATACTCTCATGCCCCTGCCAAGGCTTGGCCAGCATGGCCATATCGTCCAAGGTGACGTGGTCTCCGGCCCAACTCTCTTCCCGTACTCGAAAGACTCTGGTCACTTCGGTGGCCCCGGAGCCACCGCACCGCGATTGTCACCCATCGTGAACAGGCCGCTCAGTAGACGCGCTGGCAGCCGTTAAGCAGGTATACATCAATTCGGGCCCTCCTTCCGGCGCGGTGAGATGACCGGAATCTAACTCATAGTCCCGGCGATATCGCGTAGCGCGGACGGCGTATCCGCTTCGCGGGAGGCGCGACCCTTCGGCGGGCCGGCAGCGAGGCAGCGCATGGCCTGTCCCCGCCCCTGGCTTATGGTGTACTGCCCCCGGACGTTCCGGGTGGTGATCGCGCGGGCAAAGCCGGGGACGACCATGAGCCGACGCGCTCCCGGCCAGAAGACCCGCCCGGTTCTCATGCGCGGGGTCAGCGGATGAGGATCGCTGACTCGGCGGCTTGCAGCGCGGCGATGATCACGGAGGTGGGCGTGTTCATGCCGAACCGGACGGTGTACTGGCAGGCGCCGGCGGGGGTGAGCACGATCAGTTCGGTGTCGTCGCCGGCTGGGCTGGCGAGCCGGATGATGCCGTGCCGGGTGTCGTGGTC
>Ga0307479_10003016_pt1 | contig 15304 bp, 12 predicted proteins | sample atmos_gasesECM4C_FD_203743 | JGI IMG/M metagenome (GOLD analysis project Ga0307479, IMG submission 203743) | Hardwood forest soil microbial communities from Morgan-Monroe State Forest, Indiana, United States - atmos_gasesECM4C_515 | ecosystem: Environmental > Terrestrial > Soil > Temperate... | reverse complement strand
AACTGCGTCCATTTCGTCGCCTACATACCCATCTCGCGCCATTTGAACGCGTTACGGGGATTCTGGATTCTGTTAACCAACTTCCTGCACCCGAAAAATTATCGGACGCACCTCGCTCCCTTCCCTCGCATCTTGCAATTCGCCTCGTTTCCGGTACTCTGCCAATTCCCGTTCACGCTTATGCCTATTCTTGTGATGCGTGGGCTGCTTTCGAGGAAGGAACTCTCGGTGAAGCGTACAAAGTGCTGGCCGACTCTGATTCTCTTGCTTGTGCTGATTTGTCTGACCAGCGCCACCTCGGTAGCTGCTCCGCGCCGTGTGATCATCGACACCGACCCGGGCGTCGACGATGCCATGGCTATCCTGCTGGCGCTGAATTCGCCGGAGCTAAAGGTCGAAGCCTTGACGGTTGTGGCAGGCAATGTAGACGCGGCACAAGGCCTGGAGAATGCTCTGAAGATCGTGTCCTTGGCGGGACGCTGCGATGTCCTTGTCGCGGGCGGGGCGCAGCACCCGCTCAACCAGAAACTGATTACCGCGCAGTTCTGGCATGGCAAGAATGGCCTCGCCGGAGTGGAATTGCTGGCCTCAAAATGCAAGGCAGACGCGCGCTTCGGCCCCGATCTCATCATCGAGATGGCGCACAAATATCCACATGAACTGACGTTGATTCCCGTCGGGCCACTTACGAATATCGCGCTGGCAGTTTCCAAGGACCCTTCCATAGCTTCCCTGGTTCGCGACGCCGCGATCATGGGCGGCTCGGTCAGCGGAGGAAACGTCAACGGAGCTGCGGAGGCGAACATTTACAATGACCCGGAAGCGGCTCAGATCGTGTTCAACGCCGGCTGGACGGTCACCATGATCGGCTCCGACGTGGGAGAGCGAACGCTGATAACGCGCAGGTATCTGGCAGAATTGCAGGCCAGCCACGGCCCACAGAGTGACTTTGTGTCCAAGCTCGCGGATTTCTATCTGACCCGTTCGGAGAAGAGCGGATACTCAGGAGCGGCCATGTATGATCCGTTGGCCGTAGGGGCGGTCATTGATCCCACGCTGGTCACACTCAAGGACATGCATGTGGACGTGGAAACTAAGGGGGAGTTCACCCGCGGAGAAACAGTGGCCAATCGCATGGGGTCGAATGAGAACAACGTCCTGCATGGGGATCACTATGAAATTGAGGGCGTCATTGAACTGAAACCTAACGCCCGGGTGTGCCTGGCCTCCGACGCCGACCGCTTTCTGAACCTGTTCGTCAGCCGGATTCGCGGGAAATAAAGTGTTCATTCCGCTCAAGGACTTGAATCCCCGCCGCAGCTACCCGATCATAAACACCACGCTGATCCTCGTAAACGTGGTGGTTTTCGTCTACCAGTACACGCTGCCGCCGAACGCCTTCAAGATGTTCATGTCCGCCAACGCCACCATCCCCGCGCGCTTCCCAGCTTGGCTTTCCGGCAATGTCCCCTTTGAAGCTGCCTTTCTTCCTCTGCTCACCAGCATGTTCCTGCACGCTGGCATCTTGCACATCGCTGGCAATATGCTTTTCCTGTGGATCTTCGGCGACAATGTGGAGGACTTCTACGGTCATTTCACCTACTTGTTCTTCTATCTGGTGTGCGGAGTCGGCTCCGGCCTGCTGCATGTTCTCTTCAACCTGAATTCGACGGTTCCAGCGCTAGGTGCCAGCGGCGCAATCTCCGGCGTGATGGGGGCTTACGTACTTCTCTACCCGCGCGCGCGGGTCCTGACGCTCGTCTTTATTTTTCTGGTCCCGATCCCGGCAGTGATTATTCTCGGCTACTGGTTCATCCTGCAATTTTTGTCCGCCTTCAGTTCGCTCGCCGTCAGCGCATCCGGCGGCGTCGCGTGGTGGGCCCATGTGGGAGGGTTCTTGCTGGGAATGCTGATTACGTCAATAGCGCGGAGTGGGCAGTCCACGCGCTGGCAGTCTGCTTAGCAACATATAAAGTAACGCTTCAGGGCGCCAGCGATTTCGCCACCCGCTCGGCGACCCAGTCACCCACATCGGCGGTCGTTTTTGTCCCCCCAAGGTCGGGTGTCAAGTAATTCTTGAACAACGCTTCTTTTACTCTCGAATGGAGCGCGGCCGCTTCGGCCTTCCAACCCAAAAATTCCAGCAACATCCCCGCCGCCAGCACCGAGCCCAGCGGATTGGCGATACCCTTACCCGCGATGTTCGGGGCCGACCCATGCACCGGTTCAAACAAGGATGTCCGCCCCGGATGAATATTCCCCGAAGGCGCCAACCCCAGTCCGCCAGCCAATTGCGCCCCCAGGTCGCTGATAATGTCCCCGAACAGATTGCACGTCACGATCACATCGAACTGCCGCGGGTCGCGCACAATCTCCATCGCCAAGGTGTCGATATACAGGTGCCGCGAGTCTATGTCCGCGTACTCCCGCCGCACTTCCTTGAACACGCGCTGCCACAGATCGTGCGCAAAGGTCATGGCGTTGGACTTGTCGCTCATGCACACCCGCTTCAGTCCATTCTTCCGCGCGTACTCAAACGCATAGCGGATGATGCGCTCCACACCCTTCCTCGAATTCACATCCTCTTGCATGGCGATCTCGTCGGCCGTGTCCTTCTTAAAGAACCCGCCGACGCCCACATACAGCCCCTCGGTGTTCTCCCGGAGCACCATGATCCGGACATCCTTCTCCTTGCGGTCGCGCAAAGGCGTCAGCCGTTCATGGAGCAGCTCGACTGGCCGCGCGTTCACATAAAGATCCAGCTTGAAGCGCAGGCCCAGAAGGATATCCGCGGCGTGCTGGTTAGTGGGAACGCGAGGGTCGCCGAGCGCGCCAAAGAGAATGGCGTCAAACTCGCCGCGCAGCATTTCGACCGCGCCAGCCGGGAGCGCCACGCCCTCGCGCAGGTATTTGTCCGCGCCCCAATCAAACTCCACAAACTCCAGCGGGCGCTTTCCCCTTTCCGCAACCGCACGGAGCACCTTCACCGCTTCCGGCGTAACTTCCTTCCCGATCCCATCGCCGGGAATAACCGCAATGCGCGCCGCTGGCCCGCCCGAGCGCAAGGGAAGTTTTCGCTTGTTTTCGTGGATGTCCAAGAACGAGGACCGTAGCACGTACCACAAGACAGGTCAAACGCAAGGCGCAATTTCGGCCGCCTGGAGCAGTCTATTTCAATTTTGCGTATTCGCTGCGCGCGGCTTTGAATACGGGGATATCCGCATCGGCATCCTTCCACTGCGCCAGGAATTGCGCGTAAGTTGTGCGCGCCGCAGCCTTATAGCCCGCCAACACCTGGCCGCGCGCTTTGCCGAGCAGCGCTAACGGCCCCGCCCAGCAATTCACCACTACCCCTTTGTCATCCAGAATCTTTTGAAACTGGTTGACCGCCTGCGCGCCCTGCCCCGCCGCCAGATACGCTTCGCCCCTCAGATAAATAGGAACCAGGCAGCAGTTGCTGAGGTTTCCGATCATTTGCCCGCGCTCGTACGGCGTCACAACCTCCAGGTATTGCAACGCGCTACGCGAATTCTGCCGCAGGAGCTCGTTCTGCGCCCGAATCGTCGGAATCCACACCATCTGGATCACCGTGTTCGACACGTAGCGAGCACTCAAATCCTCCAGAATTGCCTGCGCGCGCTGCGTTTCCCCCGCACGAGCCAGGATCAGAGCCGCCAAGGTTTGCGCGTCGCGGCTCTCGGGAGCGATCCCCAGAACTTTTTCGGCCCCTTTCCGCGCTTCCTCCTTGTTCCCGAATGCCGCCTCGCGCAGGGCCGCGAGCCCCTCCCAAATCGCGGCGGGCTCGGCGAGCTCCACTTTTTGCGCGGACTCCACCGCTTGCCGGGAAAGTTCCCGCGCCTTTTTCAACCGGCCGGAAAAAGCTTCGGTATCGGCTTGCATAGCCAGCATTGTGTCCTCGCCGCTGGCTTGTCCGGTGGTGGCGCTTAGTTCCCTCTGCATCGCGGCCGCGTCATTTCGCAGGAAAGCCAGAGCATACAGATTCGCGTGCAGGGAAGGATCTTCCAGCTTCTTGGCAAAAGCTTCCTTCAACAGCGCATCCGCCTCCCCCAGCCTCTGCAATGCGATATCCGCCGTCGACAAATTCTCATACCAGGCGACACTGCTTGGTTCCAGGCGCAGCGCCTGTGTGGCGTTGGCGGCGGCTTGCTCGTAATCCCCGATGAGGAAATATTCCGAGGACAAATCTCCCCACGGCACATCATCGCGCGGATAGAGGGTGGCCCACTGCTTGTAGCTCGCGATGGCCTTCTTCACATCCCCAGTTCCGAGGTCGTAGTACAAAGTGGTGATTTGCAAACGCTCGCGTGCCGTTTGCCGGTCGGCCATTTCGAACGCTTGACGTATCTCCTCGCTCGCTCGAGCGTTTTGGTTCAGGTTGTAGTGGTCCACGGCCAGGCTGGAATACGCCAGAGCAAAGCGCGGGTCGAGCTCCACCGCTTTTTGCAGCGATGCAACGCCATCCGAAGCGCCCTTGTCCCGTGTCAGCCTTCGCCCTTCGCTGTAGAACTTCAAAGCCTCGAGAGAAGGCGAAGTAGCCCGCTCCAGGGGAGTGTCAAACTTTTGTATGGAGCCTTGCTCTTCTCCGAATTCCTTGCGCAGCTCAGTAGCGGCCTTCCCCAGCGCGTGCAAAACCTGGCGCACGTTGCCCGCTTCCGCTCGTGTTCCCGCCATGGCCGCTCCGCCGGCACAGCTAAGAGCCTCCAGCGATACCTCGTATTTTCCTTGCCGCGCGGAAATTCCGCCAGCCACAAACGCTTTCGCTTTAGTGCGTTCGCAAATCCCGCCCGCCAAATCGCGCGTAATCGGTTGGTTGGCGGACCGGCCCAGCGCGCGCAACGCCTCCGTCACCTTTTCGCTCGAGACCACGTTCACGTACGGCGACTGCGCCAGCGACACGCCAAGCGCCTCCCGGAGTGACCCGTCAAATACCGCCTGGCCTGTCGTGTTGGTGAAATCCCCAAGCACTATCGCATCGGCTTCGCTCAGCTTGGGGAGATGCTGCACATATACGTACGCGCCGCACGCGCTTGCGGCCAACAGCCCCGCGGCGATCGTAAGTTTGACTTGCATGGCGTGCCCACGCTCCAAGCATCCGCGGTTTCATCGTGCAGGGGCCGTGTGGGCGGGTTCCCACTTTTGATGAACGAGTTCCGGACAGCTACGATGACGTGCTTGCATAAAGCCTAGGGCGCGCGCCAAGGCGAGTCAACGCTGTTGCGCGGCGTGGGTGTCGTCTTGCTAATTCTGAATCGGAGACTCGCGCCCGGACTCCACCCAATACACCCCGGCCAGGGCCAGCACCCCGCCAACAATCTGCAGCGCAGAGCCACGTTCACCCAGCCACAGGATTCCCAGGATCACCGCGAGCACCGGCAGCAAATAGGTGAAGGCGCTCAACTGCGAAGCCTCCAGATACCGCAGCAGCCAAAAGTACAAAAGGTACGCCATGGCCGAACCGAACACCGCCATGTACAGCACCGCCGCCCATCCTTGCCAGGGAATCGCCCGCCACCTGGAAAATGGTCCGAGTGCCCGCGCCTGGTGCAGCGCCACCGGCAAAATGATGATGGCCCCCGCAAAGTGATTGAACGTCGCCATGGTCACTGCGTCATATTTCCCCGCAACGCGCTTCCCCAGCACCGCGTACGTCGCGAAGCCGATTGAGCCCGTCATCGTGATCGCATCACCCAGCAGCGAAGGCGAATGCGGCGAGATGCCATTCTCTGACGCCAGCACAGCCACGCCCGAAAACGCGATCGCCATGCCAACCACCTTGTGCCAGGTGGTCCGCTCCAATCGAAACACCACCGCCAGAACCAACGTGTAAATCGGCCCCATACCTACGATGACGGCTGCGTGGCCCACCGACGTGTACCGCAGGCCCATCGTGAAGCACATTTGATTGACCACCACGCCGAAAAAGCCCAGGTAGAAAAATGTCCAGAGGTCGCGGCGAGTAAATCCTTGCAGCCGCACGCGGCGCGTCTCGGCGAACCCCGGCAGTCGCGAGCAGATCCAGTAGGCAGGCACCATGGACAACCCCGCGATTACAACGCGAAAGGAAGCCATGGTGACCGGAGGAAGGTAGCGCAAACCGATCTTGGCGGCGATGAAGTTCACCGCCCAGACCACCACGACCAGTCCAATCGAAGCGGCCATCACCACGCGATGGGGAGCGCGCCCTGCGGAAGTCTCGACGTACACCGAATCAGGCCAGCCGTTCTTTGCGCGCGGTGAACTGCTCAATGCGGTCCAGCCGCGGCGCGAAGCCGATCCCCTGGCCCGTCGGGACGCGGATCGTGCCCTGCGCCGACACCGTCACTTCTGGCTCGATGATGTCTTCATGCCAATAACGGCGGCTGGCGGTTACGTCGCCGGGCAAAATAAAATTTGGCAGCGTGGAAATCGCGATGTTGTGCGCGCGCCCGATGCCGGATTCCAGCATCCCACCGCACCACACCGGAATGGCATTTGCCTGGCAAAGGTCGTGAATCTGCTTGGCCACCGTGTAACCGCCAACGCGCCCCAGCTTGATGTTGATAATTTTGCAGGCCCCCAGCGCGATGGCCGCCTGCGCATGCTCCAGCGTGTGAATGCATTCATCCAGGCAAATCGGCGTCTGCAGCTTTTTCTGCAATTCCACGTGACCGTACAGGTCGTCCCATCCGAGCGGCTGCTCGATCATCATCAAGTGATAGGCCTCAAGCTGCTGCAGCAACGGCCAGTCCGAAGCACGATACGAAGAATTAGCGTCCACCATCAGCTTGATGCGCGGAAAATCCTGGCGAAGCCGTTTCACCAGCTCCACGTCTTTGCCCGGCTTGATTTTGATCTTGATGCGCTGGTAACCCGCGGCAAGCTCCTTCTTCACCGCCGCGGCCAGCTCATCCAGCGACTCCTTGATTCCGATGGAAACGCCGGAAGCAATCTCGTCGCGCACCCCGCCCAGCAACTTCGCCAGCGGCACGCCTTTTTGCTTCGCCTCGGCATCCCAGATGGCCGCTTCCAGGGCGCCCTTGGCCATGTTGTGCCCGCGGACCGGCTCCAGCATTTCCGAAATCTGTGCGGCGTTGCGAAACTCCTTCCCCTTCACCAGCGCCCAAAGATGATCGCGCAAGATGTGCCAAGCCGTCTCCGTGGTTTCCGGGCTATACGTCGGTTGCTCGCCGGCCACGCATTCGCCCCAGCCCGTCACGCCATCAACATCCGCCTCCACCAATACGATCCGCCGCTCTTCGGTGCGCATCGTGCTGGTCTCGAACGGCGCGACCAGCTTCATCCTCAACTCTCGCAGCGTGACCTCTCGAATTCGCATCCTCGACCACGTCCTCCCCCAAGGCCGTTAGAAATCGCTCCAAGGCGCCAGCAAATACGCTGGGCCCTTCTGCCCCGCGCGGACCCCTATCGCTGCATATTCGCGCGCGAACCATTTTGTGAACTCCTCGCGCACCCGCGTTTGCACCGCCTGCACCCGCTGCGCATCATTCTGCTGCCACTGCTCAAGTTCCGCAGGCAACTCAATTGTCGCCGGGGCATTGGTCGCGCTCGGCGCCAAGTCTTGTATCGCGGCGATCACCCGTGGCGAGTCCAGCCACCATTCCGCCACCAACCGGTCCGTCTCGATTCCCCGGTGCAGCGGACTCGTCGTCACCCCGTACAGGTTGGGAATATATCGCCGGCAGATGGCCCCCAGCCGGTTCAAATTGAAATGGGCGTTCTTCAGTTCCAGCGGGTCAAACGTCCACTCCACCAGTCGAATCCCTCGCCCCAGAGCCTCATCGCGCTGAAATAACTTGAGCATGCGCCCCACGCCGCGATTGCGATAAACCGCGCTGACTGCTGTCTGGTGCGAGTGTAGATAGACCACACTTTGCCGCAAACCCACCACGGCCAACGTGTATCCCACCATCTTCTCCCCCGCAAACGCTCCCAACACCTGTCCGCCGGCAAGAGACGCCACCACAAACATCGTCACCGGCTCGATCTCCAGGTCCGCCTCGCCCCATATTTCTCGCTGCAACTCGACGCAGGCGTGGAATTCCTTGAGCGCGCAGCACTTCCGAACGACGATCGCATCGCCGGGACGCCCCGCCCGCACTTCCTGTGGTTGCGCCTTTGCTTCCCGGTTCATCGTTTCGCTGCCGCCTCGTCTGGGTGCTTCACCCTCGGTTTTTGAGGATGGGTTTCAGGATTTCTCTCGCCGCGCTTAGCAACTTCCCAGAGTTTTTCCTTATCCGCTCGCGGGATTTCCGCGAAAGCCTGCCCATTGCCTGCCGACAGCCGTTCCATCTCGCGGAATCGTCGCGCGAACTTCGCATTGGCATTCTTCAATGCAATTTCCGGATCAACCTGCAGAAACCGCGCCAGGTTCACCCCGGCAAACAGCAGATCACCCATCTCCTCTTCGACGCGCGCCGCATCTTTCGTCTCCGAGGCGTGACGCAGTTCCGCGCACTCCTCGCGAAGCTTTTCGAAGATTCCCTGCGCGTTGTCCCAGTCAAAACCGGCGCGCGAGGCCTTCCGCGTCAACTGCAAACCTTCCATCGTCGCGGGCAACGTGCGCGGCACGCCGTCCAGCAGCGACTTCGGCTTTTCCTCCTTCTTCGCCGAACCGTTTCCCGGGCGCTGTTCCGCCCCACGCCGTTCTTGAGCTTTGATCTGCTCCCAATTCCGCAGGACCTCCGCGGCATCTCTCGCGCGTTTCTCCCCAAACACGTGAGGGTGCCGTCGCACCATCTTCTCGTGCACCTCGCGAATCACGTCGGTCACCGTAAAACGCCGTTCCTCCGCCGCGATTTGCGAATGAAATACAACTTGTAACAGCAGGTCGCCCATCTCCTCGGCGAACTTCGCATCGTCGCCGCTTTTCATGGCGTCCAAAACTTCGTAGGCCTCTTCAACCAGGTAGGTGCGCAGCGTCGCGTGCGTCTGCTCGCGGTCCCAAGGACATCCATTCGGCGCGCGCAGCCGCGCTTGCAATGCCACAAGCCGCTCGAACCACGCCCCGGCCGTTAATTTTTCCTGTCTAGGCGCGTTGCGTGAACCCTTGCGTGAAGAGGTCGAGCGCGATTTGGTCTTACGCGGCGGAACCTTGCAGGAGGCCATCTTCCTTCCAAAAAATCCAGGTGCTACAAACGTTTCACTCTACCGTCGCCACACATATTTTGACAAGCGAATCCCCGTCCCCGTAGGGGCGCAGCACCGCTGCGCCCCATCTCGGCAACGCGGAAAAGTATCTACATAACCGGGGTTTTGCTTCCCTCCCAGGCCTCGTTCGCGGGAAGTGCTGGTTGGGCCCGCCAGGCAGGCTTCCGGCGCCAGCTTTTTGTGTTATGCGATGACGTAAGCTAAGGTATGTTCTCGCTTCAAGCCACGCTGTTCCACATCAGGAGGAATCGTTTCATGTTCAGCCGCACGCCAGAACTCGTCGCCGCCACGCTGCTCGCCGCCGCGAGTGCCAGCCTTTCGTTCTCTATCACCGCGCAACAAATCCCGCAGCAACTCCAGCCGCCCACCAACGAACAGCTTCTTCTTCTGGTCCATGCGAAGGGCGACCAGATCTACGCCTGCAAGAGTGACGCCGCGCAATTCACCTGGACGCTGGAAGCCCCCGACGCCCAGCTCTTCGACAAGGATGGCAAATCCTTCGGCAAACACTTCAAGGGACCTTCCTGGGAAGCGAACGACGGCAGCCGTGTTACCGGCAAAGCCGTTGGCAATACGCCTTCGCCCGACGCGGATTCGATTCCTTGGCTCCTCGTCAACGTCATCCGCCACGATGGCAGCGGCGTGCTCTCCAGCGTAACAACCATCCTGCGTCTCAACACCAAAGGCGGCAAACCACCGGCGACCAGCTGCGACGCTTCACACCTCGGCCAGGAACGCGTTCCGTACTCCGCCGACTACCTCTTCTACGGCCCGAAGTGATCCTTCTGCCTTTCCGTTGAGAATACCTGAATGTTCTGCGAAGCCACCCAATGCTTCAGTCCCGGCTCGCAGACCCCAGGCCCGCCAGGACGCCTCGCATGTACGCAAAGCTGCTGATAACCCCGGGCATAGGTTCATCGGCGTGGATCTCATATTCCAAATCGACGAAGCCCTTGTACTTCATCGAGACAAGCGCTTCAAATATCCCCCGTACCGGCATGATGCCTTCTCCCACAGCGACCTGGCTCTCTTTGCTCTGGAAGTTCGTCAGGTCCTTCATGTGCACATTAAACAGCCTCCGGCCTGCTTCGCGGATTGCCTGCACGACATCCGTGCCGGCACGAGCCGTATGCCCGACATCGATGCAGCACCCGATGCGCGGGTCCATACTCTTTACCACCTTCAATACGTCCAGCGGCGAATGCCACAACTTATCTTCCGGCCCGTGATTGTGGATCGCGAAACGGATATCGTATTCCTTCACGAATTTCTCAATTCGCGGCAGAGTTTCCGGTGCCGGGTCGCCGGCGACAATAACCGAAATACCCGCCCGCTTGCAGTATTCGAACTTGCTCCGGATGTCCGCATCTTCATCTTTCGCGAAATAAATGGTTCCGGCCGCGTGAAGCCTGACTCCTGCTGCGGCATAGTCCGCCAGCGCAGCCGCCTCCTGCTGCGGATCCGTCGGGAGATGATCTTTGACGTCCTTCGCATTCAGCGCGAGCACATGGAGCTGCTTCATGAAGCCGATCATCTGCGCGCGATTGAAGTTACGGAACGTGTAGCTGGCTATGCCCAAATGAATAGGTGATGCTTCGTCAGCGGATCGCAGTTCCTGGGCCAGTGCGAAGACGTCGCTCGGAGCAGCGCACCCTGCCCCAACAAGAGCACCGGCGCGAACGAAATCGCGACGAGAGTAGATGTTTTTCATGAGCGGCTAATCACCCTCCTGAGAATGCTTTTTCGACAGGTATCCTGTGCTCAGCCTGATACCTACCCGGATCGAACCGGCGCACCTTAGATATGCGGTGCCCAGCCCTTCTCGTACTCGCGTCCCCACATCTTCATCGCTTCCGGATCGCCCTGGATCCGCCCGTCCTTCGTGTCCAGATGCAGCTCGCGGTTGACTTCCCAAGCGATGTTGGAAAGCTGCAGCATCGTAACGGCAATGTTGCCGACTGAGATAGGCGCGTTGAGCTTCTCGCCTTTGCGGATTCCCGCGATAAAGTTCGCGAAGTGCGCATCGGTCATGGAATCGCGGCCGAGGAGGTCAGCGGATGAGGTTGTACTGCCAGCCTTGAATTCGCTCGTCCTATTCCCTTTGAGATCGTATATCTCGTAGCCATCGCGATCGACCAGCACCGTCCCGGTCGTCCCCATGATTAGCGAACCACGATCACGCCCGTAATACTTCATTCCCTGGCAGCTTTTGCCCTCCCAGGACAACGTCCTGTCTTCGTACTCGAAACTGGTTACCAGCGTGTCATAAAACTGCCAGTCGTCTTTGAACTGGTATCGGCCGCCGGATGCCGTGACCCGTTCTGGATAGTCCACGCCAAGCGCCCAGCGGCAGACATCCACTTCGTGCGTGCCATTATTGAGCGTTTCGCCAGTGCCATAATTTCTGAACCAGTGCCAGTTGTAAGGGTGCACATTATCCCTATAAGGACGCCGTGGCGCCGGACCCTGCCACAGCTCCCAATCAAGCTGCGCCGGCACGGGCACTTCTTTGCCGGTGCCGATCGACTTCCTAACATTGCAGTACCAAGCCTTCGCGAAGTAGGGCCTGCCTATGATCCCTTCGCGAATTTTTTCGACCACCTCTATAGTGTGGGGCGAAGAGCGCTGCTGCGTGCCCATCTGCACGAGCTTTCCGTACTTCTGCTGCGCCTGCACCAGCATCTCTCCCTCCGCGGGATTGTGGCTGCACGGCTTTTCCACATAAACGTGCTTGCCCGCCTGCAACCCCGCGAGGGCCATAGGTGTATGCCAATGGTCGGGAGTGGCAATCGTGATGGCGTCCACGTCCTTCTGCTCAAGAATCTTGCGAAAGTCCTTCTCCGCCGCAGGAGACTCGCCCGTCTCGCGCTGCACGCTATCAGCGAACTTTCTGAGAATATTGCTGTCCACGTCGCAGACATGCGAGATGCGGGCAGCGCTTCTGTTCGCCTTGAGCGCCGCGAGATGAGCATAGCCGCGCCCATTCAGTCCGATCACCGCAAAGTTGAGCCGATCGTTGGAACCGGGCACCCGGCCATAGCTCTTTGCCGAACTTCCCACCGCCAGCCCCGCAGCGCCCACCGCAAGTGCATCGAGAAACTCACGTCGTGTAACCATTTTTTTATTCCTTATTGCTTTCTCATTGCGGGCGGCCAATCCCGCTCTGTCGCCGCCTGACAGCATAGCCCCTGACCGGCACGAGATTCCAGCCTTCGTCTATTACCCCTCAGCAGAAAATTTAGAAGATTCATCAGAAACGTAATGGAAGGAACTGTAGCTCAGGTCCGCCTTTTGGACCTGAGGCTTTTCGTTTTGTGTACCCCAGGCTTTCCAAATCCTGCGGCGCCGGACGCCATCTACCCAAACCGGCACCCCAATGCTAAAATTCCAAAGTACAAACTACTGAGGAATCTGTCTTGTCTGACCACAAGAAAGAAGAAGCTTTTCGCGTCATCGACCGCCGCCCCTTCACCGCCGAAGGCGAATTGCGCAAGGAAGTTGTCGAAGAGCAAGAGCGGGAAGCGAAACGCGAGGCCACCCAGCGTCCCCCAGCACCTGCAGCCGAGGCCGCCAAGCCCGCAGCCCCTGTGCCGCCCGCGGAGACGCCCAAGCGTTCGCCGGCTTTCGAGAATTTAATTCGCATGCTGGGAAGCAATGCCGCCATGACCCTGGGCGCTTACGCGGACCCGCGCACCGGTGAGCCGGTCATCGAACCCGAAGCGGCGCGCGAGTTCATCGACATGCTCGACGCGCTGCACGAGAAAACCAAAGGCAATCTCGCTCCCGACGAAGATTCGCTCCTTCTCGATCTTCTTGGCAAGCTGAAGATGACTTATCTTGAAGTCAACCAGGCCGTGGCCGCGCAAGCCGCCCAGCAAGCCAAAGCCAAGGCCCGTCCGTAGCCTAGCTTTACGCCGCGCACACAAGTCCACTTCGCCTAATTTTGGAGTGCGGGAGTCTTGCTCCCGCTTTAGCGATGTAAGCTTCACCATTGGCGCTAAATTTGGATTGCTACTTTAGCTGAGCGCTATGGTTTTTCTGTCCGCCTGGGCGCCACTCGTGAGCCGACTCCACCATCTTCATCGAAACAGATACAATCAGATTCACAAATGTCCGCCGCTCCTATAAAAGTCACCGTGCTCGGCTCCGGCACCTCCATGGGCGTGCCGTCGCTCGCCTGCCATTGCCGCGTTTGCACCTCCAAGGACCCTCACGACAATCGCCTCCGCCCGTCCCTGTTGCTCTCGCGCAACGCAGAAAACGTTGTCATCGACACCACGCCCGACTTTCGCCAGCAGGCGTTGCGCGTCGGCCTCGATCGCCTCGATGCCATTCTGCTCACCCACGCGCACGCCGATCACATCCTCGGCTTCGACGATATTCGCCCCTTCAACATCCGCCAAAAATCTTCGCTCCCGGTGTACGGCACGGAAGAAACGTTTCGCGTGATTCGCCGCGCCTTTGCCTACGTTTTTGATGACGCGCCCTCGCAAAGCACCGTGCCCAGCGTGGACCTCCACGTCGTCAATGGCCCCTTCGAACTGATGGGCGTGCAGATTGTTCCCATTCCGTTGCTGCACGGCGATCTCGAAGTGCTCGGCTTTCGCTTTGGCCGCGCCGCGTATCTCACTGACTTCAGCTCGCTGCCGGATTCTTCGACCGCGCTCCTTGAGGGCCTGGACGATCTGATCGTCGACGCCTTGCGCGACATCCCTCATCCCATGCACCAGACTGTCGGCCAGGCACTGGCGCTGATCGAAAAATTAAAACCGCGCCGCGCCTGGTTCACCCACATCGCCCACGATCTGGCTCACGCGGAAACCAATGACCGATTGCGCAAGCTCGGTCTGCGCAACGTGCAACTCGCCTACGATGGCCTGCAGTTCGAGGTGCGCGTCGAACCGGCTTCTTCGCTCCCCCGCCGCTCACCCACTCCCGCCGAATCTATTCCTACGTCGGTCTTAGCTTTCACTTCGCCTGAACCGTGGGCCGCTCATTACGCTCCCTCCGGTCGCGGCAGCGTTCTCGCCATCGGCAATTTCGATGGCATTCACCTTGGTCACCAGGCGATTCTTCGCGCCGCCGCCCAGCGCGCCGCGAAAACGAAAGACGTCGCCACCGCGCTGACCTTCGACCCCTCGCCCCGCCGGGTCCTGCGCCCGGAGTCCGCGCCCATGCGCCTATCTACCAACGCACAGCGTATGGATTGGTTCGGCACCGTCGGTCTCGAGGCCGCCGTCGTCCTTCCCTTCACCCTCGATCTCGCGCGCCTCTCCCCGCAAGAATTCGTCGAGCAGATTCTCGTTCGTGGCCTGCACGTTCGCGCTGTGTTAGTGGGTGAGAATTTTCGATTCGGTCACCAGCAAGCCGGCAACGTAGCCCTGCTCCGCGAGTTGGGCGCGCGCCACGGCTTCGCCGTCGAAATCATTCCGCCCGTCGCCCTCGACGGCGAAGTTGTCTCCAGCACCGCCATTCGCCGCGAAATCGCCGCCGGCAATGTCACACACGCCGCTCGGCTCCTCGGCCGGCCGTTTGCCCTCACCGGCGAAATTGTCGGCGGCACCGGCACCGGCCGCCGCTTCACATTCCCGACGCTAAACCTGAAACCGGAGCAAGAATTGCTGCCCGCCCGTGGCGTCTACGTCACACGCACCCTGCTCGAAGGCGAAATCAAGACGCGCCGCTCCGTCACCAACGTCGGCATGCGCCCCACCTTCAACGGCGCTTCCCTCAGTGTCGAAACGCACCTGCTCGATTTTTCCGGTGAAGTCACCGCAAAGCGCATGGAGGTCCGCTTCTGGAAGCGCCTCCGCGAAGAAAAGAAATTCGCCAGCCCCGAAGAGCTACGCGTCCAAATCGCCCGCGACATCGCCGCAGCCCGCCGCTTCTTCACCCGCCTCCGCCGCTACCGCACCGCCCGCCAACCCGTCTAGCAAAAAGCCCACCCCCTGTAGCGCAGGGCATCACTCGGGATCAGCTTCACCGCTCAGGAGCACGGCCCTTCTTCGAGGGCGGGGCCCCTTTTCCGGAATCCGCTTCCTTCTCAGGCAGTTTTAGGCCCCAAATGTTCTTTTCAGCGTCCAGACAGATCAAGCCAAGCTGGTTGGCCTGTTCGGTGCCAATTTGTCCCACCCAA
>Ga0307479_10003015_pt1 | contig 15311 bp, 12 predicted proteins | sample atmos_gasesECM4C_FD_203743 | JGI IMG/M metagenome (GOLD analysis project Ga0307479, IMG submission 203743) | Hardwood forest soil microbial communities from Morgan-Monroe State Forest, Indiana, United States - atmos_gasesECM4C_515 | ecosystem: Environmental > Terrestrial > Soil > Temperate... | reverse complement strand
TTGCCGCCGCAGCCGCCCCCAAGCCGGCCGATCAAGCGCGGACCATGGAAGACGTCATCGACCGCGTGATTACCAACGAAAACCGCGGCAACCAGCAGATCCGGCAGTATTCGCCGCTTGTCGAGACCTACATCCAAAACCTGAAGCCCGATAGGGAACTTGGCTACGCCCCCGCCGGCGACAAGTATTTCCTTGGCCGCGCGGACTTCTCGAAGGGCGTATCGCTGGTCTCCTTAACGGATTCCAACGGGAAGGGAAAGAAGATATTCGGCTCCATTGGCAACTTCTTTTCTTTCGCGTTGCAATTCCTGCCGGATGGCTTCCTGCAGATGATCTTCATCGACACCAACGGCTTCGACAAGCAGCACTATAAGTTTGATTATGTGCGGCGAGAATTCCTCGGCGAAGTGCGCTGCCTGGTATTTGACGTGACCCCGCAGGAGAAGTCCGGCAAGGGGCGGTTCCTGGGGCGCATTTGGGTGGAAGACCAGGAATACAACATCGTGCGCTTTAACGGCGCGTACGGCGGCAGCGGGCACGCCAGCTGGTATTTTCATTTCGACAGTTGGCGCGCGAACGTGCAGCCGGGAGTATGGGTGCCTTCCTTCGTATACAGCGAAGAAAAAGACGTTCACTACAACTTGTCAAAAAAGCTGGACTTCAAGGCGCAGACACGGCTGTGGGGCTACAACCTCGGGCACGCCAGCCAGGAACAGGAACTGAGCAAGATCCTGGTTGAGACGCCGGTGCAAGACGACACCAAAACGGCAAACGACCTTACGCCGGTGCAAGCGCAACGTTCCTGGGACCGCCAGGCGGAAGATAACGTGATCGACCGCCTGGAGCGAATCGGATTGATCGCGCCGAAGGGGGAAGTCGACAAAGTCCTCGATACGGTGGTCAACAACCTCGAAGTCACCAACAACATCGACGTCGAGCCCGATGTCCGCTGCCGCGTGATGACGACCACGACGCTGGAATCCTTCACCGTCGGGCACACCATCGTGCTGAGCCGAGGCTTGATCGACGTGCTTCCCGATGAAGCCAGCCTGGCCACCATCATAGCGCACGAGCTTAGCCACGCGGTTCTCGGCCACCGCCTCGATTCCCAGTATGCCTTTTTCGATCAATTGCTGATTGAGGACAAGGAAACCTTCCGCCATTTCGGATTCGCGCGAACTCCCGACGAGGAAAAGGCCGCCAACGTGAAAGCCATCCAGATCCTCAATAATTCGCCTTATAAAAACCAACTCGGGAACGCCGGCCTTTTCCTTGCAGCGCTCACTTCTCGCCAGAAAGAAATTCCGAACCTGATTAGCCCGCACCTGGGCGATCGTGTGCCGGTCATCGGGGACCTCAGAAGCTCAATGCCGGTTGATCAGAAACAGAACCCGCAGATGGTGGCGGCGCTACCCATCGGCGGACGCGTGAAACTGGATCCATGGAGCGACAAGCTGGAACTCATCAAGAGCAAGCCGGTAGGCACGGTGGCGGAACGCGAGAAGATGCCGTTCGAGGTCACTCCGTTCATGCCGTACTTGGTGCGCTACGGCACCGAGGCCGCAAAACCCATCGCGGCGAGTGCGGCGACGTCGGCTGACCCGAAGACCGTGGCTGGCGCGCCGAACAAGCCGTAACCAGCTCTTTCCATCGTCCCCAATATTGCGGCCCGGCGAGGACCTCTTCTCCGGGCCGTTTTCTTTTTGCCTGCGGCTACCTATTGCTTTGGCATGCTGTTTACCGTGGCGAAGAAAGCTCTTTCATCAGCTTGTAATTGAATTCCACGCCGTCGTAAAAATCCTGCACGCCGACGCGCTCGTCTTTTCCGTGCGCGCGATTGTCGTTCTTATCAAAAAACATGCACGAGATCCCATAGGTCGGGATGCCGGCGATGCGCGTGTACCTGCCGTCGGTGGCCCCGGTGGACATGGTCGCAACGAGAGGAACGCCGGGCCAGATGTTTTTCAAGACTTTTTCCATGGCCTGCGTTACTTCCGGGAGCAGCGGCGACGGCGGTACCGGCACGACAGGCACGACCTTTCCATCCGGAGTGAGCTGCGGCACGACGCTGATCCTGACTTTCGGATCGTTGGCCACGCGTTCGAGCGTCTTATGAACTTCTTCCGGGTCTTCGCCCGGAAAAATGCGGCAATTCACGTTGGCGCGAGCCGTTTGCGGGAGGGCGTTTGGCGCATGACCGCCGGAAAGCATGGTGGCGACGCACGTGGTGCGCAAAAGAGAATTGTAATAGGGCGCTGCGGAAAGCCGCTGCACGGCCGCGGGATCCGGCGGTTGCTTGGCGACGGCTTTCATATCCGCCGAAATTTGCCCCGTCGTCATTGCCGCGTTCCGCTCGAAATAATTCAGCGTGATTTCGTTGATTTTTGTTGGAAACGAAAACGATTGCAGGCGGGAGAGCGCGCCTGCCAGGTGATAGATGGCGTTGTCCGGGCTGGGAACGGAGCTATGCCCGCCGGGATTCAGCGATTCGAACTGAAAATCCACGTAAACTTTTTCGCTGGCTTGAATTCCCGCGAGCAGGCGCTTGTCCTTGTCCTTTTCGAATTCCCCGGCGTCGAGATTGATGCAGTACTCCGCATCGACCCAGTCGCGATGTCCCCGGAGCAGCCAGTCCACGCCGTTTGAAGAGCCGCCCTCCTCATCGGCGGTCAGCGCGAGAATCAGATCGCGGTCCGGCAGATAGCCTTCCTTTTTCAAGCGGATGAAATTGGTGACCAGGATGGCATCGGCTTCCTTCATGTCTTCCGTGCCGCGGCCGTAGAAGTAGCCGTCTTTCTCGATGAATTCGAGGGGATCGGTGGTCCAGTCCGAGCGGAGGGCTTCGACGACGTCGAGATGGCCGATGAAAAGGATGGGCTTGCGCTTTCCGGTCCCGCGAAAGCGCGCGACGAGATTTTTCTTGCGTTCGTTCGGCCCGGCTACCTTGATGTCGCCTTCGGCGAAGCCTCCATCGCGCAAACGCTGAGCCATGGCCTCGGCGGCGGTAGTCACGTTGCCAACGGAATCGGTCGTATTGATCTCAACGAGTTGCTTGAAGATGTCGTGCGCCAATTGCTTGGTTTGTTCCTGCGCTTGTGTCTGTCCGCACGGCGCACAAGCGGCGATCAGGCAAATTGACAGGGTCCAACGCATAGCTCTTTGCATTTACTCTCCTCGGGAGCGAACGATCACGAAAAAGGCAGTGGCCCCGCCGGCCGCGCCGCCAGGGCATAGCGCAGGCAGCGCGACAGATACGATGCCGCCCAGAACAACAGAATCATGCCGACTCCGCGGTCCAGCACAAGAAACACGGCAAACGCGAAAAATACGGCTAGCCCCGCGCGATCCGGCCTCATCAACGGCGCTTCGAGGCGGCTGTTCACAAACCGGGCCAGTTCGCGCGGCCACTGGAAAACCCAATACAGGCCATAGACGGGGATCAGGTGAAACCACGCCGCCCGCAGCGGCTTGATCGGATACGCGCCGGCGGTCGCCTTTGCGAGGACGACATGATACTCATAAGCGCAAACAAGCCAATAAATCAGGCTGATGAAATTCGCAAGGAACAGATACAGCGGAGGCATGAGCAGCGGTTCCTTGGCAAGTTCCGGATGCAAGGTGACGGCAATCATTTCCGCGATCAGCGTTGCGAGGCCCAGCAAATAGCCAATCCAGATGCGCGGAAACGGGGGCAACGCCCCAGGGTCCGCCCGTTGCTCTCGTGATTCTCCGCCTGGCCAGTCCATTCCGGCTCCGATGAATGTGCTTTGGGAGCGTAACGGCCTAGCCGTTCCTCCGTCAAACCATTTGGGGCCGTGGCCGCGCTCGTGTGTTGCCGCGAGTTGCTTCGCTCCGCATGCCTTGCATAAACTTGAAGCGTACTTATTGCGGAGGAAGAAATGACGTCAGCCATGAAACGCGCCTCGCAGATTGTCGGCGGCGCGGTGCTATTCGTTGCGGGAATCGCGGCCGGCTCGCTGCATGCGCGCAGCGCGCCGGTAGCGAACCGCTTCGGCCAGCCGAAAACGGTACTGCATGTGGTGGTGTACAAATTCAGGGACAATGTTTCAAATTACGACCGGGACAAAGCCATCAACGGCATCAAGGACATGGCTGGAAAAATTCCCGGCATCAAAAACGTCTGGCTGAAAACCTCGCGCAACCAGATCAAGGATTTCAGCGGCGTCTATGCCATCGAATTCACGAGCGCCGAAGCCGCTGCCGACTACGCCGAAAGCCCGGTGCATGAAGCGTGGTCCAAAACGTGGCAGGAGCAGCGCGAGAACAGCCTTTCCTTCCAAGTTTCCAACCCGTGACCGCCTTGCCGGCTGGTCTAAGTAAACTAACTTCTAATTATTATAATTTATACGATTAAAAAGTAGTTTACTGCAGGCTAGTTCGACTTGTTTTCCCGCGTGATTCCGTACCTTCGGCGAATCAAGCGGTCCGCGGCGCTATCGGTCAGCAGCCACTTGGAAATTTTCGCGAACATGGCGAGCTGGGTTACGCCGTAACGCGCCTTCGGCCGCGGCGCCTCGATCGCCTTCAGCATGATGCGCGCGCAATCCTCGGGTGTAGTTTTCGACTGCGCCCGTGAGCTGCTCGCGCTTCCCAGGTACGAAGCATAGATGCCCGCGTAGGGTCCGCTCTTGAATTGTTCCTCGTACGTTTGCGTCAGCTCCATGGCCGTCCTCTGAATGCCGGTCACGATGTAGCCGGGCTGGATGAGAATGGTGTGGATGCCGAAGGGATATAATTCATGACGCAACGCATTGCTGAGCGCTTCGATGGCATGTTTCGAAGCGCTGTAGGCGCCTTGCGTGGGCGGCGTCACAAATCCCGAGACCGAGCTCATCATCAAGATGCGTCCTCTCCGGCGTTCGCGCATCTGCGGAAGGACGGCTCTCGTCACGCGGATCACGCCGAAAAAGTTCGTTTCAAATTGCCTCCGCCAGTCTTCCAGGCGGAGATCTTCGACGGCGCCGATCTGGACAAACCCCGCGTTGTTGATGAGCACGTCGATCGCGCCGGCCTTCTGGTTGACGGACGCATTTGCCCTTTGCACCGAGCCGTCGTCGCATACGTCCATTTCCAGCGATTCGAGCGGGAGTTTCCTCTCCTTCGCCAGGGAATCGAGCTCCGCGCGCTTCGCCGCCGAGCGCCCGGCCGCGAAGACGCGGTAGCCCCGTTCGGCAAGCAAGAGCGCCGCGGCCTTCCCCAATCCATCGGTAGCACCGGTGATCAAAACTGTCTGAGTTCCGCGCTCCGGATTCATTTCGCCCCCTTTTAGCGGAGGCTATCGTATCCTACTTTTTGGAGCGATTAGGATTGCTAGACTAATTGAATTGCCTGCGTTCTAATCGCAACGCTTGGGTGAGCGTGCATGCCGACCGACGAAAGTTTCTCCGTACCCGTGCCCGAAAAAAAGTGGCGGCTCGGCTTTTGGAGCCTGATCGCCACGCAATTCCAGGGCGCCTTCAACGAGAATGCGCTGAAGTTTCTCGTCATTTACCTCATTCTTGCGGTCGAAAAAGACAAGGCACAGCGTGACCAGCTCGAATTGCTCGTCGGCGTGCTCTTCGCAGCCCCTTTTATTCTTTTTTCGCTGACGGGTGGGTATCTGGCGGACCGCTTCAGCAAACGTACCGTCACCATCTGGACGAAAGTGTTTGAAGTGGGCGTCATGCTGTTCGCCGCCACGGCGCTCGTGGGACCCAACCTGAAATTGGCGCTGGCGGCGATCTTCCTTGTCTGCACGCAGGGTGCATTCTTCGGGCCTTCCAAGTACGGTTTGCTGCCGGAAGTGCTGCCCACAGAAAGACTTTCGTGGGGGAACGGCATCCTCGAACTCGGAACTTTCCTGGCCATCATCGCCGGGAGTGTAAGCGGCTCCTTTCTCGCCGAGGCTTTTGACGGGCGCGAAGTGTATTCGGGCGCGCTGCTGCTTGGTTTTACGATTATCGGTTTGGCCTGGAGCTTTGGCATCAACCGCGTTCCGGCGGCGGACCCCGCGAAGAGATTCCATCTCACTTCCTTGATCGATGTGTGGTCGCCGCTGAAAGTGATTCGCAGCGACCGCGTGCTGTGGCTCGCGGTGCTGGGCAACACGTACTTTTTTTTCGTCGGCGGGCTGCTGCAATTCAACATTTTTATCTACGGGCAAGACGTCTTGCATATCCGCTCCACGCAGGGAGGCTTCCTGCAAGCGGCGATTGCCATGGGAATCGGCCTGGGCAGCTTTGCCGCTGGATATCTTTCAGGTGGAAAAATCGAGTACGGATTGATTCCTCTCGGCTCGCTCGGCATGACCGCCCTGGGGCTCTGCCTGGCGATCCCGGATTTGTCTTTTCGCGCCGTCCTGTTGTTGCTGGCGGCACTGGGCTTCTTCGGGGGATTTTTCATCGTGCCCATCAGCGCGCTGATCCAGCACCAGCCGGAGGAAGACAAGAAGGGCGTAGTCATTGGCGCGGCGAACTGGCTTTCCTTTGTGGGCATCGGCGCCGCTTCCGCCGTGTACTACGCCGCCAGTCATTTTGCCCATCTGAGCCCGGGCGGAATTTTTTTCTGGTCGGCGTTGGCGACGCTCGGCGCAACCGCTTATGTGCTGTGGCTGCTGCCGGACTCGTTGCTGCGCTTGTTGCTGTGGTTCGCGACGCACACGCTGTACCGCCTTGACGTCGCAGGCCGGGAAAACGTTCCTGCCCGCGGTGGAGCATTGCTCACGCCGAATCACGTCTCCATGGCCGACGCCGTGTTTCTTATCGCGTCGATCGATCGCCCGATTCGCTTCATCATGTTCAAGGGCTCTTACGAACATCCGCTCGTAAAGCCATTCGCAAAGATCATGGGCGTGATTCCCATCGCGTCGGATCAAGGTCCGCGCGAAATGATCCATTCCTTGCGGCTGGCCACGGAAGCGCTGAAAAACGGCGAAATCGTTTGCATCTTCCCCGAAGGCCAGATGACGCGCATCGGCCAGATGCTGCCGTTCCGCCGCGGCATGGAGCGCATCATCAAAGGCGTCGACGTTCCCATCATTCCCGTGAACCTGGACGGGGTGTGGGGCTCGATCTTCAGTTTTGCCGGCGGGCGGTTTCTTTGGAAACTTCCGCGGCACATTCCTTACCCCGTGCGAGTCACCTTTGGGAAGCCGCTGCCGCCGACGGCCACAGCGCTGGAAGTCCGCCGCGTGGTGCAGGACCTCGGCGCAGAGGCTTTCGCGCGCCGCAAGAAGCGAATGCACACGTTGCCCGAATCCTTGATTTACTCGGCGCGCCGGCATCCCTTCCGCTTCGCCATGGCTGATGGCCAGAGGCCAAAAGTGAGCTGGTTCTCGGCGCTGGCAGGCGCGCTTGTGCTCGCGCGGCGCTTGCGAAAGCCGTGGCAGGGCCAGGAAATGGTGGGCATCCTGCTGCCGCCATCGGTTCCCGGCGCGCTCGTGAATTACGCGGCAATGTTGATGGGCAAAGTGCCCGTAAACCTGAACTACACCGTTTCAAATGAAACGCTGGCTTCCTGCGCGCAGCAGTGCAACTTGAAAACGGTTGTCACGGCGCGGGTTTTTCTCGAGAAGGTCAAAATCCAGCCCCCCGGCGAAACCATTTTCATCGAGGAAGTCGCCAAAGGCGCCGGCTTCGGCGAACGTGCCGTTGCCGCGCTGGCGGCGGGCCTCCTGCCGGCAAAGCTCGTCGCGAGATTTGCCGGTTCCGATCGTCGCGTGTCCCTGGACGACACTGCCACGATTATTTTTTCCAGCGGCTCGACCGGCGATCCCAAAGGCGTCATCCTCACGCACTATAATATTGCTTCCAACGTGGCGCAGCTCAGTCAGGTGTTCATGCTGCACGCCAATGATCGCATCATGGGCATTCTTCCGTTCTTTCACTCCTTCGGCTTTACTGGCACGCTTTGCCTGCCGGCGGCCACCGGCATCGGCGTGGTCTTTCATCCCAATCCCCTGGATTCGCGCGTCATCGGCGCTCTTGTCAACAAGTACTCGGTCACCATGCTCCTGGCGACTCCAACCTTTCTGAACGCCTACACGCGCCGCTGCACGCCGGAAGATTTCGGCAGCTTGCGTTTCGTCATGGCTGGCGCGGAAAAACTGCCCGATCGCATTTCTCAGGCTTTCGAAGATCACTTTGGCATCCGCCCCCACGAAGGTTACGGCTGCACGGAATGTTCGCCGGCCGTCACCGTGAACACAATCGATTTTCGCGCCACTTCCTTCCGCCAGGTTGGGGCCAAGCGCGGCAGCATCGGCCACCCCTTGCCGGGAATCACCGTGAAAATCGTGGACCCCGACACGCTGCAACCCGTGGGCGTCGATGAACCGGGGCTGCTGCTCGTCCGCGGCCCGAACATCATGCGCGGCTACCTAAACAAGCCGGAGAAAACCGCCGAGGTTCTCCATGACGGCTGGTACAACACCGGCGACGTCGCGCGGATGGACGAGGATGGATTCATTCGCATCACCGACCGCCTCAGCCGCTTCAGTAAAATTGGCGGCGAAATGGTGCCGCACATCAAGGTCGAGGATCTGCTCCAGGACCTGGCGGGAGTCTCCGAGCAAACCTTCGTGGTCACGGCCATTCCTGATGAGAAGAAAGGCGAGCGCCTCGTCGTGCTGCACACACTGGATGAGCCCGAATTGGAAGAGTGCCTCGAAAAATTGGGAAAGAGCGACCTGCCGGCGCTCTGGCGGCCGCGGAAGGACCAGTTCCTGCGCGTTGACAATCTCCCCTATCTTGGCACCGGAAAACTCGATCTACGCAAAGCGCGCGGATTGGCGTTGGAGATGATGCAGCGGACGCTCCATGACTGAAGCCGAAAGCTCGGGCCACTGGCGCGTCATACTCCTGCGGTTTCTAGTGACCGGCGTCGTCCTCGCCCTGTGGTTCTGGACGCAATCATTGATTGGCGCGAGGACCGCTCCTGCCTCCGGTATCGGCGATGCGCTCCACACCCTGACGGCAGGGCTCAACGCTTATTTCGCTCACCACGGCACAGCGGCCGACGCACTCCTCATCCTGAGTTCCGCTCTGATTGACGCCCTGGGCTTTTTTCTTCTCGGACGATGGCTGTTCGGCGGAACTGTTCGGCCCTTCCTCGGGTTGTTCCTTTTAATGGCGCTGCGCCAGCTCATGCAGGCCATCTGCGCTTTGCCTCCTCCCCCAAACATGATCTGGCACTATCCGGGGTTTCCTTCGCTTCTTGTGACCTATCACGTGGCCAACGACTTTTTCTTCTCCGGGCACACCGCCATCGCGGTATTTGGAGCGATTGAGCTTTCCCGCTTGCGTCGAAATTGGTTGACGGCCGTTGCCGTCCTGATCGTTATTTTCGAAATCGCCGCCGTTCTTATCCTGCGCGCGCATTACACGATGGATGTTTTCGCCGGAATCGCCGCCGCCCTGTGGATCGCCAGCCTCAGTGAACGGATTGCTCCTCCACTTGACGAATTGCTCGTCAGATATCTTCCGAAATAATCCCCTGAAGCCATACGTGCCGGATTGTGTGTGTTGACAAGCAATGTCGTTGTAGTGGATTCCTGGCGGTGCTACGTTTCCTGTAAGACCATGGAGGTGCGTCCATTCTCACACTTCGAATGAAAGGTTTGCAGCCCTTTTTCCTGGCAATCGCTATTCTCTTTTCTCTTTCCGCTCTTCAAGCGCAGGAAAAGCAAGTTTCAACCGGAACTTTCAAGATCGGTTTTCTCATGGATTCTTTGAAAGTCGAGCGCTGGCAGACCGATCTCGACAAATTCCAGAAACGCGCGGCGGAGTTGGGCGCGGTGGTGCTCGTGGAAACCGCCGAGGGCGACGATGAATTACAGTTGAAGCAAGCGCAAAAATTGTTGGATTCCGGAGTCAAAGCTTTGGTCCTTGTCCCTCACGATTCGGACAAGGCCGCGCGCATCGTCAATGCCGCCAAGGCCCGGCAAGTGCCTGTGCTCTGCTACGAGCGCCTGGTCCGCGACCCGGACGTTACCTTGTTTATTGGGGTTGACGCTTCGGCCGTCGGATACCTGCAGGCCTTTGCCCTCTCTCAGAAGGCCCCGAAGGGGAATTACGTCCTGGTCGGCGGTTCTTCCAGCGACACCAACGCGAAAATTCTGCACGACGCGCAGATAAAGGTGCTCAAACCTATGGTGGATCGCGGTGACATCAAAATCGTCTCGGACACCTGGAGCAAAGACTGGGACCCGTCGGAAGCTTATGCCCACATGTCCGAGGCCATTGAGTCCACCAAGGGAGATATCGCTGCGGTGGTGGCCTCGAATGACGGTACGGCGGGAGGCGCGATCCAGGCTCTTGAAGACCACAAGCTTGCTGGAAAGGTTCTCGTCTCAGGCCAGGACGCGGACCTGGCGGCGGTCATTCGCATTCTCGACGGCACCCAGACCATGACCGTGTATAAGCCGCTCGGCCCACAGGCAAAACTGGCCGCGGAAGCGGCCGTGGCGCTGGCTAAGGGAGAGCAGGTCAAAACCGCCGCCTCCATGTACATCGGGAGCAAGTCCATTCCCGCAATTCTCTTGGAACCTGTCACGGTGACAAAGGCCAATGTCCAACAGACTGTAATTAAAGATGGTTTCCAGAATCTGGAGACAATTCAGAAGAGTTTGCCGAAGGAAAAATGGCCCCAGTAGATTGGAACCAGCCCCGCGCGTAGCCGGTTATTTCAGGCCCCAAAACGTGGCGTCTGGCTTTACCAGCTCGAAGCCCGCATCCCACGCCTCATGGCTGCGCCACACTACCTCGGCCTCTGCTTTGCGCCCCGTTTCCGGGTGAACCAGCCGGACGCGTTTGCGCAACGGCAGGTCCGCCCCCACCACGGCCATGCAGCCGGAGTGGCTTACGTCCACTGTGACGGCGTTCGCCCGTTCCTTCGCTCCGCCATGCTCCCACTCTACCAAGAGCTTCACTCGGGAGATAATGCGCTTGTGGCTTCGCAATCTTTCCCAGCGTTCTTGTAAGGCGCTGTCTAGGGGGTGGGGGGCAATGTTGGTGGCCATATCGGACCTCGCTCTGGAAGAATTACCGGCTCCGGCGTGGAATCCACAACGTTAGTCCCGGAAATCGTCGAGGTCAATAGTACTTTTTCGCCTTCGCCCTCCCGGCCACTCGTCCGGGGGTGCACCATAAGGAGCGACCACCGCTTACTTGCGCTTGGCTTTGGGACGGGTGCGGGCGTACTTGAGGGCGATCAGGCCCTTCGAGAAGGTCTTGTTTTCGAGCAGGGTAAATTCGCGTTGCGGGAAGCCACTGGGGAAGAGCGGGATGCCCGCGCCAATGAGCACCGGAACGACTCCAATATAAAGCTCATCCACAAGGTCGTCTTTGAGGAAGTCGCGCGCCAGCTCGCCCCCGCCCATCAGCCAGATGTTCTTGCCGGGGAGCTTGCGGAGCTTCTCCAGGAAGCTTTTCGGGGGTTCGTTGACAAAGGTGACCCCGCCGTGTTCGCCGGGCGGCTGGGAATGGGAGAAAACGTAACTCTTCATTTTCGAGCCACCGAATCCGCCACCGCCCATTTTGAGGGCGACGTCGTAGGTTTTACGCCCCATAAGCGCAGTATCAATGGTGGCGAAGAACGGCCCCATCGAATAGTCCTTGGGCATGAAGAGAAAATCGACCGCTCCATCGGGGCGGGCGATGTAGCCGTCAAGACTGATCCCGAGGCCCAGGACTACATTGCGCATTCGCGCATTCTAGACGAAGGGTTGGAAATTCTTCAACCGTCATGACCGGCGAATCGGCGAGGAGTGAGGCACGCCTGCAGCCGAGGCGAAAAGGATTGCGCGGCAGTTTCGAGGTAGTCTAAGGAGCGTTGCGAGGCGAACCCACGAAGCGAGCCCCGCCGATGGCAGGCCATGGCTGAAAAGACGGTTTATCTTTCGCTGGGATCGAACGTGGGCGACCGTGTGAAGAATTTGCGCGCGGCCCTTGCGGCGCTGGGAAATGCCGGCGTGCGCGTGACGCGCGCGTCGTCGTTCTACGAAACCGAGCCGGTGGACTTTCTGGAGCAGGCGTGGTTCTTGAATTGCGCGGTGGAAGGGGAAACGGACGTCCCGGCGCTGGAATTGTTGCGGGCATTGCGGGGAATTGAATTGCGGATGGGGAGCAGAAAGCTGGTGGCGAAAGGCCCCCGGCTGATCGATATGGACATGCTGCTTTATGGTTCCGAAACGATCGACACGCGGGAATTGCAGGTGCCGCATCCGCGCATGCATCTGCGGCGATTCGTCCTGGTTCCGCTGGCGGAGATCGCGCCGGGGGCGGTGCATCCTGCGTTGAAAATGACTGTCGCTCAACTGCTTGAAGGGACACCCGACCGCGGCGCAGTGCGATGTTTTGACCTTGCCGAGTAGGGGCGCAGCATGCTGCGCCCCTACAACGGAGTAGTGCTTTATCCGCTCAACTCGTGCGACGCAAGAGCAGCCGGTGAAGGGTCATGGGTTTGGGTTGGAGGGCGTCGAGCTCGATTTGAGCAAGTTGGCCTTCCTTGATTTCACGCCAGCGGTAGACGCCGGGCTCGGTTTCCTGGGTTTCGCGGCCGCTCAACCGGCGCAAGAACTCGCTGGCATTTTCGCGCGACGCGGCCTGGCGGTACGTCGGACGAGTGAGGGCTTCGACGGCGTAGCTGCGCAGAAGTTTGCGCCAGTAGTGATCGAAGAGATCGCCGGACGCGAAGACGTCGCTCCAGACGACTTCGCCGCCGTAAGCCACGACTACGCCCACGACGCGCTCGCCCTTTAGTCCGGAAGTGGCGCCTGCGAAGCGGCGTTGCACCTCGTCCACAAAATCATCGATGGATACGCCGACCGCGCGCGACTCGTAGATTTTCTCGTAGGCTTCGGTGCGCCCGTTGCCAGCGATGGCTCCTTGAATATTGGGCCGGGCGATTCTAGCGGCTGGGGCCGCTGGAGCAGCCTTCAGGTTCGTTCCGTTTCGAACTGACTCCCAAACTTTGGTCTGGGCCTGATCAACCGCGGCGCTCTCGCGGACACTGGGGTGAACGATCGTATTCGCTGCGGCGAATTGCCCACTGCCCGTCCAACGGCCGTGCTCCACGCAAAATACGTCGAGGGGTAGTGGCGGAGCCCCGACGGGAACGATGCGGTCCTTGCCGATGACGCGATCCTGCTTGCCGCCGCTGACGAGTTCCCCGGCCAGGAGCAACAGCGGGCGCCTGCTGCGATTGATCAGGACAAGCTGGTTGACGGAAGCACCCGTGCCTGATTGCGGAAAATATACGGGGCGGCCATCGCGGCCGCGAACCATGGTTTCAGAACCTTGCTCACGGACGGCCACTTCGCCGGTGGCGAGACCTTCCTCGAGGGTGAGGAAGGAGCTGGTGTCCGGGCTGTAAGGGCTGACGACGGGGAAGACGGAAATGTTCTCGTAGTTGACGGAATCGAGGAGCCGCCAGTCGCCCTCCGGCCGGGGAGAAGGTGCGGCAGGCGAGCCGGGCCCTGAGCCGACGAAAGCCAGCCCGCCGAGCGTGGTAATGCCAAGTAGTCCGCCAATGAGGGCGGTGAAAATCGACCGTTCCATGAAAACCTCCTTTGTGTGAACCCCAATCCGGTCAGAGCGAACCGGTGGGGACACGACTCGGTATTAGAACGGCGGGACCGGGAATCCTTGCACGGTGAATTAGTTTTGAGGACCGCGACGCGATAACTGAAAACTGAGAACTGTGGGTTGGAGACCAGCGGCTCAGCTAGCGGTTAGGATCGCCGAGGTTTGTGCGGGGCTTGCGCTTGAACTTGGAGGCTTCGCCTTCCTGTTTCTCGTATTCGGCGAGTTCCTCGTCGGTATAAGAAAAGGTATCGCGCGAAGCGAACATGGAGTTACGCCCTGCCTGTTTCTTCTTTTTGCGTAGAGCGCCAAACTCGTGGCGGACCTGACGGATGGGAGCCTCAATGGCCTTCACTTCGACGAGCAGATCGCTGACTTTTTCGAGAAAGTCGTGCAGGTGGTAGGGGCGAAGCACATAGGGAAGGCGCGAGGCTTCCAAATGGACAACGTATTGAGTGCTGGTCAATTCCGGGATGAGATACAGAACGCGGACGCGGCCACCATCAGCAGCTGGGACGCTGGCAAGCTCGCGAAGGGTAAAGAAGGCGGTGCTTTCGACTCCCGTCATGGCCACATTGGCAATCACCAGCGACCACTCCCCGGTTTTCAATTCAGCCAGCAGCATTTGGGAGTCGGAGACAATTCGGACGCGCCATCCTTCAGAGTCCAGGATCTGTTTGACCGCACTACCGCCCGGGGTATTGTCATCGAGGACAAGAATGCCAACCTGCTGGGGAGCAGGGATGGGACTAGTACTCATAAAACTCAGTATAGCGCGAAGCTCGCGGCTTAAGGAAGAGAGTCAAGAGTCTGCGGCGTATCGGGCACGGGCGGCCAGCGCGGTCCCAAGGCCCAGAAAAGCAAAAAGCTACTGGCCGACAACGTAGCTGCTGCCGAGGACAGTGCGTTGTAAACCGGTGCCGTCCCAAAAGATGCGGTTGACAGCGGGACGATGCGCGTCGGTGCCGCTAAAGAAAACTTGGAGGCCGTCGCGCGACCATTCCGCGGCCCGGCCAGACTGGTCGGGCGGGCAGAGAATGGAACGGCGTTTCGAACGCAGTTCGTAAAGGAAGAAACCTGCGGCCAGCCCCGTGGAGTCGACCGGTGCGCCTGTGGGGGCCGCCAAATAATCAGCAGAGACAAGCAGCAAGTCCGGATTGACGGGGTTCACGCGGATCGTATCCGAACTCATGATCTGAAATGCGGGACCGTAAATGTCCTTAAGGGCCGCGGCTTGCGGCAGGGTCTCTTCGCTGAGCCAATAAGTATTCAGCGAATCAGTCGCCAGGAGGGTGTGATTGTCAATCCAGCCGTGCAGGGCAGTGACGGGCTGTGGAGAGTAGGACACGGCCGATTCCGGGTTGCCGGCGGGGCAGGACCAGACCTGCCACAAGGGATCCATGTCCTTGAGGAAAGCGATGCGCGAGTCGTCGGGAGACCAGAAGGCTTGCCGCACAAGACCCCGCACCAAATCCAGCGATTTGCCCGAGTCGAAATCGTAGAGGACGATGGTGCGGTCGGCGCTGGTCTTTGAATCCGTGCGTGTGTAGAGAAGTTTCTTGCCGTCGTGGGAGACGGCCAATTCGGCGCCGGCCGGCGCCACGATCTTTTTCGTCTTGCCGCGACTAAGAACCACGCTGCCCGCCGAATTCAGGTAGGCAACGGCGACGGGAAGCTTGAAGTTGGTGATGGTTGGGGCGGGTAGTTTTGGTTTGTCGTCATCATCCTCTT
>Ga0307479_10003014_pt1 | contig 15311 bp, 9 predicted proteins | sample atmos_gasesECM4C_FD_203743 | JGI IMG/M metagenome (GOLD analysis project Ga0307479, IMG submission 203743) | Hardwood forest soil microbial communities from Morgan-Monroe State Forest, Indiana, United States - atmos_gasesECM4C_515 | ecosystem: Environmental > Terrestrial > Soil > Temperate... | reverse complement strand
AGCTTAAGCCCGATGGTCCCCTGGGGCCGGAGCGCGAGGTGTTTGGGCGAGAAAGGACGATCCGCCAGCCCAAGGGTGTAGTAGTCATACCCGTAGACGGTGAGGGCGACGATCAAGGTGGCAAATAGAAAGTAGCCGGCCGCAACACGAGATCGATGTCCGCGTTCGCGGTCCTGAACTGGCGCAACCGCAGTTGCGACAGAAGCATTAGCACTCATTTTTCAGCAACTTTCTCTTCCGTACTGACAGAAAATTTCTTGTAGTCCGTGAAGTTGTGGGAATTGCGCCAATGCTGGCGCGGCGTTTCTACATCGACACTGGCCTGTGTGGGGAACCAATATATCTCCTTGGCGTCTTTAAAGGGAACGGGAGCGAACTCAACTTCGGAGCGCAGCGCCTTCAAGCCGATATCTTCCATGCTGCCGGCCAAGCCCGCGTCGATTTTGCCGATCACGCCCGTCTGTGGATCAATCCAGGCCACGCCGGCCAGGTCCAGCGGATACTCCCGGCCGCGAAGAGCCAGCGCCGCTGGGGAGCGCATGCCAGGAATATGCTTGAACTGGACCTTGTGAAACTTGTGGCCTGAGACCGTGTCTTCGCCCAGATCGGTGAACTGAAAGCCGGAAGAGTAGTACGGGTGGAAGACCAGGAAGAGGGTTGCGAATCCATTGCTCACGAGCATGGAGACGCCCTTTTTCTGGTCCTTTTTCTGCTCGTGGACGGCGAGCCGCGATTCGTCTAGGTTGATTTCGCCGCCGGCGTTGGTCAGGATGACCAGGTAGTCGTAGGTCGAGTCTTCTTTGAGCTCAACTTTGCCGTCGGCCCGGAGCTTTTCCTGGGTGACGTGCTCGGTACATTTTACGTCCGAGAACTGCTCGACGAACTTTGAAACCTGATCGTTGGCGCGCCCGATCATGTCTTCGAGCGGCGTAGTTCCTGCCCAGCAAGGACTTAGGGAGAAGCAAATCAGCAGTACGACGGGGGAGAGCCTCATGGTTCCATCATTGCATTTTGTTTGCCACTTCATTGGCCGCCCTTTTGGCGGGTGTCGAAGCGGTAGCCCATGGTTATCATCCACTGGTCGTAGTTTTGTATTATTCCGCGACTGAACGTATACCCGCCCTGGAAGAAATAGTGCATCCCCATATTCATCTCGAGGTTGCTGGTCACATAGTGGGTGTTGCTGTTGCTGGAGTAGGCCGAACTGAAGTTCTGTTTCCCCCCCAGCACCTCTAGCCGGAAACTGTCGTTAATGTTCCGGGACAGTGACACCGACTCGTAATAACCGCTGCCGAATGAGCTATTAAACCGTGAATAGTGCGCGTCGGCCCGGATCTTGACCCAGGGAACCCGACCCAACGTGATCCCATACAGTTCGTTCAACGAGGCGGTGGGGTCGCCCGACCGGCTGCTACGCCCCAGTTGGGCATACAGCCAAAGCTGCTTGATCACTTCCAATCGCATACCCGCGCTGAACCCCTGGAACAGGTACTTGTCCAGCAGAGTGGTGCTGATTAGGGTTGGGTCGAAGGTTGGTACGTCCCTGAAATAGTTGTAGTTAGCGTCGAGTTCAATCCGCTCATGGGGCTGGAATCGAACCGTCAGGAAGTTCCGCCCGATTCCCGGTCCCGGGGCGGTGGCTACGGAGTTGCCGGCGGGGCTATCCGCCTGCAGTGAGTCGTAAACCGACACATACCGCTTATACGAAACCCCGTTCTCGAAGAAGATGAAGGGCCGGTCGATCTGCCACTTGAGCGTGCTGACGCCGATGCCCGAAGTACTGGTAAAGCGGAAGTCGTCGAAGCTGCCGCCCTCGAAATTGACGAACAGGCCGCCGATGCGCCGGTCGGGGTTGTAGCTATAGGACGACGGGTCCGGTGTCGATCCGGCAAAGACGCCCAGCGTTGAACCATGCCCCATGCGCCGTCCGAAGTAGCCGCCATCGATGGTGTCGAGACTGGTGGCCCAGGGCAGGTACATGCGTCCAAAACCAGCCACCCACGCCGAATGCGGGTTGTCGTAGGTCATGGCGAGGTGGTAGGTGCGGTTGATAACGTCCTGAAGGGTCTGGGAGCCCTGGTAAGAGTTGGCGGTCAACTGACCCCGGTAGTAACCGCTGGCGTTCCAATAGGTGCCGCCGATCCGCGTCATGTCGAGGCGGGCGACCAGGCCGATGTTCGTATTGCTGCCAGCGCCCGTGCCGTTTGCGCCATGGAACTGCGTCCCGATGTAGTCAAACCCAAACCGGCCACGAGCGCGGTTGATGGAGGGCAGCGGCGGCTTGGGGATCTGCGCGCGCGCCTCTTCGTCGAGTGTGTCGTCTTCAGTGAACGAGATCACCGTCGGATACTTCCGGGTCGAGCTTAGCGTGCTTTGTTGCACCAGCGCCTGCTCGTCCTGCGCCGAGAGGTACGCGATGTCGCCCGGCTTCACGTCGCGGTTCGGCGTGTGGATGTCGGTGACGGCCGAAGCTTCCGCAACCGACTTCACTTCCAGTTCGGCGACGAGGTGCTCGTCGCTGCCGGCAGCTGCAGCCGTGGCCGACCCGGTGGGCGTGTCGCGAACCACCAGCTTCATGCCTTCGGCGAGACCGGCGCCGCGCCCGCCGTCGAGATAGGCGACGCCCTCGGCCACGTATTTCACCCGGAAAGCGGTCCGGAAGTCGGGATGCGTTGCGCGCAGCGCGAGGGCGGCGGGCAGCGGTGCAACCTCGGGTGGCGTCGCCTTCGGCATCAAGGTCGTCGCGGGCTTCGCGGCGGTTGTGGTTGCAGTAGTTGCCACAGTTATCGGCGCGGTAGATGCACTTACCGCTGTGGTCTCGGGCGCGGCGTCGGCGCTCACCGTCGCCGAAACGTCGTTGGTCGCGCCGATATCAGGTGCTTCTTCCGCGGTCTCAGCCGTGGGCACTTTCTCCCCGGGCGCGAGTCCAAGCGGATTGGATACGGTGGCCCCTTGTGGAGCGCTGGGTGTCGAAGTCGCGGATGCAGTCGTGCTCGAAGTGGTGGATGTCGCAGTCGCCGGCAGTCCGAGCGGATTGGCAACCGTAGCGCCTGGTGTAGTGTTGGTTGCCGCAGCTGCAGTTGTGGTCCCTGTAGTTGCGTCCGCAGGCGCCGGTGTCACGGTGGCTGATACCACCTTCGTGGTCACGTTCGGTGCCCCGGCCGAACTCGTCGTCGGCCGAGTAGGCGTTGCCTTTGCGGTCAAGATGGCCGAAGCCGCGCCGCTCGGATTCGCCGGGACAGCGGAGGTTGCGGGGTCTGCAACTGCCACGGGTATAGTGCCCTGAGCCTTTGGCGTGAGGATCAGTTTCTTAGCCTCGGCCGTCAGGTCACGGGCAACCGGCGGCGCTGGCGGCCGAGCCGAAGCACTCGCCAAGTTCGTCAGAGCCTCCGGCGCACCGATATGAAGGATCACGTTGTTGCCGTCAGAAGTCAGGTTGTAAGGCCTCTCCTTGTCGAGTTCCACCACCACTCGAGTTACCGGCGGATTGGCGCTGTTCAGTCCCACGCGCACGCTCTGCACGCCGTTCGCGTGCACCGGATAGGTTTTTGGCCGCGCGTCAGAGATCGTACCAGGGAGAGTGAGCACGACACGTTCAGGACTGGTTGCCGTGTCAACCGAGGCCTTGACCTGCCCGGTCAGCGCGACTTCGATATCGACACCCGCACCGTCCCGCTTCACCTGCAACTGCTGCACTTCCGTGACTGCTTCCGATCGTGTCGTTGAAATACTGGCCTTGGACGGCACGGGCGGCACTGCTGCGCTCGCTGGTATGGATGCCGTCACCTTTGCAGTGGCCGTGCTGGCCGTCGTCACCACCGGGCCCGAGGACCCTGCGGTCGTGATGACTGCCGTCGAACTCGTCGGGGGAGAGGTAGCCCCAGCAGACGCCGTTGCGTTCGAACCGTTAGCAGAACCGAGCGTCACGATGAGCGGCGGAGCCGCGGTCTTAGCCGCCGCTGCTGCGGCCCTGCCGGAAGCGGAATTCCCCTCTGTGACACTGGCTACGGAGGGACTGGAACCCGGGATCACGCTCTGCGTCTGTGGGATGCTTCCCGAGCCAGGTGTTCCCGAGCCAGGAAAAACCGTACCCCGCTGCAGGCTGCCGAATTTTGGGTGAGTCGACGAAGGCGCGGCTGCCGTGGTGGTGGTCGCGTCCGGAGGCTGGGCGGTTGCTGATTGTTTCTCAGGGAAATTAATCGGTGGAAGCTGCGGAGGCGCCGGGACAGGCGCTGGCGCGGACGCCATGGTCTCTGCCGGAGGCGCCTGCGGCTTGCGCCGGAATCCGCCGACCAGCGGAGCCGATGCTGCCGGAATCGCTCCGTCGTGCCCGACGTGTACCGCTTCTGCAGTCTGGACGCGGAGAACGATGTGTTTCCCTTCGGTCGAGAGCGTGTAAGGCAGGGCGTTGTCCAGGTCGACCACCACGCGTGTGACCGGAGGATTGGCGCTGTTCAGGCCCACGCGCACACCCTCTACGCCGTCAGTACCCAGCGGGTAGCGCTTCTGTTTGGCGTCGGAGAGCGTTCCGGGAAGGATCAGGACCAGCCGGTCCGGGTTGGTGGCGGTCTCTACCGAAGGCTGCACCGCACCGGTGAGGATCACTTCGATCTTTACATCCAAGCCCTCGCGCTTGACCTGCAACTGCTCAACTTCCGCTACGCGAGCGGGCGTGTTCTGGCCGGCTCCGTAGGCTCCCAGGAGGAAGAGCGCCAGAAATAGCCGCGTACGATTCATTAAACCTCATTACTCGCGGGGATTTCCCCGCGGGGGGAAAGTAAATTCGGCTTACTGCACCTGCATTTCTACAGCCGGTCGACCGTGATCCTGGTCTCGTCCACCCAATCAAAAGTTCTAGCCCTTTGAATGGCACTGGTAGCAGTTGACGCTGTTGTACACATACCCGCCGACGTTCGGGTGATGGAAATTGGCCGCGTTGTTGGTGCCATGGCAACCCGTGCACTGGAAGATCGTGTAGTCGCTCGGATTTGTATGGCAGGTCGCGCAGACTCCATTCGCATTGCCATGGTTCACGTTGAACCAGGTGTGGTTAAACACGGCGCCCAGCCAGTTCGTTGTAACCCAGGTGGTGTGGCAAGTCACGCACGTCGTCGGGAACCCCGCGGAAATGTGGTTCGGGTTGGTCGTGCCCGTGTAGTCGGCCTTATGGCAACCGTAGCAATCCGTCGGCAGCGACGTGTAGTTGTTGTTCACGTGGCACATGGCACACGTCATCGTCGGCGCCGGCAGCGCATGGTACCCCTGCAGCGGGAATGTTGTGTTGTTGTGATTGAAGCTCGCGCCCGTCCAGTCAGTCGTGCTATGGCAGGTGTCGCACGTGGTGGGGAGACCCGATACCGCGTGCGGCGGATTGTTCGTATTGTTGTAATCGGTCTGATGGCAGGAGATACAGGTGGTGCTGGTCAGGCTATAGGCACCCGACGGGCTGATCGTCGTGTTATGGCACCCGGTGCACGCCATGGTGGAGTGGAAACCGGTCAGCGTGAAACCGGTGGTCGTGTGATTAAACGTTCCATTTCCCCAGTTGGTGGTGCTGTGGCACTGATCGCACGTGGTCGGGAATCCGGCGCTCTGGTGATTCGGATTCGTGGTGCCGTTGTAATCGGTCTGGTGGCAGGTCACGCAGGTGGCGCTCTTCAGGTTATAGGCGCCCGACGGGCTGATCGTGGTGTTATGGCACCCGGTGCACGCCATGGTGGAGTGGAAACCGGTCAGCGTGAAACCAGTCGTGGTGTGGTCGAAGGTCGCGCCGGTCCAGTCGGTGGTGCTGTGGCACTGCTGGCAGCCAGTCGAGAAGCCGGCCTGCGCGTGCGGCGGCGCATTCGTGTTGTTGTAATCGGTCTGATGGCAGGTGATGCAGGTGGTACTGGTCAGGTTATAAGGACCCGACGGGCTGTAGGTCGTGTTGTGGCACTGCGTGCACTGCATGGTGGCGTGGAAGCCCGTGAGCGCGAAGCCGGTGGTCGTGTGATCGAAGGTTGCCCCACCCCAGTTGGTCGTAGTGTGACACTGCTGGCAGGTCTGCGGGAAGTTGGACTGCACGTGGCTCGGATTCGTCGTGCCCTGGAAATCGGTCATGTGGCACGAGATGCAGGTCGTATTCGCGCTGGTCAGGTTATAAGCGCCCGACGGGCTCAAGGTAGTGTTGTGACACCCGGTGCACGCCATCGTGGCGTGGAAGCCCGTGAGCGCGAAGCCTGTGCTGGTGTGATCGAAGCTGCCGTTGCCCCAGTTCGTCGTGGTGTGACACTGCTGGCAGTTTTGCGAAATGCCGGCGGAAGCGTGCGGCGGATTTGTGGTGCCGTTGTAATCCGTCATGTGGCACGTCGAGCAAGCCGTGCTAGTGAGGCTGTACGGACCCGACGGACTAAATGTCGTGTTGTGGCACTGCGCGCACTGCAGGGCGATATGTGCGCCCGTTAACGTGAAGCCCGTGCTGGTGTGATCGAACGTCCCATTGCCCCAGTTGGTGGTGTTGTGGCAGTTCTGGCAAGTCGTCGAAATCCCCGTTGAGGCATGCGGCGGACTCGTGGTGCCGTTGAAGTCCGTCTGATGGCAGGTGATGCAGTTGGCGTTGGTGAAGCTATACGCACCCGACGGGCTGAATGTGGTGTTGTGGCACTGCGCGCAGGTCAGCGTTGTGTGCGCGCCGGTGAGCGTGAAGCCGGTGCTCGTGTGGTCGAAGGTCCCGCCGTTCCAGTTTGTCGTGTTGTGGCACTGCTCGCACGACGTCGAGATATTGGACGACTGGTGCGGCGGAGCGTTCGTGCCCTGGTAATCCTTCATGTGGCAGGTCACGCAAGCCGCGGAGGTCAAGTTGTAAGCGCCCGAGGGACTGAACGTGGTGTTGTGGCACTGGCTGCACTGCAGCGAGACGTGCGCCCCGGTCAACGTAAACCCGGTGGTGCTGTGATCAAACGCCGCCGCTGTCCACGAAGCCGTCGTGTGGCACTGCTGGCAAGTCGTCGGGAAGCCTGACGTCACGTGGTTCGGATTGGTCGTTCCGTTGAAATCCTTCATGTGGCACGAGGCGCAGTCGGTGGGCGTTCCCACAAACTGCCCGTTGATGTGGCACAGATTGCAGGCCACGCCGACGTGTCCACCGGTCAACGGGAACTTGGTAAATGTGTTGTGATCGAAAGTCGTCGGATCCCACGCCGTTGTGTTATGGCACGTCTGGCACGTGGTGGGGAAGTTCGCCGCCGCGTGCGGCGGGTTGTTGGTCTTGTTGAAGTCCGCCAGGTGGCAGCCTACGCAAGTCGTGGACGCAGTGTTGAACTTTCCGCCCGCGTGGCACGCGCTGCAGTCCAGCGTGGCGTGAGCGCCGGTCAACGGAAAATTCGCTGGTGGCCCGGAATGGTCGAACTTCGCGCCCATCCAGTTGTCCATGCTGTGGCATTGTTCGCAGGTGGTCCAATTCAATGCCACGTGGTCGATCCCGAATGACTTGGTATTAGTAAAGTCCGATTGATGGCAGGAAATACACGCCGTCGACAACCCCTGGAATTGCCCCACCGCCGCGCTCTTGTGGCAGGCGTCGCAATCTACCGTCGCATGCGCCCCAATCAGCGGGAACCGGTTCAGGTGCTGGTTGATCTGCTGTACCGCGACGTGCCATCCCTTGACGTTGTGGCACTGCTCGCAATTGGCGCCCATCTGGCGCTTGTGAATATCAGCATGGCAGTCGGCGCACTGCTGGCCGACGTTGCTGAACACCATCTTCGTATGGCACTGGGTGCAGCTCACGCCCTCGTGCATGCCCCGCAGCGGATATTTTGTGGTGTTGTGATCGAACTCAGGAACGGCGCGGATCGGCTTCCATCCGCTCAGCGTATGGCAGTTTTGGCAAGGAATACTGAGGCTGCCGTGGGGACTCCGCGAGTTCGCAGACGACTGCGACTGTCCACCTGCCAGTTTCCAGCCAGGGAGAATCGCCAACGCGAATACAAAAGGAGTGAGTAACTTCGATCTCAAAGTTTGCCCCAACCTTCAATCAGAAACTCGATACGCTGAGACGGAAGCCCTAATCTTGGTTAAAGATATGAGAAAGAACAGCAATCCGATGCCCAGCAAGATTAGCCACCTGAGGATCGTTGTGGAAGGTTACACAAGTACATGACCCCCAGCTGAATTTCGTAACAGTCAAATCCTTGAACGAGGCTCCGTTTCGCAGCTTTCGGGCTCGATAAGTGTAACTTCTTCAATCATCAAGGCAGTTTTTTCCTCCTTCACTTGGAGGAATACCCTCCCAAGGAACCTTCGGTTACGTCCAAGAATTTGTACAAATGGACATTTTGTGGATCAAGGCTTGACTTGCCTAGCTCCGATCGAGCCGGGAAGCATCCGCCGTTTTGGCGATCGTTCAGACCTAGCTCTTCTTCAGCGGCTTCACTTCGGGTCCGTGGCAGTCCGAGCATTGCTTCAGAACAGGTGCGTAGAACAGCACCTGCTTCCCATCGACCGGCTTGAACAACTTGTGACACCCGGAACACGCTACGTTCCGGTGCTCGCCTTCCAGCGGGAAGCTGCTGCGCTTGTCGTGGTCGAACAGGGAAGGCTTCCACTTGCTGGCGTTGTGGCAATCGGCGCACTGAGTGATCTGGTTCGGGTACAGCTTGGCGAACTGGCCACCGTGGGCATCGTCGTGGCAGTCCTCGCATTTTTCCGGAGCCTTCTTGAAGTCCACGTTCAACATCTTGGTCTCAAGGTTCGGCGGCTTGTGGCAATCGATGCAGGCCACCGCCCGGTGCGCGCCCTCCAGCTTGAACGAAGTCTGGTTGTGATCGAATGCGTCCAGCTCGTGCCAGGACTTGGTGCCGTGGCAGGCCGTGCAACCCGCGGGCTGGCCATTAGCAGCGACTTTGACCATGCGCTCCTGGAATTGCCCGTGGTGGATGTCCTCATGGCAGGTTGTGCATGACAAATCGTTGAAGTGATATGGAATCAACGCCTTCGGCTGGTTCTTTTCGGCCAGCTTGTGGCAGTCGCCGCAGGGGATGGCGATGTGGCCGCCGGTGAGCTCGAATTTCGTCTTCTTGTGCTGTGCCAGGGTGAAGGTCGACGGACTGTAGCCCTTCAGATTGTGGCACTGGTCGCACTGGTTGTCATACGGCTTGCCCGCGAACTGGTTGTTGTGTTCGTCCTTGTGGCAATCAGTGCAGAGCTTGAACTTTACCGTCGTGAACTGCGTTTCCTTGCCCTTGGGAACATGGCAGCCATCGCACTTCACCATGGCGTGGCCGTCCACCAGGGGATAATCGGTCTTGGCGTGCGCCTTCACATCGAATAGCGATGGTTTCCAGCCTTCCACCGTGTGACACGGCTCGCACGCGATGCCTTCCTTCCGCTTGGCGAATTGCCCGTTGTGCTCATCTTTATGGCAGTCCGTGCACTTGGCGAACGGGAGCTCTTTCTTGAAGTCCCCCTTGGCGTGGCAGGCCTCGCACTCGACCGTCTGGTGCTTGCCCACCAGGGGATATTTCGTCTTTGAGTGGTCGAAGTTGTTGTTCAGCCCAGTGTTCGATATTTTCTTCCACCCGATGGTGGTATGACACGAGGCGCAACTCTTGTCCTTGAAGCTGCCCTTGTGCGGATCGGCGTGGCAATCGTCGCACTTGCCGAAGGGAATCCCTTTGTAGCGTGGCTTGCCCTCCGAGTCCGGGGTGTGGCACTTCTCGCACTTCACTTCCTGGTGCAGTCCGGTCAGCGGATAGCGCGTCTTGCTGTGGTCGAATTTTCCGGAAATGTCTTTCCAGTCGACGAAGTTGTGGCACTGGATGCAGTTCTGCCCGAGCCGTCCATCATGGAAGTCCTTGTGACAGGCTACGCAGGCCTGGGGAATCCCAAGAAAAGTCTTGCTCAGGTCCTTCATCTTGATCGCGGCCCGCTCGGCGACAGGGATGCGGTCGGGCGTGTGGCACTTCTCGCAGGCCAGTCCGGCGTGCTTGCCTTCCAGCAGGTAGCCGGTTTCTTTGTGATCGAACTTGGAAGGCTCCCACTTGACCAGGGGAAACTTCACGCCGTTGTGATCGGAGTGGCAACGGATGCATTCCTGGCTCGAACCCGCCGGAATGCGATAGGACCCGTGCAAGCCGCGCTTCGCCGCGACGCGCGCGCCGATGTCGGAGTGGCATCCGACACAGCGGAACTCAGGCTGGCTGCTACCTAGCTTGTGACAGTCGATGCAGTGGAGGGCGCCATCGAGAAACTGGTGCTGCTGCGCCAGCGGGCCGGGAGAGATTTGGGCGCGCGCCGGGTTCGACACGAGCAGCGCCAACCCGAGCAGGAACAACCCCCAGCCCAGCGATCCGATCCGCGCTGCGGTCCAGAGGGAAAGGCGATGCGGGCATGCGCCCTGTCTGCCTTGTGGGTACTGGCCCCGTCGGATCGCTGCCAACAGTTCCTTCCCTTCGCCTGCCGGAAATTTTCCGGTGCGGCCGCGCTGAAATCAGTGAAAGAGTCTAGAGGAGTCTACCAAGCCGAGGCCATGCAGGAACAGTCCCCGTGAGGGCAACCCGCCGGCACGACGCCGGGGATATTTCCACAGCCGCTCCTCTCCCCGAAGTTGCAGTGTTTACTGTTTTCCCGGGTTGAGCCCGCACCGGAGCTACGGGATATCCCCGAGGCGCCGGATCCCGTTCGACAAATCGCACCCCGCTGCCACGCTTTGTTGGTTCATGGTTTCTCGTGATCTTCGTCACGTCGATTGCGTCTTGCGTCACAGCCGGAGGGACGGTCAGGGTTTAGCATTACAGGCAGGAGAGGAATGCGATGTCGACTGCCTGGACGTCTCGCTACGCGCAACGCACCAAGGGAATCAAGAACTCGGCAATCCGAGAATTGCTCAAGTTTACCCAGCGGCCGGAAGTGATCTCGTTCGCCGGAGGACTGCCGGCTTCCGACCTGTTCCCCGCCGAGCGCTTTCGCGAGGCTTGCGGCCGCGTCCTGGAAAAACCTCAGGTCGGATTGCAGTACGGCGCGACCGAGGGCTACGAACCCCTGCGCGAAATGGTCGCACGCCACATCGCTCGTTACGGGATTCGGGCCAAGTCCGAGAACGTGCTCATCACTTCGGGCTCGCAGCAGGCGCTCGACCTCATCGGCAAGCTTCTCATTAATTCCGGCGACCGCGTGCTGGTAGAAGCGCCCACCTACCTCGGCGCCCTGCAGGCGTTCAACGTGTACGGCGCCGATTACATCAGCGTACCCAGCGACGACGACGGCCTGCGTTCCGACCTGCTCGAAGCTCCCTTGCGCTCCGGACCCAAATTCATGTACGTGCTGCCCAACTTCCAGAACCCCGGGGGCACCACCCTCTCCGAGGGACGCCGCCATGAACTGGTTCTGCTAGCCGACCGCTTCGGCATCCCCATTATTGAAGACGACCCCTACGGCCAGCTCCGCTTTGAGGGCGATCACCTCACGCCGCTGGTGGTGCTCGATCGCGAGAACCTGCGCCGCGATGACGGCTATTCCATCGGCAACGTCATCTACCTGAGCACCTTTTCGAAGACCTTAGCGCCCGGCTTGCGTCTGGGATGGATCGTCGCGCCGCCCGACGTGATCGCGAAGCTGGTTCAGCTGAAGCAGGGTGCCGATCTCCACACCTCGACCTTCGCCCAGACCGTGGCTTATGAAGTGGCGCGCGACAACTTCCTGGATGAACACGTGCGCCTGATCCGCCGAGTGTATCGCGAACGCCGCGACGTGATGCTCGAAGCCCTGCAACAATATTTTCCGCCCGAAGTGACCTGGACCCGCCCCCAAGGCGGCCTGTTCCTGTGGGTTACGCTTGCCGAGGGCATGGACGCACAGCGCTTGTTCGAATCGGCTTTGCGCGAGAACGTAGCCTTCGTCCCCGGCGACTCTTTCTACGCGCCCAACGGGCACCAGGACGAAGGGCGTCGCCACCTCCGCCTGAATTTCTCGGCCGCTCCGCCCGACCAGATCCGCGATGGCATTCGCCGCCTCAGCGTCGCAGTCAAGCGGCAACTGGACGAACTGCACCCGCTGCCGGCGGGCCAACTCTGACGCACCTGACAGGCTGCAGATAAAGTCGCGCTCTCCAAGGCCACGGGCTGCGGTGCAGCCAATGTTCTTCTCGGAACCAGCCGCCGGCTTGCCGCGGGCTGTGAGGGATTGTCGTCGCACAATCTAGCCTGCAGAAGCCCATTGGACTTTCTAGGGCTCGTCCGCAATTCGTATCCCATGCGACAAAAAAAGTTCGCCAGCATAGACAAATCCCTCGGCGCCGATTGTCTTACCATTTGAAATCGCAAAGTGGCTGGAACAGACCAAAACACGGCTGAGATCGAGGTCTTGTATCGCCGGCATGGGGCGGCGCTGCTGCTGTTCGCGGCGGCGATTTCCGGCGATCGGGGTCGCGCCCAAGATGCGCTGCAACAAGTGTTCCTGAAGGCGATTGAGAACGGGAATCTAAGCCAAGCGACAAACATAAAAGCCTACCTCTTTGCGTGTGTTCGCAACGCCGTTCTCAACGATGCCAAGCTTCAGCAGCGAAGTGTGCCTCTCGAAGTCGACTCGGCGTGGTTTAGTCCTCCTGACCGGGATTATGCCGCTGAGCAGAATCTGAGACGCGCGCTCTTTGATCTTCCAGACGATCAGCGGGAAGTCATAGTGCTGCGCGTATGGGGAGAACTCACGTTCGCGGAGATCGGTGATCTGGTGGGTGTCAGCTCGAATACGGTAGCGTCGCGATATCGCTATGCGTTGGCCAAGCTGCGCGACTCGATGCTCGCGAAGGAGAATTCCTGTGCAAATTCGCGATGACGAGCACGTCGAAGTCTATTTGAAGCGATTTCATCCGATCGCGCCTGAGCCTGTTCCGACACTCAGAGTCGGCCCTGAACCGCGGGGTTCGCTCTCACTCGGGACCTGGCTGGCCGCGGTGGCAGCCATCCTTGTTATCGGGGCGCTTATGTTGCATATCAGCAGTCGCCGAGTCGTCGTTCCAAATCCGCTCCCCGCTGTTGTGTTGGCCGAGCGGCATGCGCCGTTGGAGCCATTCACTAGGCAAAGCGCGAATGCCTGGCTCGCGACAGCGCCGTCCTTTAAGGCAGCCGTTGACGACCTGGCGTTTCGCTCCCAAAGCAGCCACCTTCCGCAAGGCAAACAGAGCGCACTCGCTGTGCTCAGTAAAGAGAAAATCAAGCTATGAAGATATTGAACGCGATTCCACCGATGATTGTGGTGGTGCTGTTATCGGCTGGTTCTGCATCAGCTCAGCGGAATGCGACGCTTGCGCCGAATGCAGCTCTGCGCTACTGGTCGGCGTTCTCTCAGGTGCAGGATTCCAGCATCACGGACCAGCAAGCCAAAGAGCTCAACGCAATCCTCGACGGTACAGCGCCGTATGACGATTCGAAATACAAAGATCTGCTTGAGAAAAATACGTTGGCACTTGAAATCATGGCTCGCGCAACCTCTCTTCCAAACTGTGACTGGGGATTGGATTACGGGCTCGGGCAAGACCTGCCGGTGGACTATGCCAGAAAGGCATTGGTGCTTGGGCGGCTCAACGTTTTGTATGCGTTTCACTTGCTTAAGACGGGCAATAAAGATGGGGCGGTTCGTGCTCTCGCTGCTGGATTGAGGTTCTCCCGTTGTGTCGCCAATGGTGGGTCTCTCTTTGCCACACTGATTGCGAAAGACCTTCTCGTCAGCCATCTAAGAGCTTCGTCCGATGCACTGCACCTCGAACAACTGTCGGCGACGCAGCGAACACGCTTGCAGCAAGCGGTTACTGGACTCGGTTCGCATGGCGTCGATTGGCAATCCGCCATGAAACAGGAGATGGGTGTCCTCAATAGGCCGCCATGGCAGGAATCCGTCTCGCTGGTACGCGTTACTCAGGCTTATCTGGCCGCTGTCGACGATCCGTCTCGTTTGCCCCAGCTCGAACAAGTGCTGGCAAGCGTGCCACAACCGCTTCGAGATGTGATTCCCGGTCCGAAGGAGGTACTCGAACAGAAGCAAGAACTGGACGAGAAGCTCATGCAGACACGCGCCTTGCTGCAATGATAGCTGCATCAATCTCTCGGTCGGGCTTTGGTCGGCTCTTGCGGACCGGAGTCAGGCGTGCGGGCGCGCTAGGTCAGGCGCTTTTTTTACCCTCCAGCAAGCGAGCGCTCTGTTCGGCCGTTTCCATCACCAGGAACCCCATCTTCGGATGCGAGGGTTCGAGGTCGATCGAAATTCCGTACTCGCGCAGCGCCTCCGAGGTCACGGGACCAATCGAGCCAACTACAGCGCGCCGCAGCGCTTGCAGGACCTCGTCCCGCACCTTCATCTCGTCCGCGAAGCGGAGGAGATGATGTGCCTGCACCGATGAGGTGAACAGCACCACGCCAAATTCACCGCGCGCCAGTTCGCCGATCGCCTGACGCAATGGCCCTTCATCCTCCGGAGGCGCCCACTTGTAGACCGGAATCGCAAACACCAGCGCCCCTCTTTGCGCGAGGCCTGAATACAATTCCGGACTGGGTACGCCGTGCTCCTGCACGGCCACGCATGCGCCTTTCAAGGGCAGGGTGGCGGCGTTCTGATCGAGCGTTCGCAAGATCTCGCGCCAAGTGTTGGGCTCGGGCACGGTGAGCGCGATCGGAACCCCGAACTCGCGCAGCACCGTCACCGGCTTCGGTCCGCGCGCCACGACCGCGATCCGGCTTAGTCCCGCGACAAGCTGTTCCCGTGGGCACACCGGCTCGATCGCCTGGGCCAGCGCGCGCGTGCCCACGCCGGTCATGAAGATCACAATCTGGAACTTGCCCTTCGCCAGGCCCGCCGCGAACGCGGCCTCTTCAGGGTTCGGCCCCGAGGGAACCTCCCGCGTCGACGGCGCCACCGTCGGTCGCCCCCCGTGGTTCGTAATCAACTGCGCCATTTCCTTTCCCCGCCGGCTTTCCAGCGACAACACCCGCAGCCCCGCGAACCCCTTTCCAGTCATGCGCTTCCTCGTCAGTGAAAGAATGCGGCTAGAACTATCTCATAAACGATTCTTGGAAAGGCTAACGACTACGCACACGGCGGGAGGACTCCCCTATCGCGCAGTTTGAAAAGCGGCTGGCTCCCCGAAAGTCAAAAAGACATTTCGCGCCTTAAGCATGTTTGCGTGAGGCTTACATCTTTTTTACAGCAGGGCTGGCGAAGTTGGAGTTTAATAAGCTCACTGGCCTTCCCTCATGATTCCCGGCGCAGCCGCCGGGGAGGTCCGACATGAAAGTCAACCACCGGGGACCTTCCGCCACAGGTCATCCCCGCCAGCCTCGAGA
>Ga0307479_10003013_pt1 | contig 15313 bp, 13 predicted proteins | sample atmos_gasesECM4C_FD_203743 | JGI IMG/M metagenome (GOLD analysis project Ga0307479, IMG submission 203743) | Hardwood forest soil microbial communities from Morgan-Monroe State Forest, Indiana, United States - atmos_gasesECM4C_515 | ecosystem: Environmental > Terrestrial > Soil > Temperate... | reverse complement strand
ACCAGAGTCGCCGAATTGCTCGGTGTTGAGTTCCCGATATGCGCTTTCAGCCACTGCCGTGACGTCGTGGCGGCGGTGACCAACGCCGGCGGATTCGGGATCCTCGGCGCCGTCGCGCACAGTCCTCAGCGGCTGGAGAACGAGCTGACCTGGATCGAGGAGCAGACCGGGGGCAAGCCGTATGGGGTCGACCTGCTGTTGCCGCCCAAGTACGTCGGCGCCGAGCAAGGGGGGATCGACGCGCAGCAGGTCCGCGAGCTACTGCCTGAGGAGCACCGCGCGTTCCTCGACGACCTGCTGGCCCGCTACGGGATCACTGTGTCCCCGGAGGATCGGGCCCAGCCGCGCACGTCCGGGGGCGGCCTCAACATCTCGCCCAAGGGCTACGAGCCGCTGCTCGACGTGGCGTTCACCCACGACATCCGGCTAATCGCCAGCGCGCTGGGGCCGCCACCTCCGGACCTCGTCGACCGCGCCCACGACCACGACGTGCTGGTGGCCGCCCTGGCCGGCACAACGCAACACGCGCGGCGGCACGCTGCCGCCGGTGTCGACCTGATCGTGGCGCAGGGCACCGAGGCCGGCGGCCACACTGGCGAGGTGGCGACCATGGTCTTGGTCCCCGAAGTCGTCGATGCGGTGTCGCCGACGCCGGTGTTGGCCGCCGGCGGGATCGCCCGCGGCCGTCAGATCGCCGCGGCCCTGGCTCTGGGCGCCGAGGGCGTGTGGTGCGGGTCGGTGTGGCTGACCACCGAGGAAGCCGAGACGCCGCCGGTGGTCAAGGACAAGTTCCTGGCCGCGAGCTCCTCTGACACGGTGCGGTCGCGGTCGATGACCGGTAAGCCCGCGCGCATGCTGCGCACCGCCTGGACCGACGAGTGGGACCAGCCCGACAGTCCCAAACCCCTCGGTATGCCGCTACAGACGGCGCTGATCAATGACTCGCAGCTGCGCATCAACCAGGCGGCCGGCCAGCCTGGCGCCAAGGCCCGCGAGCTGGCGACGTATTTCGTCGGCCAGGTGGTCGGTTCGCTGGACCGGGTGCGGCCGACGCGCTCCGTGGTCCTCGACATGGTCGAGGAGTTCATCGACACCATCGGGCGGCTCGAGAGCCTGGTCGAGAGGTGAGCACCAGCACCCGTCGGCGCCGCGCGGTCAGTGATGAGGACAAGTCGCAGCGGCGCGACGAGATCATGGCAGCTGCCAAAGAAGTGTTCGCCCGCAAGGGTTTTCACGCGACGACGATCGCCGATATCGCCAAGCAGGCCAGCCTCGCCTATGGATCGATTTACTGGTACTTCGATTCGAAGGACCAGCTGTTCCACGCGCTGATGGCGGTCGAGGAGAGTGCCCTGCGTGCTTACGTCTCGGCGGCGCTGGCCGCACCGGGCACGTCGGCCGAAAACGCCATGGGGGAGGCGCCATTTCGGGCTGCCGTGCAGGCGACGTTCGAGTTCTTCGAAGCCGACAAAGCCACCGTGAAATTGCTCTTCCGCGACGCCTATGCGCTTGGCGACCGATTCGAGAAGCACCTCGGCGGCATCTACGAGCGGTTCATCGATGACATCGAAACCTTCGTCGTCGCCGGCCAAGAGCGCGGTGAGGTGGTACCCGCCCCGGCCAGGATGGTGGCGTACACGCTGGCTGCGCTGGTCGGCCAGCTGGCACACCGGCGGCTCAACACCGACGATGACGTCACCGCTGCCCAGGTGGCTGACTTCGTCGTTTCGCTGGTGCTCGACGGGCTGCGCCCACGGCGCGCCGGATAGGCCCACCTCGCCGTCGAGCTGACGGGGAAATATCACGACGATCCCGACCGAGAATGAGCTCATTTGCCCAGGTCAGGAGTCGGCAAGCTGAGCAACAGCTGCGGGCGCGCGTAATGAATGCATTAAGAATCGGAAACAGGGCCCACATCACATTGACCGATGTCATGCCGGTCATGCATCATCGGTCGGGTAAGCACCTCGTTAGGTGAGGCGGCTACACGAATACAGGCCACTGACCCCGAACGTCGAAAGACGCCCCGGGTCAGGACAGCTCTTCCCGGCTTAAGGGTTGAGCCCAGGTGGCTTCCGGAATACCGGACACGTCGTGTGGTGCCAAAGCTCTGACGAGTGGGGTGCGGATGTCCGACATTCGTCGGGTTTCTGTACTCCTTTGCGCACAGATCGTGCGGTGTACCCGCACGCGTCGTGACCGTTGAGGAGGTGAGGGACATATGAGTTCCAGCGATAGTCCGGGTCGAAGTCCGGGCTATGTCTCGTCCCGATCCGGCCTCCGGCACGACGTTCTCAGCTGAGTTGTCGTAACGCTAACCGGCTTACCGGCCAAGCGTTCTCGGATCGGAACCACTGCGGGACGGGACACGTCAGTCCATTTAACGCTCGTTTTGAATTCCGTCTAGGAGGCGATCATGACCGCAGCTCTGCACGACGAAGTGGTAACCGTAGCGCCCGCCCGCAGGCTGACGGTGGTGCGCCACGCAACCCCAACTCAGGCCCCCGCGCCCAAGAAGGCGGCGCGCCGGGTTGACGCCCAGCCTTTCGGTATCGGAAGCGACCCCCTGGTGGACGGCGCTGCTCGCTTGCTGACCATTCCGGTGCGTCACGTGTACGCAGCGCTGTGGCGGGTCGGGTTGCTCGAAGTCCACGCGTAGTCCGATGGATAGTGAGCAATCGTGCTTATGGCTCCAAGGGGCTACCCGGCCGCAGGTTTTCCCTGCAGCCCGGTAGCCCCTTGGAGTGGGCAGTGTTGACAGCAAACTGAGCCGACCCCACCATCTCGGCCTGTCCGGCCGCGGAAATCGTTGCCACAAGCGCCGCTCGACGCAGTAGCGTTGACATACGACTACCTGCCCGATCCCGCGCGGCATAACGCCTTCGCCAGCGGTGGCCAAGGGTGGCCGGATGCCGGCAAATCGGGCGCCAGTGGCTCGAAGGGACCGTGTCATGGCAACTGATCTGACGCTCTATCTCGACGACGAGCCCGGGGAGCTGGCGTATGTCGGCGATGTGCTCGGCAAGGCGGGCGTCAACATCGCCGGCCTGTGCGCGCTCACCAGCGGCGGAGGGCAGGCAGAGCTGCACGTGCTGGTGGAAGATCCCACCCCCGCGTTCGAAGCACTGGAGGGGGCCGGAATCAAGGTCGAGGAGGAGCAGGAGGTAATCGTTCTCGACATGGAGGACCGTCCGGGCGCGCTCGCTGAGGTTGTCCAGAAGCTCGGCCGCGCGAAGGTCAACCTGCTCACTGCGTACCTTGCGACCAACACCAGGCTCGTCCTGAGCGCAGACAACCTCGCCGATGCTAAAGCCGCGCTCGACTGATCACAGTCCTTTCGGCAGAAGATCGGTGGTACCAACTCCGGGCGACTGTTCAGGATCACCCAACGGGCGGCCAGTTAGAGCACGCGCCTGTTTAATTTGCGGCGCTCCGTAGAATCGACGTAACGGCATCGATCCGGCCATCACCGGGGAGCCTTCGGAAGAACAGCCAGCCTGGCCCAGTAGACCCGAACGGGTAGGCCCGTCACAGCCTGAGTTGAGCGGCCGTGCGTCAGCGCGGCAAGCGGGGTGGTACCGCGGCGCTCGCGCACCGTGCGCGTCGTCGTCCCCGTGCCGATGCGTATGTGGCACAGGAGACGGATGACTGATAGCGCCTATCCGCGCAGCGATCTGGGCGCCGACCAACGTGGCGGTTCCCCGGATTTTCCCGCGCTGGAAGCCCAGGTTCTCGAGTACTGGGCCGATGACGACACATTCCGGGCCAGCATCGCGCGCCGCGACGGGGCCCCGGAATACGTGTTCTACGATGGGCCGCCATTCGCCAACGGCCTGCCGCATTATGGGCACCTGCTCACCGGCTACGTAAAGGACGTCGTCCCGCGGTACCGCACCATGCGGGGCTATAAGGTGGAGCGCCGCTTTGGCTGGGACACCCACGGGCTGCCGGCCGAACTCGAAGCCGAGCGCCAGCTGGGCATCACCGACAAATCCCAGATCGAGGCGATGGGGATCGCCGCGTTCAACGACGCCTGCCGGGCCTCGGTGTTGCGCTACACCGACGAATGGCAGGCGTATGTGACCCGCCAGGCTCGCTGGGTCGACTTCGACAACGACTACAAGACACTCGATCCCACCTACATGGAGTCGGTGATCTGGGCGTTCAAGCAGTTGTGGGACAAGGGCCTGGCCTACGAGGGCTACCGCGTGTTGCCGTACTGCTGGCGCGACGAAACCCCGCTGTCCAATCACGAACTGCGGATGGATGACGACATCTATCAGAGCCGCCAAGACCCAGCGGTGACGGTGGGCTTCAAGGTGGTGGGCGGCGAACCACAAAACGAGCTGGCCGGCGCCTACCTGCTGGTGTGGACGACGACGCCGTGGACCCTGCCGTCCAACCTCGCGGTTGCCGTCAACCCGGAGGTGACCTATGTGCAGGTCCGGGTCGGCGATCGTCGCTTCGTGTTGGCGCAGCCACGGTTGGCCGCCTACGCCCGGGAGTTCGGCGAAGATCCCGAGGTGCTGGGCAGCTATCGCGGCGCCAAACTGCCGGGCACGCGCTACCTGCCGCCGTTTCCGTATTTCTACGATCCCGCCGGCTCGCCCAACGCTTTTCAGGTGCTCTCGGGCGATTTTGTGACCACTGACGACGGCACCGGCATCGTGCACATGGCGCCGGCGTATGGCGAGGACGACATGGCGGTCGCGGAGGCGGTTGGCATCGTGCCGGTTACGCCGGTCGATTCCAAGGGCCGCTTCGACGCCACCGTCCCGGATTACCAGGGGCAGCACGTCTTCGACGCCAACGCGCAGATCATCCGTGACCTGAAGAACCAGAGCGGCCCGGTCGCGGTGAACGGCGCGGTGTTGATCCGCCACGAAACCTATGACCACCCCTACCCGCACTGCTGGCGCTGCCGCAATCCGCTGATCTACCGGGCGGTGTCGTCGTGGTTCGTCACGGTCACCGAATTCCGGGACCGCATGGTGGAGCTGAACCAGCAGATCACCTGGTATCCCGAACATGTCAAGGACGGCCAGTTCGGTAAGTGGCTGCAGGGCGCCCGCGATTGGTCCATCTCGCGAAACCGTTACTGGGGCACTCCGATTCCGGTGTGGAGGTCCGACGATCCGGCCTATCCGCGCATCGACGTCTACGGCAGCCTCGATGAGCTGGAGCGCGACTTCGGTGTGCGGCCTACCAATCTGCACCGGCCCTACATCGACGAGCTTTCCCGGCCCAACCCCGACGACCCCACCGGGCGCAGCACGATGCGGCGAATCCCCGACGTACTCGACGTGTGGTTCGACTCGGGCTCGATGCCGTACGCCCAGGTGCACTATCCGTTTGAGAACGATGACTGGTTCGACAGCCATTACCCTGGCGATTTCATCGTCGAGTACATCGGGCAGACCCGCGGCTGGTTCTACACACTGCATGTCCTGGCCACCGCGCTCTTCGACCGGCCGGCGTTCAAAACCTGTGTGGCGCATGGGATCGTGCTGGGCTTCGACGGCCAGAAGATGAGCAAGTCGCTGCGTAACTACCCCGACGTTTACGAGGTGTTCGATCGTGACGGCGCCGACGCGATGCGCTGGTTCCTGATGGCCTCGCCGATCCTGCGCGGCGGCAACCTGATCGTCACCGAACAGGGCATCCGCGAAGGCGTGCGGCAAGTGCTGCTGCCGTTGTGGAACGCCTACAGCTTCCTGGCCCTGTATGCACCGAAAGTCGGCACCTGGCGCGCCGATTCGAGGCACGTGCTGGACCGCTACATCCTGGCCAAGCTGGCGATGCTGCGCGACGACCTCACCCAGGCGTTGGAGGTCTGCGACATTTCCGGGGCCTGCGAGCAGCTGCGCCAGTTCACCGAGGCATTGACGAATTGGTATGTGCGACGGTCTCGTTCGCGGTTCTGGGAGGAAGATGTCGATGCCATCGACACGCTGCACACTGTGCTGGAGGTGACCGCGAGGGTGGCCGCGCCACTACTCCCGCTGGTTACCGAGGTCATTTGGCGCGGTCTCACCGGGGAGCGGTCGGTACACCTGACGGACTGGCCGCAAGCCGATGAGCTGCCTGCCGACCCTGATCTGGTCGCCGTCATGGATCAGGTCCGCGAAGTGTGCTCGGCCGCGTCGTCGCTGCGCAAGGCCAAGAAACTGCGGGTGCGTCTGCCGTTACCGCAACTGACTGTGGCAGTGGATGACCCGCAGCGGCTCAAACCGTTCACGGATCTGATCGGAGATGAGCTCAACGTCAAGCAAGTCGAACTGACCGACGCGATTGACACCTACGGCCGATTTGAACTCACCGTCGACGCCCGGGTGGCCGGGCCGCGGCTGGGCAAGGATGTGCAGGCCGCCATCAGGGCGGTCAAGGCCGGCGAAGGGGTCGTCAACCCCGACGGCACCCTGACCGCCGGCCCCGTAGTGCTGCAACCCGACGAGTACACCTCACGGCTGGTGGCCGCCGACCCGGAATTCACCGCAGCGCTGCCCGATGGGGCGGGTCTTGTCGTGTTGGACGGAACCGTGACCCCGGAGCTGGAGGCCGAGGGCTGGGCCAAGGACCGGATCCGCGAACTACAGGAGTTGCGCAAGTCGACCGGGCTCGATGTGTCCGACCGTATCCACGTGGTGATGTCGGTGCCCGCCGAACGGGGCGACTGGGCGCGCACCCACCGCGACCTCATCGCCGGAGAGATCTTGGCGACCAGCTTCGAGTTCGGCGAGCCCGCCGATCCGGTGGAGATCGGCGACGACGTGCGGGTAGCCATCTCCAAGGCCTGAGCGGGCCGAGATGGTCAGCTGCCGGATCGCAGCGCGTGGTGGGCATGCTGCCAGAACGGCATACCGGCGACGACCGTGGCGCCGGTAGCTATGAGGCCGACTGCGACGTCGACGCTCTCGCGGCCGTCGGCCGCCCAGTAGACGTCCTCGAGGTCCAGCAGCAGGGCCAGTTCGTCAACGATCAGAGCGTTCGCCGCACCGAATGCGACCGCGGCCGCGGGGTGGCGCCGTTGCTTCTCGCTTCCGCGCAAGCCCACGGCTGCCACCGTCGCCAGCAACCCGATACCGATGTTGTAGTGGTGAAAGTGCTTGCCGCCCACCTCGACGCCGCCACCTGACGGACCGTGGCCGGCCCGGATCCAGTGGGTGAGCGCACGCACTCCGACGAAGGTGAGGGTGAAAGACACCCAGGCCAGCAACGTCGCCTGTTGCCCTGGTTCTAGCCGCTTGCCCCATTGGTGGCGCAGCCGCGCCCATCGTCCCGGGTGCTCTGAATCCTCGGGTGGTATCGGCGCCTGGGCTTCCATCAGCCGGCCTTGATCGCGCGCCAGCGTTGCCTGCCGGTGCCGACCTGAACGTCGACGTCGGTAAATCCCGCGGCGCGCAGGCGATCCGGCAGCGTCTGCGGCGGGACCGGGTTGCAGGTGTCGCGGAAATGCAGAATCCGGAACACCAGGGAAGGCACGCCGTCGCTGCCGGCGAAGACGCCGCCGGGCCGAAGCACCCGGAAGGCCTCGGCGAACAACCGATCTTGCAGTTCCGCGGTCGGGACGTGGTGCAGCATCGTGAACGACACCACCGAGCTGAACTCGTTGGCCGGCAACCCGGTGTCGGTGCCGTCGCCGTTGATGATGCGCGCCCGGTCGCCGTACAGCCGGTGCAGCCGCTCGGCCATCGGCGTATCGATCTCGACCGCGGTGAGCTTCGGCGTCATGTCGACCAGCACCCGCAGGAATGCGCCGTACCCCGGTCCGATCTCGAGGGTGTTGTCACCCAGGTCCACGTCGGCGAGTACCGCCGGCAGTACGTGGCCTTCGACTTCCTTCGCCCAGCGATCCGAGCTGCAGCACAGCCGGTGACAGACGTTCATCGCCATACTCACCGACGTTAGTCCAACGCCCTAAATAGCATCTGCAGGTGTGGAGTTCCGTTGGGTGCTGCACCTGGACATGGACGCGTTTTTCGCCTCCGTCGAACAGCTCACCCGACCGACCCTGCGGGGACGGCCGGTGCTGGTCGGCGGGCTGGGCGGGCGGGGTGTGGTGGCCGGCGCGAGCTATGAGGCGCGGGTGTTCGGCGCGCGGTCGGCCATGCCGATGCACCAGGCCCGCCGGTTGATCGGTGTGACCGCCGTGGTGTTGCCGCCGCGCGGCGTGGTGTACGGGGTGGCCAGCCGGCGCGTCTTCGACACCGTGCGCAGCGTGGTGCCCGTGGTCGAGCAGCTGTCCTTCGACGAGGCCTTTGGAGAACCGCCACAACTGGCCGGGGCGTCAGCCGAGGACGTCGAGCTGTTCTGCGAGGCGCTGCGCCGACGGGTGCGAGAGGAGACCGGCCTGATCGCCTCGGTCGGCGCGGGCTCGGGTAAGCAGATCGCCAAGATCGCGTCCGGGCTGGCCAAACCGGACGGCATTCGGGTGGTCCGGCGCGCCGAAGAGCAGTCGCTGCTCGGCGGGTTGCCGGTGCGGAGGCTGTGGGGCATCGGCCCGGTCGCCGAGGAGAAGCTGCATCGACTCGGCATCGAGACGATCGGGCAACTCGCGGCGCTGGCCGACGCCGAGGTGGCGAACATCCTTGGCGCCACAATCGGGCCCGCGCTGCACCGGCTGGCCCGCGGCATCGACGACCGCCCCGTCGCCGAGCGTGCCGAAGCCAAGCAGATCAGCTCCGAGTCCACCTTCGCGGTCGATCTGACCAGCCTGGAGCAGCTGCGTGAGGCGATCGACCCGATCGCCGAGCACGCTCATCAGCGCCTGCTGCGCGACGGCCGAGGTGCGCGCACGGTCACGGTGAAGCTGAAGAAGTCCGACATGAGCACGCTGACCCGCTCAGCGACGCTGCCCTACGCGACGACCGAGGCCGGCGCGTTGGTTGCGGTGGCCCGGCGGCTGTTGCTGGACCCGCGCCAGATCGGGCCCATTCGCCTTCTCGGCGTGGGGTTTTCGGGTTTAAGCGACGTGCGTCAGGAGTCGTTGTTCCCAGACCTGGATCTGTCGTCGGAGACATCGGAGGCCCATCAGTTGGTGGACGCCCCGCCGCTCGCGCCATCTGCGCAAGACAGCTCGGCGTGGCGGGTCGGCGACGATGTCGCCCACCGCGATTTCGGGCACGGCTGGGTGCAGGGCGCGGGCCATGGGGTGGTCACCGTGCGGTTCGAGACCCGCGCGTCGGGCCCGGGGCAGGCCCGGACGCTCCCCGCCGACACCGGCGACGTCACCGGTGCCAACCCGATCGACAGCCTGGACTGGCCGGACTATGTCGGCGTGCTGCGGACCGAGGAGTCAGCCCCAGCGGCCGATGACGTCGGCGACCGGTAGGTTCGCGGCCAGCGCGGCCATCAGCAACACGCGCGCCTGCGACGGCGGCAGCCGGGGCACGATTATCGCGCCGGCTTCGACCATGTCGTGCCCGGGACCGTAGCCCGCACTGACCCGCCCGCCGGGGACTCGGGTGGACACCGCGACAACGACCCCGTTGCGGCAATGTCGGCGCACCCCGTCGATCACCGCGTCCCCGGCATTGCCCGCGCCCAGCCCTTCCAGCACCACGGCTCGCGCTCCGGCGGCCACACAGGCGTCCAGTGCCACCGCGTCACTTCCCAGGTATGCCGCGACAATGTCGACCCTCGGTGCATCACCGGCGCTCAGATCGCCGAGATATGGGCGTGCCTTGGCTCCTGTCAGCACCACTTCACCCGAGCTGGTGCCAATCAACTCGCCCGCGAAGCCGCTCAGATCCTGGGTTGCCCTCTTGCGCAAACCCAACGGCTGCAACACCCGGCCCGCAAAACACACCAGCACACCTAAGCCACGGGCGGCCGGGCTGGCGGCCACTGCCAGCGCGTCGCGCAGATTGCCCGGACCGTCGGCGTCGGGCGCATCGGCGCTGCGCATGGCGCCGGTCAAAACGACCGGGACGTCCCCTGCATAGGTGAGGTCCAGCCACAGAGCGCTTTCTTCCATGGTGTCGGTGCCGTGCAGGACGACCACACCCTCGGCACCGTCATCGACACTGGCATGTACGGCTGCGCGAATCCGATCCCAGTCGGCCAGTGTCAACTGCGAACTGTCCACCGCCATCAGGTCAATAACGTCGGCGTCAAAGCCGGACGTCAATTCCGCGCCGCTGTGGGTGGGGCGGCGCACCCCGTCTGCGCCGGTGCTGGTCGATATGGTGCCTCCGGTGGCGACGACGGTGAGGCGGCCCATGATGGAATCATTCCGCACGCCGGTTGCCAGTGCTGGCACCGCGCCTAAACCAGGGGATTGATTAGGGAATGATGGCAGAGTGCCCGAGGAACCAACAGGATCGGCTGAGCCGGTGACTTCGGCCGGGGAGGCTGAGGCGCCGCGCGTGGTTGGGGAACCCGAAGCTCCTGCGCCGCCCAGGCGGCTGCGTCTGCTGCTGTCGGTCGCGGCGGTAGTGCTGACACTCGACGTCGTGACCAAGGTGCTAGCCGTCAAACTGCTGCCGCCCGGCCAGCCGATCTCGATCATCGGTGACACCGTGACCTGGACTTTGGTGCGCAACTCGGGGGCAGCGTTCTCGATGGCGACCGGATACACCTGGGTGTTGACGCTGATCGCGAGCGGTGTGGTGGTCGGCATCTTCTGGATGGGACGACGGCTGGTGTCGCCCTGGTGGGCAGTGGGACTCGGGATGATCCTCGGTGGCGCCATGGGTAACCTGGTCGATCGATTCTTCCGGGCACCCGGACCACTTCGGGGACATGTCGTCGACTTTTTGTCAGTGGGCTGGTGGCCCGTCTTCAATGTCGCCGATCCATCGGTGGTAGGCGGCGCCATCTTGCTGGTTGTCCTGTCAATTCTCGGCTTCGACTTCGACACCGTTGGTCGGCGTAGAGCCAACGGCGACACTGTTGGTCGGCGTGAGGCTGACCAAAGCTGATGACGGACCGCTCGATGCCCGTCCCGGAGGGATTGGCGGGCATGCGCGTTGACGCCGGGTTGGCGCGGCTGCTGGGGCTGTCCCGCAGCGCCGCGGCGGCCATTGCCGAACGGGGCGGTGTCGAACTTGACGGCGTACAGGCGGGCAAGTCCGACCGTCTCACATCTGGCGCCTGGTTGCAGGTGCGGCTGCCCGAGGCGCCGGCGCCCCTGGAAAACACCCCGGTCGACATCGAGGGCATGACGATTCTGTATTCCGACGACGACATCGTCGCGGTCGACAAGCCCGCCGCAGTGGCCGCGCATGCCTCGGTGGGCTGGACTGGCCCCACGGTGCTCGGCGGCCTGGCTGCCGCCGGTTATCGGATCACCACATCCGGTGTGCACGAGCGGCAGGGCATCGTGCATCGTCTCGACGTCGGCACGTCGGGGGTCATGGTGGTGGCGCTCTCCGAACGCGCATACACCGTGCTCAAGCGGGCGTTTAAACAACGCACAGTCGACAAGCGCTACCACGCGCTGGTACAGGGGCATCCGGATCCTTCCAGCGGGACGATCGACGCGCCGATCGGCAGGCGCCGCGGCCACGAGTGGAAGTTCGCGGTGACGACAAACGGCCGGCACAGCCTCACCCACTACGACACCCTGGAAGCGTTTGTCGCGGCCAGCCTGCTCGATGTGCACCTGGAAACCGGCCGCACCCACCAGATCCGGGTGCATTTCTCCGCGCTCCACCACCCGTGCTGTGGCGACCTTGTCTACGGAGCCGACCCGAAGTTCGCGAAAAGGCTTGGGTTGGAACGCCAATGGTTGCATGCGCGCTCGCTGGCATTCGCACATCCCGCCGACGGCAGCCGGGTGGAGATCGTCAGCCCGTACCCACCCGATCTGCAGCACGCGCTGGACGTGTTGCGCGCCGAGGGCTGACCGACATGCACGATCAGTCGGGTTTGCGGGCCTCGATGAGGATCCGGGTGGGGTGCGCGACGAACGGCCCTTCGGCCTCGATGCGCTCGTGAAGTTCCCGCAGGCGGTCGCGATAGCGCTCTACGGTGAAGTCCGGCACCGTCCAAATGACCTTACGCAGGAAGTAGATAACGGCGCCGATGTCGAAGAACTCGGCTCGTAGGCGCTGCATGCGCAAATCCACCACCTCCAGGCCCGCGGCTCGCGCCTCCGTGCTCTGGACGTCCGGCTCACACTCGGCCCATTTCTCTGGTTGCGGCCCGATGAAGTACTCGACCAGCTCGGCCATTGTGCCGGGTCCGATGTGCTGCGCGAAGTAGGTGCCGCCCGGCCGGAGCACCCGCAGGATCTCGGTCCACCGCACGGAGATGGGGTGGCGGCTGGTCACCAGGTCGAACGCCTCGTCGGCGAACGGCAACGGCGGCTCATCCCGAGTCACGACGACCACCACGCCAAGCGGATGCAAGCGCCTGGCTGCCAGCGCCGCGTTGGGAGGCCACGTCTCGAGGGCCGCCATCGTGGGCGGGAAGGGCCCCGCGCCGGCCAGCACCTCCCCGCCACCGGTGTGAAGGTCCACCGCGGCCGACACGTTCGCCAAACGCTGGCTCAACATCCGTTGGTAGCCCCAGGAGGGCCGTTCCTCCGTCGCCCGGCCGTCGAGCCAGGAGAAATCCCAGCCGTCGACGGATACCGAATCGGCCTCTGCCACCAGATCTTCGAATGTGCGACCCATGCCCTGAAATTATCGGGCATAGTACGCATCCATCACGGTGTACGGCGGACAAACCTGGTGCCGCTGATGTCAACCGTGACTTCGCCCTGGTGTTCCCAGAATTCAGAGCCCTGGCGACCGTGCCTGGCGCCGCTGCCGTCTCGTAGGCCTTCAAGACGCACGTCCGTACGTCGACGAATTGGGTGCAGCCATCTGCACCCGTTGGTCGAGGTCGGTCAATTGCGGGTCGCTGCAGACCAGCTGCTGTGCGGTGTTTGCAGGCTTGCTGCAGTCGAGCGTTGCCGCGGCCGTCGGCGACGTGGTGTTAGTCGCCGGCGGACCGGACGACCCAGAAGTCGTTGTGGATGCCGGATGCGGTGTTTGCGAGCCGCAGGCGCTCAGGACCAAGGCTGCAACGACGAGGCGATCAGTCTCATACGTGCTGACTACCGGCTGCCGGTCGGACGCCGCGTGCGATACGCCCATGGCTAAAGAAACTCCTTTGGGGCTCATGCCCGGCGCGCTCAGGCCTTGGCCGTGATGGTGTCGCCCGATGCGATGTCAGGGGCCAGTGGGGCGATGGCGATCAGTATTTCCGTCACCGTCTCCGAGCGCACCCCGGCCGCAGTCAGCGCGTCCCCTAAATCGCCAGCCACCAGGCTGAAGTGGTGCATGGTGATTCCGCGCCCTTGACGCACTTGCTTCATCGGCGCGCCGGTGTAAGGCTCGGGCCCACCGAGAGCGGCCGCGAGGAATTCTGCCTGTTTGCCTTTGAGGCGGTTCAGATTCGTTCCGGCGAAGAAGCCGGCCAGTTGATGATCGGCGAGCACCCGGACGTAGAAATCCTCGACGACGGCTTCGATCGCCTCGTACCCGCCGATTTTGTCGTAGATGCTGATCGGCTGGTACTTGCCGAAACGTGCCACTATTCGCATCGCATCAGGGGAACATCTGGGCGTTGCCCGTCAGTTAGTGTGCGATCACACGCGGAGTACCCGCTGTAACAAGGCGATCGCTCGCACGGGCCCACAATTGTGCGGCCCCCGATACGTCTGCCCTGGTCAGATGACGGCAATCCGCATCTATTAGCCGGTCGATGCCCTAGGTTGGGCACTATGACGTATGTCACATCACCCATGCCGCCGAACATTGCCCGGAGCGACCGCCGATGAACCTTGGTGACCTGACGAACCTCGTCGAAAAGCCGTTCGCGGCGATGTCCAACATCGTCAACACCCCCAACTCGGCTGGGCGATATCGACCGTTCTATCTAAGGAATCTGCTCGATGCGGTGCAGGGCCGAACGCTCAAGGATGCGGTCGAAGGCAAGACGGTGCTCATCACCGGAGGGTCGTCGGGCATCGGTGAGGCGGCCGCCATGAAGATCGCGGAAGCCGGCGGCGCGGTGGTACTGGTAGCGCGCACCCGGGAGAAGCTCGAAGCGGTCGCCGACGAGGTGCGGGCCAACGGCGGGGCGGCCCACGTGTACCCGTGCGACCTGTCCGACATGGACGCCATCGCCGCGATGGCCGACCAGGTGCTCGCCGACCTCGGCGGCGTCGACATCCTGATCAACAACGCGGGGCGATCAATTCGACGCTCGTTGGCACTGTCCTATGAACGCATCCACGACTACCAGCGCACGATGCAGCTCAATTACCTCGGCGCGGTCCAGCTCATCCTCAAATTCATCCCCGGGATGCGGGAACGCGGCTTCGGGCACATCGTCAACGTCTCCTCGGTCGGCGTGCAGACCCGCGCACCGCGCTTCGGCGCCTACATCGCCAGCAAGGCGGCACTGGACAGCCTGTGCGACGCGCTGCAAGCCGAGACGGTGAAAGACAACGTCCGATTCACCACCGTGCACATGGCGCTGGTCAGGACGCCGATGATCAGCCCGACCACGATGTATGACAACTTCCCGACGCTGACGCCGGACCAGGCGGCCGGTGTGATCACCGATGCGATCGTGCGCCGGCCCCGCCGGGTCAGCTCACCGCTCGGACAGGTCGCGGCGGTGGCCGACGCCATCAACCCGGCGGTGATGGACCGCGTACGCAACCGCGCGTTCGGGATGTTCAACGACTCCGCCGCGGCCAAGGGCGACGAATCCAAAACTGACACATCGCAATTCGACAGGAGAAGCGAAACGTTCGTCCGTGCGACCCGAGGGATACATTGGTGACATCATGAGCCTTCCGAAACCGAACAATCAGACGACCGTCGTCATCACCGGCGCCTCCTCGGGCATCGGTACCGAGCTTGCACGCGGCTTGGCCCGTCGCGGTTTTCCGCTGCTGCTGGTGGCGCGCCGCCGCGAGCGCCTCGACGAACTTGCCAACGAGGTAGGCAAGGAATACTCGGTCGCAGTCGAGGTCATGGCCCTCGACCTCAGCGACGCTGAAGCCCGTGCAAAATTGGCGGACCGGCTTCGCAACCAACCGATCGCCGGCTTGTGTAACAGCGCCGGTTTCGGCACCAGCGGGGTCTTCTACGATTTGCCGGTCGAGCGCGAGAGCGAAGAGGTCACCCTCAATGCGCTGGTGTTGATGGAAATGACCCACGCGGCGTTGCCCGGCATGGTCGACCGCGGCGCCGGCGCGGTGATGAACATCGCGTCGATCGCCGGGTTCCAGCCGATTCCCTACATGGCGGTTTATTCGGCCACCAAGGCCTTTGTGCAGACATTCTCCGAAGCCATCCACGAGGAGCTG
>Ga0307479_10003011_pt1 | contig 15318 bp, 11 predicted proteins | sample atmos_gasesECM4C_FD_203743 | JGI IMG/M metagenome (GOLD analysis project Ga0307479, IMG submission 203743) | Hardwood forest soil microbial communities from Morgan-Monroe State Forest, Indiana, United States - atmos_gasesECM4C_515 | ecosystem: Environmental > Terrestrial > Soil > Temperate... | reverse complement strand
TCTGTGGTTAAATGGAGGCTGTGACAGAGCAAGAGCAGAAGATCCGCGTGCTGGTGGCCAAGCCCGGCCTTGACGGGCATGATCGCGGCGCTAAAGTAATAGCCCGTGCGCTACGCGATGCCGGTATGGAAGTGATCTACACCGGCCTGAGGCAGACGCCGGAAATGATCGTCAACGCGGCCCTGCAGGAAGATGTCCACGTCATCGGCCTCTCGATTCTTTCCGGCGCCCACAACGCCATCGTCCCGCGCGTGATGGAGTTGCTCAAGCAGAACAAGATGGACGATGTGCTCATCGTGCTCGGCGGCATTATTCCCAATCAGGATGTGGATCATCTGAAGAAGGCTGGCGTCGCCGCCATTTTTCAGCCGGGCACTGCGATGGACGACATCGTCCAATTCATCCGCGCCAACGTCAAACCGCGCGGCGTGCCCACGGCCAGTTGATTGATGGCCGAAATCAGCATCTCCCGTTTGAAAGATATTCTCCAGCGCACCGTGGGGCCAACTCCCTGGTATTGGAAAACTTTCCCGGCGTTCAATTCCGTTTCCGGTCAGCGCTTCGTCTGGACCCATCATGGCGACCAGGGACCGCTCGCCTACCTGGTCTCCCTCAGCCTGGAGCAGGAACCCGAGAAGCCGCGCCTGGCGCTGAATACGTACTGCCGGCCGTTTTTCGGGCCACCGTCGCATTTGGGCATCTGGTGCCCGGAGGGCCGAAGCATTCGTTTTGTATCTTTCGATCCTGACCAGCTCAAGGTTTTCGGCTTCGCGGAAGTTGCCGGCTGGTTCAAGCCGTCCAGCGAGCGTATCTACGCTGCCACCGAACCCATCGCAGATTTTGAAGTTCCGCTCGGCTTGAGCGCAGGGATGCATAACATCGAGGTGCCGACCGCTCTGCGTGGTGTCGACGAACTGATCATTCCTACCAGCTATGCTGCAAAGAGCCCGGATGACCCAGCGTTTGCGCTCTACGTTGTCTATCTGCAAGCTGGGTTGGCGGAGGTTCTGCCACAGAAGTGGTTTACTGCAAGCCAGTATCATGTCGGAAAACAATGGATCACGCGGGCGGCCCGCGATCCGGAATCACATCGCATTTTTGGCGAATGTTTCGGGACCGGCAGCTTCCTGCTGGAGGAAGATGGATGCCGGCTGGAGCGTTGGATCGAGAAGAATATTTAGGGAGCGGCAGAAAGTGGAAAAGCCTTTAACCGCAGAGGTCGCGGAATTGACCCAGAGATCGCGAAGACAAGCTATTGGAAACCAGAACCGCCCTGCTAACGCTTCTCTGACGTTTGCGCGTGCGGCTTGGCTGTTATACCGTAAACGGTTTCAGCATCTTTAGCCTATGCATCTTTAACCTATGAACGAACGCAACGATCCCGGCATGCCTTCGAGTTCCACCGTTCTCGAGTCGCACGTGGACCCTACCTCGGCGCGTTTTGAAGCCAACATGCGATTTCTGGCCGATCTGGTTTCGCAGGTACGCAACGAGGAGGAAAAAATTCGCGAAGGCGGTGGCCCCAAGGCTATCGAGAGCCAGCACGGCAAGGGACGGCTGACGGCACGCGAGCGAATTAACCTGCTGGTCGATCCTGGAACGTTCTTTGAGTTGGGTGCCTACGTCGCACACGGCATGTACGAAGAGTGGGGCGGCGCGCCCGCGGCCGGAGTGATCACTGGACTGGGGCGCATTCAGACGCGACTGATCATGATCATCGCCAACGACGCTACGGTGAAGGCCGGGGCATTTTTTCCCATGACGTCGAAGAAAGTGATTCGCGCCCAGAATATCTCGATTGAGAACCGCATTCCAACGATTTACCTGGTGGATTCAGCGGGCGTGTTTCTGCCCTTGCAGGAAGACGTCTTTCCGGACACGGATGATTTCGGCCGGGTATTTCGCAACAACGCGGTGATGTCCGCCATGGGCATATCGCAGGTGGCAGCGATCATGGGGATGTGCGTCGCAGGTGGCGGATACCTGCCGGTAATGTGCGATCACGTGCTGATGACCGACGGCAGTGGGCTTTTTCTGGCGGGGCCGGCGCTGGTGCAGGCCGCAATCGGGCAAAAAGTTTCCGCCGAGGAGCTCGGCGGGGCGGCAATGCATTCGGCGATCAGCGGCACGGTGGATTTCCACGAACCCAATGACGAAGCTTGCCTGGCGCGGATCCGCGCCATCATCGAAAAGTGGGGATACCGCCGGCAGTCTCCCTGGGACCGCAAGAAGCCGCAACCCCCAGCCCTGGCTGCGGAGGAAATTTATGGCATTTATGATTCTTCCCCGGCGAAGCCGTACGACATGAAGGAAATCCTGGCGCGCATCGTCGACGGCAGCCGCTTCGATGAGTACAAGGCGGAATACGGGAAAACGGTAATTTGCGGGTACGCCCGCATCGGCGGCTTTGCGGTGGGGATTGTTGCCAACCAGAAGTTGCACGCGCAGCAGATCGACCACGAAGGCCACAAGCGAATTGAATTCGGCGGGGTGATTTATACCGAGTCGGCGGAAAAAGCGGCGCGCTTCATCATGGACTGCAATCAGAACCTGGTTCCGCTGGTTTTCTTCCACGACGTGAACGGCTTCATGGTGGGGCGGGACGCGGAGTGGAGCGGCATCATCAAGGCGGGAGCGAAGATGGTGAACGCGGTATCGAACTCGGTGGTGCCCAAAATTACGGTGATCGTCGGCGGATCCTTCGGTGCGGGACATTATGCGATGTGCGGCAAAGCTTATGATCCAAGGCTGGTTTACGCCTGGCCGAACGCCCGCTATGCGGTGATGAGCGGCGACGCTGCGGCCGGCACCCTGGTGGAAATCAAGATCAAGCAATTGGAACGCAGCGGCAAAAAGTTGAGCGACGAAGAGCGTAAGGAACTGTTCGAGTCAGTGAAGAAAACTTACGACGAGCAGACCGATCCGCGTTACGGCGCCGCCCGGTTATGGATCGACAAGATCATCGATCCAGTGGAAACGCGGGACGCGATCACCCTGGCACTGGAGGCCGCCGCGCTGAATCCGGATGTGCCGGAATTTAAAGTTGGGGTACTGCAAACTTGAAAGCAGGAGCGCCACGGATATTCACGGATATTCACGGATCTAAACAAACTACAATAAAGAGTTCATCCGTGAGAATCGGTGAAGATCCGTGGCCTAGTTCTTGATGGCTGACGTGGTAAAACTCGTCGAATGTCCGCGCGATGCGTGGCAGGGGTTGCAAGGGCAGATTCCTGCCTACATCAAGACCGACTACCTGAAAGCCTTGATCAGCGCGGGATTCAAGCACATCGACGCGGTTTCCTTCGTCTCGCCCAAGGCCGTGCCGCAGATGGCGGACTCGGAAGAAGTGCTGAAGGAACTCGACCCGCCCGATGATGTGGAGATTATCGGAATTGTGGTCAACGAAAAGGGGGCGCAACGGGCGATCGCCAGTCAGGCGGTGCGCACGCTGGGCTTTCCTTATTCGGTTTCGCCAACTTTCCTGCAGAACAACCAGCATCAGACTTTGGAAGATGCGATCGATGAGCTGGAGAAAATCAGGAACACGGGCGAACCGGCCGGGCTTGATACCGTCGTATACATTTCGATGGCCTTTGGCAATCCTTACGGGGATCCCTGGAACATTGGCGAAATAATTGACGCGGTGGACCTGCTCGAATCCGAGGGCGTGCGTACCATCTCTCTCGCCGACACGGTGGGGTTGGCCGGTCCGGCGCAGATTCGTGAACTGTTTTCCGCGGTGAATTCCAAGTACTCCTATCTGGAGATTGGATTGCATTTGCATAGCCGGCCGGAACAAGCTGCGGAGAAGGTTGTGGCCGCATATGACGCAGGCTGCCGCCGATTCGATTCGGCGCTCGGCGGACTGGGCGGCTGTCCCTTTGCGCAGGACGCGCTGGTGGGAAATATTGCGACCGAGACCGTCGTGGAGGCGCTGCGGCAAAGAGGAGCTGAGTTGCCCGCACTCAAGCCTCTGGATGTGCTGTTGCGGGTGACGGCGGAGATTGGGGCGCGGTATACGGCGTCGACGGCAGCGGATTGAACTTACGGGCTTTGTCATGCTGAGCGGAGGCGGAACTTCGCGATGCGAAGTTCCGCTGTAGTCGAGGCATCCCTACTTCCTGAGCGCGGATGAGCATAGAGGTCCTCGATTGTGTACATCGTTTCGTGAACGAAACGATGTACTTCGCTCTGGATGACAGGGTGGCGAGTAGCGGCGGAAATTCATGGCATATACCAACGTTCAGCTTTCCTTCGATTCCGGCGTCGCCACTGTTACCCTGAATCGCCCCGATAAACGGAATGCCATCAGTTTCGCGCTGTTGGAGGAACTGCTGGCGGTGCTTGACGAAGTGGAGCGGTCTTCCGCTCTGGTCGTGACACTTACCGGTGCAGGCAAGGCATTTTGCGCCGGCCTCGACCTCAACGAACTGAAAAACCTGCTGGGGAAGACGCATGACGAAAACGTCGAAGACTCATCACGGATGGGAAACATTTTTCGGCGCATTTACGATTTTCCCCTGCCTACCATCGCCGCGGTGAACGGGGCTGCCATTGCGGGCGGTACCGGGTTTGCCACGATGTGCGATTTCACCCTGGCGGTGCCGGAAGCGAAGTTCGGCTACACCGAAGTTCGGATCGGATTCGTGCCCGCCATCGTTTCGTCGATGTTGGTCTGGCAAGTGGGACACAAGATTGCCCGTGATTTGCTTTTGACCGGACGGCTGTTTGACGCGGCTGAGGCGCACCGTTTTGGCCTGGTAAATGAAGTTGTCAGCCCCGAGCGCCTGATGGAGCGGGCGCGCGAACTGGCGGCGCAGTTGATGGAAAATAGTCCGTCTTCGGTGCGTGCAACCAAACGTCTGATCAACGGATTCATTGCCGGACAACTTGACCGCCAGATCAGCGATGCCGTGCAGGACAACGCGCGTATCCGCACTACGGCCGACTTCCGTGAAGGCATCTCGGCATTTCTTGAAAAGCGGAAACCGCGTTGGAGCGGCCAGTGAGCGCAGCCGGCAACCCTAGTGTGGTGTGTGAGAGTCGAGTGCGGGTACGCTACGCTGAAACTGATCAGATGGGTGTGGTCTACCATGCCAACCACTTCATCTGGTTTGAAATCGGGCGCGTGGAATTGATGCGCCAATTGGGATTTACCTACCGCGATATGGAGCGCGAGCACGGATGCTTCATTCCGGTGGTGGATGCACGCTGCCGCTACAAATCGCCCGCGAGGTACGATGACGAAATCATCGTGCGCACGCATTTGAAAAACGTGCGCGAATCCGTAATTCACTTCGGCTACCAGCTGGTGCGGGCCAACGACGGCGAAATACTGGCCGAGGGCGAGACCACGCACATGGTGATTGACGCGCAGATGAAGACGGCGCCCCTGCCGCCGGCTTTTCTGAAAGCCTTTCGGGAGGCTGCGGGGAAATAGGAAGGGAGTCATGTGCTTAATTTGACACCGAAGAGGGGGGCGGAAGAATCCTTCCGCAGAATCAGAAAGCGAACCGCAGCGGCTGAAGCCGGATTCCGGGCAGCGGTTTGTGGCATGAATGAAGTCGTGCCCTTCCCAAGGTGGCGTGCTTCCCGTGCCTCTGGAGCGAACGCTTTCGAACTGCGGAGGTACAGGCTTCCGAAGGCTGTGAAACTGGAAACTAGAACTAGAAACTCTTTTGAACGCTCTTCACATTAACGGCAACGATCTGAGTCTCGAAGCGGTCCGCGACGTGGCTGTCGAACGCCGCGCTGTGCTCCTCCTTCCCGAGGCCCGGGAGGCTGTCAATCGGGCGCGCGGCGTGGTGGACGCGCTGGTGGCGGAAAACCGGGTTTCCTACGCGATCACGACCGGTGTCGGCAAGCTGGCGGACGTTCGTATTGCCGGCGAGCAGATTCGCGAACTGCAACTTAATCTGGTGCGCTCTCATGCCGCGGGCGTGGGCGAGCCCCTCTCGACCGCTGAAACCCGTGCCATGATGTTGTTGCGGGCGAATTCGCTTTCCAAGGGCCATTCCGGGGTGCGAAGCGCAGTCATCGACACGATTTGTGAGATGCTGAATCGTGGCGTCACTCCGATGGTGCCCTCGCAAGGCAGCGTGGGGGCGAGCGGCGACTTGGCTCCGCTGGCGCACTTGGCGCTGGCGCTGATCGGTGAAGGCGAGTGTCTTGACGAGAAGGGCGTGCGGATTCCCGCCGCCGACGCCATGCGGCGCGCCCAGGTCAAACCGTTGGTGCTCGAAGCCAAGGAAGCGGTGTCGTTGATTAACGGCACGCAGGCCATGTTGGCGGTCGGAACCCTGGCGCTGTTGGCGGCGGAAACTTTGGCGGATACGGCGGATGTGATCGGCGCCCTTTCTCTGGACGCACTTCGAGGAACCGACGTCGCATTCGATGAGCGTATTCACAAGGCACGACCGCATCCCGGCCAGCTCAAGTCCGCCGCCAATCTACGCAAGATGCTGGAAGGCAGCCAACTGCGCGAGTCGCATCGCGATTGCGACCGGGTGCAGGATGCATACTCGCTGCGTTGCATGCCGCAGGTCCACGGCGCGGTGCGCGACACTCTCGCTCATTGCCGCGAAGTCATGGAGACCGAAGTCAACTCGGCGGTGGATAATCCGCTGGTCTTCATGAAAGCTCACCTAGGGGCGGACGCCCCTGTCCGCCCAGCGGAGCGAAGCTCCGCAGGAGTTGAGGCTGATGTGCTATCTGGCGGAAATTTTCACGGTCAGCCCGTAGCGTTCGCATTAGATTTCCTGGGTATTGCGCTGACCGCGCTCGCTGGTATCTCAGAACGCAGGCTGGAGCGGCTAGTAAATCCCGCGCTGAACGAGGGCCTGCCTCCATTCCTAGCCGCCGGAGCGGGACTGAATTCCGGATTCATGATGGCGCAGGTCGCCGCCGCGTCTCTGGTCAGCGAGAACAAGGTGTTGGCCCATCCCGCGTCGGTGGATTCGATTACGACTTCCGGTAACAAGGAAGATTACGTTTCCATGGGAATGACCGCGGCGCTGAAGCTGAAGCGCATCGTGGAGAATGCGCGCAACGCCATGGCGATCGAGGCCATGGCCGCGGCCCAGGCGCTGGATTTTCTGGCGCCGCTGCAGACCTCGAGGCGCGGGCAGGCGGCACATGCGGCCATCCGCTCGGTGAGCGCGACCATGGATAAAGACCGGGTGATGTATCAGGATTTCGCGCGGATCGCAGAGTTGATTGCCAGCGGGAAGGTCGCGGCGGCGCTACGGTAAGGTGTTTGTAGCGCCGGCGACCCTTCGACTTCGCTCAGGGCAGGCCCGCCGGGTGTCGTTAGGGCGTCCCGCCCTCACAACTTCATGCCCTGAGGGACAGATCCTGCCGAGCTTCGCTCGGCCTGGCCGGGTCTGAGACCCGGCCCCACACAGGCATCGCCTAGGCTGACTTCGCCGCGCTGCCGTCCAATCCCAGATCGCCGGCGATTCCCTTCAGCGCCTCGATGCAGAAGGCGATGTGTTCTTCCAGATCGACGCCTAAGTCTGCGGCGCCGTTTACGATGTCTTCGCGTTTTACGCTGCGGGCGAAGGCCTTGTCCTTCATTTTTTTGCGGACCGACTTGGCTTCGACCTCTGCCAGAGATTTCCCTGGCTTCACCAGGGCGCATGCCGTAATGAATCCCGCCAGTTCGTCGCAGGCAAAAAGGGCTTTCTCCATCGGCGAGTCCCGCGTCACACCCGAATATTCCGCGTGCGACAGGATGGCGCGGCGGATTTCTTCCGAGTAGCCGCGTTCTTTCAATATGTCGCTGCCTTTGTAAGGATGATCTTCGAGGCTGGGGTACTTCTCGTAGTCGAAGTCGTGCAGCAGGCCCACCACGCCCCATCGCTCTTCTTCTGCAGCACCCGGAGAGATTTTTCTGGCATACGCGCGCATGCAGGCTTCGACTGCCAGCGCATGTTTGCGCAAACTTTCCGACTGGGTGAACTCAGTTAGTAACCCCCACGCCTGTTCTCGATCGCTCATGGTTTCTTACCTGTTTTCTCCTGGTTTTCTCCGGCTGGTTTGGCTATTCGCACGCGGCATTTTGTTTTTAGCCCGCAATTTATCTTGACATCCACAGGTGTTGTACCGCAGATTACCCTCCAGGTTGGAACGAGGATTTTTTTCTTTCCGTTTTTTCGTTCCAGGAGAGGCCCCCGCTCTGGCAACTCCCACACCTAGATGGCCACTACCCTTGCACCTGTAGATTCAAGGGAAGTCGTTCGTTGCGATCACTGCCTGCTGGTTCAGTTCCGTACATCCAACGATCTTTGCCGGCGCTGCCATGCCTCGTTAGACGAGGAAGAGCCGGAAATCGTCATGGCCCCACCACCGCCGCAAATGATGCCGGCGAATGGCAACGGCCGCGGACACCTGAACCTGGCGACTTCGATCCGTTCCCTGCGTTTGCGGAATGGGCTCAGCCAGCGGCAACTGGCGGCGCGCATGTCGGTTCCCCGAACCTACGTGTCGAAGATCGAAAATGAGAAGGCTACCCCGACCCTTTCCTCACTGGAACGGCTGGCGCGGGCCCTGGAAGTCACCGTGCCCGATCTGCTTTCCGGCGGCGAACGCACCCGTCAGGAAGAGATCGGCGAACTGATGAAGGATCAGTTTATCGCGGAACTGATGCCCTTTGTTTCGCAACTCAACGGGATGCAACTGTCCAGCGTGCTGGCGCAAATCAGGGATTTGACCTTGCGCCCGCGCCGCAGCGCCTAGGCTTGAGCGATGCTGGCGCGAGCGTGCCGCTCGCCGGGTTGAACGATGGCGCTCGTCCCCGCATTCGGATCATGGTCGTAGTATCGCGAATTTATTCGGGCGAGTTTATCCGGGCAACCACCAACTGCATAGCCGGGACCGCAAGGTTCCGGCTTTTTTCTTAACGCAAGACTCTTCCGGTGTCATCCTGAGTGGAGTAGCTGCTTCGCTTCGCGAAGCAGCTACGAAGTCGAAGGACCCCTATCCTTGGAATCGGGCCGCCTGATAGAGCCTTGCTTGCGCTATATGGAGTCGTTTTCGCATTGACCGGACTGCTGCCGACAGCCCGATTGATAAAAGGGTCCTTCGACTGCGTACGATGTACTTCGCTCAGGATGACAGTGGAAGGAATTGTTCAGGCCACGAAATCTTCGCTGGGCGGCGGCAGCACGTGTGGAGGCAGGCGGTCCGTCACTGCCGCCAGCGCCGCCAACTTCTCGGCCAGGACCCTGGTCAGCGACCCTGCGGCATAGCGCCAGCGGAAGTTTCCTTCGGAAACGCTGGGAGTGTTGAGGCGGGCTTCGCTGCCCAGTCCAAGCACATCCTGCAGTGGAACCACGGACAAGCTGGCAACCGATTCCTGCGCCAGCCGGATGAACGCCCAGTGGATGCCGTCGTCACTCTTTCCCACGTAGGCTTGAATGGCGCTGCGTTCTTCACTACTTGTGCCCGACTTCCACCAGCCCAGAGTGGTGTCGTTGTCGTGGGTGCCGGTGTAGACCACACGGTCTGGGGTGAGGCGATGCGGTAAATAGACATGCGCGCCGGGATCGCTAAAACCGAACTGCAGTACAGCGGTGCCGGGAATCTGATGACGCTCGCGCAGGGCGTGTACTTCGGGGGTGATGTGTCCGAGATCTTCGGCAAAGAACGGCAAGCCACCCAGGGCTGAGCGAAGTTTGTTGAAGAGCTCGTCCTTGGGTCCATCCACCCAGCGGCCATGGATTGCAGTGGGCTCGCTGGCCGGAATCTCCCAGAACTGCTCGAATCCTCGAAAGTGATCGAGACGGATGTAGTCGCAAGTCTGAGTTGCCCAGCGCAGCCGGTCAATCCACCAATCGTAGCCTCGCGCTTTTATCGCGTCCCAGTCGTAGAGTGGACTGCCCCAGCGCTGGCCGGTGGCGCTGAAGGCATCGGGTGGGACTCCGGCAACTGCCTCCGCTTCAAAATCATTCTTCCGCAAGCGGAAGAGATCGCGATGGGCCCAGACATCGGCGCTATCGTGGTCGACGAAAATGGCAATGTCGCCAACCACGCGGATGGAGCGTTGCGCGCAATAAAGTCGCAGGGCATGCCACTGTTCGTAGAAGAAGAACTGGATCACGCGGCGAGTATCAATCTCTGGCGCCAACTCCTGGCGGGCAGTTTCCATGGCCACGGTTTCACGGCAGGCCAACGGGCGGGGCCACTCCTTCCAGCATCGCCGAGCCGCGCGCTCGCGCAGGGCATCGAAGACGACAAAGTCGTCCAGCCACCACAGGTTCTCGTGGCAGAAGCGCTCGAAGCGGGCGCGGGCATTGCCTCGGGCAGTTTGCAGGAAAGTCCGGGCCGCCGTGACGATCAGCGGGAGCTTGCGTTGGTGGACCGATTCATAGTCGATGGCACCGGCTGGGCCGGGGAGATCTGCCAGATGCAAGGGCTCAATCCAGCCGCGCTCCGCCAGACGTTCCATGCTGATCAACAGTGGATTGCCGGCAAAGGCGGAAGTGGAGGAATAAGGGGAATTTCCGTTGGCGGGCGGGCCCAGCGGCAGCACCTGCCACAAGCCTTGGCGCCCAGCTGCAAGAAAATCTACAAACTCGTAGGCCGCAGGGCCGAAATCGCCAATGCCGCCGCGCGATGGGAGGGAGGTGGGGTGAAGCAGGATGCCGGTAGCACGGGGGAATGACATCGTTCTACTATCCCGATGCTACCAGCAAAAATGAAACGCGCGCGGCTCCCGCGCTTTACTCTCCCTGTTCCCCGCCCTGCGAGCGGGTCAGGTTGTTCATCTCTTCCTGATTGATCTTGATCTTTCCCGACTTCTCCATCTGGGTCCGCAGATTGGAGACGAAGAGGTTGAACATCTCCACCTGCCTGGCCTGGCGGATCGAATCGCGGATCTGGTCCTGTTTGGCGGCAAAATCCTGAGGACTTGGTTCCTGTCTATCCAGGATCGACAACACCACGCCAGTATTGCCGTTGGTGATAGGTCCACTGATTTCCGCAGGCTTCAGGGTGAACGCTACGGTGGCGTTGCCGGTCATGGAGCCGATGTCAGGAACCTGGCCATCGGGCGATACGAACTCGCTGGTCTTAATGGCGGCGCCGGCTTCCTTGGCCGCCTTTTTCAGGTCGTGTTCCGCCTTGGCGCGATCGGCGAGTTCCTGGGTTTTCTGGGTGAGAAGCGCTGCCACCCGCTCATTCTGGAATTCGCTTTCCACCCGGCTGCGAATCTCTTCGAACGAGGGGGTGGCGGGAGGCTTAACGGCCAAGACTTCGAACACGGCATATCCCTGCGGCAGGGCGACCTGTTCCGGCGGCGATTTCTCGGCCTGACCAAAGACGGCACTCATGAACTGGGCCGAATTGCCGATGCCCGGCAGGTTGTCGGTGCGGCTGACGAAGTCCGTGCTGACCAGGTTCAAGCCCTTTGCCGTGGCTGCCTTGTCGAGCCCGGTCGTGCGCGCCTGACCCAGCAAAGCATTGACCTGATTTGACGCAGCCTGCGCCGCTTTTTGTTCCCGGATGCTGCCTTCGATCTGATCTTTGACTTCGTCCAGCGTCTTGAGGTGTGCAGCCTGCTTGTCGTCCACGCGGATGATGTGGAAGCCGTAACTGCTCTGCACCAGATCGCTGATCGAACCTTTGGGCAGCGAGAACGCCGCTTTTTCAAACTCGGGGACGGTGCGGCCCCGGCCAATAAATCCGAGCGAGCCGCCGTTCTTGCCGCTGCCGGGATCTTCAGAGTCTTTCTTGGCCAGTTCGGCGAAATTGCCGCCTGCCTTGAGTTGTTTGAGGATGCCCTCAGCTTTCTTGCGAGCTTCTTCCACTCCCTTGGAGTCGACCTTGCCATCGGGGCCGGGAAGCGGAGTCTTGATCAGGATGTGGCTTACGCTGACCTGCTCGGGTACCCGGTAGTCCTCGCGATGCTGATCGTAAAAGCCTTGCAAATCCTGCGGGGAAACACTGGCTTCGGCCATGATTTTTGCTGTCTCGAGCACTACGTACCGCACTTTGCGCTTTTCCGGGATCGAATTGTTATAAGTGGCCTTGTTGCGCTCGTAGAAGGCCTTTAATTCGGCTTCGCTGGGATGGATCTGTTTGAGCAGGTCGTCCTTGCGCAGCACAGCGTATTCGAATTTGACCTTGGTGTTCTGCTTTTCAAATTCCTGGCGGACTTCTGCCTCTGGAACCAAGACCCCGCCCGTCGCCAAGTCGCGCAGCTTGTCCAGCAGGATGTCAAACTTCACGTTCTGCTCGAACACCGGCACGCTCAGGTCGGCGTTCTGGAGAATCGACTCGTACTGTTGCTGTCCCACGAAATTGCCGCCGGGAAAGAAAGTGGGGGCGTAGCGTCCGTGCTGCAACTCGTCCCGGACTTCTTCATCCGTGGCACGCAATCCCAGGCGCTCCGCTTCGGCAAGCAGGACTTTTCTGCTGATGAGGTTCTGGGCGGCGCGCTGGGCAAAATAGGGAAGCAGCATGGCGGCTTGTTCGCCCCCGCGCGGGAACTGCTGCCGCAGCATCTGCCGGGCTTCGCGCTGCACTTCGAGCGTGGTGACGGGTTCGCCGGCTACGTTCGCGAGGACGCCCTGTCCCGGGCCCCCCAGACCGATACTGGAACCAATACCGCCTGGAACGAGTGTGATCACCATGGCGGCGCAAATGACCAGCAACATGCCACCGAGAATTATCTTTTTGGTCGGACCAGGGGTCTGCAGAAATCGAATCATCTCTTGTCACTCCGAAAATTAAAGCGGAAACATCAATTATAGACGAGAAATCAGGCTTGGCTCGACGGAGAGACGGGCGTCCTCGCCCGTCCTGGAAAGCTCACGAAGAGACGGGCGGGACGCATGTCCTCCATCAGAACAATTCAAGGCAGCGTAAAAATCAGCCATTGAAACGTATTAATAGAACGTGTTATTAAGCTGGAGCGGTCTTTCCCGTGGCCAGCACTGCGGTGGAGCGAAGCGCCGGATGCGTCATAATGGAGTACCCTTCAAAAATTGTTCGCCAAAGGATTTCTTGATGATGCGAAGCGCCTTGATGTGCGCAGTCCTGCTGTCCGTCTCCGGTCTCATTTTTTCCCAGGAAACGAAACCGGGCCATCCTCATTCGGACACGGTCTCCCTGCGTGAAGGCTGGTCGCTGCAATCCTCCGGCAAGGTGGACGAAAAAGGTCAGGCGCTTTCAACTCCAGCATTCCAGCCGAAAGACTGGTACACGGTGACCGTTCCTACGACCGTGGTCTCGGCCCTGGTCGAGCACAAAGTCTATCCCGATCCTTTTTTCGGGACGAACCTCCGGTCTTTTCCTGGGGTCACCTATCCCATCGGCGCAAACTTTTCCAACATCCCGATGCAGCAGGACAGCCCCTTCATCGTGCCCTGGTGGTATCGCAAGGAATTTGTCCTGCCAGCGAGCTTCAAGGGCAAGAGCATCTGGCTGAATTTCGGTGGGATCAACTACCGCGCCAACATTTGGTTGAACGGCAAGCAGATCGCCAAAGCCGAAGACACCGCGGGCGCGTGGCGCACCTACGAATTCAACATCACCGAGGCGGCCGCCCCGGGGAAAGCAAATGCCCTGGCGGTGCAAGTCTTTTCCCCCACGGACACCGACCTGGCCATCACTTTCGTGGACTGGAACCCGGCGCCTCCCGACAAGAACATGGGGTTGTTTCGTGGCGTGGAGATCGCCACCAGCGGTCCCGTGGCGCTGCGCTATCCCGCCGTGGTTTCGAAGGTGGATTCGCCGGCCAATGACAAAGCGCATCTCACGGTCAGCGCGCTGCTGAAGAACGGCGCCAACCATCCGGTGAAGGGAACGCTCAAGGGATCGATTGAAAAGACCAGCTTTTCCCAGGAGGTCGAACTCGCGCCGGGAGAATCGAAGGATGTAACTTTCACGCCAGAACAGTTTTCCCAACTCAATATCGACAATCCGCGACTGTGGTGGCCGGCGCAAATGGGCAAGCCGGAGCTTCACAGCCTGAGCCTGGAATTCACTACGGATGGAAAAGTCTCCGACCAGTTGGAAACGAAGTTTGGGATTCGCGAGGTCAAGTCCGAGGTGCTCTCGGCCAACCGGCGACTGTTCTCGATCAATGGCAAGAACGTCCTGATTCGCGGTGGCGGCTGGTCTCCGGACATGATGCTGCGGGAAAATTCGCAGCGCTTGCGCGACGAATTTCGCTACGTGCAGGACATGGGGCTGAACACGATCCGCCTCGAAGGCAAGCTGGAGACCAAAGAATTTCTCGACCTGGCCGACGAGCGCGGCATTCTGGTTCTCGCCGGGTGGTGCTGTTGCGATCATTGGGAGCATTGGCCCAACTGGAAACCGCAGGATTTCGTCATCGCCGAACAGTCACTTCGCGACCAGATTTATCGGTTGCGTGGGCATCCCAGCCTGGTGGCGTGGATGAACGGCAGCGACAACCCGCCGCCGCCTGACGTCGAACAAACCTATCTCAAGGTGGAAAAAGAACTGCTGTGGCCCAACCCTGTGATCTCCTCCGCTACCGCAAAACTCGCAGGCTACTCCGGCGAGAGCGGCGTGAAGATGACCGGTCCGTACGAGTACGTCGCGCCCTCCTATTGGCAGACCGACAAAACCGATTCCGCCCGCCAATGCAACCAGGGTGGATGCGGCGGAGCCTATGGCTTCAACACCGAAACCAGCATGGGGCCGGCGGTCCCGCCCATCGAGAGCATTCGCGCCATGGTCGGCAAAGACCATCTGTGGCCGATGGACGACACCTGGAATTATCACGCGGGTGGCGGCGCGTTCAAAGACCTCCATGTTTTCAGCGACGCGCTCAACGCGCGCTTCGGGCCCGCGACTAGTGCAGAGGACTATGCCGTCAAATCGCAGCTTCAGACTTACGAAGGCGTGCGCGCCATGTACGAGGCCTATAGCCGAAACAAATACGTTTCGACCGGCGTGATCCAGTGGATGCTGAACAACGCCTGGCCGTCGATGATATGGCACCTCTATGACTTTTATCTGCGGCCGGGCGGTGGCTATTTCGGCGCCAAGAAGGCCACGGAATCCCTGCACCCGGTGTTTGGTTATGACGACCACTCGATCTGGGTGGTCAGCAGCCAGTACGCCGACGCCAAAGGGCTGAAGCTAACGGCCAAGGTTCTTAACCTCGACATGACCGAAAAGAATTCCCAGCAAGCTACCATCGATGCCGCCGCCGACAGCACCAGCAAGATCCTGACGCTGCCTGACATCGACGGCCTCAGCCCAACTTACTTTTTAGTTTTGCGATTGGAGGATTCCGCCGGGAAACTGGTCGGCTCGAATTTCTACTGGCTCTCCACCAAG
>Ga0307479_10003009_pt1 | contig 15319 bp, 18 predicted proteins | sample atmos_gasesECM4C_FD_203743 | JGI IMG/M metagenome (GOLD analysis project Ga0307479, IMG submission 203743) | Hardwood forest soil microbial communities from Morgan-Monroe State Forest, Indiana, United States - atmos_gasesECM4C_515 | ecosystem: Environmental > Terrestrial > Soil > Temperate... | reverse complement strand
TCTTTGTGAGAGAGAAGGGCTCAACCATTTGGAGGCACCGGCTCTGGCGAAAGTTGTAGAGTACGGGTCCAGGTTGGCCGAAGACCAGACAAAGCTGTCGACGAAATTCCCTGAAATCGCCGATCTTGTCAGAGAGGCAAATTTCTACGCGGCACAGGAGGAAGCCAAACTGATCAAAGATGTTCACATCAAGAAAGCTCTCGACGAGAAAGTCTACCGTTCCAATCTTCTCGATGACAAAATAAAAGAGATGATTGAGCGAGGAATCATCCTCATAGACACATCAGGAACGCAAGTGGGACAAGTAAACGGGCTCTCGGTTATCAGCCTTGGAGATTTCGATTTCGGCCAGCCATCGCGAATTACCGCAAGCCTTGGGTTAGGAAGGAGGGGAATAATCGATATCGAACGTGAGTCTAGGATGGGAGGGCAGACGCACACGAAGGGCGTCATGATTATCTCCGGCTATCTTGAGAATAAGTACGCCCACGACAAACCGTTGAGCCTCTCATGCAGACTTGTCTTCGAACAGAGCTACGGTGGAGTAGATGGTGATAGCGCTTCGAGCACTGAGCTCTACGCGATACTCTCAGCTCTGTCAGAGTTGCCGGTCAAACAGAACCTTGCCGTAACGGGATCGGTCAATCAGAAAGGAGTAGTACAAGCGATAGGGGGGGTCAACGAGAAGATAGAGGGTTTCTACAGCACGTGCAAGGCAAAGGGATTGAAAGGCGACGAGGGGGTCATGATCCCGAGTAGTAATGTCCAGCACCTAATGCTAAACGAGGAGGTGGTAGAAGCAGTGAGACAGGGCCGATTCCACATCTATCCCGTTAGCACGATTGATGAGGGCATAGAGGTTCTGACTGGTGTCAACGCGGGTCAGTTGAAGAACGATGGGACCTACGATCCCGGCACCGTGCACTTCAAGGTCAACAAGCGTCTCGCACAAATGAGTCAGAGAATGGCCTCGTTGAGGGGATCCTCAGGATTGGACGAGGAACCCTCTCGGTCTGAGATCGAGACCCTCGCTCAGCCTCGATCTAAACCTTAGTCCAAATGGTTGTTCAAGGTTAACTGTTCTTCACTGACTCGTCCACGCGACGCTGACTGGAAGGCATTGTCACCTTTAAGAGGAACGAGACAATAACCGCTTGGCTGGTTTCTAATGGAAGCTGCAACAACGACCCGACCTCTACCGCGAGAATCTACGCTAGTACACTTCGAGATACCTGCCAACGAGCCCGAAACAACAGCCCGCTTCTACGAGCAACTCTTCAACTGGAAGATTGCCAAAGTCCCAATGGGACCAATGGACTATTGGCTCATATCTCACAAAGATGCCGGTGAGAACGAGACAATGGGCGGAATGTACAAGAAGACCATGGGCGAGACAGGATTCCTCAACCATTTCAGCGTAGTCAACATCGACCAATCCCTAGCCAAGGCCACGAACCTCGGCGCGAAGGTTGTCAAAGCCAAGGAAGAAGTCCCGAACGTCGGATAGTTCGCGATTCTCCAAGACCCAGACAACAACACATTCGCCCTTTTCCAAGCCTCAGGCCGCATGTAGACAAGACTCGCGTAACATCCACTATCCTTTTTTCTTCGTCTCCTATTGGAGAGACCGGCCGATATCTACTGTGCTAGCACGAGTCTCTCAAATGAGAGTTCTCGAGAGAGACTTGCCAAGTTGACTGGGGAGTAACCGTCCGGCTTGGCGATCTTCTGTTCTGAGGGAGGTACTTCGAGGTAGTCCGGTATGCGAGCTTTGACGCGTTCTGCGTAGGTTGGGATGGTCTCGTTCTGGTAGAAGACGCCTATCGGGATCTTGTCGCCCCACTCTCTCGACTTTTCGATTATCAGTGACATCTTCTTCTCGACGTCCTCCTCGCTCATCAGTGGAGTAATCCTCCCATCATAGCCAGTAGGCTCGAGCTCGTACGGACGCGGTGTGGGCTTTTTCGTTGTCGGGTCTAACCGGTCTTCCCCGCCATACCATTCCTTCGTGTTGATGTCGTTGTACGTGGGACAAGGTTGCAGGATATCGACTAGTGCGAAACCCTTGTGGGCGACCGCTTTCTTGATTGTCTCTTTGAGATGTTTCGTGTTGTATGCGTAAGTTCTTGCTATGAAGGTGAAGCCTGCGGCAAGCGCGAGCATCATTGGATCGACATTGGTGTTGATGTTGGGCATCGGCAGGGATTTCGTCTGCACCCCGAGATGAAGTGTCGGTGATGCTTGTCCTTTGGTCAGGCCGTAGACGCCGTTATCGTGTATGATGTACGTCATGTCGATGTTTCTTCTACCGGCGTGGACGAAGTGGCCTACTCCGATTCCTAGACCATCACCGTCGCCTCCTATGGCGATAACCTCCAGGTCCGGGTTTGCCAGTTTCGCGCCCTGCGCGAACGGTAGCACTCTACCGTGTAGTGTGTGGATTCCGGTTGCGTTTGTGAAGTGCACGATCTTGCCAGAGCATCCGATTCCTGAGAATAAGACTAGTTTGTTAACGTCGATCGGCAGCTCTGTGAGAGCCATCTTCAACCCGGCTTCTATTCCGAAATCTCCGCATCCGGGACACCAGTCGTTGTGAACGTCTGTTCTGAGGTCGCTGAGTCTAAGCACCATGGGTCAACACTACTCTCCTGTTTTGTGATGGGTTCGAGATTATCTGCCTGACCCCCTGGTAGATCTCGTCTTGGGACATGGGTCGGCCGTTGAACTTGAGGATCTTGTTCTCGATATCAATCATTGTCTTCTCGGCTATGACAGCAGCCATCTGGCCTGAGTAGTTCTGCTCTATGTCGATGACGAGCTTAGCACCGGCCAACTTTTCCCGAACTGTCTCTGTTGGAAAGGGGCTAGCGAGTCGGATCTGTAAGAATTCGATACCTATGCCATCCTTGTCAAGCATCCGCATCGCATCCAAAATAGCTCCCTTGGTAGACCCCCAGCTCACGATTGTGGCATCAGCTTGTTTCTTATCCGACCTGAAGAAATTGAACTTCTCCTCCTCCGGAATGTCTCGCGCCGCAGTCTCCAACTTTGACATTCTTTTGTCCATCATCTTGATCCTGTTGTCAGGGTCTTCCTCGATATGTCCCATTGTGTCATGTTCGTCTCCGCTGTTCCAGAACCGATGTCCAGGCATCCCTAACACTGCTCTTGGCGAGACGCCGTCGTCAGAGAACTCGAACCGGTGATATTCACTGTTGCTTGGAGCTTGGCCATCGTTGATCAGTTTACCTCTTTGAATCGGGACCACGTCAGGCCGGAGTTGTGGGATGGTAGCGCTGTTGTTTGCGAGAGACTTGTCAATTAGGTGTATCGCTGGCATCTGGAATCGTTCTGCATAATTGAAGATTCTAGTCGCATCGTAGAAGCATTCTTCGATGTCGCCGGAGCACAACACGATTCGGGGAAATTCTCCGTGGGACGCGCTGAGAACGAACTTCAGGTCTCCCTGCTCGTGACGAGTGGGCTGTCCTGTTGATGGGCCTCCACGGGAGTATTGCGTTATGACGACCGGGACTTCGTTCATGCCTGCCCATCCGAGCCCTTCGACCATGAGCGAGAATCCGGGTCCGGAGGTTGATGTTGCGGACCTGGCTCCTGTTAAGGCTGAACCGGTTGCCATAGTGATTGCAGCTATCTCGTCCTCTGTTTGGGTTACGAGAATTGATCCTTTCTTTCCTGGGTTGACGCCGTCGAGGAGATCGAAGTTTTCGTGGGATTCGATGAACTCGCTCTCATCAGCTGCTGGAGTGATGGGATAGTAGGTCTGCACTCGGCAGCCTCCTACTATCTTGCCGAAGGCGACTGCTTCAGTGCCCATTATCAATAGTCTAGAATGATTTTGGACTGGCCTGAGCTGATAGGGGAAAGGCTGAGAGATCATGGCCTTCGCGATATCGTAGGCCATTTTGGCTCCGATTTCGTTCATCCCGATGACCTTCTTCTTTGAGCCGAATGTCCGCTCAAGCGACTGGTCTAGGTAGTTGATGTCGAAACCTAGGATGGCGAGGGAGGCAGAGACCGATAGTACGTTGATGATTCTTGAGACTTTGCTGAGCTGATGCTCTCCTATCTGGGCGGCGGTTTTAGCGATAATATCGTTGTAGGATATGGGATAGAGGCTGACATTCCTCCGTTTGGCCTCTTCCAGGATTCCTGCGACAGTGGCTGGTATGTTCTGTTTCGCGAGTCTTGCTTTGATTCGGAGTACCACTGGGTTCTCGATCGTGTCGACCTTGTCGATCTCGATAGCGCTGAAGCTGGGGTCATAGAGGATTCCGCCCCCTGGGTTTACTTCGTCAGCATGTCTGATTAGTGTCTCGGCGTCGAACGTGGCTAGAAGGTTTACACTGTTTACGTGGGATCGGATCCTTTCGCTGTTCACTCGGACCTCGAAATAGCTATGGGGTCCCTTAATGCTCGAATAGTACTCTCGGAGGCCGAAGGTCCAGAGACCGCCGAGTGCACAGGCTCCTGCAAAGATGTTTGCTGAAGAGTCTACCCCGCTGCCCTGCGGGCCGCCCGTCATCCACGATAAGTCGTTGACTTTTGAGAGGGTAGTGCTCGTCGTTTAGCCCCCGGTCGCCTTTCCGAGCCCTACCGCGCAGTCACAATCGCTGCTCTCGCTACAGTATGGACAGGCGCACTCACAGTCGTCTATGACAATTTCACAATTGGGACACATGTACCGTTCTACTTCGTCCAGCACAACTATCGCAGTAAAAAAGTGCTAGTCTTCTCAATAAGTCTTTACAGAAGAGTAGGTTCGGTTATCGTAAACCCTAGTTTCGGCCTCTGTCAGATCAGTTCAATATTCTCTTCGCTGAATCCTAGTTTGACGAGTTCATCCTTCGCCTTAGTTCGCTGTTCTCCGTGCAGGACGATTCGTCCTCCCTCAACATCTCCACCGGTCCCGAGGGCCTCCTTTAGCTGACGAGCAATTTCCCTCAGTCCCGATTCGTCCTTGGTAGGCCTGTGAGGCTCGACAATAGTCACTTCTCGCCCAGAGTGGTGATGCTTCTCCAATCTGACGACGAAATGCTCTGACTCCTTGTCGATGTGTTTCAGTATGTCTTCGAATGTGAGATCTTCGCTACTCATCCATTCTCTCTCCTAGAACTCAACCATCTGGTGCGGATGGTCGATCGTGTGATGGTAGTGTTCGGGCGGCATGAAGGATTGGAACGCTCTTTCTACAACTTCGCTTAGTGCTGGGTGAATGTGCATCATGTCCCTAATCGGCCTATAGGTCTGTTCGGGCGTGTACATTAGTGGTATTATCTCATGTATTAGTGTTGAGGCTTCAGGGCCGATGATGTGGGCTCCTAGGATTCTCTCGGTGTCTGCCTCTACTATTACCTTGACGAAATAGTCCTTGACATTGAGCGCTTCCCCCTTGGCCGTGTCCTCATACTTGTGGTAGCCAATGAGCACCTTGTCCGCTCCGTGCTTTGCTATGGCTTCTTGTTCTCGCATTCCCACGGCGGCGATCTCAGGATAAGTGAAGATGGCGCGCGGGACTGCATGATAGTCTACTTTGACGTTCCTCTTTAGTATAGCATTATAGTAGACAATTGCAGACTCGTAGTTTGCAACATGTTTGAAGAGATGTTTGCCATCCGCATCTCCAAACGCCCAAATGCCTGGTTGAGAAGTCTCTAGATACTCGTCGACTGCGATCCATCCAGTGGGGGTCGTCTTTATTCCTGACTTTTCAGGGTGGAGGATATCTGTTGTCGGTCCTCTCCCGCTGGCGATCATGATTTCCTTCGCTGTGACAGTCACTGTCTTCCCGCTCTTTCGATCTAGTGCAACGAGCTCCTTCTGCCCTGGCGAGATCTCTCTCACTTCCTTCACGTCATGGTCGATGAGAATGTTGATGTGCCGCCCTAGCACTCTGGTCGCCAGCGCGGAGATTTCAGGCTCCTCTTCTGGCACGAACCGCGGGTTTCTTCCTATGATCGTGACTCTGGATCCCATGCTTGCGAAGAAGTGGCCGAATTCTGCCGCTATGTATCCGCCCCCTACGATCGCAATGCTTTCCGGTAGTTGATTCATCTTGAAGACTGTGTCGCTAGTTTGATAGCTGATTTTGTCGAGGCCCTTGATTGGTGGGATGATAGTCTTAGAGCCTATGCAGAGGAAGATCATTGGCGACTTGATCTCGGTCCCGCTGACTCTCATTGTGTAGGGCGCGATGAATTCTGCCGGAGCGTGATAGTAGTCAATGTTCTTGGAATTGGATAGTCCCTCTCGTATCTGGTCGATTTCGTGATTGATGAGTTTCCGCATTCTTTCCATTACGAACTCGAAACTGATCTTTCTGATCTCAGTATCAATGCCTAAATCCCGTGCCTCCTCGATCTTCCTGACGAGCTCTGCAGGATAGAGCAGGATCTTGGACGGAATACACCCCCGGGTGAGGCAGATGCCGCCAGGCTCGTCCTTGTCGATAGCAGCAATGCGAATGGTAGGATTCTCCTCGATCATCGGGTCAACGAGATTCATCGCCGATCCGGATCCGATGATGATCAGGTCGTAGTCTTTCATGGAAATCGGCTCGTGCACCGTTGAAGATAAGCGTGCGTCACGAAAGGGTCGGTTCAGGAATGGTAAGGCTTGATGAACCCAAGTTAAGAAGAGATTCGCATAAGCGGTTTCTTGGCGGCGAAAATGGAGGAGACACTGACCTTCGCGTTGAATCTGATGGGCACATTCGCCTTTGGGCTCAGCGGCGGTATATTGGCGGTTAGGAAACAGATGGATCTGTTTGGAGTCCTCGTTCTGAGCGTGGCAACGGGGCTCGGCGGCGGAATCATGCGAGACATTGTACTAGGTCATATTCCACCCGCGACGCTTACCGACTGGCGCTATCTTGCGGCCGCCGGATTGGCTGGGTTACTGGACTTCCTATGGTTCAGTAAGGTGGTTCATCATGGCAAATTCCTGACCACCTTTGACGCTGTAGGGCTGAGCATATTCACCGTTACAGGAACCACCATTGCTCTCGATGCCGGGCTGGGTCCCGCGCCTGCGGCTTTGCTAGGCATGCTCACTGGTGTAGGCGGTGGCGTGTTGAGGGATGTCTTGGCCGCTGAGATTCCGTTGATCTTTCGAAGCGAAGTCTATGCTGTCGCCTCGATTCTAGGAGCAGTGATAATCATAGTTGCTAGCCAAGTCGGGTTCTCCGGGATTCCAGCTGAGACTCTTGCAGCCCTCGCGACTTTCACTCTGCGGATGGTGAGTGTTCAGAGAGGATGGAAGATTCCAGTCGCGAAGCCGAAAATAGAAACTCGATGATGCAGCCTGTTCGTCCTTGCAGGTTTCAGGGTCGATAATTGTCAAGCGGTCTGACCGTTGCGGTTTGCTCATGCAATAACGGTCTTCACGCCTGAGCATTCGAGGAATCTGCCTAGGTCTGAGGTCTCTTCCTTTATCTTTGAAGAAATGCGGCTAGAGATTCTAGAGAAGGGTGTAACGCGGACAGTCAGGATGCCCTTGTTCTGATCGTGGGACCAGATGCCCTGCGCTCTGCCGTCTACTAGGAGGACCGGTGAGACCCATCCTTGATCGCGGTAGACCTTTTTGTGGTTGCCTTGATCCACTATGTTTCTGTGAGACTTGTGTCCTAGAACGAAGGAGTCGAAGTATGGTAGAAGGCGTACGACCGGCCCGTCAAACTCCGCCTTTTCTAGATCCGGTAGATCCGATTGGAGGATACTGGCCTTCCAGCCTTCAACGTCAACATGGACAAGGTTCTGTGCCTCGCTTAGCCAGATAGGCTTCGCGTCACGCACATACATTCCAGCCCACAACGCAAAGTCCTGTAGGGTTGAGGGTCCGAAGGCTCGGAGATACTTGACAAGTAGCTTTCGCTCGGCCTCTTCGATGGGCATGTCCTTCCAGTCTGGGATCCATTTGTCAGCTCTGACATAGGTCGCTTCGTTTCCATCGCCAGGTCCCGAAACTATGATGTCCCGCGCGGCAATGACGTGCAGAAGCCATCCAACCGGCAGCAGTGTTCCTCCGACCCTGACCCATGGTACGGGTCTCTTGTTTCCCCATCCTCCTCCAGCCTTCGACTTCAACTTGTAACCGTGGGACTCGGCGAGTATCTCCCCAAGATCGGACCGTGTGCGCGGCTCCTCTAGGGCACCTAGAACAGTATCTAGTAACTCATCGAGTCTCTCTTTGGAACCGATGCGAGATAGAGCCTGGCGGAAGTGATAGGCTGCTCTCCGAGTCGTCCCCCTTACGAAGACCGCAAGCTGATCTGATGGCAGGAGAAACATTGTTCTCCTCATAGCCCACGCCATCACCAGCGTATGATCGTCCCATATTGCTGAATTCATTTGCGGGATTTTTGCTCCTCTGACTCGCGCCCAGATCGACATTTGTGCAGCCGACAGCACCTGTGACTGCGCACCGCCCATGTCCGCAAGAACGGAAGCCATGGAGGCTGAGGGCTGGCGCTTGGAGAGATGGTGTTGGGAGAGCCTGAATGCGGCCACTTGTCTCCAGGAAACAGGAATAGGCCTTTGCTCGGCCGGGTCGCGCATCTTCTAGCTGAGCACCTTGTAGCGGACTACTAGATCAGGTCCGTACTTCGCAGTGTTGAGCAGCTTCAGTCTTACCCCATCTTTGACAAGCGGACTTCCCCTCCCTTCGACGAGGCTTACCGCTTTCTCTCCTCCAAGAATCCTAGGAGCAATAGCGACTGAGACCTCGTCAACAAGGCGATTGCTCAGCATGCTCCAGTTCAGTGCGCCTCCTCCTTCCAGGAGAATCTTCCGGATTCCAAGTTTTCTCAGGGTCTGGAGGAGAGTCTTTACTGATACTAGCGGGCCTTTTCCGCAGACAAGGACTCTCACGCCGCTCTCTTCAAGAGTCTCGATCCTCTTCTTTGGTGCCCGGGACGTCACCGCTACGATTGTCGGGATCTCTTTCGCTGTTCTGACTACGTATGAGGTGAGTGGTGTTCGCGCGTTGCTGTCTACGATAATCCTATGGGGTCCGCGTCCGCTCGCCAGCCTGACTGTGAGTTTTGGGTCGTCTCTGAGCAATGTTCTCATTCCGACCATTATGCCGTCGACTGAGGCTCTCAATCGGTGGACCCTTCTGAAGTCGGCGGGCGACGACATTCGCGAGTCGCCAGTGTATGTGGCGATTCTTCCGTCTAGGCTCATCGCCGCGTTCAGTATCACGTAGGGGCGGGAGTTCCGGCTGCCTGGCATTGCTAGTAGTCATCCTGGTAGGTTTTGCCTAAAAGACCGAATCTGGCCGGCAAGTCCATCCATCGGCGAATACAACTGGTTCTCTTTGACCTGGAATGTCGAAGTTAACGATCTAAAGCGGCACAGAGAATGGCGCCCCGCCTCGCAAATCAACTCGACCCGTCGCGGAGTCCTGGGATCAGTCCTTCTCTCTGTTACCATTCCGGTGAAAACGGTAACACTCGAACGATTCCGATCTTCCCAAGCTGTTACCGCTTACGGTTACCAAACCCGTTACCGGACGAAAATTCGTATTAGTTTTGACCTTCGCGAAGCAGAGTACGATTTCTATTTCTAGAACTCCGTTAACAGCGGTCTAGTCTTTCTTGCGGCTACTCATCCATTTCTTTTCTTCAGTGTTCGGAGTCAATTTACAACCCGAAGACCAAAGAAACATTCGTGCGGTGGAGGGTCCTACATGCTCGAAACGCTCTGCGACTGCTTCCTGCATCCTATCCTCGTCCTTCCCAAACGAGTCGAGATATTTCTCGAAGGATCCGAACTCTTTCTCAAGCTTCTGAAACTCGCCAGCGTTGTGGATGGTGGCCTGGATCTTCTTCTCGTTCCTCACAATACCTGCATCAGCCATCAGTCTCTTCGTGTCCTTGTCAGTAAACGCCGCAACCTTCGGGATCGAGAAGCCTGCAAAGGCTTTCTGGAATTTTGGCCACTTGTTCTCGACCACCTTCCAGTTCAGACCCGCGGTAAAAACAGTCTTGGTCATGCGTTCAAAATACTCGTTATCGTTTTTCGGCGGCTTAGCATTCCAGCTAGGAGACACGGATCTTGGGAAGTCTGGTCTAGATTTTAAGGATTGAACCCGGGTTCTTCCAAGCCTTTTCTACTCCTATCCCCTTCTGCCTAGATTCTCGGAGCTGTCCGTGGCCATGACCCCCAGTGCAATCATAAGTCCCCATGAGGTTCTAAAGAAGTACAAGACCATCGCGGTCGTCGGTGCCAGCAAGAACCCGGCCAAGGACGCCTACACGGTTCCACAGTTCATGAAAGACCACGGCTACAAGATCATACCTGTGAACCCTACTGCGGACGAGATCGTCGGAGAGAAAGCCTACCCCAGCCTGATGGACCTGCCCGCGGAACTAGCGAGTAGGGTCGAGATTGTCGACGTATTTCGTCCCAGCGAAGAACTACCTCAAGTGGCCCAGCAGGTCGTCGATTTTCACCGGAAGTATGGTCGACCGTTCGTGTTCTGGGCTCAGCTTGGCCTAGAGAATGAGGAAGCCAAACAGATCCTCGCGAAGAACAAGATTCCGTATGTCATGAACGCTTGTTTGAGGATCGTCCAGAAATCGATTTAACGCGAATCGGACAGAAATTCTGCGTGAAGAAGCTCTTGTGGCTGGGTCGGGCGCCTAGGGTATTCCCATTGTGTTGCCTATGCCGGCAACAATCACCGTGTCACCCGACTTTGATGCGGACTCAATTGTGTTCTTGACTCGTCGAATTGCCTCGTCCACTGCTAATCTGACTTGCTGTGTCATTGCTGAGATTGCTTCCTTGTTCGACATTTTCACGACGATCGCGATCATGGGAATGTGATGCTTCGAAGCGCTCTGTTCGATGTGGTATCTGTCGACTCCTGGACCTCCGATGGCTGCGCCTACTCCTTCAGCAACTTCGCCGCTGGGCTCGCCTTCGAACTTGAGAGCAGCGTCGACCGTCACTACTAGTGAAGGAGAGTTTTGTTCTATGAGTTTCTCAACGGCGATCCCTGGCTTTCCGACGCTACCGCCTGGACCCTTCGCACGGACTAGCAGTAGGTTTCTGCCATCGAGACCGGTCTCGTACATTATTGTGTCCTGTTCGATATCTCGGGGCTGAGCGCCTTCAGCCATCTTGCTCGCGATTAGGGGCCCTATTCCGTCCCCTATCGGATTGCCCTTGGCGAAGGCATCTATTGCTGAGCTGTAGGCTTCGGCCTCCTCCATGATTTGAGGCATAGCCATCTGGAGCTGGTATAATGCGAGAATTCCGCCCTGCTTCCTTGCGAGGAGGTAAAAGTGGCGGACCACTCTGTACATCTGATCGAGACCGATGGAAATCTCCATCTGGTTGGATAGTGTGTTGACTTCGGCTTCCGTTGCGCTAGAAGCAATGGCCTTGACCTCCGCTCTGAGATTATCATCGTAAGTGTCGAGAATATGTTCGAGTTTGCCTACGATACCTGACGGATCCATGCTTACGGGTTGAATGGCGAAGGAGCCCGTCAACCGGTCGATGCGAGACTCGACGGCTTTCTGGTCTCCTTTGAATCGAAGGGCTGAGCTTAGAACACTATCATGTGCGGTTTTTCGGAGTCGTTCTAGCTTACCTAGGTTTCTTTTGACTCCGACTAGCATCATGCTAACTTGGATTCTCTGTCCGTAGAACATGAGGACGATGAATGATCCGAAGTACGCGAGTTGGATTATGCTGCTGATGTCTATAAGGGCCATTAGGAGATCAATACTCCGTTCCGAGATATACGCGTTGCTTTGAATCGCGGCACGTCAAAAACTGCATGTTTCACGATGCTTATCATCCTATCGTCTTTGGACGGTTTGCAAAGGAGTCTCTTGGAGCAGTAATCTCGTGACTCGTTTGGTTCCGGTTCTGATGAAGCGGAGATCTACTTCTTCACTGATGGCATGTTTGGAGAGAGCAGAGAGTACATCCTTCATCTGGTTGATGGTTTGGGCTCCGATGCCAATTATCACGTCTCCGACACGTAGCCCCGACCTGTATGCGGGTCCTCGGGCATCTACTTCGACCACTAGCACTCCGGAGTCGGCTGGAAGGTCGTATCTCCGGGCAAGTGCCTCGTTAAGAGTTGTTCCGTAGATTCCCAGCCATGGTCTGACAACCCGTCCCTTCTCTCGGATCTGTTGCATCACCCATTTGATTGTATTGACTGGAATTGCGAATCCAACGCCTTGGGCGTAGGGTATCATTGCTGTGTTCATTCCGATGACGTTTCCGCTAATGTCTGCGAGTGGTCCTCCGCTGTTGCCTGGGTTGATGGCAGTGTCTGTCTGGATTAGTCCTTCAAAGATGAAATCAGCTCCGGGAAGGGGTCTTCCGAGCGCGCTTACGACACCTAGGGACACGGTTGGTCCCCCCTGGAGTCCTAGGGTGTTTCCGATTGCTAGGGCGAGCTGTCCGACTTTGAGCTGTTCTGAATCTCCTAGTGTGGCTGCTGGAAGTTTCTCTGCTTCAACGTGGACAACTGCGATATCGGTAGATGGGTCGCTTCCTACGACTTCTCCTACGAATGAGCGTCCGTCTTTGAGATGTATCTGGACTTTGGCGGCTCCATCTATGACGTGATTATTCGTAATAACGTAGCCTTTCGGGTCGATGATTAGTCCTGAGCCTTTTCCTTCAATGGGTACTACACCATAGGCAAAGTCGCGTGTGACTCTGACGCTGTCGATGCTAACTACGCTCTCGCTGAGCTTCTCGACGGCTCCGGTTATCTGGCTCTCTAAGGATGTGAGAATTGACATGTTTAGATTCCCCAGCTCGTCTTTGTGACGGGCTTGATTCTTACGTAGAGATAGTCTCCTTTCTCCTTTGCCTCTGCTTCTCCAGTTATCTCAACGCCTCTTGGGACCCACCGGGTAGGAGAATCCACGTCGTCTACCAGTAGAGTAACTCTGTTAGGAGAAGTATCTTGGAACCGTTCACTGTACTTGAGGTTCCAACCGCTGAGGTAGAAGTAGGAGCCGTCAAATTCGAAGGCGACTGGCATGATATGCGCTTGCATGTCTGAACATACGAACGCGAGTCTTCCAAGGCTTCTCTCCATAAGATATCGGAGCTCCTTCTCTGTGAAGCCGGCCCCGCTCGTCTTTCTCGTCCTTTGAGTCATCATATTCTCTAACTGACCATTGCATCAGTCGGGCTTATATACTTGGTAGTCGCAGGAAACCAAGTAGGTGCAAATTACTTGAGTAAGTTAACACCAGTTGACCAAGACATAACAAAAGAGCAGTCCGAAGAGTGCCATCTACTCCATTCCGCCTGGAATGATCTCACCAAGGTATGGACCCTCCCTGTCATCCACGCCCTAAGCCTCAAACAGCCCGCCAGGTTTAACGAGCTCAAGCGAAGAATTCAGAATATCAGCGCAACCAGTCTCGCCGAGAGGCTAAACGAGATGGAGCAGAGAAAGGTGATAGAGAGAAAGGTCTACCCCGAGACTCCGCCTCGTGTTGAATATGCTCTGACGAAGAAGGGTGTGGAACTTTCAGTGATTCTCGGTACGCTTGCGGAATGGGTAATGAAATGGGACAAACCGAACAACAATACTCCCCGAGCCAGTGATGAGAAGGCCCGTGCCCCGGTCCGGGCGAAATAGTCGATCTAGTAGATTTCGATATGGTCTTCGGCGAACCCCATCTTCACTAGCTCGTCCTTGATTCTGCTACGATGGTCGCCCTGAAGCATTATCACGCCTTCCTTCGCCGTTCCACCCGTCGCCAAACGTCCCTTCAGCCTGTGAGCAACCTCGTCGAGAGAGCGGCCCGTCTTAGGGAGACCCTGGACTATAGTGACGGGTTTTCCCCACCTTCGAAACTCCACTCTTACGACCAGGTGAGTCTCGCTCTTGTCCAGCTCCTTTAGAGCTGCGTTGAAGTCGAAATCTCCACTCAAATTCTCAGTCAAAGCCCTCACTGAAGGCCCATTAGTTCTTTTCGGCGATTTCTAAGAACTTGCCTAGATAGTCTGCAAGAAGTGCTCTGTATTGTGCAGGAGTCATGTCTTCTCTCAAGTTCTCTAGCAGATTCCGAAAATATTCGAAGCGTCCCGCGATTCTAGGTGACACTTGGGACAGGAATTTCTTGTTTGCCTGTCCCGCGAGACCGCCAGTATCTTCCACCTTGTGTCTCGCCATTTGCGCGATTGCACGGGCGTTATGCGTCATGATCGAGGTGTTGACCCAACCATCCATCACCGGATCCCGCGTCTTGGAGGGCTCGTCTTTCACCCAGTCCTGAAGGAATCTGGTCATTTGGTCAGATTCGAATATTGGTGTTTTGCGTAGGACCTTGAACGAGATATCGTCGGCGTATAGGTCCTGGATGTCGTTGAGTAAGTCGTGGATAATTTTCTGTTGATAGTCGCGCAGTGCGACCTTCTTTCCAAGGTTGTCTATGGCCTCTTCGAGGATCTCACCGTTGTGAGAAGGATGGTTGGTCTGTATCCTGTAGACGTGGGACATTTCGTGCACCAGCAATCCCTCAAGTAGCCCAGACCCTATTGCTCCGCCGGACACGACTATGGTGAAGCTGCCTCCTTGTGGCATCGTGTATCCCATGAACGGGAGCTGCGGATCGACGACGACCTTCACCTTCGTGCCAATGTCGTATCCAGTTTTTTTCATCAATTCCATAGCGGTCTGTCGAGCCTTACCGACTATTTCCTGAATTTCGGTGCTGCTCGGTGGTCTCTGAGATGTTGAGGTTTGTGAACTAGCCATGGGCGACAGCTTATAGTCCGATTAGATGGTCGATCGAGAATGTTCCGCCGCCCAAGAATGCGAGGGCGAGTGATGCTAAGAGCAGGGTTATGTCAACTTCTAAGCCGCCTTGATACTTCTTCTTGATCTTCGTCACGGAAAGCCATGTTGTGGACACCATCCAGAGCGCGGCGAGAACCGCGATGATAGGAGTTAGGATTCCGAGTAGCAGTCCGAGTCCGCCGAAGAATTCGACGACTCCTGCAAATGGGATCAATCCTACGGGTAATCCCATGCTCTTCATCCAGCCCTTTCCTTGTTCATTCTGCTTGAGCTTTGGATATCCGTGAATCGTAAACGCGGATCCGATGGCGAGCCTTAGAATGATTGACGCTAGGTCAAAGTATTGAGGGAACAGCACTACTGTGCACCATCATTCTGTTTCTTGTTTTGGGTTTCTCGAATATCGTTCATCATACACGTAGCTTCGATGACGCCGTGTTATAAATCAAGTAGTTAGTTGCTACCAAGTAGGTTGCTGGAACCGTATCAGGTAAGCCCGGCTTAA
>Ga0307479_10003008_pt1 | contig 15320 bp, 12 predicted proteins | sample atmos_gasesECM4C_FD_203743 | JGI IMG/M metagenome (GOLD analysis project Ga0307479, IMG submission 203743) | Hardwood forest soil microbial communities from Morgan-Monroe State Forest, Indiana, United States - atmos_gasesECM4C_515 | ecosystem: Environmental > Terrestrial > Soil > Temperate... | reverse complement strand
GATTTGGACTCGCACAGTCCATTTTAGGACCTACTTTCCTAAACCCACAAATAATCCAGGAAGACATCCGCGGCTTGAGCACACTATATCGTTACTCCCCCATCTCGGGCTTGATCGCTTACCGCCCCACATCGTTCTTCGTCAGCGCAGGCCGGTTCCAGAATTTCCTAGTGCCCTCATGGGTTCTCTCACTCGGTTTTGCCGGGTTTCTTTTGATGCGCAAGCAGACTGGTCGCTTACTTGGGTTCACGACGGTAGGCACGGTTGCTGCGGCTTCTCTGATGTCGGCATCGCGGGGCGTCTTCCTCTGGACTATTGCAAGCGCCATAGTCCTTGCTCCTGCCATCATCTGGGGCGCGTCCTGGGCCGAGGAGCAGCGAATCCGCGTAATGCGAGCCGTCCAGCGGGCAGCCGTTTTTGTTGGCATAGCTCTGACTATTCTTGTGGGCATATTCCCACAAGAAGTCGCTAGCAGGCTGGCGATCTACAACGAGACTCTCTCCCCTTACAGTCCCAAAAGTGAGCTCGTTGGCCGATCTCGGGACTATGCCCTGCAGAATTTCGCCGCAGCGTTTGACTATCCACGTTGGCCGTACGGCTATGGAATTGGAACCGCTTCCTTGGGAGTGCAGTACGTAACTCGCCTTATGCATGCTCCGCCGATGAATGTTGCTGTGGAAAGCGGCTATGGCCAGCTAGTGATCGAGCTTGGGATTGTGGGCCTGCTCTTGTGGATTCTACTGGCCTATGCGATCACCCGTTCCGCGTGGCGAGCCGCCAAGAATCTGAAAGGAACGGTGTGGTTTCCAATTGGGTTTGCAATTTTCTGGTACACCTTTCTGCTGGTCTTCCCAATGAGCTACTACGGCTTCGTTACTTATCAGGACTTTGTCATGAACGCCTATCTTTGGCTGATGCTTGGCATTCTGTTTCGAGTTTCTGAATTTCCAAAAGATCTTCCTCTCGCGCAAACAACCGCGCAAAACCGATAAGCAAATGGAGGCCTGCTTGCAGATTGTTGTCGTGTCGCCATTTCTAGACCGTCGCCATGGCACTGAGCGTTGCATCATCGAACAGATTGAAAGACTGTCGTCGAAGTACGGCTGGAAAATCCAATTGTTTTCCCAGCACGTCGAAGATGTAAGTGGTCTCCTCACAGAAGATCCGAAAAGTACGGCGGCAGGGTTCATCCGCTGGTACAGAGTCTCTGACATTCCCGGTCCCCATTTTCTCAAATTCTTGTGGTGGTTTCTTGCGAATCAAGCTGCGAGGAAGAGCACGCTGAGGCGTCTTGCAGACCGACCCTTGCTGGTTTACTCGCCTGGAATCAACTGTCTAGATGCCAATGCCATTACCGTGCATATTGTTTTCCACGAATTTTATGCACGAGTTCGCGATGAACTCACACTCCTCAAAGTGCCGGTCAGCAGATGGCCGGTTACGATTCACCGGAAATTGTACTACAAACTGAGTATGGCTTTGGAACGCCGCATCTACGCAGACCCTAAAGTGCGTTTGGCAGCCGTCTCAAAACTCGTATCCGCACAACTTGAAAAATACTTTGGACGAACCGATTCGGTCGTTATTCCCAACGCCGTCGACACCGTGATTTTTAACTCCGAGGCTCGCCTTGCCCGCAGATCAGTTTCGCGTCAGGGCCTAAAATTAGACGTCAGCGACTTTGTCGTTTTGTTGATTGGCAACGGCTGGAAGAACAAGGGGCTCGACCAATTGCTCCGAGCTTTGGCCATCATCGAGACTCCGATCCAGCTCTTGGTGGTCGGAAAGGATGATCCGGGGCTGTACCGGTCTGCCCTCCGGCAACTTCGGCTAGAAGACCGTGTGCGTTTCCTGGCGCCCTCTGCCGATGTGGTTTCATTCTACGCCGCCGCCGACGCCTATGTTGCGCCGTCTCTCGAAGATGCCTTCGGTCTGCCAATATTGGAAGCGATGGCTTGTGGATTGCCGGTGATCGCGAGCGTCCAAGCAGGGGCGAGCGAAAACATCCTTGATGGAGAGACAGGATATCTCTTGCGAGATCCAATGAACCACGTCGAACTTGCTGAGCTCATTCGGCGACTTGCCCTCGACAGGTCGGCGGCGCAGAAGCTCGGCGGCGCCGCCGCACAGTACGTAAAAGCTTCGGCCAGCTGGGATCACAATGCCTCAGCGACCCGCGAGTTTTTAGAAAACGCCTTAGCTTCGAAGCAGAGTTGAAACTCCCCGCTTTGACGCGGGTCGCCTTCGCTCCGTTCCGCAGCAGCCAAATTCACAGGAGAAAGAGCAACATCAAAGAATTCCCGTTCATCTCTGTCTTCTGCTTCTCGCCCTACTGCTCTTCAATTAAGGGTGCTAGCCTTGTCTCGATGTTGGCACGGAGGGCCGGGCACGACTTGGAGGTGAAGTAGACGTAATTCTATTAGAATGGCTTAACTACAGACCTCATGACTGTTACTGACTCTGATGCATTCCGAAAGAGGGATGAACGCCCGGTTGGTCAGTTAGTCTTGCCTGTTCTTGGCCTGGAGCACTATAGTCGCGGCTTGAAGATCTGGCGCAGTTAGCCCAAAACAAAACTGGGAATAGACACGGGCGCCCCGGTAAATTCCTTCATGAATCTACTCAGAGAGTCATCCGAATGGCTTCGTTTCACCCTATAGGACAGCTGGCCGAATGCCCCGACAGAATTAGGTTCCCGACGAACCAGCAAGCCCGCGCGTTGCCAGGTCCACCTGCCAGGTGGCACAATGCAACTGGCGAACAAGACAAGAAGGATGAAGGCTTTGCTCAATCCTGAACTCTTGCGGGTCCTCGCTTGCCCGTGGGACCATACTCCCCTCCACATCTTCGACAGCGGCCTTGTTTGCGAGAACGCACACAACTTTACGCTGGAAGCGGGCACGCCCATTCTCACCGAGCATGTCCGCCGCGAACCAGTTCCTAGGAACATGGAACCTTGTGCGCACTCGGACACGAACGGCCACATAGACCCGTTCGTGAGAGATTGGCTCGTAAATACCAATGGAAACCTGTATTGGCGAGCACGCAGCAGGCTCCAGCGCTATCCTATACCCCACTGGCCTTTCCAAGGCGGCGAGGGAGGGCTGTTGGTTGATGTGGGCTGCGGCTGGGGGCGGTGGACTATCGCCGCGGCTCAGGCTGGCTACACTCCCATTGGAATGGATGTTCACATCGATGCTCTGGAAGCCGCAAGCCGCGTATCGCGGCAAGTGGGAGTGCGAGCCGACTACGTCTGCGCCGACGTGGAGCACTTGCCGTTCCGGTCGGGCAGTATCGATGTTTTCTTTTCCTATAGCGTTCTGCAACATCTGGAGAGGGCGAAGGTGAAGGGGTTCCTCAAGGAAGTTTCTCGAACCCTTAGTTCACAGGGCGTCTGTCTCGTCCAACTGCCCAACACGCTTGGCCCTTACAACCTCGTGCAACAAGCCAGGCGCCGATTTCGCGATGGAAGACCAGGCACTTTCGAAATGCGATATTGGTCGAGGCACGCGATTGAGCAGGCTGTGGCGGAAGCGGGCTTGAGAGACCTAACAATTCGCGCGGACGGTTTCTTTACTCAGAATCCGCAACTCGCAGACTTGGATCTCCTCTCCCTCGGAGGCAAACTTGTTGTTCTTGGGTCCTACGCTGGACGTCGTGCCGCGGCCGTTTTTCCAGTACTCACGCGTCTTGCGGATAGCCTTTGGATCGAAGCTCGATCATCTGAGGCTTGCAATAAATAGTCCGCTGGTGAATGACTCACGAATCGCAAGTCGCGAAACGCAAGGGCGAAGCTGAGACATGAAGTGTGTCTCAAATCTTTGAGTTCCTCTTGAAAAAAAAGAGTTGACGCTTACAAGAAGGAAGGTACCAAGTATTTACCGACGCCGTGGAACAGGAACGCGTTAGCCAGAGTGAATGAATTGCAACGAGCCGCAGGCTTTTCCGAAGCGTACAGCTGCAGTGGTTTTTGCTGAATGCCCGACACCTCCATGCTGCACCATCAAGAAAAAGGCCTCACTCAGACCACAGATCGCCAATACAATCACGAGCCGACCGCGCATCATCTGTTCAATCGCAGACAGTTCAGCCGTCTCTTCACGCACGGAGGGTATTCGTCTCGTCTCACTTCTTCTTGTAACTCGCAGTCAATTCTCCGATCCTGAGATCATCGCACTTAAGAGGTGCCCAACCGCCTGACAACCAGGCGACAAATGGGCATTCTTAGTATTCGATCACGATCCGCATTGACTCCATTGATCGACAATTCTTCGTATTTCATTTCCGCCAAATCGTCCAGTACGCGCGCTGGATCACCGCCGTCCGCGCGTATCATCTCGTTATGGAGTTCAAGAAACAACAACGGGGAAAGATTTGCTATCGTTTTTCTTGCGCCACGGAGGACCTTCGCTTCATATCCCTCCACATCGATCTTAATATGTGTCGGCGCGCCGAATTGTTCCGCTAATCGGTCTATTGTGACAGCCCTCGTCTTTGTCAGCTCTTTACTGGATCGCCCGGGAGCTATTCGAAAGTAGCCATCTGAGAAGACTCCAGAACTCAGCATTTCAACCTCGCCGATCACATCGCCGGCGCAGGCTTCCACGACTTGAATGTTCTTCTCAAATCCGTTGAGTTGACATTCCACCCTTATGAAACGAGTAGCAATGGGCGATGGCTCAACAGCAATAGCTGTGCCACCAAAGTGTGCTGCAACCAAACTGAACGCGCCATAGCTGGCACCTATGTCAAAGAGGCACATTGAAGGGATGCAATATCTCACAAAGTTGCGGAATTCTTCACTCTGCTCGGGATCGGTTAACTGGCTGAAGGAGAATACCTTATAGACCCGGGGATGGCATATGACGCGCCAATCGGGCAGAAGGGCCAGCTCTCTTCTGGTTCCGACCGAAAAGCTAAGCGAATCCCATAGCCATTCCAATGACTTCCGAGGCGAACGCAGCCAATTGCGTGCGCTCCTCGGCACAATACTTCTCACCCTTCCTTTGGCTTGCTGAGATAACAAACGGTCCTCGCAGCACGGCAGTAAAGCGGCATTTCTCAACAAAACGTCCCTGTTGAGTCTAATGGCTTCTCGAGCGAAGGTGCAACTGTAGACCTCCGAATGCCCAGAGCCATATTTTCGATCTCGTCAAACAAGCTCCAAGAGGCTATGTTCGAGGTTATTTCAACTTGGCATCGGCAAGCTGCCTGAGACTAACGCGACTTCTTCGAACGCGCACAGTACAAGCGCATTTTTGACGGAATCAAATACTAACGCGGGAGCGCTCGGGTATTTAAGCTATTGTCAGGCGCAACTATTCCTTCAAACTTCGGCCCTCACGCCCCGTGTTGGTTTGCAGGTCTTTCTCTAACAGCGGGTGTGTCAAACGGCACTGATCGACGGGGGAATCGATGCCTCCTTCATTTCGGACCCGGCTGGCTTGAACGGATTGACCTGGATTGCCGGGAACATTCGATCCCGCAATCTCAGAACTGGATACTCAATCAGTCGCGACATCAACGTTCCGAATGCAATACTACCTGAGAAGCAAACGACAAACTCCGTAAACGGACCCATCTTAATGTGGAAGAACTGCCATAGAAGTACAGGAGTCCCTGCCATAATCTCTTCATGCCAAAGATAAATCGAGTACGAATACACTCCTATAAAAGCAAACGCTGCACCGATCGCGCTCACGGGAACGGCAAGCCAAGGTGGCAGCACTCCGTACGTGTTCAAGCAGATCATTAGGACAATTCCGAATCCAAAATAGAGAAGCGTGAGCCCGAGAGTCAGCATGAAGGCAGTTCCGACCGGTACAATCAGGCACGGGAAAAGGCACGCGGCCGCGAGTATTGAAAGCGCTACGCGGTTCCTCACCGGGCGCAGGATCCGGTCCAGCAAACCTGGCTGAAAATGGTGAAAATAGCCGAGTAGAACACCGAAAAACAACGAATCCATGCGATCATGAGTTGGGCTAAGGATTCGACGGTACACTAGAATAAATTGCAATCCCGAATGGACCATACGAACTGCCGCCACCCGAAAGGCTAGGCAGATGATAGTCACGACGCCGAAGGCCCAGGGCATTAGGCGAAATGGGTTCGCACGGTCAGACGAGTAACGGATCAGTAGAAGGAAAAAGATAGGAAGCAAGATGTAGAAGTGCTCCTCGACGGCGAGAGACCACGTGTGATTCCAGACAATTCGTCCGTAATTCTGAAAGTACAATATTTGGCCAACGTAGGAAATCGGTGACGGAACACGATGGAATGGAATCCTCGCGAGTAGCGCGACCAAGAGGAACACATAATATGCCGGATAGATTTTGAAGCCGCGCCGGATGAAGAACCGCTTGAAACTAATTGAGCCGCGCCTCTTATACTCGTCGAAAAGCAAACCCGAAATGAGAAAGCCGCTAAGGACAAAAAAGAGATCCACCCCGACCCATCCCGCGTTCGACAAGTGTGAGCGAATATTCCCATGGAAGAGGAGGACCAAAACGATCGCCACGCCGCGCAAGACGTCCAGCCGCTTGTTTCGCATTTTAAGTGCATACTTTTATTACAGTTGCGTCCCGCACGTCAACCTCCGGAGTCCCCAGTCATCGAAACAATCTATTTTTATCCATGTTGGAATCGTCTCACTTCTTTACCTAACTCGCAGTCAATTCTCGAACCCTGAAATCCTATGGCTCTTCACCCAGAGAGGATGGTGAGGCCACGCCTTTTATTGGAGACTAACTCCAGCCGTGAGTTATATTACTGTGTCTTGTATCATCTCAGTGCGACCTGATCCCGTTGCGAGAGCCGGTGAAAAATTCATAGAGACAGCAATCGTACTGGCCCTGAGGAAAGGACCGCGAGATCATGAATCCAGCGTTCCGTCTCTCCATGGCCATTCCCCTTCACAATGAAGAGACCGTCCTGCCGGAGCTCCTGCGCCGGACGCGCGCTGTGCTTGACCAGATCGCCGGTGGCCCGCATGAAATTGTTTTTGTAGACGACGGAAGCGCCGATCGCACTTTCGCGATTTTGGAGGACGCCGCACGACAGGACTCCCGCGTCCGCGCGATCTCGCTTTCACGGAATTTCGGTCATCAGGCCGCGCTGACGGCGGCGCTCGATCACGTCACTGGAGATGCTGCGGTGGTGATGGACGGTGATTTGCAGGACGTACCTGAGGCAATACCGCAATTTGTCGAGCGCTTCCATCAGGGTTACGACGTGGTCTACGCGCAGCGTGTCCGCCGCAAGGAACCCTGGCCGCTACGCCTCTGCTATTTTGTTTTTTACAGAACGATGGCGAAGCTTGCCGATGTGCGGCTGCCGTTGGATTCGGGAGATTTTGGTTTGATGTCGCGTCGCGTAATCGATCAGGTCCGCCGCATGCCTGAACATCACCGCTATTTGCGAGGTATGCGGAGCTGGGTGGGCTTTCGGCAAACCGGTGTTCCAGTCGAACGCGAGGAGCGCCACTCCGGGACGAGCAAGTACAACCTCTGGCGCCTGATCAAGCTCGCAACGGACGGTATTTTCGCTTTTTCAATCGTTCCGATTCGGGCCGCCGCCTTACTGGGAGCTGTCGCCATTGGTGTCTCCGTGCTGTACGTGTTTTACTCCCTCTACTTCAGATTCTTTTTGAAGCAATCGCCTCAGGGTTTCACTGCGCTGATTGCAGCCGTTACGTTTCTCTCTGGCGTACTTCTTTTTTTCCTGGGAGTGATCGGTGAATATGTCGGCCGAATCTATGAAGAGACAAAAGCTCGCCCAATTTATATTGTCGAGAGAGTTGTGGGCACTCTCAAAAACAGGGCAGGAAACAATTTGGCCGAGTCGGGGCGTTCCGAATGATCTGCGGAGTGACAATCTCTACGCTAGGTTCTCTTAGAAGTTAGTACATCACAATCTGGACTTCTCCTCGGGAGCTCTCTTGGAAGCAGAATATTCTCGGCAGTACCGCGACCTCTATTCGAGACACTGGTGGTGGCGCGCTCGTGAGAAAGCAATTCTGGACGTCTTGCATCGACATATCCCACCGAAAGCAGGACTCCGCATCCTAGATGTGGGCTGCGGCGACGGTCTCTTTTTTGGCCGGCTAGGGGAATTCGGCGATGTCGAAGGCGTGGAACCCGATGAGGAGCTGGTCAACCCTCATGGGCAGCACCGGGCGCGAATTCGTATCGCTCCTTTTGACGCCAACTTTCGCCCAACGGAACGTTACTCCCTGATTCTAATGCTCGACGTCCTTGAGCACCTCGACAATCCTAGTGCAGCGTTGCGTCATGCCTATTCACTGCTCACGCCATTAGGCACGCTGCTGCTGACGGTTCCAGCGTTTCAGCTCCTCTGGACCAACCACGACCACATAAACCACCACCATGTGCGTTATAGGCGTGGAACAATGCGTCCACTGCTCCGGCAAGGTGGCTTCACAATTCTCGAAGAGCGGTATTGGTATCAGTGGACTTGCCCGGTCAAGCTCGTAATTCGACTTGTCGAGAGCGTTTTCCGCCGCCCTCCCGCGGTTGCGCGCGTGCCTCCGGCGTGGATTAATCGTCCTCTTTATTGGATTTCACGAATGGAGCAACAAACTCTCGGCGCTATTGGCACTCCTTTTGGGAGCAGCCTCATGGTCTACTGCGCTAAACAGGAAACGCCTTAACACTTATGCGTCGACTCCTCATACTATTGTTGGCCCTCAATGTGATCTCGGCCGCTCTGTTTATCGGCTTTGTCAACCGCCCGGTTTACGACGATCCGCCTAACATATTTGATGTTCACAATTACGCGGCCAACGGATTGTCTGTAACTACGCTCCTGGCGCACAGGAATCCGCCAGGTCCTACCAGCTTTCTATGGATGGCGGCGGGAGTTCGTCTCTTGGGCGGCGAAGAGTTGCGGGACGCGCGCATTGCAATACTCGCGAGTTGGTTGCTGCTCGCCGCCGGAGTGCTGATTGGCGCACCCAGTAGCCGGTTTCCACGGCTATGGTACGGCGCTCTGTTAGTCTTACTGGCTTTTCCACACACACTTGAGTCGACTGCGACCGTGCTCACCGAAGGTCCATCGCTGCTCTTTGCTTTGCTGGGGGTTTTGGCCTGGACCGAATTTGCTTCCTTCCCGAATTTAACTACGGTCTCTTTCGCTCTGGGGATGCTTGGTGGTCTGTCAATGGGCGCGGCGGTGACCTGCCGGCAGTACAATCTAGCGCTACTGCCCGCAGCTGCACTTTTTGCTTTTTACCAGTGGCAAAAACCGGCCTTCAGAGAAAACTCGCTATGGGCGGCTAGCGTGATTCTTTCGCTTGTTTTCGCTGCAGTCCCCGCGCTCCTCATGGTTGTTGTCTGGAAGGGCATCTCAAGTCCCAGCATGGCTGCAGGCACGTCGTACAACCACATGTGGACGGCCACCATCGGCTTGAATTTGACGAGGCCTTTTGTCGTTGCTTTTTATACAGCAGTCTATCTGGTGCCGCTTACATTTCCCGCCATGTTTCGATTGAAAGCTTTCCAACGCCTTACCGCGCTGTTGATCGCGGTGCTGGGTGCAGCTGGCATCACTTACTTCAGCGCATTGTTTCTGCAGCCCGGGCCGCTGAATTCGTTTATTCGATTTGCCTCGCGACTCTCTCTTGGTGGGACCGCGCTCTTCGCCGTTCTCGCGATAGTGGCGATCTACAATGCCGCGTCTGTGTGTTTTCTGCTGTGGGAGCAGCGGCATTCACTTTCTACTTGGGCGCCAACCGTTTTCGCGCTGCTTGCCATCGTGTTCTTCATCACGGAGCAGATCGGAGTGGGAGGCAACCTCCCATTCTACGATCGCTATGTCCTACAGTTGGCGCCCTTCCTGGGTTTGATCGCCTTTTCAATCCTTCCGCGCCTCACCCCGTCGCGCCAGGTCGCACTCGCTTCGATGTCCGTTTTTTCCCATATCATGCTCTGGCGCTTCGCATTCGGCGTCTGAGAATTAAAGCAGCCAGAGCACTACGAAAGTTTTGGTGACAGCGAAGATTCAGCGGCCGATCCTGCGCCACCGTCTGCTAAAATTAAAATTGCAAAGCGAACTATGCTACCTAAGCTCCTTGCTGACATTGTCTTCATAGAAGATGCCCGGATTCAGAGCTTGTTGCTTGTCAGGGCCTCGCCGTCCCCAGGCCTAGAACGAACTTGCGTTGCGAAGCCCCAGTTGTGCATCCAGGTCGTAGGCGTAGAAGATCAGCGACTTCCCTTTCGTGTAGAAAACGCGCCCATAGGTCTTGTCTGTTTTTCCCGCGCTGGACACGTCGTGAACTTCCGCTCTGTAAGCGCGAGCACCCATCAATTCGCGAATATCCCGGTCGTGTTCATGTAGTTGGGATGAAGGAGATGCCCGCCACTGGGGCGGATTTCTGCCTAATGGACCGCCGCGTGGTGAATGCACTATGCGAGTTCAGCGAGACGAATGCCAGCCTCTTCGCGTTGATCACTTGGATGGGTTTCCGACAGAAGGCGATTCCCTACGTGAAGAAAGCAAGGCTCCACGGACGCTCGGGATGGAACTTGGAGAAAAAGCTTAAGCTCGTCGTGGATTCCGTGACGTCATTCACCTACGTTCCGATCCGACTCATGTCCTATCTTGGTTTCCTCGTGGCTGTGATCGGCTTTTTCTATGCGGCTCTCGTCATCTTCAACGCCATCCATGGCCACCCTCCGCAAGGTTGGGCGTCTTTGATGGTCGTGATCCTGGCGATTGGTGGCATTCAGATGCTTATGATGGGCGTGTTGGGCGAGTATGTATGGCGCACCCTTGACGAATCCCGCCACCGCCCGAAGTATCTGATCGAGGCGAGCACCGAACACGTAGAGCATACCGAGTCATCCCACTAACCTTTGGCTATTTCCCCCACTTAGGCTCGCCAGCAACTCCTTGCACTCGGAGTCGCCGCATGAATACACTTAATTCACAGTCCCCAAAATCCGGCGCTAAATTGCGACACCGGTAGGCCAGTCTTAATCAGCCTTCAGGTTGGCTGCTCTCTAGACACGATGCCTTACATTATTGATTGCGATCACCGCAGTCGAGAGAGGAATTGATGGAAGCAGCCCCGATCATCCGTCCGAAAATGCCGGAGCTTGACACACTACGCGGTATTGCCATCCTCAGCGTGCTTTTTTACCACGGTTTTTTCTGGTCGAACGGCGTTACGGGATTGCAGGGGGCGGCCCGACTTTTCGTGCAGTTGACGCGATTTGGATGGCTGGGAGTAAATCTTTTTTTTGTGTTGTCCGGGTTCCTGATCACCGGAATTCTGGTCGAATCGAAACAAAGAATCGATTACTACAAAAGGTTTTATTTCAGACGTGCTCTACGTATTCTTCCCGCATTTTACGCATTGCTGTTAGTACTAACGCTGATGCCTTCGCAGAATGGCAGGTACCTGTTCCTAAGTTTTTTCTATTTGTCGAATCTGGCCCCGCTCTTTGCAATCCCCATGACTTACACGATGCTGTGGTCGCTTGCGGTGGAAGAGCATTTCTACTTGATATGGCCGTTGGTGGTGCGAAGCCTGTCATTCCGATGGCTGATCGCCTGGGCAATAGCAGTCGTGGTGGCGGTGCCGGTGATTCGTGCGATGGCGTTCGGGCCGAAGTTGCCAGAGGGCTTCGCGTACTACACATGGTTCGTGGCAGATGGTCTGGCCACGGGAGCGGTACTAGCTCTTCTTTTGAGAATACCGGGCTTTACACGGCGAAATCTGGCGCAGCTTTCGGGCGGAGCAATTGCCGTGGCCGCAGTGTTGCTCGCAGGCGGGGCTCCGTGGGGCATACTGACGAGGCAGCGAATTTTGGGCGCGATACTGATGCTGTCGGCGTCGCATTTCTTGTTCCTGGGGCTGATCGGGCTGTCGCTGCTGGCTGGGACAAGCCGGTGGAGCTGGATTGTGAATCGCCCCATCTTGCGATTCTTCGGATACATTAGTTATGGGCTCTATCTTATTCACTGGCTGGTATTTATGTGGTACGACTACGTAGCGAAGAAGTTTTGGCCTGGCGCTTACCCTCCTGTTGGCCGATTCGGACTGATTACTTTGCGATTTGTGTGCGTGGGAGGGGTCGCTACCGTACTTGCTTACCTATCTCGCCACTTTTTGGAGGAGCCTTTCTTGCAGCTAAAAGACCGATTTGAAGCGCGGGGTTGATTCCGCTTTTCGCAAGTCCGCCTGCTAGGCCGCCGGCTTCATTTCCTCCCAGGGATGCCCTACTCTCGGTGCATGAGGGTAGGGACCTTCCGTTCTTCCGCTAATCCCATTCCTCTCAATGCTTCACAATTTCCATTCGAATGATACGCACATAGCAAGTGGGGCGCCTCTTACTTTGCTTGCTACTTTCTTCTGTGTCTGTCGCTCACAGCACTGGACCTATTAACCGAGTGCCAAGCTCAGCGCCAACCGCCGTGATTCGCGAGTTCACCAGTTCCCCTTCGGAGACAAACTGACGAAGGCTTTTGAAGCTAGATCAATCCAACATTAGTTTTGCACTGCAACAGACAATCGACGATAAAGGAGCGTGTGCGCTGCTATCATTTGGGTCCGCTGGTAGTTTTCTAAGATGCGGCTTCGAGCGCGGGTACCAAGTGCAGACGCAAGTGCCGGATCATCAAGAAGGCGCGCTATCTGCCTGGCAAGATCCTTCGCATCTCCCACGCGAAATGTAAGACCTGCATCACCAAGGACCTCGGCAAAGCATCCGACGTCTGATGCAACAACCGGCAGACCTCGCGACATATTCTCAGCGAGAACCAAGCCAAAGACCTCACCCCCCAGTGATGGCACTACGACCATGCTTGCTTTCGCAAGCGCGGAGTCGAGGTCGGCTGCCCCAATACGTCCCACAAAGCGAACACAGGAAGAAAGCTGCAGTTTCTTAGCGAGGTCTTCAATGGTGGATCGTTCTGGGCCATCGCCGATCACCCTGAGCTCGAATGCATGATTCTGCGAACGAAGAATGCTTGCGGCTTCCAGGAGCAGTGGCAAGCCCTTGGTCGTTACTAAACGTCCTTGGAAGATGATCAGAGGAGGTCCGGGAGATCGCACGGACTCTGAGCCGCGGATCGTCGATTCGATGCCATGAGGAATTGTTAGAGCTTTTGGAAAGTGAAGTAAGCTGCTGAGCCATTCCGTTGGCATGATGTTGGCAGCCACACGCGAGCATAGGAATCTCCGTACGAAGGTTAGTATCCAGAGCTTCCAAGAATTCATCCAGTTGCTATCAGTGCGGCAACGTAAACACTCGCGGTGACGCCCAGCCATAAAATGGCCGGGACAAGGTACGCTGCTCGGTTCGATCAGCAGCTGGCCGGTAGGGCAGATCGTTTGAAAGCCATGATGCTCAACAACAATTAGTTTGCGGGTCAGCAAACCCAACAGAAGCGGAGAGAGGGCCGGACCGGCAATGTGGATTATGTCGGACGAGCGGATTGTCTGTAGCAACTGGACGAGGCTTGGTTTGCGGAGAACACGAAACGGAAGCAAGCGATCATCAAAGTCTTCTGCAGCGGTTTCAGTTACTAAGGTGAGGTCAAATTCTGGGGGACCATCAGGAGTGCTTACCTCTGCGAGACCGCGGGCAAGCGAGAGCACGATGGTCTCGACTCCCCCGATGCTTGGCGCAAAGTAGTGAGAATACAATAGAAGCTTCACGCCCAATTGTTCCTCAAGAGACGAAGGCGGTGGTGAATTGGGGCGAGCAGGCTTTTGCCAATCGGTATGCATGGTCGCCCGAATAGCTCAAAAAAACGTCTCTTAATGGCACGTTGACCGCCGCTGCAGCTATCCATTTCGAACCGGTTCATCTTCGGCTGTGTGCTGAAAAGTATGCCGTCCGAGGAGTTATCCAACATGCGGGGGATCTTATAGAGGACATCTGCTGTACTCTACACGAACTCCCTTACTCGCGCATGAATCCCACGCTCTGTTCGATTCTGGAGACAGAGTGGCCTGAACGTGTATATCGCTCCTTACCGATCCGGTGACGTAGGACGCCCGCCGACGGTAGCTAGTGCTTACAACTCGCAGTTTGGTTCTCCAGATCAGCGTCCGTGTATTTCGGAGTGACAAGCGTGGCAGAGTGTGATCAGGTTTTCCAGGCGATCGTGTCCTAAACGGCTTGCTGGCATTCAAATGGTGCAAATCCAGATTCTCCATTGAACCACACCGCTGGCATCCCCATCCGTCTCGTTCGGGCACTTGAAGCGGCGAAAGGCGATATTGTTCTTGACTTAACTTACCTGCACGCCGCAGCGTCAGGCGAGACGCCCTGACACAACCGCCCTGGATCCGCGCTCTCAGCTTCCTCTTCTCCCATCGCAAAACCTCGCGCCGCGCTACGCGCGTCGGTGGGCTTACCCGAAAGGTGAAGGCACATGTCCGGTTTCGGCGGTGACTGGTGATGCGTGACTGGTGACTAGCGATTCGTGTAGACCCCAGATATCCGACTAACGCAGCGCCTGCTTCAGATCCGCAATCAAATCCGCAGAATCCTCGAGACCAATCGAGACACGCACGGTGCCGGGGCTGACGCCCGCACGGCGCAGCTCTTCGTTGCTCATGTTGTAGTGCGAGCTGTAGATCGGAAGAATCACCAGCGATTCGACGCCTCCGAGACTCGCCGCTAGAAGAAAGAGGCGCACACGATCGCAGAAGCGCCGGGCCGCGGGCAGTCCCCCCTTCAAATCGAAAGCCAGCATCGAACCGAACCCGCGCATCTGTTTTTTGGCGAGCTGGTGATCGGCGTGTGACCTGAGACCGGGGTAGTGGACGCGCGCGACCTTGGGATGTCTTTCGAGGAATTTGGCGACGGCGATGGCATTTTTGCACTGGCGTTCGACGCGAACGCCAAGAGTCTTGATGCCGCGGATCAGGAGATACGCGGCGCCGGGATCCATCGAGCCACCGAGGTAGATGATCATGTGGCGGACGCGGTCCATCCAATGGGCGTTGCCGACGGCGACGCCAGCGATGATGTCGGAATGTCCAGCGAGCGCTTTAGTGGCGCTGTGAACGACCATGTCATAGCCGAGAGCGATAGGATTCTGAAGGACCGGCGTGGCAAAAGTGTTGTCGATGATGGAGACGAGTTTGTGCTTCTTAGCAAAAGCCACGGCTTTGTGGATGTCCACGAGGCGGAGGGTGGGATTCGTGGGCGTTTCGACATAGAGAACCTTTGTGCGCGAGCTGACGAGATTTTCGATCCCGGCAAGATCGGTGCCGACCTGGCGGACCGTGAAGCCCATGTTGGGAAAAACGTCGCGCATGAGGCGATACGTGCCGCCGTAGG
>Ga0307479_10003007_pt1 | contig 15323 bp, 9 predicted proteins | sample atmos_gasesECM4C_FD_203743 | JGI IMG/M metagenome (GOLD analysis project Ga0307479, IMG submission 203743) | Hardwood forest soil microbial communities from Morgan-Monroe State Forest, Indiana, United States - atmos_gasesECM4C_515 | ecosystem: Environmental > Terrestrial > Soil > Temperate... | reverse complement strand
ACCAACCCCAGAACATAATAGTATTCCGCTACTTCGGCATTGATGGCAATCGCTTTGCGCGCAGCGTCCGCAGACTTCTGCAGTTCGTTCTGGGTGCGGTATGCTTTCGCCATCTCGAAATGGGCGGCATCACTGCGCGGACTAACCTCAATGGCCTTGCGCGCGTAGGTGAGAGCTTGAGCGGCATTCTTCTGACGATTGTAGAAACCACTGAGATAGATATAGGGCCATTCAGATCTGTGCTTCTGCTGTTCCTCGAGTTCGATCGCCCTGCTGTAGTTCTTAAGCGATTCGGCGTTATCGCCCAGTGCTTCCATGGTAATTCCCAGGTTGCTATAGGCCTTCACGGAGGAGGGGTCCAGGCGAATTGCAGTTTGAAACTCGGCCTTGGCTAGAGGGTAGACCCCTTTCGTGTAGTAGGTGCGAGCCAGAAAGTAGTGAATCTCACCCGACTCAGGTTTAAGCCGCACCGCTTCTAGCAACTCTGTCTCCGCCAGATCGTAACGGCCGATGATGCTGCAGTCGAGCGCCAGGATTTTGTGGGCTTCGGCATTCGCCGGATTCAGCTCGAGCGATTTCGACAATTCCTTGATCGAGGAAGTTATGTTGTGAGTTCTAAATTGAATATAACCAAGATCGTAATGAGCATATGGAGAATCAGGATGGCCCTTCAGATATGCGTTCAGGCGGGACTCGCTCTCTCGGAATTTGTTGGCAGCAATATCGCGTTCGACTTCCTTTAACAGCCCGTTGGCGTCTTCACCTCCAGGTCGGTTGAGGTCGCTTGTCGTGTCCTGTGTCCCCGACATTGCCACTACTGGAGCCGTAGAGGCGCTGGTGGCGGCTAAGACCAGCGCGGCAAGGAAGAAGATGAGCCGACGCGCACTAGGAACATTCCGTCTGAGACGCCGTTGGCGGCTAGTCACGATTAGACTCCCGTTCCTGCTGCCAGAAGCTTACGCAAGAAATCACTGCCAACTGGATCTGGGCCTGGGAGAAGTCTGAAGGCTGCATCCACATCTCGGCCGCCGAGTTGGAAGTACTAAATTCGGGATCCCCTATGCTACCATAGCAACCAAAGTGTTTGGGTCTAAGCAAGAAGCTTGCATATCAACAATGTAAACGCTTGCATTTCGCTGGATCCACCAATGGTCGCCTGCAGTTCTTCCGCCGCATAAGCATGAAACGTGGGTCCCGGGAATCTCGTGTGGGTAACTAGGGAGGACAGGTTGAAGTGGACCTCTGATTCAGCCCAGGCACGCCCAAAGATCGGAATCCTCGCACTCCTCTTTCTAGTCATCACGAGTTCCGGTGTGCTGGTTCTGCGCAGTGTTCGGGCCGAAACTAAAATCGCCACATCTTCCTCCGCGGGCATTCCAGTTTTCTATACCGACGTCACCAGGGCGGCTGGGCTGAAATTCAAGCAGGACGGCACTGGGACCGACCAGAAGTATTATCTCGAAACCATGGGTACCGGCGTCGCCTGGCTCGACTATGACCAGGACGGCCTAATGGATATATTCTTCGTCCAGTCTGCGGCAACCGAAATTTACAAACCCGAGCATCCGTTGCGCTGCGCTCTCTACCACAACAATGGCGACGGAACGTTTACCGACGTCACCGAAAAAGCCGGTCTTGGGGGTGAAGGGCACTATGGGCAAGGAGTGGCCGTTGGCGATTTCGACAATGATGGTTATCCGGATCTTTATGTGACCGGGTATGACCACGCCATTCTTTATCACAACAACGGGGATGGCACGTTTACCGACGTGACGGCTAAAGCCGGCGTTCGAGATCAAGGGGGCTGGTCAACCAGCGCCGGATGGTTTGATTACGACAAGGACGGATACCTCGACCTGCTGGTTACGAACTACATTGAATGGACTCCGAAAACCAACATCTGGTGCGGAGAGCGCAAGCCCGGATATCGTTCCTACTGTCATCCGGGAAATTACAAGGGCCAAAAGACCAAGCTTTACCACAATAACCACGACGGGACCTTCACGGACGTAAGCGATGCGTCCGGTGTCGGCAAGCCCGAGTCGAAGGGAATGGGTGTGGTACTGGCTGATTTCAATAATGACGGCTGGCCTGATATTGCAATTGCGAACGATTCGTGGCCGAATTTTCTCTTCATCAACAAGCACGACGGCACGTTTGAAGATGTTTCGCTATTTTCCGGAATCGCGGCCAGTGAAGACGGGCGTTATGAGGCAGGGATGGGCATCGATGCTGCCGACGTAGACGGCGACGGCTGGCTGGATGTCTATGTCACGCATCTGGATTTTGAATTGAACCGTCTTTACCACAACAACCACGATGGAACCTTCACCGATGACACGTTCCGTTCGGAGATCGGCAACAAGGCGATTCTGCTCAGCGGTGTGTCCATGAAATTTATCGACTACGACAACGACGGATGGCCCGACATCTTACAGTTGAATGGAGCCATGCTCGACAATATTCAGCTGTATCACAACCAGGTCTTCTACAAACAGCCGCTTTTGATGTTGCGGAATCTGGGTCAGGGCCAGTTCGACAAAGTCTCAGATTCCCTCGGTCCTGATTTCGTGCGGCCTATCGTCGGTCGCGGCCTGGCGACTGCTGACTACGATAACGACGGCGACATTGACCTCGTAACGAACAATCGCGATGACTGTCCTTCCCTCCTGCGGAATGACGGTGGTAACGCGAACCATTGGCTAACTGTCTTGCTGATCGGGACAAAATCGAACCGTGACGGAACCGGTTCTTCACTGAAGCTGACCTCGCAGGGAATAACGCAAGTTGAACAGGCTAAGGGCGGTTCGGGCTACATGTCCGCGAGCGATCCGCGCATTCATTTTGGTTTGGGGAAGCAGACCAAAATTGAGTCGCTCGTTATCACTTGGCCGAGCGGCCAGGTGGATCAACTGAGCAACCTTCCCATCGATCAGGTTATTGCGGTTCAAGAGGGCAAGGGAATCGTGCCGCGAAAGTTCCCTAAAATTGTCGGCGGCAAACAATAAATGAAGAGGCCGCTCACTCAGTTGAGCTGAAACTTTGCGGGAGCACTTCATGTTGGATTCGGACCAATTACGAGTATGAATTTTCCACGGCGTCGCTTCCTTGGGTCTTCTCTCCTTCTTTTCGGTAGTTCCCTCGTGGATGCACTCACCACTCCGGTCTGGCGCTGGAGAAACGGCTTGGTGCTTCAATCGAACACGACCGCGAGTCCAACGGCCCCGGTGCAGTTCGTCGATGTGGGTCGGGAAGCTGGCCTGAACGTTCCCAATGTGTGGGGCGGTACCGATCACAAACGCTACATCATTGAGGCCAAGGGAAGTGGTTTGGCGTTCTTTGACTACGACAACGACGGCTGGCTCGACATCTACCTAACGAACGGAACTCGACTGGCAGAGAAGTGGCCTCCTGGGAAAGCGCCGACTTCGCAGCTGTTTAAGAATAATCGCGACGGCACCTTCACGAACGTTACGGAGAAATCCGGTCTTGCTCGGACTGGCTGGCAGACCGGCACTTGCGTTGGCGACTATGATAACGACGGCTGGGACGATTTGTTCTGTTGTTTTTGGGGACACAACATACTGTTCCACAACAACGGAGACGGGACTTTCACGGACGTAACTCGCAAAGCCGGACTTTACAACGAAATGGTTCGCTGGGGTGCAGGCTGCACTTTCCTCGATTACGACCGAGATGGGAACCTTGACCTGTTCGTGTGCAATTACATCAAACTCGACCCAGCTCAAACTAATTCGACTGAAGCGGCAACTTGCCAATGGAAAGGTATTCCGGTGATGTGCGGTCCGCGGGGCCTTCCGGGCGACACCAACGTCCTCTATCACAACAACGGAGATGGAACTTTCACAGATGTATCTGAGAAGGCGGGCATCCTGAAGCCAGGTCCCCGGTATTCGATCACTGCGGCCGCCTACGACTTCGATAACGATGGCTGGCCTGACATATATGTCGCAGTGGACTCGCAACCGAGCATCCTGTTCCACAACAATCACGATGGCACGTTCACCGATATTGCAGTAATGGCAGGTTGCGCGTATAGCGAAGACGGTCATGAACAGGCGGGCATGGGCGTAGCGGTCGGCGATTATGACTGTGATGGCTGGCTTGACATTTTCAAGACCAACTTCGCAGACGATACCAGCAATCTGTACCGCAACAACGGCGATGGGACGTTTATTGACATGGCTTTCTCGTCAGGAATCGCGATCAACAGCCGATATGTTGCGTGGGGCTGCGGCTTCATCGATTATGACAATGATGGCTGGCCAGATTTGATGCAGATCAATGGCCACGTATATCCGGAGGTTGCTGATCACGAGGTTGGCCAGAGCTACAAGAATCCTCGCATCGTATACCAGAACCTGGGCAACGGGCAGTTTAAGGATGTCTCCGCGATGATGGGACCGGGAATCAGCGAGCGCTTCTCCAGCCGGGGCGCGGCGTTTGGAGATTATGACAATGACGGTGATGTAGACGTTCTCGTCTTAAACATGAACGACTTGCCATCACTGCTGCGCAATGATGGCGGCAATAAACAGAATTGGATCAAGATCAAGCTTATTGGAACGAAGTGCAACCGCTCCGCCATCGGGGCCCGAGTGCGCATCGTAACCGGCAAGCATGTCCAGATGGACGAAGTCCACAGCGGATCAAGCGTCATGTCTCAGAGTGACCTGCGCCCGCACTTCGGTCTGGGCAAGGCCCAGTCCGTCGACGTCGTGGAAGTGAAGTGGCCGACCACGGGCAAGATCGAACGGTTCACCGAGGTGAAGGCCAACCAGATACTCACGATCCGGGAGGGCAGCGGAATCGTTGCAGCGATCAGTCCCCAGGCGAAACAGCGTCCATAGAAGTCTCATTCTTCCGCATTTGTCGGCTTGATGCCCAACGAGTATCAGTGCGGGCGCTTTGGGCTGCAATAGGTCCCACACTCGCACTGTCTTATCCAACCCGGCCGATGCCAGACCGTTCCCATCGGGAGAGAACGCGACCGACGACACTCCATCTTGATGCCCGGCGAGTATGAGTGCTGGGGCTTCGGGATCGCAGAGATCCCACACCCTTACCGACTTGTTGTAGCTGGCCGAGGCCAAACGACCGCCGTCGGGAGCAAGGGCAATCGCCGTGACCCCAACCGACTGGCCCCGGAGTATGAGTGAATCAGGGAGGCGCTGCTGTAAGTCCCACACTCGCGCGTGCGATGGGAAGAGTTGAAAAGGACGTCCTTTTATCCTGAACTGGGGAGTGGTGTCCGGGAATGGACGGCATCCACTAGATTCGCGCTGAATCGGCGTTCATCCTTCAAGCAGTTCCGGAAATGCTGTGATACGCAACCGCGAGATCTCTGAACTTAAAGACAAACTTGGCCAGGAAAAGCTGTACCTCGAAGAGGAGATTCGCAGCGAGCTGAACTTGAGCACATTATTGAAGCACCCCAGCCCTGAAGAAGGTTTTGGAATTGGTGGAGACGGTCGCATCCAGCGATTCTACTGTGCTGCTGCTGGGCGACACGGGGACGGGCAAGGAGTTGATCGCGCGCGTTATTCACGACCACAGCCGGCGTAAGGGCCGCACCTTTGTCAAACTCAACTGCGCCGCCATTCCGACGGGATTGCTCGAAAGCGAATTATTTGGGCATGAAAAGGGGCCTTGTTACGAAGATCAATTTTTTCGAATTGAGCGTTGGAAACTACATGGACAACAGTGCGAACCTTGTCCAGCATGGGCTGATACGCCATCCGGACGGCACTCTCACCACGTTCGACGTTCCGGGAGCGGGCACTGGCAGCTACCAAGGCACGGGTTGTCCTAGTCTGGCCACTGCACAGACTGGATCACACAATTACACGCTACTTCTAGCTTCCGATTTCCTGTGCGATCCGAGCGACGCCTCCAGCTCAGGAATAAATCAAAGCCAGGAACGGATTTGCCCACAACGTGAATCGACCCTATAGAGTTTCTGATTCGGCCGATCTTAACTTTGAGTTTGCATTCTCGAAAGATACTTTGGAAAATGCTCTCCTCGAAGGAGGATTCTACAGTGTCTGCGGCTGCGGAAGGCTTAATGCGCTTGGAGTCCTGGAAAGAGATCGCTAATTTTTTCAAGCGTGAAGTGCGCACTGTCCAGCTATGGGAACGGCACGAAGGGCTGCCGGTGCACAGGCATCATCACCGTAAGTCGGCAACAGTGCATGCATACGAGAGCGAACTGCGCGCGTGGTGGGATCTGCGATGCAGAGCACAACTGACAGGTGAGACTCTGAGTGTGAGCGCGAGCATAAACCTTGCCGCCGCGTTTCCTTCGACGAGATCCTCAATGAGTCGAGGACGGATTCTCCTGCCGTAACAGATTTTCAGTTGACATGAATGTGATGTAACAAGAGCAGATTTGTGCTGCGGTGACAAGTGTGTCCTCTGAGAAAAACTAGACCAAATGGTGGAATGACGCTATGACCTTCATCACACGACGTCAGTTTTCCAAAACTATCGTAGGAACGGCAGCGGCCTTGACGGCTCCAGGTCTGTGCGCTTCGGCGGGAAGAGCGCTAGACATGCAGAGCGCTGACGAAATTGCGGGCCTCTCGTTGACCGAGGCCGCGTCCAAAATTCGGTCAGGGACGCTGACATCGACGCAAGTCACAAAAGCTTGCCTGGAGCGCATTCGCATCTACCAGCCCAAGCTCGATGCCTTCATCACCGTGCTCGGCGATCAGGCTCTCGCGCAGGCTGCGCAGCTCGACAAGGAAGCGAAGGCCGGTAAGTTTCGGGGCCCGCTGCATGGGGTCCCAATCGCACTGAAAGACAACATCGACACAGCGGGCATACGGACCACTGCCGCCAGCATGGTCTACGATGACCGCGTTCCCACAGAAGATGCCGAAGTTACGCGCCGTCTCGCCACGGCCGGCTCAGTGTGCATCGGGAAGACCAATCTGGATGAGTTTGCCGATGCCGTGAGCTATTTCGGTTCGGCCCGCAATCCTTGGGGTCTGGATCGTGACCCCAGCGGTTCCTCCAGCGGCTCTGCTTCGGCCGTGTCCGCCACGTTGACCTACGGCGCGTTAGGAACGGACACCGGTGGATCGATTCGCCTGCCCGCTGCCTATTGCGGGATCGTCGGCATCAAAGCCACCTACGGTTTGGTACCGATACGCGGCATTGTCCCACTCGCGGTTTCTCTCGATCATTGCGGGCCGATTACCCGATCCGTGGCGGACGCAGCTCTCATGCTGAATTCGCTGGCCGGCTACGACAAGCTTGATATCACCAGTGTTGAGCATCCCAAAGAAGACTACGTCGCCGCGATGGATCAACCTCTCTCTGGTTTTCGACTGGGCATCCCCCGCGCCCCGTATTATGACCATCTCGATGCGGATACAGCCAAAGCCGTGGAGGCCGCGCTTGGCGTGCTCGCGAAAATGACCAAGAGCGTGAAAGATGTCAGTTTGCCTTCGGTCGCCGCCTACACCTGGATGGACCTCAACAGCATCGGCCAGGAGGTTTATGCCTACCATGAGGATCTGTTCAAAGCCCGCGAGCCTCGCTATGGGCTCTCGCTTCGGCTGCAGTTGCAGCAGATGCGCGAGAGCCTTGACTCGACCACCAGCGCTTGCAGCACTAAAGTCTCCAACTACATCCGCCATCGCTGGGATCTGACCTTGTTGCGGCGCACCGTGGATGACGCCTTTACCGATTTCGATTTAGTAGTGGTGCCTACGCTTCGCATCATTCCCGAAAAGCTAAGCTATGTGATCGACCGGCAGGAACATCCGAAGCCGCACAACCCAGAAACTGTTGACCTCGACAACTGCACTCCATTCAATGTGTATGGACTGCCCGCAATTTCGGTGCCCTGCGGATTTGCTCGTGACGGTATGCCCATCGGTTTGATGATCGCCGGACCTCGCTTTTCCGAGGGCAGAATATTCGCGCTCGCCCGAGCTTATGAACAGGAGACGAAATGGGACTTGCGGCGTCCACCCCTGACACCTGACACGCCCGTTCCTCCGCTTCGACCCGTCTCCGACGAGAGCGCAACCGGCAGGTGAGAGGGCAGATTCGCGGTGGAACGGTTTGCGAAAGAACGAACGAGAGCTTCCCGGCAAGGGGAGCTCTCGAACACTTCCTTTTTACGTTTTCTTCGTGATCGGCGGAACTGGCATCTCAGGCGTGAGGCTGGGCTTCCGCATGTGCCATTGCGTCGCCTTTTCGTAGGCGTTTGCCAGCGCCATGATCCGGCCCTCTGAAAAGCGCGGCCCAGCGATCATCAGCCCAATCGGCAACCCGCTGGCAGAGAATCCGCAAGGTATGGAGATTGCCGGGATGCCGTAAATGTCGAATGGCGTGCAATTGGAAATCTTCTCCGGCTCCAGAGGCTTTGGATCTTCTTCACGGCTCAGGGCCTCGCTGATCGTCCGCGAGACAATGCGCATCGTCGGCAAGGCAACCACGTCGAAGTTCGCGAACGAGTCATCGATCGTCCGCCGGGTCCGCTGCAAATCAGACTGGAATTGCACATAGTCAGAAATCCGCTCACTGCAGGTTTCGTCAGCGGCGGTGTTGTAACCGCTCTGTATGCCTGTCAAGATCCGTTTGACTTGCAGGGAATACGCTTGGGAGTTATGGATCAACATCTTTCTGTGATACGCCTCTGGTTCTGCTCCCGCTGACTCCCAGGAGAAAGACGAAACCGAAGGAAGATACACGTCGTCCACGCTCTTGGTCAGCTTGGACAAGACGAGAAGTGCCTCTTCCACTGCCTTACTGGTTTCATCGTCCAGATGATCGAAGAAGGGAGCGCGGGGGACGCCCAGGCGCAGGCCCGATATAGGCTGTTTCATCGACTCAACGTAGTTTTCCGTCGGATGCTCGACGCTCGCATTATCTAATTTGTCGTATCCGGCGAGATGGTTCAGCATCATGGCGGCGTCCTCGACGGTCTTCGTCATTGGGCCGCAATGGTCTAGTGAATAGACGCAGGGAATGATTCCGCGAATGGACACCAGGCCGACAGTGGGTTTCAATCCCACGATGCTGCAATAGGCTGCCGGCATGCGGATTGACCCACCGGTATCGGTGCCGAGTGCTCCGAAGCACAAATCGCCCGCAACAGCTGCCCCCGACCCGCCGGAAGAACCGGCTGGAACGTGGTCCAGTGCCCATGGATTGCGTACTGGACCGAAATAGGTGGAAGCCGTGGTGTCGCCCATGGCGAATTCATGTAGATTTGTCTTTCCGATGAGGACGGCTCCAGCCTCTTTCAGCCGACGCGTTACCTCGGCGTCTTCGGCAGGTACGCGGTCATCGAAAACCGCGCTCGCGCCCGTGGTGCGTACCCCGACCGTATCGATGTTGTCTTTCAGTGCGATTGGAACTCCATGCAGTCGGCCGCGAAACTTACCAGCCTTGGCTTCCAGGTCCAGTTCGGCTGCCTGAACGAGTGCCTGACGCTCCATCACCGTGATATATGCATTCAGTTTCGGATTGTAGGTCTTTATGCGGTCCAGGCAGGCTTTTGTCAGCTCCGTGCTGGTCAGTGTTTTCGCATGAATATGCTTTGACGCCTCACCCAGGCTCAACGCACAGAGGTCCTGTGATGCGGACTCGCTTGTGGCTCCCACCGCAGCCCTCGGCACCACGCGCATGGCGCATGCGGCAGTTGATAGCGCAATGAAAGTGCGACGATCGATTCGTCCCATGTGTACTCTCTTCCGGCACTGCATTTTATTGAGTTACTCGCACTGCTCAGCCCGGCCCAGAGGTCACAACCTAGCTGATCGATGCGAGATTAAAAACTGAGTCTCAAAGAGAACTGTTGAATTCTGGGTTGGGTCAGCGTGGCTGAATAGAAACCGAAATTTCCAGCGTTGAATTGCGACTGCAGAGAATAGTTCGGGTTTGTGTCGAAGCGGACGGCGTTGGTCACGTTGAAGACCTCCCACGAGAAATTCAGATTCATGCGCTCCCGCACTTCCCATTTCTTGCTGAGTCCGCCGTCGATTCCAAAAAAGCCATCACCGCGAAAGGCGTTGCGGGTGCCAGCTTCTCCAGGGATAGGATAACGAAGAGGAGAGCCACTCAATATGTTGGCTTCCAAGGCGTTAGGATCTGCAAACACCTGCGGTCCCTGGCCAGGAACGTAATGCTTATGAATCTTCACATCTCCGGTCGACACCAGAAAGCTCTGATACGACCACGCGGTGACCCAACCGGCTGCGATCTGCGAACCGAATGGCAATCCGCTGGTCCAACGCCCGAGGCCAGAGAGCTGCCAGCCACCGATCACGGCGTTCAGAAACCCATGCGCGCCGCCGAGGAATGGTTGTGAGTGCCCAAAAGGCAGCTGGTACACCCAGTCCAAGGTGATGAGATGCCGACTATCGAAGTCAGATACCGCTCGATTCAGCTTGGGGTTGAAGACATTGATGATCTGGCTAAACGAATTGAATGTGGTGTTGGAGACAGTGTTGAAGACTCCGCCCAAGCGTTCGGAGTCCGAACCGAGGTCGATCGATTTGCCGAATGTGTAGTTGAAATCCGCCTGTAGGCCGTGCCTCATCGGGTGTCGCACAATAATCTGTGCGGAGTGATAACTACTGGTACCAATCGACGATTGCGTGAACAGGTCGCTGTATTGACTCGGGTAGTATCGGTTCACCACGCCGCCGCAGCCCGGCGAACATAAGACGTCCATATCGTAGATTGCATAAGACGCATTCAGCAGATCCGTTCTGAAATGATCATAGATATTCTGCGTCGCCGAATATCCCGGAGTTCCCACTGCGCTGGCGCCCGAGCCGGCGGCATCCGGGAAAAGATTCTCCCAGTAGGGAATCGGCTGTACACTCGTCGTCGGAACATTGTTGTACGCCATCGTTTCGATCAAATCCGCTGCGTGGAAGTAATCCATGCCTGATTTTTTGTCGACCAGATTTAGCGGCATTGCCAAGTCGCGATTTTGCAGTAGCCTGCGCCCAAGCCGCCCGACATACGCAAGTTCCACGGTAAAGCCTCCCGGCACCTCCCGCTGAACGGAAAAGTCCATCTGGTAGGAGTATGGTGTCTTCACACCGTCGTCCACGGTAAAGACAAATCCCTCAGCCCCGAGCGGAGGCGTGTATGGAAATGCGACCGTTGAGGTTGGCTGTGTCAGAATCGACAAGTTTGTGGGGATGTTCTGCAGCCCAGTGAATCTTGGAGCTGCACCGGGCGCGACCCATCCGGCTGGAGTTGCGTTTGATCCCAGAAGACCGGCCGATCCACCGGTACTCACAATGTTCGCCACCGCCATGCCGAAGTTGTCATAGTCCATGCCAAATCCTGCACGAATCGAGGTCTTCTGGTCATAGGCATAAGCGATCCCTACGCGTGGAGCGAAGTTGAGATTCGCCATGGGCCACATCGGCTTGCCGTGATTTGCGTTGCCGGAGAGAACATAGTTGAAGTTCGGCTGAACGCTATTACCCAAAGCAGCTTGCGCGACGCGGGTGTTGAACCACTTGCTCACGCTCACGTCTTGCTGCACCTGTTGCCCATTGACTTCGTATGGTGTTTGCGCCAATGAATGACGGACGCCGAAGGTGAGCGACAAATTTGGACGAACACGAAATGTGTCTTGCACGTAGTATTCGAACTGATTGCTCTTGAAGTTCCGGTCCACCAAGGCGCCTTGGGGGAGAAGTGCTCCAGCCCCCTGTGAGACCTTGTATACGTAGTTCAAGTTGACGGCGGCTATGACCCCAGCGAGGTTCATGGCCGCGTAGCTGTAGGAGTTGTCAAAACCTGGCGCAACACTCGGGAACCCCAGCTGAGGGAATCCGGAGGGGTCTAGATCCTGACCGGTGTTGGCGATACTGTCGAAGTATTCACCAAACGAAGACGCGGCCGTGTTGTAGGAATATGCGTCCGTGTCCGTGATGGCACGGACAATGCGATAGTTGACCCCAAACTGCATCGTGTGCTTGCCCTTCGTCCAAGTCAGATCGTCGATGAAGTTGTGGCCTGGGACCTTGAACAGAGATGTACGCGTCTCTCCGACGGGATTGCTCACACTCGCGAGTGTCACGTACGGCCCGTGGCCGGATCCACGGTTGGAGTAGCCCTGGCGTATGAAGCCGTAGCGCGCGTTGTTCACAACGCCTGGACTTATGGTCCATATTTCACCAACTCCGATGCCCTTCGTGTTACTCGTGTACGTATTAATCGCAGCAGCCCCGGGGAAGGGAGGAGGATCGGAACGATGGTCGTTCTGAAGATTGCCGCGCACGAACATTCGATGGCGTTCCGAAATGGCATAGTCGATCTTGCCAATGTAGGTGGCGAGATTGGTAGGATTTGGCGCGGACCACGAGAAAGAATTCGTGTTATAACCGTCCCCGGCGAGTGCACCGTTTGGCATAGGATAAGAATTGAACACCGCCAAAATATTCGGATCGTCTCCCGCCCCCCAGGGACAAGTCCCTAGCGCCGAACAATGTGGATCGAGCTTAGCGAAGTCTGACGGAGTGAGGGCAAACACGCTCTGTCCGCCGCTGGAATCGATGTAGGGATAAGTGAGCGAGCCGGTGCGGAAAGATGCGGTCGGCACGATCTGGGTCACCTGCTGGTTCTCGGCTGTTCGCTGTGCCTCATAGTTCAGGAAGAAAAAGGCCTTGTCTTTCTTGATGGGCCCGCCGACAGCTGCTCCGAATGTATTGCGGATCAACTCCCCGGGCCGGTTGGGGCGGCCTTCGGCTAGTTCGGCTTCCTTGTTGAACCAATTGTTAGCGGCAGTGAAGGTATTACGGTTGTACTCGTAGACGCTGCCGTGAACGGAGTTCGTGCCGCTGCGGCTCACCACATTGACTTGGGCGCCAGAGGAGCGGCCCGAGTCGACGCCAGAATTGGTTGTGGAAACGCGGAACTCTTCCACCGAGTCCAGGGTCGAACGTAAGACTCCAGTAAACGCATAGCCATGGACTTGGTCATTGTTGTCCAAGCCATCGAGAGTGACGTTACCCTGATCCGACCTGGCGCCGGCTACCGAACCGCTCCGGCTGTCCTGATCCTGGTTTACGTTGTGTCCGAGATAGAGAACTCCCGGCTGCAGACTCAACAAGTCAGGCACGTTCCGTCCCTCCATCGGTAGCGCTTGGACGGAGGCATTTTCGACTGCGTTGCCGATAGACGCGTCGGTTGTGTTCAGCACAGGCATCGCGGAGTCCACGTCCACGGTGGTCGTGGCGGAGTTCACCTGCAGGGTCACATTACGGGTCGCGGGTTGATCGACCAGCAACTGAACATTGACGTGCTGCTCTGCGAAACCTGCGCTGGTCAGAGTGAGAGCGTAAGTTCCGGGTGGGACCTGCTGGAATTCGTAAATACCATTCGCCTCGGTCTCGCGACGAGCGTGAAAACCTACATCTTTCCGCTCCAGCACAACCGCCACCCCGGCTATCACTGCACCAGAGGGATCAGAAACGATACCCCGTAAAGAGCTGGTTGCTACTTGTGAATGCACGCACGGCGACAAAAGGAGGAGCACCACCGGCAGCCATCGGCTGACAGGGATCGTCTTCGCGAGTCTCGGGTTCGAAAGGGATTTGAGAGCATTGCTTTGAAGAGAGATGTTCATTTAGGCCCCTGGTGAAATAACTTGTTGTTAGCTCGAAGAATCGCAGACGGGAGAACTGAGTTCCGCTAGGAAACTAGTTAATTGTGATTGACGTTGTATCGAAAGCGAAAAGGCGCGAAAAGGGACGAAATGGTGCGAACCGCCTGGAAAGGCGCGATGTTCTGGAAAAAGCTACCAAGGGCAGCCAACTGGGGCATTCCTTCGCGTATCAGTTCCCGAGGTCAGGCGAACGTCGCACTCAAGGACCGCACAATTCTTCGGTACGCGGGATCGCATTGTGTGTTCGTGCGTCATCAGCCCGAAGTGCGGAATTTGGGTAGTCATCAGACCACAAAAACCAACTCGAGTTCGGGATGACACCGAGGTTCATCAGAGCAGTCTGTCCGCCCAGGATGTTACCTTGGTCATGCCCGCGCGTGAATCGCTCCCATAGATTCTTTCCATTGGACTCGGGCTGCAACTTCGTTCATGCTGAACTTACTTCGCACCCTGCTCCGCAGCCGGTTTCCGCGAAGTAGATGTTTGCTGCCGCTGGCGAGGCAAACTTCCTAACCCCGTTGTTCTCCAAATGAAATCTGAACGTTTGTATCGACATCGGATCCGGCGGTGCAGGAGATTGACATGTTAACCAGTTCATCAAGACGGAGGCGGGAATATCTGCTGATCAGCGATTTCGAGCAGACGCTGAGTCACAACGACTCGGCCGTTGTGCTGAGTGAGATACTCGGAATCTCAGACTTCCGCCAGCGAGTCGCCGGCCTATCGGACATTCATCTTGTGCAGCAAGGTGGAGAGCTAGCATATCTCCTACTCCATGACCCAGAGTTTCGGTGTGTTCGCAAGGAGCACCTGATCGAGGTGGGCAAGCGAGTTCGTCTGAAGGCAAACGTTGAGTTGCTGTTGAGGTCTCTTGAGAATCTGGAGGGCTTCCACTTCTGTTGTCACGTACTCTCGTCTGTGCCAGAGGAGGTCATTCAGTCAGCATTGGCCGGCATCGTTCCCGAAAATCACATTCACGGAACGCAATTCCGCTATGCCTCCGATACAGGCGAGATTCAGTACATTGTTCGCGCGCCTGCGGGTTACGGCAAGGTTGCGGTGCTTGAAGATCTGCGCAGCCGCGCGGGAGTGGGTCACGATCGTTTGGTGTATGTCGGCGACGGCAGTTCGGATGTCCACGTGATGCTGCACGTCAACCGGCTGGACGGATTGACGATCGCGGTCTCCGAGAACAAACCCCTCAATGAGATTGCAAAGCGCACTGTACTAGGCGACGATGCTCTCTGTGTGCTCGTGCCCATCCTGGAGGAGATCGCTGGATACGATCCTGTGCGGGTTCGAACGTGTTTGAGTCGCAGGGATTGGTTCTTGGAGTGGGGAAAAACGCGTACGGATTCGCTGACGATTGCAGTCGGACCAAGGACGAGCTGGAGCATCACCTCTCGGATATTCGCAGACTGGCCACAAGTCATGGTCTCAATGCTGAGGAAAGAGAGACGGCTGCGCGTGCCGAGCGTTTCGCCATTGGTCTGCTGAGGGAACACGATGCATCCGGTCACGACGGCGAGCGATGCCCGTTCGCCACACGGATTTAGATCCGCTTCGTCTAGGCCGACTTCTGCTGGTCTTGTTCGGCTGAGGGTGTGGGCCGTGTTGATTTCCTATCCGTGACTGGCCCCGCCGCAATCGA
>Ga0307479_10003006_pt1 | contig 15325 bp, 14 predicted proteins | sample atmos_gasesECM4C_FD_203743 | JGI IMG/M metagenome (GOLD analysis project Ga0307479, IMG submission 203743) | Hardwood forest soil microbial communities from Morgan-Monroe State Forest, Indiana, United States - atmos_gasesECM4C_515 | ecosystem: Environmental > Terrestrial > Soil > Temperate... | reverse complement strand
AAATTCACCGTGGCGGAGGTTCCGCGGCTTTTGCCACCTGCGATGTCCGCGACTACGGCGCTGTGGAAACGGTGGCGAATCTCGCCTACGAGCAATTCGGCCGCATCGATACGCTCATCAACAATGCCGCGGGAAATTTCATGGCCCGCACCGAAAAGCTCACGTCCAACGCTTTCAACGCCGTGGTTGGAATCGTGTTGAACGGCACGTTCAACTGCACGCAGGTCTTCGCCAAGAAATGGATCGCGGAAAAACTCGGCGGCAACGTGCTGAACATCGTCACTACTTACGCCGCCGCCAATTGCGGTTCCGCCTTCGTGGTGCCATCAGCCTGCGCAAAGGCCGGCGTGCTGGCGATGACCACTTCGCTGGCCGTGGAATGGGCGAAGTATCACATCCGGCTCAACGCTATCGCGCCCGGTCCATTTCCCACCGAAGGCGCGTGGTCGCGGCTCATGCCTTCCAAGCAATTCGAGGAGCACGCCAAGGAATCGCATCCTATGAAGCGATTCGGACGGCACGAAGAACTCACTAACCTCGCGGCCTTTTTGTTGAGTGACATGGCTGAATACATCAACGGCGAATGCGTGGTCATTGACGGCGGCGATTGGCTGCGCGGTGCCGGCGAATTCAACGACCTGCTGCTCATTCCCGATGCCGCGTGGGAAAGCATGGAGGCCGAGCGCAAAAAAAGTAAGTAGCACAGCCATTTCCGGCTGTGCGGCCTTCGCCGTAGGCTCCGAACAGCCCCGCAGAGACTACTGCGGTAGGGCTCGCTTCCTCAATTCCACCCGCAGCTTCGCTGCACCGATATCTTGCCCGTTCGATTCGCCTCGCACCGTAACCTCACGCAACTCCTGCTTCCCGTGCGCCGTGTCATCCGGGTGTCACCTTGCTGTAATGCGGGCGTCCCAAGCTCTGTCAAACTTGACCCGTACGTGGGCGCGCCGATAAGCTTTATTCTTTCACCTTCCAGGTGGAAAGCGCATGAAGCCGATTCACATCACATTGCCGGACGGCAAAGTCCAGGAGGTGCCCAAAGGCACCACGCCCGCGGACATCGCCAAGGGAATTTCGCCCCGTCTCGCCGATGCCGCGCTGGTCGCTCGCGTAGCCGCGCCCAATGACGGCACCGGAGAACTAATCGATCTGCGCCGCCCGCTGGATCACGACGTCAAGCTCCAGATCCTCACTGAAAAAGACCCCGACGCGCTTTTCGTTTTCCGCCATTCCGCTGCGCATCTGCTTGCCGCCGCGGTTATGGAGCTTTATCCTGACGTGAAGCTCGGCATAGGTCCGCCGATCGACACCGGCTTTTTCTACGAATTTCTTCGCGACGAGCCTTTTACTCTGGACGACCTGGCCAAGATCGAAGCCAAAATGCACGAACTCGCCGCGCAGGATCTGCCCAACGAGCGCAAACTCATTCCCAAACCAGAAGCGCTCGAGCTTTACAAAAAATCCAATCAAGTCTTCAAATGCGAGCTTGTCCAGGAAAAAGCCGAAGAGCCGATCGTCTCCTTTTACACCACCGGCAAGTTCATCGACTTCTGCCGCGGCCCGCACATTCCGTCCACCAAGCGCATTCGGGCCTTCAAGCTGATGAGCGTCGCCGGCGCCTACTGGAAAGGCCAGGAAGGAAATCCGCAGCTCCAGCGCATCTACGCGGCATGTTTCTTTACTCAGAAGGAGCTGGACGAATACCTGCACCGCCTGGAGGAAGCCAAGCGTCGCGATCATCGCAAGCTCGGCACCGAGCTCGATCTTTTCAGCATCCAGGACGAAGCCGGCCCAGGCCTCATCTTTTGGCATCCCAAGGGTGGCTTGATTCGCAAGATCATCGAAGATTGGCTGCGCGACGAACTCCTAAAACGCGGCTACGACCTCGTCTACACTCCGCACATCATGCGTCTCGACCTCTGGAAGACCAGCGGCCACACTAATTTCTACAAGGACAGCATGTTCGGGCCGATCGAAGTCGAAAAGGCCGACTACCAGCTCAAGCCCATGAACTGCCCCGGCCACATCCTCATCTACAAATCGAAGCTGCACAGCTACCGCGATCTTCCCGTGCGCCTCGCCGAACTCGGCACCGTCTATCGCTACGAGCGCAGCGGCGTCTTGCACGGCTTGCTTCGCGTGCGTGGCTTCACGCAAGACGACGCGCACATTTTCTGCACTCCATCACAAATCGAAAAAGAAGTGGAAGCCTGCGTCGATTTCGCCTTCGCGGTAATGAAGAATTTTGGTTTCGACAATTTTGAAGTCGAGCTCTCCGATTGGGATGCATCGCATCCTGAAAACTACGCCGGCAAGCCCGAAGACTGGCACCGCGCCTCCGCCGCGCTGGCCAACACTATGCAGCGCCTCAATATTCCCTACAAGAAAATCGAAGGCGAAGCTGCCTTCTACGGCCCTAAGATCGACATCAAGTTAATCGACGCTATCGGCCGCCCCTGGCAGCTCACCACCGTCCAGTTCGATTTCAATCTTCCCGCACGCTTCGGCCTCGAATACGTCGCCGAAGACGGCGCCCGGCACCAGCCCCTGATGGTCCATCGCGCACTGCTCGGCTCCGTCGAGCGCTTCTTCGGCATTCTCGTGGAGCACTATGCTGGAGCCTTCCCTCTATGGCTGGCTCCCGTCCAAGTCGAAATCTGTCCGGTCAGCGAAAAGGTCGCCGACTACGCCAAGCACGTCACCGAAACCCTGAAGCGTCACAACATCCGCGTCCATCTCGACGATCGCAACGAAAAACTGCCCGCCAAAATCCGCGATGCCCAGATGCGAAAAATCCCCTACATGCTCGTGGTCGGTGCAAAAGAAGCCGAAGCCGGCACCGTCTCCGTCCGCCATCGCAGCAAGGGCGATATCGGCCCCAAACCTCTCGCTGAAGTAATCGCCTCGTTGCAGCAAGAAACAGAATCACGCGCAACAAGCTGAAAGTTCCGCGATGGCTAGCCCATCCCTAGCTGCGGAAACGACCAACGTTGTTTTGGACGAACGGTTCTTCGCGCAGGCGGCCCGCAAACTTTCTAAGCGGGATGCGGACCTTGCCGCTGTAATCGAGAAATACGGACTGCCACCGTTGTGGACGCGGGAACCTGGTTTCCCCACCCTGGTTTACATCATCTTGGAACAACAAGTATCGCTGGCCTCCGCGCGCGCACTTTATTCACGTTTGGAGGAAGTCGTTCGGCCCTTTACTCCCGGCCGCTTCCTAAGACTCACGGAAGTCAAGATGCGTAGCCTCGGCTTCAGTCGCCAAAAGACCCATTACACGCGCCTTCTTGCCGAGGCCATCCACCGCAAGCAATTCGCTCTTCACAAACTCCACGAACTCAAAGACGAACTCGCTCGTGAGCAACTCACATCCTTAAAAGGCATCGGTCCTTGGACCGCCGACATCTACCTTCTCAGCGCGTTGCGCCGTCCGGACATCTGGCCGATCGGCGATCTCGCACTAGCCACCGCCGTGCAAGAGGTAAAGCGCCTTCGCAAGCGTCCCTCGTCCGAAAAACTGGAAAAAATGAGCACACCGTGGCGTCCCTGGCGCGCCGTAGCCGCCCGTTTATTCTGGCATGCCTACCTTTGCAAACGCGGCCAGCGGCCCGCACAAATCAGCCTCTAGCGGGCTCAGCGATCTTCGCCTCGGCGAGCATGTCGTCCGGCAGGTTCGCAGCGTGCGGGCTCCCAGAATCCGCCAATTCCGCAAGCGCTTTCCTCAGTCGCCAGCAAAAAAAGACCAAGCCCGTAAACTCGAAGACAATTCCCGCAGCCAGGACGCCGCGCGCCACGCCGCCCTTGGCCAGAAACACGAACCAGCGGTCGTACCCGAAGTTCATCCGTGCCGGCTTCGAAGAAGCCAGATAGTGCACCAGCAAACTTGCTTGGCCCCGGATTGACGAATACTCCATTCGATAGTTCCACCGTGCGTCGTAATATCTGCCGGTAGTCTGATCTTCCATAAAACTCGTCGCCACACTTACCACCTGCACGAGCATTCCGGCAACGAACAACACCGCCGCCAGCTTGCGTATCTGCGGCGTCGCGTCCGCGAGTGCCGGCCCCAGCCCCAAACACAACAGCGCGATGGCCGGCACCAGGTAGCGCGGTCCCACGCAGTACCCGCCCTCCCACTGCGTATAGCGCGCAAAGAACAATAGGTAAATGAGCGGCGTGCCACCCGCGACGATCGCAAGCCCAACATTGCGCTTCGCCAGCCTAAACACGCCTGGAATAGCCAAGAGTACCAGCGGGGCGAATAAGAATACCGACTTGCCCGGGGACAAAAGAAAACCATACAGCCCAGTAGCTAACGGCGTTTCGAACGAGTTCAGATGCTTGCCGCCCTCGGCCACCTGCGGGTAGCCGAAGTCCAGCAGATTGCCAAAATAAATCTGATTGCGCAACAGATACGCACCGCCAAAGATAATCACTACCCCCGTAAGGGTTATGGCCGCGCGAATGGACTTTTCCCGGTCGCGAATCAGCAGCGCCAGGAAAAACACCGGCACCGCGATAATGTGCGACGGCCGCACCCAAACCGTGACGCCTAAAAGCACTCCTGCCAGCGCCGCCAGTCCGGTTGAACATTGCTCGCCGCCGGTAAAAAGCACCAGCGCCGTCCCAAGGAGTAGTGCTGCGGCCAGCGGCTCCGAAAAAAACCATGCGGAATACGCAAACAGTGGCGTGCCCAGCGCCAGCATCAGCGCTGCCACCGTCGCAGTCTTTATGTCGATACCCAGCCCACAGAAGATCCAAAACGCCAGCGCCGCAGCCAGCGCGGAAACCGTTGCACTGCTTGAGGTCACCACCACATCGACAAACAGATCCTTCGATCGCGCGGGGATACCGGGCAGCACGGCTCGCAATATCCGGGCCACTACGTGCCAGGGGGCCACCAATATCGCCTGCCCCTCTCCATAGGGCGCACGCGGCTGACCCCGGCGGTCCACCTTGCCATAAAAATAATTCGCCGCCACCGCTTGCGGCACCGCCGTGCTGCCCCGCGTGACCAAACTCTCCGCCTGAAAATCTACCGACAACTCATCCATGGTTCTCACGCGCCCGCTCGATGTCAGCAGGAAAAGGAAATCCAGCGCCAGAAACAGTAGAGTCGCGATTCGTGTGCGAGGGAGACCGCCCGCGGCCAGCATCCCCACATCTAACCACGCTTTCGGTTCGTCATCCATTCGCACGGCGGCTTCCGGTGTCGTGCGATGCACGCGTTGCACGCTGCCAACCATGCCCCCAAGAGTTGCAGTCTCCTGTATTCGGGAACGCGACTCCAAGTCTCAGGAGCTACCCATGTTGCGGCTTTCCTTCAACTCGATCTTTCCATCTCCCTCAGCAACGAACCCGCTCTGCAAGCAACGATTGCAGGCCCCAAAGGCAATCTGACCTTGACTCGTGAAATTTGCTGCTACCCTCCGCCCTTCCGCGCACATCAAACCGCTTGTCGACGTAGTGTAGGCACGTGCTATACTCTGTAACCCGTCCCCCACAGGTTTTGCGCGGTGGGGCCGGTGTCGTAAATTCGGGCCTGTGCCCGGCGAGGCGGGCAGCTTGGCGCCTTACGTTAGCTAGGGGGAATTATCGCAGAACGCAGCTTCCGGCAGAGCGACCGTACCCGCGTCAACGAGCGGATTCGGGCGCGCGAAGTCCGGGTGATTGATGAAGAAGGTGCCCAGCTTGGGGTGATGCAGCCATACGAGGCTGTTCGTCTGGCGCGCGAAAAGGGACTCGACCTGGTGGAAATTTCGCCGACTGCGGACCCTCCGGTTTGCAAGATCACCGACTACGGCAAGTTTCTCTACCAGCAGAATAAACAGGCGCATCAGCAGCGCAAGAGCAGCCGTGGTTCGCAACTCAAAGAGGTAAAGTTTCGGCCGGCCACCGCGGAGCACGACTATCAGGTTCGCAAGAACCAGATTATCCGCTTCCTCGGGGAGGGCCATAAAGTGCGCGCCATGATCTTTCACCGCGGGCGCGAGATGGCCCATCAGGAAGTGGGCCGCGCCAAGATGACGCGCCTGCTCAACGAAATCGGCGACTTCGGCCAGATCGAAACAATGCCGCGTATGGAAGGCAACGTTTTGGTCGCGCTCCTGGCGCCCAAGAAGGGTGCTCCGGCAGCAAAACCAAGCTCGCAACAAGCCGCGCAGCCAGCCTGATAGATTTTTTTTGTGGTTCGCTTGTAGGGGCGCAGCATTGCTGCGCCCCAGTCAAGCAAAAGCGCAAAGTGGAGATTCTGTTTGGCGGGCAAGCCCGCCAGTTCTTAGGGAGATTCCAGCAATGCCCAGAAATTCGACCAAGCCAAAAAAGAAGCTGAAAACGCATCGCGGCGCCGCCAAGCGCTTCAAATTCACGGCGACCGGCAAAATCGTTCGCGCGCATTCCGGCAAACGCCATTTCACTGGCACCAAGCGCTCCGGCCGCATGCGCAAGCTCAAGAAGTTGACCCTGGTCAACCCGCGAGACGTCGCCGCGGTGAGGCAGATGCTTCCCTATGGCTAGATTTTTGCGCTGAATCTCAGCGCAATCCTCAGCTCGCTCTTCAAAGTTGAGGCGCAACACCGCGGGGCGCAAGCCTCGCAATCGTGCCAGGCAGCGCTTCACGGGTGCCTGCCGGCCGATATAAACGTAACAACCGAGACAAACCCGTTGCGTCGGCTCGTTTCGCGCGCCTGATCGCACCTCGTTTGTCTCGACCAAAAACAAGGAGAAACCCATGGCACGCGTAAAACGCGGCACAAAGCGCCGCGCTCGCCGCAAGAAGTACCTCAAGCGCACAAAAGGCTTTTTTCTCACAAAAAGCAAGCTCTACCAGTCAGCGCAGGAAGCCGCCAATCGCGCCGACCGCTACGCTTTCCGCGATCGCCGCGTAAAAAAGCGCGAATACCGAAAACTCTGGATTCAGCGCATCGGCGCAGCCGCACGTCATAACGGCTTGACTTATGGTCAGCTCATCCACGGACTGAAAGCCGCCGGCGTGTTGCTCGATCGCAAGGTCCTGGCCGACCTCGCAGTCCTCGACGCCGCCGCTTTCACCCAACTGGCCGCGAAGGCAAAAGCCGCCGCGCCGCCGCCGAAAAAGGCATAGGGCAGCCCGCTTGCGGCAGGCAGCCATTGCTGCGGCCCCATCTCGGCTAGGTCATTGTCATGAGCACGCCTGAAAACAAAACCGCGCTGCCTCTCGTGCATCTCGGCATCACTCGTCCCGAGGAGCTCACAACGCTCTTCGCCGGTCTTCGGGGGCGCTTTGATGAAGAGTGCGCGTGCGCCTGTGACGAATCATCCTGGAAACAATTTCGCGACGCCTGGCTCGGCCGCAAATCCGGCGTACTGACCCAAATCACCGACAACTGGCTCAAGCCCGCCTCCCAAGAACTCAAGCGCGTCGTAGGCCAGGAACTCAATCAGCTTCGGGCTCACGTCGAATCCAAAATCGAGGAGCGCCGCAAAGCCATAGAAGCCGGTAGCAGCGAAGCTGCCAGCGCCCGCGAGCGTGTCGATCTCTCGCTCCCCGGCGTCATCCGTCCGATCGGCTCGCATCACCTGATTCGCCAGGTCTTCCAGCAAATCGAAGATATTTTCTTCTCCATCGGCTTTTCCGTCGTCGAAGGCCCGGAAATCGAAACGCCTTACTACAACTTCGAAGCCCTCAACATTCCCGAGTTCCATCCCGTCCGCGACGACATGGACACCTTCTACCTTGATCTCCCCAAGGGCGCACCGCAGCCCTTACTGCTCCGCACGCACACTTCGCCCATGCAGATTCGCACCATGGAAAAACGCCAGCCTCCCGTGCGCGTCATCGTGCCGGGCAAGGTCTATCGCCGCGACAATCCCGACGCCACGCACTCCTTCATTTTTCACCAAGTCGAGGGCCTCGCGGTCGACACCGACATCACCTTTTGCGATTTCACCGGCACCATCGAATATTTCGTCAAACAATTCTTCGGCCCCGGCGTGAAAACGCGTTTCCGCCCCAGCTATTTTCCGTTCACAGAGCCGAGCGTCGAATTCGATGTCTCCTGCATTTTCTGCGGCGGCAGCGGTTCAGCAGCAGGCGGCGGCACCTGCTCGAAATGCAAAGGCTCCGGCTGGATTGAACTTTTCGGCGCGGGCATGGTCGATCCCGCCGTCTACGGCTTCGTGAAATACGACCCGAAAAAAGTCAGCGGTTTCGCCTTCGGCATGGGCATTGACCGCCTGGCCATGCTCAAGTACGGCATCGACGATATCCAGGTCTTTTTCCAAAATGACGCCCGCTTCCTGCGGCAATTTCCATGACTTTTCCTGACGCCAAACAGCGCTTCTCCACTCGCGTGGCCGACTATGTCCGCTACCGGCCCAGCTACCCGTCCGCGCTGCTCGAGCTTCTGCGCGCCGAATGCAGCCTTCGCCCCGGCCACGTCATCGCCGACATCGGCTCTGGCACCGGTTTTTTGAGTGAGCTCTTCCTGAAAAATGGCAATCGCGTCTACGGCGTCGAGCCCAATAAAGACATGCGGCAAGCCGGCGAAGAATATCTCGCCTCCTACGATGGTTTCTCCAGCATTGAAGGCTCCGCTGAAGCCACTACGCTCGACGATGCCAGCGTGGACTTCGTCACCGCCGGGCAATCTTTCCACTGGTTCGAGCCTGACCCTGCCCGCCGCGAATTCGTGCGCATCCTCAAGCCTGGCGGCTGGATGGTCATCGCTTGGAATGATCGGCGCATGGAGGAAGCGCCGTTCACGCGCGCGTACGAAAATATTCTGGAGCGCTTTGGCATCGATTACAAAAACGTGAAGGACTCCTATCCCGAGGCGGAGCGCATCGGCGGCTTCTTGAGCACCTTCTCGCAGCGCGACTTACCGAATCACCAGATTTTCGACTGGGACTCTCTGCGCGGCCGCCTTCGCAGCAGTTCTTTCTCCCCCACCGAAGGTCATCCGAATTACGCGCCTATGATGGAGGATCTCCGTAAACTCTTCGACGCATACCAGCAAGACGGTCAAGTGCGCATGGACTACTTCACCCGCATCTATTACGGGCATGTGAAAGCCGGCGCATGAAAATCGTCTACGACTGGCTGAAGGATTTCGTCGAAGTCACAGCGCCGCCCGATGAGCTAGCATCGCGCCTGGCCCTATCCGGCACCAACATCGGCGGCATCGAAAATGGCCCGCACGGCGCGGTCATCGACGCCGAAGTCTCTTCGAACCGCCCCGACTGCCTCGGCCACTATGGTATCGCCCGCGAAGTCAGCGCCGTCTACAAACTCCCTCTGAAGCTCGTTTCGCCAAAGCCGCAAGAAAGCACCACAGCAAAAGCCAGCGACGCCGTTCGCGTCGAGATTCAATCTCCAGAGCTCTGCGGCCGCTTCACCGCCCGCGTGATTCGTAACGTGAAAATTCAGCCCTCGCCGAAATGGCTCAAGGACCGCCTCGAAGCCTCCGGCGTCGCCAGCATCAGCAACGTCGTCGACGTAAGCAACTACGTGATGCTCGAACTCGGCCACGCCCTCCACGCCTTCGACTACGACAAAGTGCGCGACCATCGCATCGTTGTCCGCCGCGCCAAGCCCAGTGAAAAACTAAGAACGCTCGACGGCATCGATCGCGTTCTCGCCCCTGGAATTTGCATGATCTGCGATGGTGACGGCTCCCGCCTCGTTGGCATCGGCGGCATCATGGGCGGAGCCGAAACCGAAATCTCCTTCTCCACGAAAAATGTCTTGATCGAGTGTGCCTGGTTTGATCCCATCGCCATCCGCCGCGCCACGCGCATCCTGAAACTTCACACCGAGGCCTCCACCCGCTTTGGCCGCGGCGCCGACCCGGAAATGGCTGAGCTTGCCTCGCGCCGTTGCGCCGAACTAATCCTGCAACTCGCCGGAGGAGAACTCCTCGCCGGAGTGGTCGACGTCTATCCCGGCAAGCGCGCGCCCAAGAAAATTCTCCTTACTCGCGCCGAACTTCTCCGCGTCATGGGCGCCGACGTTCCCGACAAGCAAATCGAATCCAGCCTCAGCGCCCTAGGTTTTGCTCCCGTGCGCGTCGATCAGAATCGCGGTGCGGAAGGCTCTCTGCTCGCCGCCTGGGAGTGCACGCAGCCCACCTGGCGCGCCGAAGTCGAGCGCGAAATCGATCTCATTGAGGAAGTCGCCCGCATCTACGGGCTCGACAAATTTCCCCCGCGTCTGCCAGCCGCCCGCCAGGGCGCCGCCCGCCTTCCTCACTACGAAGCCGAAGCGCGCCTCCGCGAGCGCCTCATCGGCCTCGGCTATCGCGAAATCCTCACCATTCCCCACGTTGCCGAAGATCGCGACGCGCTCTTCCGTCCCCCAGACGCACAGCCCGCGCGCCTCTCCAATCCCCTTTCCGAAGAAGCCAACGTCCTCAAGTCCACCGGCATCGTCACCATGACCGCGGCCCTCGAATGGAATCTCAACCGCGGCCAGCGCAACGTCCGCCTATTCGAGATCGGCCGCCACTATCGTCTGCACGGCAGCGAATCCGTCGAGACGCCCGTCCTCACCATAGGCGCCACTGGTGAAGCCCGCGAGAAGGGCCTCTACGACGATGCGCGCGAGTATTCTTTTGCGGATCTGAAGGGCGATCTTGACGCGCTCGGCGCGCTCGCCGGCGGTTTCACGTGGAACGAAGGCGGCCCCGCCTGGCTTCATCCCGCCCGCCGTGGCCGCGTCGCGCTTCACAATGAAGCAATCGGCGAAGCCGGCGAGCTCACGCGTCGCGTCGCCGACCAGCTAAAGCTCCGCCAGGAAATCTTCCTCGCCGAGTTGCAGCTTCCGCCCTTGTACGCCGCAATCCGTAGCGCAAAAGAATCGCGCAAGTACGAACCCGTTCCGCGCTTCCCCGCTGTCGAGCGCGATTTTTCCCTGCTCCTCCCCGACGGAACTCATTTCTCCGATGTCGCCGCCGCCATTCGTTCCCTCAACATCAGCGAAATCGCCTCCGTCGAAGCCATCGATCTCTATCGCGGCAAGAACGTCCCCGCCGGACAATACTCGCTCCTAATCCGAGTAACCTTCCAAAGCCGCGAGTCCACCCTGACCGAAGCCCAACTAACCGACTTCTCCGCCCGCATCATCGCCGCGCTGGAAAAGCAGCTAAGCGCCCGCCTCCGCGCCCAGTAGCGGCTATTTCTCCTTTGTAGTGGCCAATCTTTAGATTGGCCTGGCCGGTCTAAAGACCGGCCACTACATGGAAATGTGGTATCTTTGCGCCAAGATGAGCGCCCCAGTCAAAGTACAAATCTTCGGCCAGATCTATACCATTCGCGGCGAACTCGACGAGCGCTATGTCCAGAAACTCGCCGCCTACGTCGACGAAAAAATGAGCGCCATCGCCGACGTTACCGCCACGGTCGACACCCAAAAAGTCGCCGTCCTCGCCGCCCTCGCCATCGCCGATGAGCTGCACACCATCCGCAAAGATCGCACCGATCAGGAAGATCTCCTGCGCGAGCAAGCCGAGCGCTGCCTCACGCTAGTCGAGCGCGCCCTAAAACAGACCGCCTAGTTATCCACGGGGAAGGTTTTCACTGCGACCACTTCGTGGGCGTCCGATCCCAGCGATGCTTCCGCAGCTCGGCTTGCACCGCTCCGGGCAGCGCTCCTCGATCGCTCGCCGCCACGTTCGCTTCTACGTTCGCGATCTTGCGCATCCCCGGAATGATCGTGCTCACATCCTTGTTGTCCAGGATGAATCGCAGCGCCATTTCCGCCAAGCTGATTCCGCCGCGCCGGATTTTCTTCACCTCGTCCACTCTCGCCACCGTGGCCTTCAAATTTTCCGCCACAAAATACGTACTCCGCCAATCACCGGCCGGCCATTTGCTCTCCAACGTCAGCGCCCCGGTCAAGGAGCCTTCATCAAAAGGCACACGCGCAATCACCCCGACATCCTTCTCCTTGCACGCCGGAAACAATTCATCTTCCGGATTCTGATCGAAAATGTTGTAAATCACCTGCACCGCATCCACCACGCCGTTGCGCACCGCCCGCACTCCATTCCACGGCTCCCAACGATTCAAGCTCAACCCGAACGCGCGCACCTTTTCGCTGCTCCGCAGTTTGTCGATCACCGGAAGCAGCCGCTTGTCGTCCAGCCACTTGTCCTCCCAGGTGTGAAGCTGAATCAGGTCCAGCGTCTTCACGCCCAGATTCGCCAGGCTCTTCTCGACGTACTCCTCGATATATTCCGGCGGGTAACAATCATCCAGCGAATACTCCCGCCGCGCCGGCCATTTGCGATTTTTCGGCGGGACCTTGGTGGCCGTGTAAAGTTTCTTGCCAGGATTCGCGCGCAGGATTTTCCCCAGCAACTGCTCGCTGTGCCCGTCGCCATAAGCCCACGCCGTATCAAAAAAATTGCACCCTAGATCGACAGCCCGCTGCAGCGAAGCAATCGACTCCGCATCCTCCGAGCCGGTCCAGCCCGCCATGCCCCACATACCATACCCAATCTCGCTCACATTCCATCCCGTGCGTCCAAACCGGCGGTATTGCATTCGCGGGTGCTCCTTTTGTTGATACTCCTAAACCTTAGCCAGAAACTGTTTCTTGATCGTCCGAATCTGGACCTCGTCTCGTTTGTAAAACGTCCACTGCTTGATGCGCTTCCCTCGTATCAGCCCCGCCTGCTGCAAAATCTTCAAATGTTCGCTGGCCGTGGGCTGCGTTATCTTCAGCTTGCGCGCAATGAGCAGCCCGCAAACGCCGTCCTTGATCAAGTCTCCGTCGACCTGCGGCGGAAAATGCCGCCGCGGGCTGCGCAACCAGTTCAAAATCCGCAGCCTGCGTTCGTTGGATAGCGCCCGCAGCGCCAGCTCAAGATTCATATAGACACTTAGCCAAATCCCTAAGTATAATACCAGAGTTCGTAGGGGCGCCGCACTGCTGGGCCCCAGCTAGGCTCGATGCTGCCCAAGAGAGAAATTCCATGACCACGATTCCAGTGAATCGCGAGCGCATCACCGCCGTCGAAAAAATCATCCGCCCCCACGTGCGCCACACACCCATCCTCGAAGCTGCCGGCGCCGACTTCCGCCTGGATTCTATCAGCCTCATCTTTAAACTGGAATTCTTGCAGCACGCCGGCTCTTTCAAAGCTCGCGGCGCCTTCGCCAATCTCCTCACGCGCGAAGTCCCTAAGGCCGGTGTCGTCGCGGCGTCCGGTGGAAATCACGGAGTCGCCGTCGCCTATGCCGCCGGCAAACTCGGCGTGCCCGCGAAAATCTTTGTCCCCAACGTCGCCTCCCCGGAAAAAATCGATTGCATCCGTCGCTGTGGCGCCGACCTCGTCATTGTTGGTGAACGCTACGCGGATGCCCTCGCCGCCAGCGAAGCCTGGACCGCGCAGTCCGACGCCATGCCTATTCACGCCTACGATCAAATCGAAACTCTGCTCGGCCAGGGAACCGTCGGTCTCGAATTACAGCAGCAGTATCCGAAACTCGACACGTTGTTCGTCGCCGTGGGCGGCGGTGGCCTCATCGGCGGCATCGCCGCCTGGTACGCCGGAAAAATCAAGCTAATCGGCGTCGAGCCGGAAGCCGCGCCAACGCTAGCTAACGCCCTGCGCGCCGGCCGTCCGGTGGACAGCCCCGCCGGAGGAATCGCCGCCGATTCGCTCGCGCCCAAACGTGTCGGCGAACTGATGTTCCCCCTAGCGCAAAAGTACGTGGAGAAAGTGATCCTCGTCACGGATGACGAAATCGCTCAGGCACAAGAAGCTCTGTGGAGCGTGCTCCGCGCGGTCACCGAACCCGGCGGCGCGGCCGCATTCGCCGCCCTGCTTTCCCGCCGTTACCAACCCGCGCCCGGCGAACGTCTCGGCATCCTCCTCTGCGGCGCCAACACCACAGCGGTGAATTTCGTTCCCAATCCAACAAGATCCGTTGTCAGCCACACCACTACTGCCAATTAGGAGCTCAGCATGTCTGTCTATGAACGCCTGAAAGCGCGCAACATCACTCTTCCGCAAGTTGATCCGCCCGTCGCCGCCTTCGTTCCTTTCGTCCGCACGGGTAATCTCATCTTCATCTCCGGGCACATCGCCAAGAAAGACGGCAAGCCTTGGACCGGCAAACTCGGCGCGGACCTGACCACCACGGAAGGAAAGCAAGCCGCGCAATCCATCGCCATCGACCTGTTGGCCACGTTGCAAGCCGCCATAGGCGACCTCAACAAAATCCGCCGCATCGTGAAGCTGCTCGTTCTTGTGAACAGCACACCCACTTTCACCGAGCAGCATCTCGTTGCCAACGGCGCTTCCGAACTATTCGTCGATATCTTCGGCCAATACGGCGCGCACGCCCGCAGCGCCTTCGGCGTAGCGCAAATCCCCCTTGGCTCCTGCGTGGAAATCGAGCTAATCGCGGAAGTCCTATAGCAACATCCACTGAATTTCTGACACCAGCTGCTTTGCGGTACACTTCGTGCCGGTATGCGCTCCCGTCGAGCATTCATCAAGAACGTAGGAAGCGCTGCTGTTGCTGCCTCCTCCCGGCTAGGAATTCCTTTTTTCTCACGGTTTGACTCCGCCCAAGACAGCGCTCTCAGAGCCAAGCTCGCCGCCGATCCTCTGCGTCCACAATTTCATCTTCTGCCCGCAAAAAATTGGATGAACGATCCTAACGGGCCGATCTACTGGAATAGTCGCTACCACATGTTTTTCCAGTACAACCCAAGTGCCGCAGTTTGGGGCAATATGCATTGGGCTCACGCCGTTAGCCCCGACATGATTCACTGGCGCCATTTGCCGGTGGCCCTTGCGCCTACTCCTGATGGAGCAGACGCGGACGGTTGTTTCACAGGAAGTGCCGTCGACGATCATGGCGCGGTCGCGATCGTTTACACCGGTGTTAAGGCCGCCGCTCCGGAGCAGGCGACTCTTCGTGATGGCGTTCACAATTTCCGCGAAGTCCAATGTCTGGCAATTTCCAAAGACCCCGAGCTTCGCACCTGGGAAAAATGGAAGCCGCCCGTCCTGCAACCTCCCAATGAGGCGCGTCTGACTGGTTTCCGCGATCCGTTTCTCTGGCGCGAGGGCGGTCTTTGGTACTTGGGGATCGCTTCCGGATTTCGCGAGCAAGGCGGCTGCGTTTTGCTCTATCGCTCTCGCAATCTGCGCGAGTGGGAATATCTTCATCAGCTTGCCTCGGGAAAATGGACTGAGCGGGAATCGGTTAACCCTGTAGAATCCGGTGAAATGTGGGAATGTCCTGATTTTTTCCGGCTTGGCGCGAAACATGTGCTTCTGTATTCAACCGCCGGAAGCGTCTTTTGGGAGATTGGCGAGCTTGATTC
>Ga0307479_10003005_pt1 | contig 15333 bp, 14 predicted proteins | sample atmos_gasesECM4C_FD_203743 | JGI IMG/M metagenome (GOLD analysis project Ga0307479, IMG submission 203743) | Hardwood forest soil microbial communities from Morgan-Monroe State Forest, Indiana, United States - atmos_gasesECM4C_515 | ecosystem: Environmental > Terrestrial > Soil > Temperate... | reverse complement strand
TGTCTGACCCTCGGGTGCATTAAGACCGCTACCGAGTCCACTCGTGGGGCGGTCCGGAACTGCATCAAGGCTGCCGAGCGGAATTGCGTCAAGATTATTCGAGGCGAGTATCGATTCGAACCGGCTCACCCGGGCCATTGCGTCGGACGTATGCGTACGGGCCGCAATGAGACGGTTGTTAAGCCCAGTCACCTGCTGTTCATCGATCAATTTTCCATCAGCCGAAACGATGTTGCTCTTGGTCCTCAGCTCATTGACCGCACGCTCGGCGTTCAGGGCGTCATTGCCCAGCTCCTGCAGGCGATCATGCAGCCAGGCTGTCGCGGTGCGATGCTCGTCCGTCTTCGCCTTCAGCTGGTCATCGAAGTAGGCCTTCACGACTGCATTCGCGATCGCCGCGGCCCGCGCCGCGTTGCTGGCGTTGAAGCTGACCTCGATGACGTTGCTCGAACCGACCCTCGCGGCTGACAATCGGCTCTGAATTTCCTCAACGAGTGTGTCCATCGCGTCGATTTTGGGACCTTGCGCGACGCCGAACATTTCGCGAATGGCCTTCACCGCTGACTGCAACCAGCCGGCCTTCCCGCCGAACTCCGGATCGTTAGCAAGGTTGAGCTGATTGATGGCGGAAGCCGCAACCGCTTTGGACTTCAAAATCTCGATCTGCGACTCGACATCCACGGGCGCGTCGTCCAGCATCGATTGTGGCTGGACGACCGGGGCTTTCGAATTTCCCAACAGCACCTTCACTTGCGCGGTATAGGTCGGCGGCGCGACCTTCAGAACGATGACGCTGGCCGCAACCGAGAGCGCGGTGGTAGCAACGATCACCAAATAGTGCCTTCGCAGAAACCCCAGCGCCAAACTGGCCGGCCCCGGACCGGTATTTTCCAGGCGCTGCTCCTGTTGGGAGCCGTCCAGCAACGTGCTCGCTCTTTGATTGTGTAGCATGTTCTCTGAAGCTTCCTTGGTTGCGCTGCGAATTTCCAAGTTGCCCCAATGGCTTACCAAAGCAAATATTCGATTTGGCCAGGAAACCCGCGAAAATTATAACCCGAATAATGATCTATTCAATTACATTTAATGCGATGCGGCAAGTGGTCGCCTAAAATCAAGTCGCTCGATCATTTTAGGGTTAAAACGGCTGTTCAGTCCGAGAATCCCGCGAGCGCGTCAGAAATTTCCAAAGCTTTCTGGGACCAATACCGGAGGCGCGTGGTGCAATTTAAATGACTTGATGGATTTAAATTAAGGCCTGGGAAGTTTCGGCGGCTGTCGGTCAGGAAGCGGTTTTCAGCCGGAAGTTCCATGGAGTTTTGCTTGTTATATCAAATAGTTGTTGTCAAATTTAATAAACCGCAGCATCCCAATTTATATCGCTGTCGGCCGGGTCGCGTCAACGCGCAATAAATGCATTTCGATTAAATTAAATTGAATAATTAACCAAGATGTGCTGGGCTGGTTTTCAGTGATGATCGACAAGGCGGTGGCGGCATTTTGCTGGTTCTAAAAACAATGAGCGCGCCGCGTTCGTGATGAGGCTCTCCAGGACGGCCATCATCCGATGCAAAAGTGGTGCGCCCTCGAATGAACTCGATATCTGGGTGCCGCCGCCCAAGCCGGCGGGTTGAGATTATCGGTCGAAGCCAGGGTCTGCGCTACTCTTCTCCGTGGCCATGGGTTTTGGCCATTGTGTTGAGCCTCGTGCTCTGGGCGATGTTGGGGTGGTATCTTTGGTGGCTTTTTCACTGAAGCATGCGCGCGATGCGGCCCGGCACTCGGCTGGAAGAATCCCGGCCGTGGTCGGCCACTTCCGGCCTGACCGAGTGCCCTGATTGCATAGGAGGCGCCGTGACGCGATTGACCTCAGTGACGGTGCTATTTTCGATTATCGCCGGTGGCCTGCTTGCGGGCGGCGCCGGCGCGAGGAGCCGGCCGTCCCACACCCCTGCAGGTCCGGCCTCGCTCGTCGAAACCTCGCCGAGCCTGGCGCCCTTCCAGCATGTTCGCTTCTGTCTTCGCTATCCAGCTGATTGCAGGTCGAACCTGACCGAAGATGAGCGTATCGATCTGACGGCCGAAAATTCAGAGTTGCTGGACCGCGTCAATCGTGACGTCAACGCCGCTATCGCTCCAGAGGAGAAGGGCTACGGCAAGAACCTTCAGGAAGCCTGGACGATCGCGCCGTTCTGGGGAGACTGCAACGATTACGCGGTTACCAAGCGGCACGAGCTGCTGCGGAGCGGGCTGCCTGCCAAAGCCCTGCGGCTGGCGGTGGTCAAGACGAAGTCAGGAGACGGCCATCTCGTTCTTCTCGTCGCAACGACGAAGGGCGATCTGATGCTGGACAATCTCACCGATGCGGTTTTGCCTTGGCAGAGCGCGGACTATCAATGGATGAAGATACAATCCGCCAGCGACGCCAGATCCTGGTACGAGGTCAAAGTGTCAGGGACATCCGTGTCGCCGCCCGATCGAAAGTTGCGCGTGACCGACCGGAAATGAACATTCGGGATGTCTGACCTCACACGCCCAAAGCGAAATCAGCGAACGAGAGTTCCACGGCCGACGCCCTCATAGATGAAGCCGTAAACCTCCATCTCCTGCGGGTTGTAGATGTTGCGGAGGTCGATAACGATCGATCCGGCCATTTCCTGCTTCAGGCGGGCCAAATCAAGCGCCCGGAACTGCGTCCACTCCGTCACGATGACCATGACATCGGCACCGCGCGCGCATTCGTAGGGATCGTCGCAATATTCGATGTCGGGTAATTCGCGGCGCGCCTGCTCCATGCCGACCGGATCGTGCGCGCGCACCCTGGCGCCCATGTCGAGCAATCCAGTCACCAGCGGAATCGACGGCGCCTCGCGCATGTCGTCGGTATCGGGCTTGAAGGTGAGGCCGAGCACGGCGATGGTCTTGCCGCGCAGGCTGCCGCCGGCGGCGCTTGCGACCTTACGGGCCATCGCTCGCTTGCGGTTGTCGTTGACAGCGAGCACCGCCTCGACAATGCGCAGCTGCACGTCATAGTCCTGCGCGATCTTGATCAGCGCACGGGTGTCCTTCGGGAAGCACGAACCGCCGAAGCCCGGCCCGGCATGCAGGAATTTGGTGCCGATACGATTGTCGAGCCCGATGCCGCGCGCGACTTCCTGCACATCGGCGCCAACCTTCTCCGAGAGATCGGCGATCTCGTTGATGAAAGTGATCTTGGTGGCGAGGAAGGCGTTCGCGGCATATTTGATCAGCTCCGCCGTGCGCCGCGCGGTGAACATCAACGGAGCCTGGTTGAGCGACAGCGGCCGGTAGACGTCGCTGAGCACCCTTCGCGCACGCTCGTCGGAGGTGCCGACCACGACGCGGTCCGGAAACTTGAAGTCGCGGATCGCGGCGCCCTCGCGCAGGAATTCCGGATTTGACGCAATCACCACATCGGCCGACGGATTGGCCTCGCGGATCAGCCGCTCGACTTCATCGCCGGTGCCGACCGGCACGGTCGATTTGGTGACGACCACGGTGAAGCCCGAGAGCGCCGCGGCGATCTCACGCGCGGCGGCGTAGACATAAGTGAGATCGGCATGGCCGTCGCCGCGCCGCGACGGCGTGCCGACGGCGATGAAGACCGCGTCGGCCTCGGCCACCGGCGCCGTGAGATCGGTGGTGAAATCCAGACGCCTGGCTCTGACATTGGAGGCGACCATCGAATCGAGCCCAGGCTCGAAGATCGGGATTTCACCGCGGCGCAAGGCGGATATCTTCTCAGCATCCTTGTCCACGCAGGTGACCTGGTGGCCGAAATCCGCAAAGCAGGCGCCGGAAACCAGTCCGACATAACCCGTGCCGATCATGGCAATCCGCATGGTCTTTCTAACTTTCTATTGGTCGATTTGATGCGCTTCGCAAAGTGCATCGAAATTTAACGCTGTAAACTACCATTTTCATTTAATTGGTCGTTAAGCTAAATAGTATTTGCGCTGGATTCTCTACCGCAGACGCAACCTTGCGCTCAACGGTAACTCGTGACAAGCGGGCTTTCCAATCCTTGATCGACGCCGCCTCCGCGCAAGGGTTCCATTGCGGGCAAGTGGCTTGATCTGCTCGGAGAAATCAACCCTCGGCTCGTGAGGGCGGTAGGTTGTCCGGCGCGGTTCCTGGCGGCGGAACATTTTTCTCGCCGGTTCCGAAGCCGCCGCCGAGTCTCCGGCGATCACAGCGCATGCGGCTCCGGTTCGCAGGGACGCCACCGCGCCGACAAGGTTGATCGAGCCTCAGGACGTCACCATCGCCGGGATGGTACCGCAATCGCGCCGGTGCGGTTCAAGAGACTCACTCTAGGATGCAGGAGCGAGTCGAGATATCCCAGATTGACTCGCGTGCCTCGCGCAGCCGGACGGGATGCGCGCAGATTGTTTAGCGAAGCCCGCCGAAAAGAAGTCTGGCAAAAAGAAAACGCCAAGGGCAAGAAAGGCTGACGTAGAATTCGTTCGCCCCATTCGTCCCACGCCACAGGGTAAATATGCGTCCCATCGTCGATCCGATCACGCGTTCCGTCGTCCAGCACCGGCTGAGCTCGATCGTCGCCGAGATGGGCGAGGCCATGCTGCGCACCTCTTATTCGCAGATCCTCAATTCTAGCCGCGATTTTTCGCTCGCGATCTGCGACGTCGAGGCGCGATTGATCGCGCAGGCCGACCATATCCCGGTTCACGTCGGCGCGCTGCCGTGGGCGACGCGCGCGGTTGAAGAGCGGTTCAAGGAAGTCGCGCCGGGCGACGTGATCCTGATGAACGATCCCTATCATGGCGGCAGCCATCTTCCCGATCTCACGATCTTCGTGCCGATCTTCGCGGGCGAGCGCCGGCTGTTCTGGACCGTGGTGCGCGCGCATCAGAGCGATATCGGCGGCGCGACCCACGGCGCCTATAATCCGAACGCTACCGAAATCTGGCAGGAGGGCCTGCGGATTCCGCCGATCAAGCTCTACGAGGAGCGGCGGCTGCGCGACGATATCCTGGATATGCTCGCGCTCAACGTCCGTAACCCGGACGATTTTCGCGGCGATCTTGCCGCGATGATCGGAGCGGCGCATCTCGGCGAACGGCGGCTGCAAAAACTGTTCGGCGAACTCGGCGCTGACGTCGTCGAAGCTGCGATCGAAGCGGTGCTCGATGCCGCCGAAGCCCAGGCCCGCGCGGTGGTCAGCACCTGGAAGGATGGCGTGTTCCATGGCGAGGCCTTCCTTGACGACGACGGTCGCGGCAACAACGACATCAGGATCGCCGCGAAAGTCACGAAGCGCGGCAGCGAAATCGAGGTCGATCTGTCGCAGTCCGATCCGCAGGTGACGAGCTTCGTCAACTCCTCGCATGCCAACATGCATGCCGCCGTGGTGATGGCGTTCGCCTATCTGATCGATCCCGATACCCCGAAGAACTCCGGCGCGCTTCGGCCGCTGAAGGTGATTGCCAGGCTGGGCACCATCGTCTGGGCCGATCCGGGCAAGCCGGTGACGCTCTGCACCAGCCATCCCTCCAATGAGATCGTGGAAGCGATCGTCAAGGCGCTGGCCTCGTCGTGCCCCGATCGCGTCATGGCCGGCTGGGGCCGCCGTTTCCGGATTGCGGTGCAGGGCGAGAACCCGCGCACCGGCCGCGGCTTCATCTGGCACATGTTTCATGCGCGTCCCGGCGGCGGCGCGTCGGCGAACGGCGACGGCTGGTCGTCGATTGGGGAGTGGCACTCGGTCGGCGGTCTGAAATTCGGCAGTGTCGAAGTGGCGGAAGCGCGCTTCCCGCTGCATTTCCGCCGGCACGAATTCCTGCCCGATTCTGGCGGCGACGGCCAGTTTCGCGGCGGCCTCGGGGTGGCGCTCGACCTCGTCTTCGAAACAGAGAAGCCGGCGCTCGGCAATACCGCGGGCGAGGGGACGCGTCACGGCTCCTGCGGCATGCTCGGCGGCAAGGACAGCGCGCCGCATCGCTATCGCTTGCTCTCGGCGGGCCGAGCGCCACGCGAATTGCGCACCAAGGAGGTCGGCATCGAGATCGGGCCCGGCGATTGCCTCGAGGTCCGCTCCGCGGGCGGCGGCGGGTGGGGGGCACCTTCGAGGCGCTCGCAAGCGGCGCGCGACCGCGACCGTCTGCAGGGCCTCGTCACCGATGACGCGGCGAAGGCGCGGACGAGCTGAGCATGCTAAGCATCGGAATTGACGTCGGCGGCACCTTCACCGATCTCGTCGCCATCGATGCGGCCGGGCGCACCGTGTTCGCGAAATCGATCTCGACGCCGCAGGACCAGTCGATCGGCGTGATGGCGGGGCTGGAAGAGCTCGCGCGCCGGCTCGATCTTTCCTGCGCCGAGATGCTGGCGCGGACCAGGCGGCTGGTGCACGGCACCACGGTCGCGACCAACGCGCTGCTCGAGCGCAAGGGCGCGAGTGTCGCTCTGCTCACCACCGAAGGCCATCGCGACGTCCTCGAAATGCGCGAAGGGCTGAAGGGCAACCGCTACGATCTGCGCACGCCGCCGCCAGAGCCTTTGGTGCCGCGCGAGCTGCGCTTCGGCGTGCGCGAGCGGCTCAAGCCGAACGGCGAGGTCGCGGTGCCGCTCGATCCGGCGTCGCTTGATGCGGCGATCGCCGCGATCAGGGAATCCGGCGTCAGCTCGGCGGCGATCTGTTTCCTGCACGCCTATCGCAATCCGGCGCATGAGATCGCGGTGGAGCAACGGCTCGCGCGCGAGCTGCCCGGCGTGAGCGTCTCGCGTTCGAGCGACGTGCTGCCGCAGATCAAGGAATATGAGCGGGTCGCGACCACGGTCGTGAATGCCTATGTCCGCCCGATCGTCCGGCACTACCTCGAACGGCTGGAGGCGCGTCTCAAGGAAGCCGGCTTCGACGGCTCGCTCTTCATCATCCTGTCCCACGGCGGCATGGCGCCGGTCGAAGAGGCCGCGCGGCTTGCCGCGGCAACGGTGCTGTCGGGTCCGGCGGGCGGCATGTCCGGCTGCCGGCGCTGCGCCGCCATGCTCGGCATCCCCGATCTCGTGGCGTTCGACATGGGCGGCACCTCGACCGACATCTCGCTGATCGCCGACGGCGCTGCGACGTTATCGGCCGATGGCGGCCTGGCCGGCCAGCGCATTGCGCTGCGCAGCCTCGATATCTCCAGCATTGCGGCCGGCGGCGGCTCGATCGCGTCGGTCGATTCCGGCGGCATCTTCCATGTCGGCCCCCAAAGCGCCGGCGCGCTGCCGGGGCCGGCCTGCTACGGGCAGGGCGGCTTTGAGGCGACCGTCACCGACGCCAATGTGGTGCTCGGCTATCTCGACGCCTCCGCCTTCATGGGTGGCAAGCGGCCGCTCGACACCGCGGCGGCGGAAGCGGTGATCGACCGGCTTGCCGCCTCGCTTGGCATCACGCGCCTTGCGGCTGCCGCGGGCATTTTTCGCCTGGTCAACCTGAAGATGGCCGACGGCATCCGGCTGATGACGCTGCGGCGTGGCGTCGATCCGAGGCGCTTTGCGCTTCTGAGCTTCGGCGGGGCGGCTGGACTGCATGCCACCGAGGTGGCGCGCGAGCTCGAGCTCACCCGCATCATCGTGCCGACCACGGCGTCGGTGCTGTCGGCCTGGGGCATGCTGACCAGCGATTTGCGCTACGAGGTCAGCCGCACGCATTTCGAGACCGGGGCTCGCTCGACCGCTTCCGAGGTACGCGAGATCTTTGCCGAACTTGAGAGTCGGGCGGTCGAGCGGCTGCGCGGCTGGTTCGACGGGCCCATCGCGGTCGAGCGTTCCGCCGAGATGCGCTATGGCGAGCAGATTTTTGAGATCGACGTCGCTCTGGATGGTGTCGATCTCGAATCGCCTTCGCTGATCGCGGAGATCGAGGATCGCTTCCATCGCCGCCATGAGGAGCTCTACACTTACGCCTCACGCGACCAGGAGGTTGTGTTCGTCAACGCGCGGGTCGCTGCGATCGGCGCGGTTTCCGCAGGTCGCGCGGAGGAGCAGGGGGCCGCATCGGCCGCGCCCTGCAAGCCGCGCTCGCGGCGCAAGGCATTCTTCGGCGACTGGCTTGACGTGCCCGTCTACGCGCTGGACGATCTCAAGCCGGGCCAATCGCTGCAAGGGCCTGTCATCATCGAGGCGGAGACGACGACGGTGGTGATCAACGCGGGCGATCGGCTCGAGGTCAACCGGTTCGGCTGGCTGGATATTCGCGTCGCGAAGGCGGCCGGAGCCGGCATCTGAGGGATCGACGCAATTGAAGGGACCTGGGACATGCACCTGCTTCACGACCCTGCCGCGCCGCCGACGCCTCAGATCAGCTTCGATCAGTTCCTCGCGGTCGATATTCGCGTCGGCACGATCATCGCGGCCGAGCCGTTTCCGCAGGCCCGCAAGCCAGCTCTCAAATTGACGGTCGATTTCGGGGCCGGACTGGGCACCCGGAAGTCGAGCGCGCAGATCACGCAAAACTATCAGCCCGAGGCGCTGATCGGGCGGCAGGTTGCCGCCGTGGTCAATTTCCCGCCGCGGCAGATCGGCAAGTTCATGTCGGAAGTCCTTGTGCTGGGCTTCCCGGATGCGCAGGGCAACGTCGTGCTGTTCGCGCCCGACCACCGCGTGCCGAACGGCGCACGTCTGTTCTGACGCAACAAGCGCGTTGAACCCGCATTACCCGGACGCCCTTGAGCCGCGCCGGGATCGGTCTGCCCGGCCGCCCATGGCTCCCGAGGAACTCAGGAACAAACCCAAATAATCAGTAGCGCCATCGGAAGAGCAGCGGCCATGGCACCACCAATCATCAATGCAAAAGCTGAAAGCAAATTTATTTCGGCTTGGACCTCACGCCTCGACATAACGTTACTCCGTCGAGCCCCCACGGGCATCGCCCGTCGCCCACGGATGAACGAAAAAAACCCGTGCCGGGGCAGGGTCGTGACGTCGATCGAATGCTGGTGCTGCCCCGAACCAGAGTGGTGTCAGGCTGAATCTTTATGGTTAAGAAAAGATTAACGCCGTGCTGCGTTGGGTCCGCAGATCAGCGAAAAAGTCCCGCCCCATCCCGTTGGGGGCTGGGTGCCCGGGATGAGGCGGAAGTCAGGTGCAATCGGCGCCGCCGCGTCGATCAGGACAAGTTGCGATTGTGATTCGGGCTACTTAAGGGCGAGACCCCTCCAGGCCGATCCAGTGCACGCGCCGCGCGTCGAGCAGCCAGTCGTGCACGACTTGCCACTTGTCCCGGCCTCTAGCCTTGAAATTCAGCAATGCGGATCGCTCGTCCTGCAGCTCTACAAAGAACTTCAGCGAATCCCGACCGGTCGCCCTGCCGGAATCGATGGGTTGCGCTTGGACCCATTGGTCCCATTCCCGGATGATCAGACGCCTCGCTCGTTCCTGTTTCATAGGTTCCGCCAAACACAAAAAGACCGCCCGGAGGCGGTCTCTCTGCTGTAGCCCTGATGGGGCAGCAAATCAGGCTACGCGAACGCCCCCGCCCGCCGATCACGATTACCCAAGCCCCGAGACACAATCTACGCGCGACGCGCAGGCTTTGTTGAGTCAAAACACAGGCTCGGCGAACGAAACCAGACAGGCGTTGCCCGAACGACACAATGCGCATTCCAGCTTCACCGATTGCGCATCCACGGAATCACCAAATGACCAAATCCGCGAACGGAACCTGCTCGTGATGCCGGTTTCGGGTGAAGGCGGCCTTCTTGCCTTTGAGGCATGCGGTCTTATTTTACTGCCTCGATCCGGACCGCGAATTGGTCTGATGCTGGTTCGCGAGGCAAGGAAATGAAAGCGTATTTGGTGCTCGACTTGGCGGTGAATGACTTGGGCGGTTTCAGAAAATACATCGCTGAAATCCCTGCATTCATCGCAAAACATTCCGGAAAATACCTGGTTCGAGGGGTTCAGCCAACGACCATTGAGGGTGATTGGAAACCCGAACGCATGGTCATCATCGAATTTCCAGAACGCGAAAAGGCAGAAGCATTTCTAGGTGACCCCGAAATTCAAGGCCTGTTCAAGGTGCGCCACGATACGACGACGAGTAAGCTGGTGCTTGCCGACGGGTGCACGTAACCGCGCTCCGGAAAGGTGGCGCGATTTACGGTTCGGTCCCTTGAAGTCATGGCGATGCCGTTGCGTTAGCTGACGCCATTCGCCGATCTCACGGCGCGGCGGCTTTTTGGCGGATCGACAACAAAGCCTTCGCAGACGATGCGGCCGTCGATCAGCTTGAATTCGAGTCGGTCATATTGAGGCAGCGTCTCACCGGCCTTGGGCGGCAGCAATTCGACGCCACCTTGAATACCCAGCGCAGCATGTCCGGCACCGTGAACGTCGGGGTTCCACATTTTGATCCCGGTCTCGGTCCAGCGTCGACGAATCAGAGTCTCCCGCTCGGATTGGTCGTTTGCCGGTGGTGCTGCGATTATGTAATCGCCTGACGGCTGGACAACGGCTGACGGTTCGACAACGGCGAATTGCTGATCAGGACTCTCAGTGATGTCGGGTGTTTCGTCGACAAACCTGGTGTTGAGCGCATCTGTTCGCTTTTTGTCCCGCCGTAGCAGAGCCGCGAGCTTACCAAGTCGCAACTGCATCGCCGGGATGTTGCGCAGCGCAACGACGAGCTTTGCAAGAACGGGAACGGGTTTTGAAGCGTATTCAACGCGTGACATCGGATCATTCTCTTGAACGCGACACGTTCCGAATGGTCAACCATCGGGACGATTCGGTCCAGTACCACGGCGCAGCCCGATTTATCGAATGATTCTGTGGCCTTTTCGCGCGTGTGGCGATCCGTCGGCTCCGCCGCAATCGCACCGCAATGATGATCGGCGACACGCTCACACAATCAGCCGGCCCTCACGCTCCGCCAGCGCGATTTGCACTTCGGTGCCGGAGTTGAAGTCGAGGCGATCGGCTTCGATGCCGTCGGAGAAAATGACGCCGTTCTCCGGCATCAGCGAGCGGACGCTCAAGCGCGCAGATTTGGTCAGCCGGCCAAAGACGAGGCTCGTTTGCGAGGTGCGGCTCGGAAACGGCTCGCGCACCGCGAATTGCAATTCGTTGCTGTCCCAGGGCAGGGGCGAATAGGGTGCGCTATCGATCTGGCGACCGAAGCGGCCTGCGATCGCGAGCGAGCCGGTGACGATGCTCTTGAACCATGCCGTCGAGCCAAGCCCGGTGGAAACGATCAGGCCGCTCGAGGACTGCGTCTCCTTTTCGCCGCCGGCGGCGATTTCATAGACGGCCGAGGTGTGAGTCCGCGCGCCGATGAAGAGGTCGTTGACGGCATGGAGCACCTGGCCGTTGGCGAGCGTGGCTTTCGCCATGGTCACGGTCTTGAAGGGACGCTTTTCCGCCGCGACCTCCTTTAACAGCGCGGCAAGGTCGTCCGCTACGAAGGGAAGCAGGATGCCGTCATAACGCCCGGCATCGGGGTTGAGACCGATCAGCGGATGGCCGTCGAGATATTTCATGGTGTTGGCGACCACGCCGTCCTGGCCGAGCGCCACCACGATATCCGAAGGACCGAAGATGAAGTTCGGCAGAAAACCGCGCTCGATGACCTGATAGCGGCCCCATTGCTCCAGCGTCTGCAGGGCGCGGTGCTGTTGCTCCACGTAGATGTCGTGCTCGCGCTGATAGTCGGAGAAATCGGCGCCGAGATGCTCGACATAGAACCGGGCCTGCGCCGCCGTCAGGTACTTTGCAATCAGGTCTTGGAGCCTGGTCTTGCGGGTGACCAGCACCACCTTGCGATCACTGTCGGCGGACATGAGCGGCCTCCGAAGGCTTGGGCTTCTCCAGCAGCGTCTGCAGGAGATCGGGCGAGACGTTGAGCTGTCCAATTCGCTCGGCCCGTTCGGCGATCCCGCCAAAAGCCTGGGCGATCAACTGGCCGGGCTGCATGCCGGCGGAGGCAAGCGCCTGGATCACGCGGGTGTCGACGCCCTCAAAGATCTTCATCAGCGCGCCGACCCGATAGGCCTCGGCATCGGCCAGCGTCCGCGTGTTCTCGGCGTTGAGCGCGACAAAGTCCTTGCGCTTGCCCTCCAGCGTGATGTCGGCGACCATGCCGGCTTCCCGCAGTTCATTCTGCTTCGCCACCACGCTCGCCTCGGCATCCATCTGGGTCTCGCGGATCGAGCGCTTCTTCTGCTCGACGGCGATTTCGGTGTCGAGTTCGCTTTCGCGGATGGCGCGTTCCTGCTCCACGGCAAAATTGCGCCGTGCGAAAATCGCTTCGTCCGCGCTCCGCAGGATCGCCTCGCGGGCTTCGGCTTCGAGGGCTTTCGCGGTGTCGGGCGTCGGCTTGATGCCGCGGATCGCGACGCCGAGGACTTCAAGGCCGAGGGATGCAATGTCGGCGCGGCCGCGCAGTCCGGTCGCGATGATGTCGGCGATGCGATCGGAGGCGCGCAGCGCTTCCTTCAGGGTCAACTCCTTGACGGCCTGTTGGGCCAGAACCTCGACCGTGCCCAGGATGCGCTGCGGCAGTTTCTCCGGATCGTCGGACTCATAGGTCTTGCCGTCGGCCTTGAGGGTGAAGTTGAGCATGGACGCGGCCCTTTGCGGCTCGCTGATGCGATAGGTGATATGCCCCTGGATGGTGAGAGCCTGAAAGTCGCGGGCGATCTGCTGGAAGATGAAGGCGGCGTCCCGGCTGCCGATCGGCACCGCGACCAGCGACGTGACGGGGGCATAATAGAGCGTGGAGAGGCCGGCGCCCTCGCGGGTCACCGCGCCGGCGCGGTACTTCATCAGATAAGTGGTGGGCTGGGCCTTGATGAACCGAAATCCCAACATGGCGTGACGCTCCTTGAGTAAGTTGGTCTAGACAACTAAGTAAGTTGGACAGTACAACTAAGTGTGCTATTGTCAAGCGCAGCGACGAAAAGGTTCCTTGAAAAGGCTCCTGTAGGGCACGCGAAGGGGAATTGGGCGATGGCAGCAGAGCACGAGCATGGCGGGGTTGGCCGGCCGAAGCGGGACTTTGCGCGGCCGTTGACGACGGTCGACGTCGTCATCTTTTCCGTCAGGGACGACGCGCTTCGGGTCCTTCTGGTTCAGCGGCCGGCCGGAGAAGACGAGCCATTCCCGAACTTTTGGGCGTTGCCGGGCGGTTTCGTGGATATCGAGAGGGATAGGGACCTGGAGGCCTGCGCGATGCGCAAGCTGAAGGAAAAGACCGGAATGGTCAGCCCCTATCTCGAACAATTGGGAAGTTGGGGTAGCGCCGGCCGCGATCCCCGCGGCTGGTCGGCGACGCATGCTTATTTCGCGCTGATGCCGGCGGTGCCGGCAAGCGGAACCCTTGCCGCGGACGCGCAGTGGTTTCAGGTGAGCGCGGGCCGGGTCAAGCCGCGGCTTGCGTTCGACCACGGCGATATCCTGGAGACGGCGATCCAGCGCTTGCGCAGCAAGGTCGAGTATACCTCGTTGCCGGCCTATCTGATGCCGGCGGAGTTCACGCTGCCGGACCTGCAAAAGGTCTATGAGATCGTGCTCGATCGGCCGCTGGAGAAGAGCGCTTTCCGTACCCGCATGCTCGCGGCCGACCTCATCGAGCCGGTGGCGAAAACGCGCAAAGGCCCGAACCGGCCGGCGCAGCTCTACCGGCTGAAGAAGGCGAAATCACCGGTCTTTTTCGCGCGGACCTTCAATCCGCCGGCGTGAGGTGGCCCCGGCAGTCGCTGCGTCAACCCGTCACTTCCGGGAAAGTCAGCCACTTGCGGGTTTGTTCGTCGGTCCACCCGGGAACCGTGACGCCCTTGGGGAGGGGATCGCGTTGGTCCGGGCGCACATGGCCCGCGGGCGGTTTGGCGCGGTGCGCCGGCGCGGCGTGGGCGGAAGCACACAAGGTGATCAACAGGCCCAAGGCCAAAACGGATCGGATCATATTTGCTCCGGGACTAGACCTTGTACGAAGTTGCATAGCGTAGGCATCTTGCGGATGGCAGCAATATGAAGCGCGTCACCACCGCGCATGATCGATGACGATGATGCATGATTTATAACCGGCGGCGGATGATAAATGCATTGGTACAGGGACGATCGCGTTCTGCCTCACGATTGTTTCGCCATAAGAGGCGGCGATCTCACCCAACGCCTTGGCTGCGCGGCGCTGATCCTCCGATGACGGCGCGCCCTACATGACCGCTGCCTGCTGTGCGCGAGGATCATGATGCCGCGCCACGTTCGCGCTTGACTCACACATATCTCAACGGTTATACGCCAATCAATAGCCAGAAGGTTATCGATCCAAAATGCCGAATGCTCACGATGTGCTCTTCAGAACGCTCGCCGATCCGACCAGGCGGGCTATCTTCGAACGACTGTGCCGCGAAGGCGAGCAGACGGTCGGGGCGCTGACGGCTCAGGCCGGGGTCTCGCAACCGGCCGTTTCAAAGCATCTCGGGGTCCTGCGGCAGGCCGGGCTGGTGCGCGACCGCCACGAAGGTCGCCAGACTCACTATAGCGCGCAGCTCGGCGCCTTGGCCCCGCTGATGGACTGGACAAGCCAAATGGCCGGCTTCTGGCAAAGCCGGTTCGACCACCTCGAAGATCTGCTCAAAAGGATGGACCAATGAGTGAACCTGCGACCGAAACGCGCTCCGTCGTTGTCGAACGGGAAGTACCTTTTCCGCCGGAAAAGATCTGGCGTGCGCTCACGCAACCACACCTGATCGAGGAGTGGCTCATGAAGAACGACTTCAAGCCTGTCGTGGACCACCGTTTCAATCTTCGCGGAGACTGGGGCGCTGTCGACTGCCAGGTCCAGACGGTCGAGCCGAACAAAACGCTGTCTTACACCTGGGCGGCCATGGGTCTCGAGAGCGTCGTCACTTGGAAGCTCACCCCTACGAGCACGGGGACCCACCTGCGGATGGAGCAGTCGGGCTTCCGGCCGGATCAGCAGCAGGCTTATCAGGGCGCCAAGTACGGATGGCAGCGATTCTTTGCGGCCCTGGAGCAGGTCTTGGCGCGGATAGATTGATGCCGGTCGCTCGAAACGGGACCGGAACTCGAGGCATGAAGACCCAATGAATGCATCGGAACGTATCGACCAGTTGATCGCAGAGCTCACGGACTGGCGTGGCAAAATGCTCGCCAGCATCCGCGCGGGCATCCTTGAGGCCGACCGCGAGATCATTGAGGAATGGAAGTGGATGGGAAGCCCGGTGTGGTCTCGCGACGGAATGATCGCGGTCGGCAACGCGCACAAAGATAAGGTGAAGCTTACCTTTACCCACGGGGCGAGCCTCCCGGATCCCGACAAGCTCTTCAACGCGGGCTTGGGGGGCA
>Ga0307479_10003004_pt1 | contig 15339 bp, 13 predicted proteins | sample atmos_gasesECM4C_FD_203743 | JGI IMG/M metagenome (GOLD analysis project Ga0307479, IMG submission 203743) | Hardwood forest soil microbial communities from Morgan-Monroe State Forest, Indiana, United States - atmos_gasesECM4C_515 | ecosystem: Environmental > Terrestrial > Soil > Temperate... | reverse complement strand
GAGCTCGCCCGTGCGGCGGTCACAGGGAACGTTCTCGAAAGGCGTCGGGTTGTCGGCCGAAATGGGCAGCAGTTCGAGCTCATCAGCCTTCCGTCAAACTCGATCAGCGGGCCGCTGGTGCGCAAGCTGCCGAGCCTGCTCCAAGTGCTGCTCGGTCGCCTGAGCGTCGTAGGACCTCACCCTGCACCGGCCGGCGAGGAGGGTCCGAAAACGACGCCACGGCATATGACCACCCTGCGACCCGGACTGACGGGGCTCTGGCGTCAGAGCGAGGATCCCGCTGAGCAAAAGCTCCTCGATCTGTACTATGTGCGCGGGTACTCTGTGTGGTTCGACGTGCAGATCCTCCTTGACCGGGTCAAGGCACGGTTCACACGCTTACGCGGGGACGAGTGCGCGAACGCTGCCGAGAAGGAGCTGCCGCGGTTGGTGACGACGAGTGCGCCAGTCGAACACGCACTGGACCAGCAGTGTCCGACAGCATGGCTTGAAGAGCAGGGAGCCCTCTAGTGGAGATTCGCGAGTACTGGCGCATCGTGCGCCGTCGGTGGTGGATTCCGACCCTGATGGTAGTCGCGGCGGTCGTCGTCGTCGGGCTACTGAACATGTCGTCACCGGCGAAGTACGTCGCCACCGCCACCGCGGTGGCGAGAACTGCTACCGACACAGACAAGGCGATCAGGTTCGAGGAGATTGGCACCTCGACCAAGGTGGCCCTCAGGGTGCGCGACAGGTTGCACCTCTCCGAGAGTGCGCAGGATATCCTTCGCCGCACGACAGTGACAGGCAACAGCATCAGCGCGCTGTACCGAGTATCCGTGACCGACGGCAGCCCGGATCGCGCGGTTGCCATCGCCAATGCGCTTTCCGAGGAGGCGGCGGCGGTGTACACGGACCTCGCTGCCGGGAGCCAAGCCGTGAGGACGATCCAGGTGGATGCCCAGAGGGCCGCCTACCGCGAGCGGTATCTTGCCGCGACCCAGAGAGTTCTCGACTATGGGGTACTTCATCCTGACGCGCTGGGTGCCGCGTCGGCGCTACCGGGCGACGTGCAAGGAACAAGTGGCGTTGGCGAGGGAGGCGGTGGACTACAGGCCCTACCCGTGTACCTCGCGCCAACCGACTCCGATGTCGAGGCCAAATTCCTGGCCCTGAGGTTGGCGGAGCAACTGGCGTCCGAGGCGTATCGGGATTTCGAAGCGGAGTCCGCAAGGGTGGAGCTGAATGAGCTCAAGGCTGCCCGGGCGCAGGTGGTCGACCCGGCCGTTGCCGAGAAGGACACGACAGCTCGGCAGCGGCTGTTCTACGCGGCGACGCTCGCCCTTGTGCTGGGCGTCGGTATCGCCGTGGGATGGGATCACTTCCAGCACACCGTGCGCCTGCCGGAGGAAGCCGAGATACTCGCTGGTCATCCGGTCATCGGGATCATCCCCCGAGCCAACACCCGCGTTGTGAGCGCGGCGAGAGCAGTTCATGGCGGCTGAGTCGGGCCGCGACCCGCTGGTCCTGGTGCCGGGGAGCCTGAACTCCCACATTGCCGAGGCGTACCGCATCCTGGGTGCAAATATCACCTTCGGTACGACCGACGAGCCGGTGAGGAGTCTCGGTGTGTTGAGCGCCTCCCATGGTGAGGGAAAGACCAGCACAGCGGTGAACCTGGGCATCATTGTGGCCCAGGCGGGCTACCGTGTCGTCATCGTGGACGCGGACCTGCGCGGACCCTCGCTGCACCGAGCGATGGCACCGATACGACCCGTCGATGGCCGGGACCCGCCGGCGGGGCTCAGCAGCGCCGTGCTCGGCTCGGCCGAGGTCGGGGACATCGTCAGGTCGACGGTCTTCGATCGGCTGACCTACGTGCCCGCCGGACCGATCTCGTCCAACCCGGGCCAACTCATTGTGTCGCCGCGCATGCGCGAGGTGGTTGACGAGCTGGTGCAGATGGCGGACTACGTCATCCTGGACACCCCATCCCTGCTCGCCTATGCAGATGGGCTGGTCATCGCGCGGATCGTGGACGCCGTGATCTACGTGGTGCGTGCCGGAATTCAGGACAGGGCGGCTCAACAGCGCGTTCACAATCAGCTGACCCAGGCCAGGATTCGTGTGCTGGGCGTCGTGTTCAACGATGTGGTCGTGGAGGATGGGGGTGGCGGATACGATTACACTCCGCATCCGCCGAACCGCGCGGACGAGGCACTCCCACGACGGAGCGCTCATTCCCTGCCCGGTTCGCCGATATCACCTCTACGCTCAACCGGTGCCTCTACTCGCAGGTCTGATCGAGAACCGCTGAAGCCTGGCGAATGAGGCCTCTACCTCCTGGATCGTCCTTCTCGAGAGCGTGTCCCAGTTGAAACCGCAGATGACAGTCGCAGTTGCTCCACCAGACCCGCAACCGGCGCACAGGGTGGCGCGTGCGGGACTCATATTCCTTGTCGCGTCCGTCGCCATCCAAGGACTCAACGTCGTCTCCGGGGTCGTGCTTGCCAGGGCCCTGGGGCCGGCGGGGCGGGGCGAGCTGGCCGCCGTACTGCTCTGGCCGAGCGTGCTGGCGTCTGTGGGCGACCTCTCCGCGTCCGCGGCGGTGGCGTATTTCACCGCCTCTGGAGCGAGCGCAATCCGAGCCATGAGTGCAACCGCTTTTGTCGTCAGTGTCGTCCAGGCGCTGGCCCTCGTCGTCATTGGATATGTGATGATGCCGCTCCTCCTGGGGCACTACGGCGCCCATGCAGTCTTCGCCGGTCGCTTGTACCTTGGTGCGTGGCTGCCGCTGAACCTGGCGGCGGCGGCCGGGATGGCGATCCTGCAAGGAAGGCTGGAGTGGGCGGCGCTGAATCTTGCACGACTCGTGGTCGCGGCTGCAATTGTCGCCGGCCTGATGATACTCGTCTACGCACACCACGTCAGCGTACTGGGTGCGACCTGGGTGTACATTGCCGCAACTTCGCTGGGCTTTGCCATCATCATCGCCGTGCTCGTTGCCCGTAGGTGGGTCGGCCTTCATCCCGACATGCGACTGACGCGGTCGATCATGACCTTCGGGCTCAAGACCCACGGAGGCAGCCTGGCTGGGCAGGCCAACCTGAACATGGACAAGATGGCCGTGGCGACGTTCCTCCCGCAAAGTGATCTGGGGCTCTATTCCGTCGCAGTGACCCTCTCAGCGCCCCTGACCCTGATCGGCAGCTCCATCGGGATTGTCGCCTTGCCGGCGGTCGCGGCCTCGGCGTCGGCTTCGGAGATGCGGCATCAGCTGGCGTGGTTCTGTCGCTCGGCGCTCCTGCTGTCCACTGTCACCACCCTAGCGCTCGTGGTCCTGACGCCGGTACTCATCCGGGCGTTCTTCGGCGCCGCCTTCGCGCCTGCGACCGTCATTGCTCAGCTATGCATCATCGCCGCGATGGCGAGGGCACTCGGCAGTGTCCTCGCCCACGGTCTCAGCGCCTTCAACAAGCCGTTGGTCCCAAGCGCCGCGGAGGGGATCGCGGTGCTGGTGACCATCGCCGGGCTCGCTGTGCTACTGCCCCGCATGGGGCTGGTGGGCGCCGCCATCACATCCCTGATGGCCTATGGAGCAAGCACGGCGTGCATGGTGTGGTTTCTCACATGTCGTCTCGAGATTGCCCTGCCCGAGCTCATCTGGCCCAGACGCACTGACATCGGCCCGTGGGCGAGGTGCCTGCGGCGCTGAGCAGAGGTTGCGATGACGTCTGGGCTGGTCAGCCGTGGGCGAATGCCGCGAAGGAAGCATCCGGGTGTTTACACGTGGGGGACCGATCGCAGTGACGACACAACCGCGGGCGAAGGTCGAAGCCAAGGGTAGTGGCATGACCGGCGGAGCCGTCATGGCGCGCAAAATCCCCGTTCAGCGGTACGACTTCTCTGAGGAGGACATCGAGCTCATCCTCACCCAGGTCGGCTCCCTCCTCCGCTCCCGCTCCTTCCTGAGCATGGGTGCCCACTGCGCGGAATTCGAGGGACACTTCGCCGATTACCTGGGAGCCAGGTACGCAGTGGCGGTCAATAGCGGCACGGGGGCGCTGGAGATTATCCTCAGGTCCTTCGGTTTGGCCGGCGCGGACGTCATCGTGCCCACAAACACATTTGCGGCAACGGCATTTGCTGTGCTGCATGCTGGTGCGACACCGATCTTTGCAGACTGCGGCGATGATCTCGTTGTGGACCCCGCCGACGTCGAGCGACGTCTCACGCCGGCGACCAAAGCCGTGATTGTCGTCCATATCGGCGGGCTCGTCTCTCCGGCGATGTATCGGCTGCAGGAGCTCTGCCGTAGTCGTGGGCTCGTGCTGATCGAGGACGCGGCCCATGCGCACGGGAGTCTCCTCGATGGGAGACATGCAGGCACGCTTGGGGATGCTGCAGCGTTCTCCTTCTTCTCGACCAAGGTCATGACCACCGGAGAGGGTGGCATGATCGCAACTGGTAACGAGGACGTCGCTCGCCGAGCGCGCGTCCTCAGGGATCAGGCGAAGAGCGACGGCCTCAACCGTCACGACGACATCGGCTACAACTGGCGGATGACCGAGTTACAGGCGATCCTGGGTCTCGTCCAGCTGGGCCATCTCAGAGAGTTCATAGATGAACGTCGACGGGTCGCCCGCATCTACGACGAGGCCTTCGACAAGGCCGCTGTTGGCCTCGCGCGCCTCCCCATACCGCCAGGCTCGCAACCGAATTTCTACAAGTACGTCGTCTTCGTCGAACGCGACATCCGGGAGGTGGCGGAGAAGCTGTTCGCGAAGCGGAGGCTGAAGCTGGGAGGGGCGGTGTACGACCTCCCGTGTCACCTGCAACCGGCGTTCTCACGACTGGCAGGTGATCGGCTGCCGAAGGCCGAGCACCTGTGCAAACACCATATCTGCCCGCCCATCTATCCCTCGCTCACGGACGATGACGCGCGCTACGTGGCCCAATCACTGATCGAGGTGGTGTCATGAGGATAGTGGTCACCGGAGGCTCGGGGTTCATCGGACGGGCGCTCATGCACGAGCTGCAGGCCGGAGGACACCAGGCAGTCGCCGCGGACGTGCGTGCCACCGAGGGCTTCGTAGGACTATCGAAGTGCGTCGACGTGCTTGACGTCGAACAGTTGAAGATGGCGGTGGCCAACGCCGACATCGTATGCCATCTCGCCGGCCCTGTCCTGGAATCAGCGCGGAACGACCCATTCTGGTCATCGAGGCTCCAACTGTCCGGCACCCTGAACGTGCTCGATGCATGCCGGACGACGGGAGTCCCAAAGGTGATGCTCGCGAGCTCCTTTTATGTGTATGACGGTCTGCCCGCCGATGGCATCGTCAACGAATGCTCGAGACTGGATCCGTCGCGGATGGAGCTGTTCGGGTCGTTGAAGGTGGCAGCCGAGCAGTTGGTACTCGGATACGCTCGGAAGTTCGGCTTGAAGTTCGTGATCATGCGGTTCGGTTCAGCCTATGGTTGGGGGGAAGGTTCGAACCTGGTTCAGTCGTTTCTCAAGGACGGGCTCGACGGCCGCGTGCTGGAAGTATGGGGGCACGGGCGCCGCTCAAACCAGTACACGTACGTGAGCGACATCGCACGGGGGTGTGCGTCAGCCCTTGACGTCGACAATGAGATCTTCAACCTCGTCTCCTCCGAGGAGACATCGACGGGTGAGCTGGCATCGTTGATGTGTCGTCGCTTCGGATTCGACATGCGCTCGCTGACAGAGAAACCTGAGGGCGCCGACTTCCCGTATATGTCCTGCCGGAAGGCCACGCGCAGGCTGGGCTGGGACACGACGCCGCTGGAGCAGGCACTTGACTCGCTGGTGCAACAGAGGATGCACTCGCGAGACCATGCCAGTGACATGACGCTTGCGCGTCGTCCGGATGGGAGCCCCGCTCCTCATCGCGCACCAGCCCACGGGTGAGCGCAGCGTTGTATCAACACCACACCGGAACGTGGTGCCTGCGGTTGCGAGACGGTTCGTCTGCCCCATGGTGATGACGGCATGAACGTCCTCATTCTCACGCCAGAGTTTCCGCCCCAATTCGGTGGGATCGGAACGCACTGTTACTGGATGGCCACCCACTGGAGCCGTGAGGCGGACGTCACAGTGATAGCGCCGGCGGTGGCGGGGACGAGAACGTGCCACGAGTGGCCTTTCCGCGTTGTGAGGGTGCGGCCGACGAGAAGTCGCCTAGTGCGATTGTGGCGTTCGGCAAGGGGTGTACGGCGATTGATGGCGGAGAAGCGGTTCGACATCGCCTACATAGCCCATTGGAGGACGTGTGGAGTGGCGTTCCGTCTCGCCACGGCCGGGCGCCCGGATTCGCCTCAGTATATCCAGGCAGTCCATGGAGGCGAGGTACTCTACATGCTGCGCAGGCGGATGCAAGCTCCGTCGAGGCTGCTGTTCCGGATGACGACTTCGCGGGCAGACATGTTGATCGCCCTCGGCGCATACCAGGCCGGCCTTCTGCGGGAGCTCGGTGTTGCGCGTGACCGTGTGTTCGTCAGTCCCGAGGGAGTCGACCTGTCGAGCTTCCTACCGCCTGATACGGAGGACGTCCTGGAGAGGCTGCGACAACGACATCGGTTGGACGGCAAGCGGGTCCTGCTGACCGTGGCCAGGCTTGCGTCGCACAAGGGACACGACGCAGTCATCAGAGCGCTCCCCGAGATCCTGGCTCAGGTCCCTGACGCCGTGTATCTGATCGTTGGCTCGGGAGCCACCGCGGACGCGCTGCGACGTTTGGCGGATGAAATGGGTGTGGCGGAGCACGTGCGGTTCGCCGGGTTCGTCCCCGAGGACGAGCTCGCCGGCTACTACTATCTGTGCGACGTCTTTGTCATGCCTTCAAGGGAGGTGGACGGCGACACGGAAGGGTTCGGAATCGTCTTCGCTGAAGCTGCAGCGTGTGCCAAGCCGACGATCGGCGGGCGGACGGGCGGCATTGTCGAAGCCGTGGAGGAGGGGAAGACGGGGTTGTTGGTAGAGCCGACCGCGACAAGTGAGATTGTCCACGCGGCGGTCACCCTCCTCACCGACCAGGACCTGGCCGGGCGAATGGGCGAGGCGGGTAGACGGCGCGTGATGGACCACATGCAGTACAAGGACATCGCCGCGAACATACTGGCTGCGTGCCGTGACGGCGCTGGCAGTCTGGGGAGCGTGGCCTGAGGTGGCCACCCGGTCATGTGCGGCATAGCGGGCGTCTGGGCCGAGGGTGACCTGCCCGAGATCGAAGCGATTGTGGCGAGGATGAGTGCTGCCATGACGCATCGGGGTCCGGACGACTGCGGGATGGAAGTCCTATCGGCGGGGCACGGGCAGGTCGCGCTCGGCGCGCGCCGGTTGGCGATCATCGATCCCTCCTTCGCCGGCCACCAGCCAATGCCGGACAGGTCCACCGGGAATTGGCTGATCTTCAACGGGGAGATCTACAACTTCCGCCACCTGCGGTCCGAGCTCGAAAGTCGCGGCGTCCGATTCACCTCGCGCACGGACACTGAGGTGCTTCTTCGAGCCTATGGGGCCTGGGGCTTGGAGAGTATCCATAGGCTCAGGGGCATGTTCGCCTTCGCACTCTGGGACGCGCGCGCTCGACACCTGGTTCTGGCTCGGGATCCTTTGGGTGTGAAGCCGCTGTATTACGCGGAGACTGAGAGGGCTCTGCTCTGGGCATCGGAGGTGCGGGCCCTGCTCAGTTGCGGCCACGTTCCTCGGCGCCTGTCACACGCCGGTCTTCTGAGCTATCTCGCACTGGGGGCAGTTCAGGAACCGATGACGATCGTCGACGGTGTCCGCTGCCTGCCGGCCGGCCATTACGCGATCTACGATGGTGGCGAGCTCCGGGTACGGCGATACTGGTCGTTGGAGCAATGCTACCGACGCGAAGCGCGGGGCCTGGGGAATCGGCTAGAGGCCGTTGAGCAGGTCCGCGCCGCGCTTGTCGGCGCGATCGGGCGTCGGCTCGTCAGTGACGTGCCGGTCGGCATCTTCCTCAGCGGAGGCCTCGACTCCTCGGCGATCACCGCGCTTGCCACGCAGCACTCATCGCGGCCTCTCCAGACCGTGTCGGTGGTATTCGACGAGCCCGCATACTCGGAAAAGCGATATGTCGACCTGATGCGCGAGCGCTACGCCACCGTCCACGCCGAGTTCCGTCTATCCGACACTGAACTGATCAACCTCCTTCCCGATGGTCTCGGTGCCATGGACCAGCCGACCTTCGATGGCGTCAACACGTACGTGATCGCGCGTGAAGCCAGCCGCGCCGGCCTGCGTACGGTTCTATCGGGAGTGGGCGGAGACGAACTCTTCGGTGGCTACCCGAGCTTCCGTAGGGTGCCAGTCCTGCACCTCATCCGGCGGTGGATACCAGCGATACTCCGAAAGCCGACTGCGCAGGCGGTGCTGATTGCCGGTCGCGACAGTGATCAGGCGCGAAAGCTCGCGAGCTGGGTGTCGGCTGACCGGTGCGTGGACGGAGCAGCCGAGGCCCTCCTGCGCGAACTCTTTGCTTCCGGCGACCGCTCGAGACTCGCCGCGGTGGAGGCGGGGGCCGCGCAGAACGGTCTGTGTCATCCGCACCGTCTCGTGTGCGACGACGTGTTCAACTCGGTGTCGTACTTCGAGATGTCGCACTACCTTCGCAACGTGTTGTTGCGGGACACCGACTCGATGGGCATGGCCCACAGTCTCGAGATCAGAGAACCGTACCTGGACCAGGACCTCGTGGAGCTCGTCGCAGGGCTCCCAGGTGATCTCAAACGGTCAGGGAGTGGAGTGAAGCCGCTGCTCTCCGAAGTGATGGGTGAGGACCTTCCGCCGGCGATCCTCCGGCGACAAAAGATGGGCTTCTCGTTCCCGTTTGAGCGCTGGCTGCGGGGGCCCCTGGGTACCGCGCTGGAGGAGACCCTACTCGACTCCGATCTCGGCGGAGAGGTGGCGGAGCTACTGGACCCAGCAGAGGTGAGGATGGTACTCGAGCGCTTTCGTCGAGGCTGCGGCACGTGGGTGCGGGTGTGGTCGCTGTACGTTCTGAAGCGCTGGGGCGAGAAGAATCTCGGACATGGTGCTGATGTGAAGGTTTCACCGTCCAGATGACAGTCCGTGTGCTCCATGTCAGTGCCGCTTTGGCCCCAAGCCTCGGAGGACCGAGCAAGGCGGCCGTCGAGCTCTGCGAGGCGCTGGCAGCGAGAGGGGTCGACGTGACCCTGTTCGCGACCAACCTGGACGAGCAGGGACGGTGGTCCCCCTTTGCACCGCCCGCAGTCGCCGATGTCCAGACCAGTCGGTCGAGATGGATGAACGGCGTGGAGCGGTGCTACTTCGACGTCAAGTGGCCCTCTCGCTTTGCCTTCTCTCCGGACCTGGCGCGCGCAGTGCGTCAACGAATCGGAGAGTTCGACCTGGTGCACGTTCACTCACTGTATCTGTTCACCACAGCGGCGGCATGCCACCATGCCCGGCGGGCGCACGTGCCCTACATCGTGCGCCCGCACGGGACGCTGGACCCCTATCTGCGGCGACGACACGCGGTGCGGAAAGCCGTCTACGACACGTTGGTTCAGCGTAACCAGCTTGACCACGCGGCGGGCATCCATTACACCAGCGAGGACGAACTCGACCTCGTACGTGCTCTGGGGATCAGAGCGCCGGGTTTCGTGTCACCACTCGGCGTCAAGATCGAGGAGTTCGGCGAGCTCCCTCCACGCGGCACGTTTCGGGCTCTCCACCCCGAGACGGGGGACCGGCGGCTGATCGTCTTTGTGGGGCGGCTCACACAGAAGAAGGGTGTCGATATCCTCATCCACGCCTTCACACAGGTGGTGGAACACATCCCCGATACTCACCTCGTGATCGCCGGCCCCGATGATGACGGCCTCGGCAGCACCATCCAGCGATTGCTCCATGAAGCAGAGCTTCAGGATCGCGTGACCATGCCTGGGATGCTCCTCGGACAGCAGAAGCTGGCGCTGCTGGCGGACGCTGACGTCTGGGTACTGCCGTCACACACGGAGAACTTCTCGCTCGCTGCAGTTGAGGCCATGGCCTGCGGACTGCCCGTCGTGCTGAGCGACCGAGTCAACATCCATAGGGACGTTGTGGACGCCGGCGCGGGTCTGGTGGTGCCCTGTGAGGCAGCGGCGGTGGCGGCTGCCGTGTCACGCATCCTCGACGACGCGGAGCTCGCGCAGAGCCTCTCCGGCGCGGCCAAGGATCTCGTGCGGAGCAGATTCACGTGGGATACCGCTGCAAGGCGACTGATCCGGGTATACGAAGGGATATGCGGCGGTGCGACGAGGCCGCAGGAGGCCGCCGGATGAGTACGACATCTGGTCACCCGGCTTGCGCGCCCGTGAGCGTGCTGGTTCCCGTTCGGAACGAAGAGCTCAACCTCGATGCCGCGCTCGCGAGCGTCCAGTGGGCGGATGAGGTGTGGGTCGTCGACTCGCACAGCACCGATGGGACGGTGGAGATTGCCCGCAGATTTACGGACAAGATCGTGCAGTTCCATTACAACGGGAGCGGGCCGAAGAAGAAGAACTGGTCCCTCGAGACCCTGCCGTTCCGCAACGACTGGGTACTGATCCTCGATGCGGACGAGCGCATCACTGCGGACTTGGCCGAGGAGATTCAGACGGTCATCCGATCCCACTCGGCCGACGGTTACTACATCGACCGCGAGTACGTCTTCATGGGTCGATCGCTCAGCAGCTTCCGTCCGAACTGGAACCTCCGGCTCTTCAGGCGTCGACTCGGACACTATGAACTGCTGGGCACGAACGCCCCGGGCACAGGGGACAACGAGATCCACGAGCATGTCGTCCTCAACGGGCGAGTTGGCTACCTCAGGTCGCCAATGCTGCATGAGGACAGGCGGCCCCTGCGAGCGTGGATCGACAATCACAATCGCTACTCGGACTGGGAGACCACGGTCTACCGGCAGCTTCGACGGGAGCCCCTGAACCTCGGCGCGCTCCTCACGGGCGGCCCCGGCGGATGGAGACACTACGGGCTGAAGCGGCTGTGGGTGAGGCTGCCCCTGCGTCCCGCGCTGCGCTTCGCAGCCTTCTATTTCCTTCGACGCGGCTTCCTCGACGGACGCCAAGGCTTCCGCTACAGCGTACTGATGGGGTACTACGAGTTCCTGATCGGTCTGAAGCTCCGTGAGCTGGAGCAGGCGGATCGTGCGTCGAGGCGAGGCGCATGAGCGGCAGGCCTCACGTGGCCGAGCAACCCCGAGCAGGCGTGGATGGGTCGACCTGGCCGCCGGCTAGGCCAACGTACGAGATCGCCAGTCGGGTCCTCGATGTCGTCGTGGCGGGAGGCGCTCTGGTTCTGCTGAGCCCGGTATGGGTAGGTATCGCTGTGCTCATCAGGGCAACCAGCCCCGGCCCCGCGCTCTTCCGAGGCACCGTGATGGGGAAGGGCGGCCGACCGTTCACGTACTACAAGTTCAGGAGCATGGTCGATGGTGACGACGCGGTCCACCGCAGGTGGCTGCGCGACTTTGTGACCCGTGACGCTCCCTACCAGGGAGATCGGTTCAAGGTTGTTGACGACCGTAGGGTCACACGGGTGGGGAGGACTCTGCGGCGCCTGAGCATCGATGAGGTGCCTCAGCTGGTCAACGTGCTCAGGGGCGAGATGAGCATCGTGGGTCCGAGGCCACCGATCGTGGACGAGTTCGTGCTGTATGACGAGAACGTCCTCCGCAGGCTTGCGGTGAAGCCCGGCATCACAGGTCTGTACCAGGTGACCGCTCGCAGCCGCGTTCCGTTTTCAGAGATGCTTGCAATCGATCTCGACTACATCGAGCGGCGCTCACTGTTGCTGGACCTGAAGATCATCCTTCGCACGGCCGCGGTGATGGTGTCAGGGCGCGGAGCGGGCTAGATGAGCGAACGCGTGCTGATCACGGGAGGGGCGGGGTTCATCGGCAGCCACACCGCGCTCCTGCTGTTAGAACGCGGCTACACCGTGCGAGCGCTGGACTTGCTTAGCGCACCTGTCCACCGTCATGGCATACGCCCGTCCTGGCTTCCTGCGGATGTCGAGCTGGTGATCGGGGACGTACGCGACCGGGTTGCACTTTCGAGCGCTCTGCGCGGTGTCACCTCGGTGGTGCACCTTGCCGCCTACCAGGATTACCTTCCAGACTTCTCGACGTTCTTTCACACCAACACGGTGGGCACGGCTCTCCTGTACGAGATCATCGTTGAGGAGGCACTCTCGCTTCGCAAGGTGGTCGTTGCCAGCTCGCAGGCGGTGTACGGCGAGGGTCGGCACTTTTGCGCGGTGGACGGAGATCTCCATCCTGGGTCGCGGAGCGATGAGCAGCTGCGAGCAGGGGAGTGGGAGGTCCGGTGTCCGCGCTGCGACCGAGCGGCGAGCTGGCTGCACAGCGACGAGGCAAGCGTGAACCCGCAGAACCCGTACGGCATGTCGAAGTACACGCAGGAGATGGTCGCGTTCAACCTGGGCCGTCGGTACGGCGTACCGACGACGTGCATGCGGTACAGCATAACCCAGGGCCGGTGGCAGAGCCCAGGAAATGCCTACTCGGGGATTTGTCGGGTGTTTACGCTGAGGGCGCAGGCTGGAAAGCCTGCCATCGTGTTCGAGGACGGATTGCAGCGGCGCGACTATGTCCACGTGGGGGATGTGGCGCGGGCGAACCTGCTGGCGCTCGAGGACGCGCGGACGGACTACGAGGCGTACAACGTCGGTGGAGACGAAGCACTGTCGGCGCTCGAGTATGCCGCCATCGTCGGTGACGTGGTGGGTGTTCAGATGCCGCCTGAAGTACCTGGGTATTACAGGTACGGAGACACCAGACACATCGTCTCGGACACCAGGAAGCTACGGGACCTCGGTTGGGAGCCGACCCTGTCCGCTGCTGAGATTGTGCGGGAGTATGCAGACTGGGTGAGTGCGTCGGGGTACGTCGATTGCACGACGGACGAGAGCATTGCAAAGATGATCCGCATCGGTACGTTGCGGCGAGTCACTGCGAAGGTGAGCGTGGGATGAGCTGGGGAGGGTTGGGTGGTGCCCGCCGGGTTATGCGACGTGGGTGACGGTGGGTGCGGCTTCTGATCGCGGGCATGAACTACCGCCCGGAGGCGACGGGCATTGGCCCGTACACAGCCGGTCTCGCGGAGCATCTTGCAGAGCAGGGACACGACGTGGTGGTGAGCACCACCTTCCCTCATTATCCGCAGTGGAGCTGGCAGCAGACCGCCGGTCGCTGGCCGAGGACGGAGACGCTGAACGGGGTCGAGGTCCGGCGCATGCGCGTGATCCTGCCGCGGCGACCGCGGGCGAGGTGGCGCATCGTCTATGACAGCTCCTTCGCCGCCGCTGCGTTCCTGAACACCGCGCTTGTGGGCCGGCGAGACGTCGTCGTGTGCGTGACCCCTCCGATCCAGGCCGCGTTCACGGGTGCTGTGCTTGCGCGGCGTTGGCGCGCGCCGCTGATTCTCCTGGTGAAAGACCTGCCTCTGGAGGCCGCTCTCTCGGTCGGGATGCTGCGCCCCGGCGGCGGGTATCGCTTTGGGGAGTGGCTCGAGAAGAAGGCATACGACCTGGCCGACGTGATCGTCGCGATCAACAAGCGCTTCGAGCGCGTGCTCACGAGGCAGGGGGTACCTTCGGACAAGGTTGTCGTGATCCCGGACTGGGTGGATGTGGAGCAGATCGGTCTCGGGTCTCCGGATGTGGATATCCGTGAGCTCCTGGGAAGCTCGAACGGTGACTTCGTCGTCCTCCACTGCGGGAGCATGGGTGCAAAACAGGGGCTCAGTGTGGCGGTGCGGGCGGCGCAGATCGCCGGCGAGAATTCGCGCATACGGCTGGCGCTCGTTGGCGACGGGCCACAGAAGCCCCTGCTGGAGCAGATGGTGGCGCAGGGGGGCATCAGCAACGTGAGGCTGCTACCCCTCCAGTCCGTGTCGGTATTCGGCCACATGCTCAGCACTGCCGATGCGCTGCTGGTGAATCAGATCGCCGGTGTGGTGGACAGTGTCATGCCGTCGAAGCTGCTTGCCTATATGGCGGCAGGTCGCCCCATCGTGGCAGCTGCCAACCCGGAAAGCGTCGCCGCCCAAGTGGTGAGGGAGGCGGGGTGTGGGGTGGTCGTGAGGCCCGAGGACCCGGAGGCCCTCGCCAACGCGATGCGAGCACTCAGCCGCGACGACGAGGGGCGCCGGGAGCTGGGCCTGGCCGGGCGACGGTTCGTCGAGCTGCACTTCGAGCGGAAGGCGATCCTGAAGCAGTGGGTCAGTCTGATCTCCGAGACGGCGTGCATGGGGGTGCGGAGGAGTGGCTGACGTGACCCAACACGGCGAGCTCCGGCACGCCGTTCTGTGAATGCGTGACGAGATGGTGCTGAGCCGACTACCGGTGACGATCAAGCATCAGATGCGGCGTCTGATGCCGCGCCGAGTGTGTCCCCATCGCATCTTGACAGGACCACTCCGGGGCCGGCGGCTTGTGACGTCGTGGCACGACTACCCTGCTGCGATCGTCGGCTACACGGAAGGGGCGTTGCTGAACTGGTTGCGAGCGAATGTCAGGCCCTCCGAGACGTGGATCGATGTCGGAGCCCATTACGGCTATACCGCCCTGGCCCTCAGTGAGCTGGTCGGGGCTCACGGTCGCGTGTTCGCGTTCGAGCCCGTACTGAGCACTGCCGGTCATCTGACCCGAACGCGCGCGCTGAACGACGCGCCGCAGCTCACAGTCGTGCCTATGGCGCTGGGCAGCTGCCGTCCGCTTCAGGTGGTCGACGTGCCTTTGGTGCGTGGCATGGCCGACCACGTGGCGGCTGCTCGAGCGGACGCCACTGATCGTGTGCTCGCCGTGGCCTTCGATGAGATCTGGCCAGCCATCGCCATGGGGGACACGAAGATCCACGGAATCAAGATCGACGTGCAGGGCATGGAGATCGAAGTCCTCGTAGGAATGAAGCATGCGCTCCTGGCTTCACGCCCGCTTCTGGTGGTGGAGCTCCACCACGGAGTAGATCGTCATCTCCTCGTTCGCCTTCTGACCGAGCTCGGGTATGGGAGCCGGGCTCAACCCATCGAACCTGGAATCACGTGTGATGGCTCGGACTTCCTCGACAATCGAAGCTACTGCTTCCTGCCGGCGTAGTCGGGGCCGCCCGCCCGTTCCTGCTCCGTGGGAGCGGTGCCTGCACGAGCTGGTGGAGGAGCAGGCGGAGCGCTGCCCCGAGGCGGTGGCGGTGGTGTGCGGGGAGCAGAGCCTGAGCTACGCGGAGCTGGAGGAGCGGGCGAACCGGCTGGCGCATCACCTGCGGGGTCTGGGGGTGGGTCCGG
>Ga0307479_10003003_pt1 | contig 15343 bp, 10 predicted proteins | sample atmos_gasesECM4C_FD_203743 | JGI IMG/M metagenome (GOLD analysis project Ga0307479, IMG submission 203743) | Hardwood forest soil microbial communities from Morgan-Monroe State Forest, Indiana, United States - atmos_gasesECM4C_515 | ecosystem: Environmental > Terrestrial > Soil > Temperate... | reverse complement strand
AGAAGAAGACGATTCCGCTCGCCGCGCGGCACTTCGATCACCTCAATGTAATCGCCGGGTTCGACGAGCTGCCAGGCAAGCTCAAAGTTGTGCGGGAGCGGTGTGAGGAGATCGGCCGCGACCCGGCCACGCTGGAAACCAGCGCGCTGATCACGGTTGTGGTCGACGAGAACTTCCCGGCCGACCAGATTCCCGCCGAGATGGCCCAGCGCATGGTGACCGGCAGCGCCGCCTCGGTCGCCGACCAACTCAAGACCAAGGTGATCGACGCGGGAATCGACAGCCTGATCATCAACGTGCCCTTCTACACGCCCGGCGTCGTCCAGGCGGCGGGTGAGGCGCTGCGCCCGTTGCTCGGCCTGTAGGCGCAACCGGCGGCGGGCATGACGCACATCACGCTCCAGCGACCAGGCGCGATGTCCGGTGTGGCTGATTACACAGGCACTCACCCGGGTTTCTGGGCACCGGCTTGGCTAGCGTGTTAGCTAACTGCAGTTACGCGCCAAGATGCCCCGGTCAGGAGCAGCGAAAATATGAGCCTCCAGCCAGAAGCCACAGCTGAACCCAAACGTCGGCATCGAGTCGTCATCATCGGATCGGGATTCGGCGGACTCAATGCGGCAAAGAAGCTCAAGCGGGCCGACGTCGATATCAAGCTGATCGCCCGCACCACGCATCACCTGTTCCAGCCGTTGCTGTACCAGGTGGCCACCGGGATCATCTCGGAGGGGGAAATCGCCCCGCTGACCCGTGTTGTGCTGCGCAAGCAGCGCAATGTCCAGGTGCTGCTCGGCAACGTCACCCACATCGACCTGGCCAACCAGTGTGTCGTCTCGGAACTGTTCGGCCACAGCTACGAAACCCCCTATGACAGCTTGATCGTCGCCGCCGGCGCCGGCCAGTCCTACTTCGGCAACGACCACTTCGCTGAATTCGCGCCCGGCATGAAGTCGATCGACGACGCGCTGGAGTTGCGAGGCCGGATTTTGAGCGCCTTCGAGCAGGCCGAACGGTCAAACGACCCGGAGCGTCGGAAGAAGCTGCTGACGTTCACCGTCGTCGGGGCCGGGCCCACCGGGGTCGAAATGGCCGGGCAGATTGCCGAATTGGCCGACTACACGTTGAAAGGCGCCTTCCGGCACATCGACTCGACGCGGGCCCGGGTGATCCTGCTCGACGCGGCCCCCGCGGTGTTGCCGCCGATGGGTGAAAAGCTCGGCGAAAGGGCAGCCGCGCGGTTGCAGAAGATGGGCGTCGAGATCCAGCTGGGTGCGATGGTCACCGACGTGGACCGCAACGGCATCACGGTCAAAGACTCCGACGGCACCGAGCGGCGTATCGAATCGGCCTGCAAGGTGTGGTCGGCCGGGGTCTCGGCCAGCGGGCTGGGCAGGGATCTCGCCAAGCAGTCGTCGGCCGAGCTAGACCGGGCCGGCCGGGTCAAAGTGCTGCCCGATCTGTCCATTCCAGGGCACCCGAACGTGTTCGTTATCGGCGACATGGCGGCCGTCGACGGCGTGCCCGGGGTAGCGCAGGGTGCCATCCAGGGCGCCAAGTACGTCGCCAACACGATCAAAGCCGAGCTGGGCGGGGCCGACGCAACACAGCGTGAGCCGTTCCAGTACTTCGACAAGGGCTCCATGGCCACGGTGTCGCGGTTTTCCGCGGTGGCCAAGATCGGTCCGCTCGAGTTCAGCGGGTTCATCGCCTGGCTGATCTGGCTGGTGCTGCACCTGGTGTACTTGATCGGGTTCAAGACCAAAATCACCACGTTGCTGTCGTGGACGGTGACCTTCCTGAGCACTCGGCGCGGCCAGCTGACCATCACCGACCAGCAGGCCTTCGCGCGAACGCGGCTCGAACAGCTGGCCGAACTGGCTGCCGAGGCGCGAGGTTCAGCTGGAACCACCCGGGTGGCAAGCTAACGGACCTGCGGTCCGCCTGCCGCCCGGGTCGTGAAAGCCGTTGGCGGATAGCGCCGTTCGTTGCCAGCCGCATGCGGCGCCAAGACACTGTCGTCAGCCGTCGCTGGGCTGCGCCTCGAGGTTCTGCAGTCGCACCTGACCCCGGGCTACCACCCGGTCGCTGTCGTCGGTGATGGTGACCAGCCACAGTTGCTGACTTCGGCCGCGGTGGATCGGCTCGGCGGTCCCGTATACCATCCCCGAGCTGACGGAACGCAGGAAATCGGTGTTGTTGTTGACGCCCACGACATGCCCGCCGCCGTGTGCCGAACGCCAGACGAAGGCTGCCACGCTGGCCATGCTCTCGATCATCGAGCAGTAGACACCGCCGTGCACCAGGCCCATCGGCTGAAACAGTTTGGGCTTGACCTCCAGCTGCGCGCGCGCACCGTCGGGGCTGAGTTCGGTGAACCGCAGTCCCAACTCGTCGTCGAACGGCGCGTTGAAATTGGAAGGGATGACCGTGTCCGGCGGTTGCACGTCCTTGTGTCTACACCATCGGCGCCCGGAAACGGGCGAGCCCCGTACAGCAAGGCACGGGGCTCGCCGATCGAGTAGACCGGGGGTCACTGCAGCCCTCAGGACTCCGGCGCGGTCATTGTCGCTCGACCAGACTAAGAATAGGCAAGGCTGCCCTAATTTCGCAAGAGTTTAGACACATAGCGTCGCGTACGTGTCGCGATGGATCTTTGGTAACGGAACCTGTTACCAGGGTCACACCGTAGCCCAAGCAGCCTGGTCTGCGGCCTGGCCAGGGTCCCCGTAAGCCTCGGGTTACGACGGTCGGTAGTAAGCCGGAGTACGCTGGTTTCGAACGCTCGGGAGATGGAACGAACTATGGCGAAGCTGACGCGGCTGGGGGATCTGGAACGCGCCGTGATGGACCACTTGTGGTCCACGGCGGAACCGCAAACCGTTCGACAAGTCCACGAAGCGTTATCGGCGCGACGCGACCTCGCGTACACGACGATCATGACCGTGCTGCAACGGTTGGCAAAAAAGAACCTGGTCTCCCAGATCCGCGACGACCGCGCCCACCGGTACGCGCCCGTGCATGGCCGCGACGAACTGGTGGCCGGGCTCATGGTCGATGCACTGGCCCAGGCCGAGGATTCCGGGGGCAGGCAGGCCGCGCTGGTCCACTTCGTGGAGCGTGTCGGTGCGGACGAGGCGGACGCGCTCAGGCGCGCACTCGCCGAGTTGGAAGCCAACCAACGTTGTAATCCGTCCACTGGCGCGCCGGCGGAGGACTGAGGGAGACTAGCAGCGTGTCTGCGCTGGCCTTCACCATCCTCGCGGTGCTGCTGGCCGGCCCGGCGCCGGGCCTACTGGCGCGGGCGACGTGGCCATTGCGCGCCCCGCGCGCCGCGATGGTGTTGTGGCAGGCCATCGCGCTGGCCGCGGTGCTTTCCGCGTTCAGCGCCGGCATCGCGATCGCCACCCGGCTGTTCATGCCGGGCCCTGACGGGCGGCCCACTGCCAGCATCATCGGCGCCGCCGGCCGGCTTGGTTGGCCGCTGTGGGCGGCATACATCGCGGCCTTCGCGCTGACTGTGCTGGTTGGTGCCCGCTTGATGATCGCGGTGGTGCGGGTCGCCATCGCCAATCGGCGACGGCGGGCCCACCACCGCATGGTGGTCGATCTGGTCGGGGTCGGACACGACGCGGCCCTCGCCCAGCCGTGCGCCAAGACGCGCGACCTCCGCGTCTTGGACGTCCCGCAGCCGCTTGCCTACTGTCTGCCCGGCGTGCGCAGCCGGGTTGTGGTCAGCGAAGGAGCGCTCAACACGCTGACCGACGCCGAAGTCGCGGCCATCCTCACCCACGAGCGCGCTCATCTGCGCGCCCGGCACGACCTTGTTCTGGAAGCGTTCACCGCGGCGCACGCCGCCTTCCCGCGGCTGGTCCGCAGCGCCAACGCGCTGCGCGCGGTCCAACTGCTCGTCGAGCTGCTGGCCGACGACGCCGCGGTGCGCGCTACCGGGCGCACTCCCCTGGCCCGGGCGTTGGTCGCCTGCGCGTCCGGGCGGGCGCCCTTGGGCGCGCTGGCCGCAACGGGTCCCAGCACGGTGCTGCGGGTACGCCGGCTGTGTGGACGTGGCAATAGTCTGGTGCTCTCGGCGGCTGCGTATCTGGCCGCCGTAGCCGTATTTGTGGTGCCCACCATGGCGCTGGTCGTACCGTGGCTCACCGAGCTAGGACGGCTGTTCAATCTTTAACGCCGCCTCAGGCCGAACACTTTGGAGGACCACGAATCCGCTGTGCCACAGTGTGTCCGAACAGCTTTCGAAACAGCATCAGCAAGAGTTCTCCAACCGGGAGGGCCCAACGAAAGGCAGGACATGAGTTCGTCGGAATCGAAGACGGGCACCGCGCAGATCGGCGTCACCGGCTTGGCCGTGATGGGTTCGAACCTCGCCCGGAATTTCGCCCACCACGGCTACACGGTGGCGCTGCACAACCGATCCGTCGCCAAGACCGACGCGCTGCTCAAAGAGCACGGTGACGAGGGCAAGTTCGTGCGATCGGAGACCATCGAGGAGTTTCTGGACGCGCTGGAGAAGCCGCGGCGGGTGCTCATCATGGTCAAGGCCGGCGACCCCACCGACGCGGTCATCAATCAGCTCGCCGACGCCATGCAAGAAGGCGACATCATCATCGACGGCGGCAACGCCCTCTACACGGACACCATTCGCCGCGAGAAGGCGATGCGCGAACGGGGACTGCACTTCGTCGGCGCCGGGATCTCTGGTGGTGAGGAGGGCGCGCTGAACGGGCCGTCGATCATGCCGGGCGGGCCCGCCGAGTCGTACACATCGCTGGGCCCGCTGCTCGAGGAGATCTCTGCGCACGTCGATGGCGTGCCGTGCTGCACCCACATCGGTCCCGACGGCGCCGGGCACTTCGTCAAGATGGTGCACAACGGGATCGAGTACTCCGACATGCAGCTCATCGGGGAGGCCTACCAGCTGCTGCGCGACGGGCTGGGCAAGACCGCTGATGAGATCGCCGAAGTGTTCGACGAGTGGAACAAGGGCGACCTCGACAGCTTCCTGGTCGAGATCACCGCCGAGGTGCTGCGCCAGAACGACGCCAAGACCGGCAAGCCGCTGGTGGACGTCATCCTCGATGAGGCCGAGCAGAAGGGCACCGGCCGCTGGACGGTGAAGTCTGCCCTCGACCTCGGTGTGCCGGTCACCGGTATCGCCGAGGCGGTCTTCGCCCGCGCGCTGTCGGGTTCGGTAGCCCAGCGCAGGGCCACCACCGGGCTGGCCTCGGGCAACCTGGGCACCAAGCCCAGCGATGCGGCGCAGTTCGTCGAGGACGTCCGTCAGGCCCTCTACGCGTCCAAAATCATCGCCTACGCTCAGGGGTTCAACCAGATTCAGGCCGGCAGCGCCGAATACAACTGGGGCATCAAGCCCGGCGACCTGGCCACCATCTGGCGCGGCGGCTGCATCATCCGGGCCAAGTTCCTCAACCGGATCAAAGAGGCATACGACTCCGACCCCGACCTCGCGACGTTGATCGTGGCGCCGTATTTCCGCAGCGCGATCGAATCGGCGATCGACGGCTGGCGGCGGGTCGTGGTGACTGCTACTCAGCTGGGCATCCCGATCCCGGGCTTCTCCTCGGCGCTTTCCTACTACGACGCGCTACGCACCGAACGGCTGCCCGCCGCGCTCACCCAGGGTCTGCGCGACTTCTTCGGCGCGCACACCTACGGGCGCATCGACGCGCCGGGCAAATTCCACACACTATGGAGTGGAGACCGCAGCGAAGTGCCGGTCTAGTAAGGGGCACAGCGACAACGATGAGGTTTCTGGACGGGCACCGGCCCGGGTACGACCTGACCTACAACGACGTTTTCATCCTGCCGAACCGGTCCGACGTCGCGTCGCGGTTCGACGTCGACTTGTCCACCGGCGACGGCTCCGGCACCACCATCCCGGTGGTCGTCGCCAACATGACCGCGGTGGCCGGGCGGCGGATGGCCGAGACGGTAGCGCGCCGCGGCGGCATCGTCATCCTGCCGCAGGATCTCCCGATCACGGCGGTGCAGCAGACGGTGGAGTTCGTCAAAAGCCGTGACCTGGTTCTCGACACGCCGGTGGTGCTAGAGCCCGACGATTCGGTGTCCGACGCGACCGCGCTGATCCACAAGCGCGCCCACGGTGTCGCGGTGGTGGTTTTCGAGGGGCGCCCGGTCGGGTTGGTCAGCGAATCCTCCTGTGCGGGAGTGGATCGCTTCACCCGGGTGCGGGATGTTGCGATGACCGACTTCGTGACCGCCTCGGCGGGCACCGAGCCGCGCAAGATCTTCGACCTGCTCGAACACGCCCAGATCGACGTCGCGGTGCTGACCAATGCCGACGGCACCCTGGCGGGCGTGCTGACCCGCACCGGGGCGATCCGCGACGGCATCTACACCCCGGCCACCGACGCCGGTGGGCGGCTGCGCGTCGGCGCTGCCGTCGGCATCAACGGAGATGTGGCTGGCAAGGCGCAGTCCCTCGCCGAGGCCGGCGTCGACGTGCTCGTCATCGACACCGCCCACGGACACCAGGTCAAGACGCTGGGGGCGATCAAGGCGGTTTCATCGCTGGATTTGGGTGTGCCGCTGGCCGCGGGCAACGTGGCGTCGGCAGAGGGCACTCGAGATCTGCTCGGCGCCGGGGCGAGCATCGTCAAGGTCGGTGTCGGTCCGGGCGCGATGTGCACTACCCGGTTGATGACCGGTGTCGGCCGCCCGCAATTCTCCGCCGTGCTCGAATGTGCTGGTGCCGCACGGCAGCTCGGCGGACACGTGTGGGCCGACGGTGGCGTGCGCCACCCGCGGGACGTAGCGCTGGCGCTGGCCGCCGGGGCGTCGAACGTGATGATCGGGTCCTGGTTCGCCGGCACCTATGAGTCCCCCGGTGACCTGATGCGTGACCGCGACGACCAGCCGTTCAAGGAGAGCTACGGCATGGCGTCCAAGCGGGCGGTGGTCGCCCGCAGCGGCGCCGACACCGCGTTCGATCGCGCTCGCAAGGCGTTGTTCGAGGAAGGCATTTCGACGGCGCGGATGGGGCTGGACCCGGACCGCGGCGGTGTTGAGGATCTGATCGACCACATCACCTCCGGCGTGCGCAGCACCTGCACCTATGTCGGTGCTTCGAACCTGGCGGAGCTAAATGAGCGGGCTGTGGTCGGTGTGCAGTCTCCGGCCGGCTACGCGGAGGGCCATCCGCTGCCCTCCGGCTGGTGACAGACCGACACCTGCGTTGAGGGCCGTGGTCAACCATCTTGCAACGGAGGAAGCCTTCGCGGCCAAGCACACCGTCCTCGGCGGAGCGGGGCCCGTCCCTCAGAGCCCGGTCTCGGCCTGGATGCGCCCGCTCTTCACCGCGGCCGCCAGCGCCTGGTGGTCGCGCTCCGTCTGATCGGCGTAGGCGATCGCAAACGCGGCGATCGCCTTGTCGAAGGTGTCAGTTTTCCCCAGGTAGGCCGCGATCGCGATCCGATCGCCCGAGCGCGCGTGTGCGCGTGCGAGGGTCCAACCGCAAAGACCGGCGTAGGTCGTCAACAGGAGCGGATCCAGTGCGGCGATGTCCACCGAGAACTTCCAGTCGCGCAGCTGACGCACGTAGAAGTCGCGCCCGATCCCATCGGCGCCCTTCACATGGTGCCACCCGAGGAAGATGTCGCTCGCGGCCCGCATTATCCGCTGGCCCGCCACCACGCGCTCGCCGCTGTTGCGGTACGCGCTCTTGCCGAGGAACCGCTCGAGGACCGACACTCGCGCCTCCTTCGCCTGCAGGAAGAGCGGGTCCTGGTCGTCACGGCCGAGCAGCAGAATGATCCATGCGCGCGAGCCGACGCTCCCGACCCCGACGACCTTGTGGGCCATGTCCGCGAAGTTGTACCCCTCCAGCACGTGCCGCCGATCGGACTGGAGAGTGGCGCGGTAGCCGCGCAGGATCTCGCGTACCTGTTGTTCAAGCTCCTCGCGGATCGCGCCCTTCACGAACTCATCCATCGGGACGATCAGGGGAGGGTAGCTGATGATTCGCGGCCGGCCGTCGACCACGTGGGTCAGCTTCTCATAGGCCTGAAGGCTGTCCTTCGTCCGAGCCTTCGCCACGTTGCGCTCGGTGACGTTCACCCGCGCGCGACCCACCTGCGAGCGGGACTGTTCGAGAATCTGCTGGATATCGAGGCTCGCGTACCAGACGTCGAGGTGGCGTAGCGCCTCGAAGTTCCGGATCGCCTCGCGGTACGCGCGGACTGTGGTCAGGACGATGTCGGAGCGCGCCGACTTCGAGAAGCCGTTGTCGCGCCCGGCCAGCTCCACGCTGGCGGCCAGCCGCTTCACGTCCCAGTCCCACGGTCCCGGGAGCGTCTCGTCGAAGTCGTTCATGTCGAATACCGTGCGCCGCTCGGGGGATCCGAACATCCCGAAGTTCGAGAGGTGCGCGTCGCCGCAGAGCTGCACCCTCAGGCCCGAGCGCGCGGTGGCGGCCAGATCGGAGGCCATCACGTACGCGGCGCCCCGGTAGAACGCGAACGGGGAGAGCAGCATCCGACCGTGGCGGATCGGCACGAGCTCGGGCACTCGGGTCTTCGCTTGCTCCTCCAGCAGCGCAATCGGATCGGGCCGGCCGGGCAGCGCCTCCCAGGTCGCGTGGGCGGCGCGTGGCATCTCTGCGCGCTCCGCCTTGCCGCGAGCCGCGTGCTCCTCTGCGGAGAGGTGCGGCATCGCCCACTCCCGCGCGACCGTGGATGTTCCGCCTACGGTGGCCATCGCCGTCTTTCGTCACTCCCTGGGCATTCATCGTCCCACGGCCGTTTGGGACGGGCCGTTCGGATCCTCACCAGTCCGGCCGACGCGCGAGTGATGCTCAATCGCCCATCGTGAGCGGCCCCGCCCCGGTGACTCATGCTGCGCTCGACGACTTCGCTACCATGTAAACCTCAGTTGAACCGCAATCACGCAGCGCCGCTGGGCATATCGAGCGAAAGGGATGACGTGCCGCAGGCACCCGTCGAGGCCGTTGGCTTCCGGGACGAGCGGCCACCCGCATCGTCGCCGGATCCCCCACCACGGCAGGGAGCGAGCCGGCCGTGAGCCTCTCCGTCACCGCCGTCAGCATGCTCGCCATCGTGGTGCTCATCTGCGGCAATGCGCTTTTCGTCGCGGCCGAATTCTCGCTGACGGCGCTGGACCGCAGCACGGTCGATGCCAATGCCCGCAGCGGTAGGCGCCGGGACCGCTTCATTCAGCGCGCCCAGCACAGGCTGTCGTTCGAGCTCTCGGGTGCTCAGTTGGGCATCTCGATCACCACCCTGGCAACGGGTTACCTGACCGAGCCGATGGTGGCCGACCTGCCGCATCCGTGGTTCGACGCGATCGGGATACCTGACCCGGTGGCCGACGCGATCATGGCATTCCTGGCGCTGGTGATCGTCACCTCGGTATCGATGGTGTTCGGCGAGCTGGTCCCGAAGTATCTCGCGGTCGCCCGTCCGCTGCGGACCGCCCGTGCCGTCGTGGGCCCGCAACTCCTGTTCTCGCTGTTACTCACCCCGGCCATCCGATTGACAAACGGGGCGGCGAACTGGATCGTGCGCCAACTGGGCATCGAGCCGGCCGAGGAGCTGCGGTCGGCCCGCTCAGCGCAGGAGCTGCTGTCGCTGGTGCGGACCTCGGCCCGCAGCGGCTCCCTGGACCTCGCCACCGCGTCGCTGGTGCGGCGATCGCTGCAGTTCGGTGCCCTGACCGCCGAGGAACTGATGACGCCACGCTCAAAGATCGTGGCGCTGGAGATCGACAACACCGTCGCCGACCTGATCGCGGCCGCGACGGAGTCCGGGTTCTCCCGATTCCCGCTCGTCGACGGTGACCTGGACTCGACGGTTGGGATCGTGCACGTCAAGCAGGTGTTCCAAATCCCAGCTGCCGAACGCGCGCACACGCTGCTCACCACGGTGGTAAAGCCGGTCCCGCTGGTGCCGTCGACGCTGGACGGCGATGCGGTGATGGCGGAGATCCGCTCCAATAGCCTGCAGACCGCGCTGGTTGTCGACGAGTACGGCGGCACCGCAGGCATGGTGACCGTCGAGGACCTGATCGAAGAGATCGTGGGCGATGTGCGCGACGAACACGACGATGCCACGCCGGATGTGGTGGTGGCCGGCAGCGGATGGCGGGTATCGGGCCTGCTGCGCATCGACGAGGTGGCCACCGAGACCGGGTATCGCGCCCCTGAGGGGCCATACGAGACGATCGGCGGGCTGGCGCTCCAACAGCTCGGCCACATCCCGGTGGCCGGCGAAACGGTCGAGCTGCCCGCGTTGGATCCGGACGGCTTGCCGGACGACTCGGTGCGCTGGCAAGCAACGGTGGTTCAGATGGACGGCCGCCGGATCGACCTGCTCGAGCTGAACGAACTGGGTAGTCAACCAGGCGGCCGACGGGGTGGCATCGCGGAACCCGGCTCAGGATTGGGCCGCTGATGAATGACGCACTGGGACTGCTGGTGGCGATCCTGCTGATCGGCGCCAACGCGTTCTTTGTCGGAGCGGAATTCTCGCTGATCTCGGCCCGTCGCGACCGCCTCCAAGCGCTGGCCGAACAGGGCAGGGCGAGCGCGGTGACCGTCATCCGGGCCGGTGAGCAGCTCTCGTCGATGCTGGCGGGCGCTCAGCTGGGCGTCACGGTGGCCTCCATCCTGCTCGGCCGGATCGGCGAGGCTTCGGTCGCCGACCTGCTGCGGACATCGTTCGGGCTCACCCGTATGCCTCCGGCGCTGGTGCACACGTTGTCGTTGGTGATCGCGCTGGCGTTGGTGGTGACGCTGCATGTGCTGCTCGGTGAGATGGTGCCGAAGAACATCGCCCTCGCCGGTCCGGAGCGGACGGCGATGCTGCTGGTCCCGCCCTACCTGGCCTACGTGCGCGCCGCCCGCCCGTTCATCGCGTTCTACAACAAATGCGCGAACGCGGCACTTCGCGCGCTGGGCGTGGAGCCCAAGGACGAGCTCGATAGCACCGTTTCCACGGTCGAACTGAGCGAGATGATCGCCGAGTCGGTATCCGAAGGTCTGCTGGATGATGAGGAGCACACGCGGCTGACCCGGGCGCTACGGATCCGCACCAGGGTGGTCGCCGATGTCGCACGGACGCTCGCGGACATTCGGGTGGTGAGGGTGGTTGCGGCCGGTTCCGGGCCGACGGTCGCCGCGGTCGAACAGGCCCTGGCCGAGACCGGCTACTCCCGGTTTCCGGTTGTGGGCGTCGATGGTGACTTCATCGGGTACCTGCACATCAAAGACGTGTTGACGTTGAGCGCCGATCCGCGGACCATCATCGACCTGGCGCTGGTGCGCCCGCTGCCGCGGGTTCCCGAGTCACTGCCGTTGGCCGATGCCTTGTCGCGGATGCGTCGCAGCAACAGCCATCTGGCGCTGGTGACCGCCGACAGTGGTGATAGTGGCCACCTGGTTGCGATGGTGGCGATGGAGGATCTGGTGGAGGACCTGGTTGGCGCCATGCGCGACGGGACACAATGAGACCGATCGCGGGGTAACGCCAGGTGCAGCCCGTATGATCTGAGCGGCTGTCGGCCACTCGGAATTACTGGCAAAGTGCGTTCGTTGCCAGAAGGCGATTCCCGGAACCGCCGTATCGGTGTGGGCGAAGCCGTCAGCGCGTCGTGACCTGCTCTTGCGGGTCGCCGGATAGGCTCGTCAAGCGGCTGGTCGGTAGGCTGGAGCAATTGCCAGTAGGCAAAATGGAGGAGAATCATGACCGATCGCGTGTCGGTGGGGAACTTGCGCATCGCCCGAGTGCTCTACCACTTCGTGAACAAAGAGGCCCTGCCTGGCACCGATATCGACCCGGACAGCTTCTGGGCGGGCGTCGACAAAGTCGTCACCGACCTCACCCCGCAAAACCAGGATTTGCTAAACCGTCGCGACGAGCTGCAGGCCCAGATCGACAAGTGGCACAGGCAACGTGTGATCGCGCCCCTCGATGTGGACGCTTACCGGCAGTTCCTCACCGAAATCGGCTACCTGCAACCCGAACCGGACGACTTCACCATCACCACGTCCGGGGTCGATGACGAGATCAGGACCACAGCCGGCCCGCAGCTGGTGGTGCCGGTGCTCAACGCGCGGTTTGCGCTGAATGCGGCCAACGCTCGTTGGGGCTCCCTCTATGACGCGCTGTATGGCACTGACGCCATTCCGGAAAAGGACGGCGCCGAAAAAGGCTCCGGCTACAACAAGGTGCGCGGCGACAAGGTCATCGCGTACGCGCGCAAGTTCCTGGACGGAGCCGTGCCGCTGTCGTCGGGTTCGTATGCCGGCGCCACCGGTTTCAAGATCGAGGACGGCCAGTTGCTGGTCGTATCGCCCGAGGAGGCCACAGGGCTCGCCGACCCCAGCCAATTCGCCGGCTACACCGGCGAGGCGGAGTCGCCGACGTCGGTGTTGCTGGTCAACCACGGTTTGCACATCGAGATCCTGATCGACCCGGAGTCACCGATCGGAAAGACCGACCGCGCAGGCGTCAAGGACGTGGTCCTGGAATCGGCGATCACCACGATCATGGACTTCGAAGACTCGGTGTCCGCCGTCGACGCCGACGACAAGGTGCTCGGCTACCGCAACTGGCTCGGCCTGAACAAGGGCGATCTGGCAGCCGGAGTGGACAAGCACGGCGACACCTTCACGCGGGTGCTCAACCAGGACCGGACCTACACCGCGCCGGACGGCAGCCAGCTCACTTTGCCCGGCCGCAGCCTCATGCTCGTGCGCAACGTCGGCCACCTGATGACTAACGACGCGATCGTCGACACCGACGGCAACGAGGTGTTCGAAGGCATCATGGACGCCCTGTTCACCGGCCTGACCGCGATCCACGGGCTGAAATCCGGCTCGGACAATAACGGGGCCAATGGCCCCTTGGTGAACAGCCGCAGCGGCTCGATCTACATTGTCAAGCCCAAGATGCACGGTCCGGCCGAGGTGGCGTTCACCGTTGAATTGTTCAGCCGGGTGGAGGACATGCTGGGGTTGCCGCAGGGCACGCTGAAGGTCGGCGTCATGGATGAGGAGCGGCGCACCACCCTCAACCTGAAGGCATGCATCAAGGCCGCCGCGGACCGGATCGTGTTCATCAACACGGGTTTCCTGGACCGCACCGGCGACGAGATCCACACCTCGATGGAGGCCGGCCCGATGGTGCGCAAGGGCACTATGAAGAGCCAGCCGTGGATCCTGGCCTACGAGGACAGCAATGTCGACACCGGCCTGGCCACCGGCTTCAGTGGCCGCGCCCAGATCGGCAAGGGCATGTGGACGATGACCGAGCTGATGGCCGACATGATCGAGCAGAAAATCGCCCAGCCCCGCGCCGGCGCCAGCACCGCGTGGGTGCCCTCGCCCACCGCGGCCACCCTGCACGCCATGCACTACCACTTCGTCGACGTGGCCGCGGTGCAACAGGAACTGGCCGGCAAGAAACGCACCACGATCGAGCAGCTGCTGACCATTCCGTTGGCCAAGGAACTGGCCTGGGCTTCCGAGGAGATCCGCGAGGAGGTCGACAACAACTGTCAGTCAATCCTCGGCTACGTGGTGCGCTGGATCGACGAGGGGGTCGGTTGCTCAAAGGTGCCCGACATCCACGACGTGGCGCTGATGGAGGACCGCGCCACGCTGCGGATCTCCAGCCAGTTGCTGGCTAACTGGCTGCACCACGGCGTCATCACCAGCGACGACGTGCGGGCCAGCCTGGAACGGATGGCGCCGATGGTGGATCAGCAAAACGCCGGCGACGCCGCGTATCACCCGATGGCGCCCAACTTCGACGACAGCATCGCGTTCCTGGCCGCCGAGGAGCTGATCTTGTCCGGAACGCAGCAGCCCAACGGCTACACCGAGCCGATCCTGCACCGCCGTCGTCGTGAATTCAAAGCCAGGTCCGGTGACGATGCGGGCCGCTAGCGGCCCGCTGTGGGGGCACCACCCGCTTGCGGGGGCGAGCCGGGCCCATCGGACACAGCCGGTGCCTGATCACGGCTCGACATGCGGTAATGCGTCCTATGACTAGACTCGGCGCCGGGTTCAAAGCAGGTCAGGCGATGGTCCGACGGAAAGGCGGCGGGCACCAGCATGGGTAGGCACAGAATGCCCGACCCTGAGGATTCCGCCGACGCGATGTCGGTCGAAGCGCTGTCTAAAAAATTCTCCGCGGACGATCTGGATAGAGACGAGGACAGAGACGAGATAGCTCACGGCTCTGACAGCGACGTAGCCCCCGCGGCCGGCTTCCCGCCGCACACCGATGACCGGGCGGATGACCACCACAATGCGGACGAGGAGAGCTTGCCCGCCGGCGAGGACCACGACCCAGCGGGTGGCGATCACCACACGGAAGAGGACCACGACGTTGCCGGAGGCGATTTTGCGGCCGGCGCCGCCGGCGACTACCCAGATTTTCCGCCTCGCCAGGCGAGCGCGGCCGGCTCGGAGCCGCCGAGCGTCTCATCGCATCCATCCCGCCCCGGCCACGGCGGACTCGGTGAGTGGCGGGGCGGCCACCGCAGCACCGGTGGGCGACGCGGAGTCAGCATCGGCTTGATCGTGGCCTTGGTCGCGGTGGTCGTGGTGGTGGCCACGGTGATCCTGTGGCGTTTCTTCGGTGACGCGCTGTCCAACCGCAGTCACACGGCCGCCGCGCGCTGCGTGGGAGGCAAGGAGACAGTCGCTGTCATCGTCGACCCGTCGATCGCCGATCACGTGCAGGAGTTCGCCCAAAGCTTCAACGCATCGGCCGGGCCGATCGGCGACCACTGCATGGCCGTAGGTGTCAAACCCGGCGGCTCCGACGCCGTCCTGAACGGTTTCGTCGGCAAATGGCCGGCCGACCTCGGCGACCAGCCGGCACTGTGGATACCCAGCAGCTCGATCTCCGCGGCCCGGCTCGCCGGGGCGGCGGGTCAGAAAACCATCAGCGACAGCCGTTCACTGGTGACGTCGCCGGTGCTGCTCGCTGTGCGACCCGAACTACAGCCGGCACTCGCAAACCAGAATTGGGCGGCACTGCCCGGCCTGCAAACCAACCCGAACTCATTGGCCGGCCTCAACTTGCCGGCCTGGGGATCACTGCGACTTGCGGTTCCGACCAAGGGCAACGGGGACGCCGCATTTCTGGCCGGCGAGGCGGTGGCAGCCGCGTTAGTGCCTGCGGGTGCGCCGCCAACCCAGGGCACCGCCGCAGCGCGCACACTGATGGGCGCACAACCCAAACTCGCGGACAACACCCTCGCAGAGGCGATGAACACGTTGCTCAAGCCCGGTGATGTCGCGACCGCGCCGGTGCACGCC
>Ga0307479_10003002_pt1 | contig 15344 bp, 16 predicted proteins | sample atmos_gasesECM4C_FD_203743 | JGI IMG/M metagenome (GOLD analysis project Ga0307479, IMG submission 203743) | Hardwood forest soil microbial communities from Morgan-Monroe State Forest, Indiana, United States - atmos_gasesECM4C_515 | ecosystem: Environmental > Terrestrial > Soil > Temperate... | reverse complement strand
GCAACTGTGTGGGAACGTAGGTCGCCGCCAGGATAAAAACAAAGGCCGAAGCAGCCACAAACTGCTTCGGCCGTTTTTATTTTCTATCGAGTCGCGCCGTGCTCATTAGCGCTAATTACCTTACGGCCTTACGGTCCTGTCTTTGCGTTTGTGTCTTTCGGCCACCAACGGGCATCTAAGCAGGTGACGAACAAAAGCATCGCAAAGGATCAAGGCTCGTGATTTCACTCAAGCAGTTGCTGGCGGCCATCACCAGAACGAAGTGGGTATGGATTGGCCTCGCCGCCGTGCTGGCACTGCGCTTCTATTACGTTCTGGAGATGATCGCCGCGCTGATGATCTTCTCGGTTTTGTTTGCGGCGGGAGCTATCGTCGCGCTTGTCGTTTTCCTTGTGGACCGCGCCAGTCGCCAGATCGTAATTTGGGCCGAAGCGGGCCTCGGCGCCGTCGTGCATTGGGTTACTGACGCGGCCGAAGCCATCTTTGCCAAGCCGGTCTGGGCTCAGGCTGTGTCGCATCGCTTCCGCAAAGAATTAAAGCAGAACGGGAAGATCTAGACCCGTATTTGAACCGAGAAGACCTGAAGCAATCGATCTTGTTGCGCCCTGTGTAGGGCGGTTTCGCTGGAAGCGGTGATCAGGCCGACTTCGAAAATGCTTGCTCCGTGGGGGGCTGCGCCTTCGAGTTTGCCTGCTTGCCGCTCTCTTGAATTTCGATATTGCCCTTGAACCCCGCGCCGTCCTCGATGACGATTCGTCGCGTGGTTACGGTGCCGATCATCGAAGCATCTTTTTTGATCTCGATGCTTTCGCCCACTACAGCCTGATTGCCATCCACTTTGCCGCAGATGATAATCTCCCGTGCCACGAGTCCACCGGTCACATGGCCGTTTTGCCCCACAGTGAGCCTGTGCTCCCCCACCGAGATTGGCCCTTCGACTTTGCCTTCCACCAGCAGGTCTTCGTTGCCGGAGATTTGACCCTTCACTTTCATGGTCGGGGTCAGCCACGAACCCGTGTGAGCTGTTGTGCCGCCCGGGCCGCCGCTGTTGGTGGGCGCCTTTGCGGCGCTCGAATTCTCTGCCGCTCGTCCCGAAGCCGCACCCGGCGCCGTTGATTGCGATTCCTTATTCCGCCACACTTTTATCCTCCATCAAGCCTGACAAGCGGGCGGGGTGCTCGTCCAGGGATTCCGTTTGCATTTGCAAGAAAAGAACCCTGCAATCATCGCGCTTCCGCACGCCCTGTGTAAAGCACAATTGGTCGCCAGGTAATAAGACGCCGCCTGATGTTGTAGATCCTGCGCGTTTCTTTGACTCCACTTAGCTGCAGAGCTATACTGACGTGCTTTTTGGAGGCATCCGAACACCGTGGGCGTTCTCGATCAACGTTTCGAAAAGAATTTCATGATTTCGTCCGTGGACTACGTCTTCAACTGGGCACGCAAGTCCGCCATCTGGCCGCTCACCTTCGGACTGGCCTGCTGCGCCATTGAAATGATCGCCTCCACTACCGCCCGATTCGATATCGCGCGCTTTGGCGCGGAGGTTTTCCGGCCTTCGCCGCGGCAGGCGGATTTAATGATCGTCGCCGGCACGGTTACGCTGAAGATGGGTCCGGTCCTCAAGCGCGTCTGGGAGCAGATGCCCGACCCGAAGTGGTGCATCTCCATGGGCGCGTGCTCGAGCGTTGGCGGTCCGTTCAATGCCTATTCGGTCTTGCAGGGCGTGGATCGCATCGTGCCCGTGGATGTTTACGTAGTCGGCTGCCCGCCTCGCCCCGAGGGTCTCTTTTACGCCTTGCTCAAGTTGCAGGATAAGATCGACCAGATGTCTCTGGCGAGGCGGCCCACCGAAGTGCGCTTGCAGCCCGATATGGTCGACCAGTTCAAGCGCGGCGTCATGGTTGCGCAGACGCCCTCGCCCCGTTAACGGCTTGCTTGGCGAATCCATCGCTTGCGCGCTAGCGCCTTTTTGTGTAGCGCCGCCCTTCAGGGCGGCATCCTTCGAATAATTTGAACGAGGAGGCTTCCAGAAATGGCCTTTTTGCGTGCGGCGCGTAAAGATGAAATCCCGGCGGGCACCGTCCGCGAATTTCAGGTCGACGGCAGCACCTTGGCCATCTCCAATGTCGACGGAACTTTCTACGCCATTCACAACACTTGCCTCCATCGTGGCGGACCGCTGGGCGAAGGCGAGCTGAAGGGCAAAGTGGTCACCTGTCCGTGGCACGGCTGGCAATACGACGTCACCAGCGGCAGAGCCGCGATGAATCCCGCCGTTGCCGTCGCCTGCTTCCCTGTCGAGGTTCGCGGCGAAGACATCTGGGTCGACGTCGGCTAGAGTGCCGCCCCCACAGCAGCTCAGAGATCGTTCGAAGCACCGCCTCCAACTCAGGCACCCATCACCATGTTGTCATCCCGAGGTCGCCCGCGGGCTTTAGGCGGGCCGCGTAAGAAAGTATAATCGCGCTACCTAAATGATTGGATACTTGCGCGGACAACTCGTGGACAAGCGGCCGAACCAGGTCCTGGTGGACGTGAACGGTGTCGGCTACGTCGTCTCTATCCCTCTGTCTACGTTCTATTCGCTTGACGAGCTGCACGGCGACGTCACGCTGCTGGTCCATACGCACTTGCGCGAAGATTCCATTGCACTGTACGGTTTTCTGACCGCGCGCGAAAAGCAATTCTTCGAGCTACTGATCTCGGCTTCCGGAGTCGGGCCCTCGCTGGCGCTGAAGATTCTCTCGGGAATGAGCGTGGATGAATTGCTTCCAGCCATTCGTGTGGGCGATCTTGTACGCCTCACGCGCATCCCTGGCGTGGGACGCAAAACCGCCGAGCGCATCGTGGTCGAATTGCGCGATAAGCTCGCGGCCATGGAAGCGCCGCAACCGGAGCGCGTTACACCCGCCGGCCGCACGCAACTTGAATCCGACGTCGTTTCCGCGCTGCTGAATCTCGGCTATGATCGCCGCGCGGCGGAGAAGGCTGTCGAGGAAGTCGCCGGCAATGGCCGCGGCGCCCCGGCCGCCGATGGCGCTATGCAAAGTTTTGAGGCGCTGCTTCGCGCCACGCTGCAACAGTTAAGCCACTCGGCGAAGAAGGCCGGGGCTTCGAGCGCAAGAAATCCATGATCTTGTTTATCGAGCGCGAAAAGGCCGTTCTTCGCGCGAAAGTCATGGGCATCAGGAGCTTTCGCGCGTCAACAAAGTCCACGGCGCTTTTCGCCGACTAGGAAATGACCGACACGCCCAAACGCATCGTTTCCGGACGCGCCTTTGACGAAGACGCGCGGCTCGACGCTAGTGTCCGCCCGAAGAGCATGACGGATTTCATCGGCCAGGCGCGCGTCAAAGAAAACATCTTGATCGCTATCGAAGCGGCGCGCAGCCGCGGTGATTCGCTTGACCACGTGCTGCTCTACGGTCCTCCTGGGCTCGGGAAAACTTCGCTCGCGCAGATCATCGCCAATGAGCTCGGCGTCTCAATCAAAACCAGTTCGGGCCCGCTGCTCGAGCGCAAAGGGGATCTGACGGCGATTCTCACCTCGATCGAGGTCCGCGAGGTGTTTTTCCTCGATGAAATTCATCGCCTGCTTCCCGCAATCGAGGAGATTCTCTACCCCGCCATGGAGGATTACCGCATCGATCTTGTCATCGGGCAAGGTCCCGGCGCCCGCATCCATCCGTTTAACTTGAACCACTTCACGCTGGTGGGCGCGACGACGCGCGCCGGCCTGATCACGGCGCCGCTGCGCTCGCGCTTCGGCATCGTGCATCGGCTCGAGTATTACCGGCCGGAGGATCTCGTGGAGATTGTGCGCCGTTCGGCGCAAATTCTCTCCATCGCTCTGGACGACGGCGGCGCCGAAGAGGTGGCGCGGCGCAGCCGCGGCACTCCACGCGTCGCCAATCGCCTGCTGCGCCGCGTGCGCGACTTCGCCGAAGTGCGCGCGCAAGGCCGCGTCACCGCGGAGGTCGCCCGCGAAGCGCTCGACAGGCTCGGCGTGGATGAACACGGCCTCGACGAAGTTGACCGCAACCTGATGCTCACCATCATTCAGAAATTTTCAGGCGGCCCCGTGGGCCTGAATACCATCGCCGCTTCGCTCAGCGAAGAAGAAGATGCCATCGAGGAGATTTACGAGCCATATCTGATGCAGATGGGACTGCTCGACCGCACCCAGCGGGGCCGCATGGCCACGCCGCTGGCTTACAAACATTTTGGCTTTGAGCCGCCGCGCGCGCAGCACGCCCTGTTCTAGCGCCGTCGCCAGCAAACGTTGCGGAATTGTTGCGTTGTCATCCCAAGTCCGCCTTGCGCACGAGGGATCTGCTTTTAGTAAGCATGCTGCTTGCAGGTTTTAGATTGACTGACAAGATTGTTTACATCGCGCTGGGATCGAATGTCGGAGACCGCGCGGCCATGCTCGAGCGCGCCATGGCCGCGATGAACTCAGTCGGCATTCGCGTGTTGCGGCAGTCTTCCTTCTACGTGACCGAACCCGTCGACGTGCCCAGCCAGGCGTGGTTTTTGAATGCCGTAGTGGAATCGGAAACATCGCTATTACCAGTGCAATTGCTGCACGCATTGCTGAGAATCGAGCAGGAATTGGGCCGGCGGCGCATCACGCCGCATGGCCCGCGCACCATCGATCTCGACATACTGTTCTATGGCTCAAGTGTGATTCGCAGTAGAGAACTCGAAGTGCCTCATCCGCGGTTGCCCGAGCGGCGCTTTGTTCTGGTGCCATTGGTGCAGATTGCTCCGGAGTTCTGCCATCCCGCCCTGCACAAAAGCGTCACCCAGCTCCTCGCGGACACGCCCGACCGCAGCGAAGTGCGGCCATGGCACGCAACTGCAAAAGCATGAGGCAATAGCAAGTTTACGAAGGGAAATTCTGTCGGGAAAAGAGGATCGAATTTATAAAAAGCAGTCAGTACGGCGGATCAGCCCAGCGTCAGCGGCTTCTTCTTCTTTTTACGCAGTGCTTCTGTTTCCTGCTGTTCGTATTCGGCCAGTTCCTCTTCACTCCATTGATAGTCGTGACTGGAAAACATCCCCGTATTTCGAGCGCCGTCGCGGCCGGGATCACGGCCGGCGTGGCGCGATCTGCGCGTGGACTTGAGGCCTTCCTGCTTCACCTTACGAAGTGGAGCGCCGATCGCCTCGGTTTCCATCAGCAGATCGCTCACGCGTTCGAGTAGATCGTGAAAGGTGAAGGGCTTCACAACGTAGGGCAGGTGTTCCTCTTCGAGCAGCGGCGTGGCCTGGGCTGCGGCCGACTCCGGCACCACGAATAAGACCCTTACGCGCGCTTTGGTCGCTTCTCCCTCGGGAGGCTGTGCTAATTCCCTGAGCGTAACGAATAGAGCGCCGGTGATGCCCGTGGTCCCCGTGTTCGCAAGGACCAGGGCCCATTTTCCAGTGGCCAGCTCCTTGAAAGCTTGTGCGGTCGAGGTTGCACCCTCAACCAGCCAGCCTTCGGATCCGAGCACTTGGCGCATAGCGGCCTGGCTTGAGGGGTCATCATCGATAATGAGTATGCCGACTTGCTCCACGGTTCTGGCCTTCGCCTAAAGTGACGAGTATAGCCGCCGATCTTAGACATGGTGTGCTTGGTTCGGGCCTCAGCAGCGGATTTGACAATAGCAGCGCGGCCAAGGCGAATATAGGGCGAAATAGGTGTTGACAAGCGAACAAAAGGCGAATATAACCACAACAATGGCGAGCGTGCAATGGCCAGTCACTCAAATATCGAGGCGAATCTTCCTGCTTTTGACGGCTACGACGAGCCTTCAGGCGCGAAGGAGTCCTTGCCTCTCTTTCCCCCAGTCCCCCACCGGGACGCCAAGCGCCAGATTCCGTCGCCACCGGAGCCAGGCGCCAACCGAGTTGGCATTGCACGCCTCGCCGCCTCTTCTCCACTAGCGGACAGCAAGCGCGGAGCGGAATATTTTCTCTTGCCGGCTAAGTCGATCCTGAACCGTTGCGATTCCGAGCGGGTTCCCTTCACTTGGACCGTCAATCCCTACCGCGGCTGCGAATTCGGGTGCAAATATTGCTATGCGCGGTACACGCACGAATATATGGAACTCGACGGCGGCGAATTCGAGAGCAAGATTTTTGTCAAACAGGACGCCGGCCCAATGGCTTTTCGGGAGCTGCGATCGAGCGCTGTACGGGGCGAGCATATCGCTATCGGCACGGCCACCGATCCCTATCAGCCGGCCGAACGCGAGTTCGGCGCGACACGCGCGATACTCGAGCAGATGGCTGAACTCGAAGGGCTGAGCGTCTCGATCACCACGAAATCGGACCAGGTGCTTCGAGACCTCGATCTTCTAAAGCGCATTCACGAGGGATCCAGGCTGAGTGTGAATCTGTCGGTAACAACACTACGACGGGGTCTGGCCAGGCTGCTCGAGCCGAGGGCGCCGCGTCCTGACTTGCGCATCGGGGCGGTGCGCACTTTACGTCAGGCCGGAATCCGTGCGGGGATTCTGGTTATGCCCGTGCTGCCGGGACTGACCGATCGCATTGAGGATTTGGAGATTCTGGCGCGAGCAGCGCGAGATGCCGGAGCCTGCTGGTTTGCCGCCAATGTTCTTTTTCTAATGCCGGCATCTCGCAAGACTTTTTTCCCCTTCTTAGCCGAGAAATTTCCGCGGCTCGCGCGCCGTTACAAGGATTGGTATACCGGATCTGGCTATGCGCCGGAGTCCTACCGAAAAGAGATCGCCGAGCGATTCGCCTACCTGCGAAAGAAGTATGATCTGGAAACGCGACCGGAACCCCCTGAACGGAACTCCTTGCACTCTCAGGAGCAGCTGACGCTTGGACTTTAGCGGTGTTTGTAATCTCCGGCTGTATTGCGAAATCAGGGCCCTGCAGCGAACCGACTAATCTTAGGGAGCGATAATGCGCGAGGTTTCCGCCTGGACTTCCCGTTGGGGGAACTGGCTGCGCAGAAGTTGCAGATAAATACGGGCGCGAGGACGCCCATTCGTCCAATTGCGTATGAGGCGGGCCAGAAAAACGAGGGCATAAAATATTTCGGAGTCTTTAAGCGTCGAGAAACCGAGCCGCTCAGTTTCTTTTTTCTTGTAGTCCTGGATGAATGCGGCCAGCGCGCTGTAAAGCCCCGCGGCGGGTTGCGTGGCGGGAGGCTGTTCGTAATAGATGCCGGAGACGAGAGTGCGATAGGTTTCGCCCAGCGCCGTAATACCCGTGAGTGTTTGCTCATCGGTCAGATCACGATGATTCGCCGCAAATTGCGAAATGGTGAAAGCAAAGCCGGAAACGAAAGGTTCACGGTCGTAGATTACCCGGGAAGAAAACTCGACGCCGGGGAAAGGAGTCTCGCTTGCAGAAAGCGGTTTGCGATGTTCCTGCTCGTAGCGATGCGCGCTAAAAAGGTAGGCGCAATCCGGCGGACAATCGAGGGTAACCTCACGTTCTCTGCCGCAGCATGGCGCGCAGATTTTCTCGCCCTTCGCCGGGCAAAATCGCTCGGGCCTTCGTTTGCCGCAAATTGTACAGAGAAGTCGTTCTGCCATTTGTCAGAAGCTCGTCAAAGGTCAGGGAGAACGCTTCAGTATATCCGATGGGAGCGCTTTGAACCCAAGACGGAGCCGCTCGCCTGCCTGGCATGGGCTTCAACTCGCACAACTCGCAGGGAAATGTGAACTACGCCAAGCTCCGCTAGCGAGAACGCCGCCTTTGCGCTACTTCAGCGACTTTGGATCAGAGGTGTTCTTTGGAGAGTGTTGATCCAGCAATGACACCATTTTTTGCGCCGCAGGAGGTATGGCGACGCCGCCCTTGCGAACGATATCGATGGCCTCCATTTTCTTGTGGTAGATGGCCTCGTTGGCATTGTTGTCAGGGCGCAGGGTCGAACCTTCGAGCGAAACACCCGCGAAGAGGCCGCGTGCCCGGGAATAAGTCAGCATCTCAGCCCTCAGTGTAACGTCGGTCGCGGCTTCCGCATCGCGGCCTTTCGGTCCCGCTGCCGCGGAGGCGTCCGCGCCAAGCTTGACCTTGCTGGACAGGATGGCGTTAGCGCCACGCGGATTCATCACCAGGATCACGAAATCGGTGGCTTGGCCGCCGAGCTGAAATCCAAAGCTGCCGCCCTCGAGAGCGATCATGGTTGGCGCTCCCCACTTGCCGGTGAAGTGTTCACCGGAGCGGCAGGTCATAGCGCCTCGTCCGTAATCACCACCAAATACAAATGCCGCTTTGAGCACCGAAGGAATGACAATGACGCATTCGGCTTTATCCAGCAGGTCCTGAGGAACATTGTCGGGGATGCGGAGGATTTCATCGAGGACCATACCGCAATTCTCCAGGCGGTCGGTTTCTTTGCTGGCAGCCAGGGAAGCGAGTGGCAAGGCGCTAAGCGCAATGGCTAAAAAAGCAGAAAATGCCTTCTTCATTGTTTACCCTCCTCCTGGGCTTGGCGAACACATCATAAGTTCTCCACGCGCTGGGCGCAATTACACTGAGCCAGAAAATTAACCCCGCGTGTGTTCAGAGTTAGAGGTAGGACGAAGAGTGAGGTGCGAGTTCTGGCCGGATTGGAGTGCAGGCTCTATAATCGCGATCAGTCCAGCTGAGCAGCACGCATCAGGTAACGCGGCGCAAATGAAGACTCAACGTGCGCACCGATCATCCCTGGTAAAAGCGGGAATGTTGTATCCGCTTCTCATCTGCTTGCTTATTTCAGCATCGTTCCCCGGTCTGCCGCCGGGGTTTGCGCAAACGTCTACGAGGGCGACCAGAGTCCACTCAACCGCCGATTCTAAAGAAGGGCGCAGCGACGTGGCTCGATTCAGCGAACGCGTGCAGGCTGCGCTGGCATCCACGGGAAACGATAAGGCGTTTTGGGGATTGATAGTCAGCGACGCCGACACCGGTGAAGTGCTGTACTCGGTGAACGCCGGACGCTATTTCATGCCGGCCTCAAACGCCAAGCTGTTTACGACGGCGATGGCGCTGGCCACGCTCGGCCCCGACTTTCATATTCGCACGACGGTAGAGAGCTCGGCAGAGCCCGATTCGTCAGGTCGCCTGCAAGGAGACCTCGTGCTTGTTGGTCGCGGCGACGCCAACCTTTCCAGCCGCGTGATTCCGTTTGTGGAACACGCGGAACGCAACGGGCCGCCCGAGAAGGCGCTCGCGGATTTGGCGGAGCAGGTGGCGAAATCGGGAGTAAAAGAGATCTCCGGCAACGTGGTTGCGGACGACAGTTATTTCGTTCCTGAGCGATATCCACCCGGGTGGGGCATCGACGATACGGTATGGAGCTATGGCGCGGCGGTATCGGCGCTGGCGATCAACGATAATTACATCTCTGTGATTCTTCGACCCGGCGTCACAATTGGCGCGCCCCTTATATACAGCGCTGCGCCCTGGCCGGGAATTTACGAATTCCGTAACGACGCGCTGACCAGCGCGGCGGGAACGGAACCGAAGCTGCGCCTGGAGCGCGATCCCGATTCGCAAATCTTTCGTTTGACCGGAACGTTGCCGCAGGATGCGCCAGCGCGCGAGCTGCAGCTGGCGGTCACGCAGCCCGCCGAGAATGCGGCGGCGGTCTTGATGCAACTGCTACAAGCGCGAGGCGTGCGCGTGGAAGGCCACAGCCGGGCGCGACACGGCGACCGCGACGCCCAGCCGCAGGTTCAAGTGCCGATGCATGTTCTCGCCGAGCACATTTCGCCTGCACTTCTGCAAGATGTGCGGCTGACCAACAAGCTGAGCATGAATTTGCATGCCGAATTATTGCTGCGCGTGGCGGCCAGGGAAAAAGGCGCAGCGATGACCATGGACGACGCGGTCGCGTTCGCGACTGCATTTCGCCAAAGCATTGGAATCGGTCCCGACGAAGTGCAGTTGACCGACGGGTCGGGGCTTTCGCGGGGCGACCTGGTGACGCCGCAAAGCGTGGTGCAACTGTTGAGTTACGCGGCCCGACAGCCCTGGGGAGCTGATTTTATGGCCAGTTTGCCGGTCGCGGGGCAGGACGGCACGCTCGAGAATCGTATGCGCGGCACGGCGGCGGCCGGGCAGGTTCACGCGAAAACCGGCTTGGTGGAACACGTGAATTCCCTATCCGGCTATGTGACTACGCGGCGCGGCGCGCATTTGATCTTCGCGATTTTTGGCAACAATACGGGGACGCATGGGCCGGAAGCGCTCCACGCGGTGGATGCGATCTGTGTGGCCATGGTGGAAGAGTTGACGCCGCATCGCGAGACTCGCGCGGCACGGTCGGGGATCAATCCGCGTCCAGCAGGCGGCGACCCCGAACCAAGCACAGAGACAAATCTCCCGGTAAGATAATTGCCCGCATGGCTTCGCGAAGCACCATCATCACCGTTTTTGGCAGTTCGCGCCCGCGCCCAGGCGAATCGGATTACGAAGAAGCGCGCAGGTTGGGCGGTGAGTTGGCGCGACGAGGCTTTCAAGTCTGTTCCGGCGGATACGCGGGAGTGATGGAGGCGGTGTCGCGCGGGGCGAAAGAGGCGGGCGGCCGCACCATCGCGATCACTTCGACATTTTTTCGCACTCGGGCCAATACGTGGGTGGATGAGGAGCACGCCGCAAGTACCTGGCAGGAGCGGCTATTCGAGCTGATTCGTTTTGGCGAGGGCTACGTCGCCTGCAAGGGCGGTACGGGCACTCTGGTGGAACTAGCGGTGGCTTGGGAGATGCTGAACAAGGGCGTAATGGCGGGAAAACCGTTTGTCACGCTTGGCGATTTTTGGGAACCGATCATCGAGCGGGTACGTGAGGTCGAGGTCAATCACGACTCGCGCTGGGGAGAATACAAAGCGCGTCTCGTGCACAGCGCGAAGAATCCGGCAGAAGCAGCGGAGTACCTCACCCAGGCGCTGGCCGTTAAGCGATAAAGACCATGGGACGTCGGGCCGAAGAAATTCTGGAATTCGACCGGCTGCGCGATTTGCTGCGGGGCCGCGCGAGTTCACCGCCTGGCCGCCGCGCCATCGAAGCGCTCGAATTTCGCACCGAACGCGCGCAACTCGAGCGGGAATTTTCCGCGATCGCCGAAGCGATCGCATATCTGCGTTCCGGCGACGAGCTGGGCTTCGGCGGTTTGGCCGATCCGGAGCCGTGGCTCGGGCACCTGAGCATGCCAGGCGCCGTGCTGGCGCCGGCGGAACTGCTGGATGCTACGTCGCTGATCGACGCAGTGACGGCGCTGCGCGAGATATTTCGCGACACCTCCGCAAAATTTCCACTGCTTAGCGACCGCGCACGATCGCTTGCGGATTTGCGCTTTGTTGCCACTGCTATCCGACGCGCCATTCTGCCCAGCGGGGAGATCAGCGACGATGCATCGCCGTCCCTACGGCGCGTTCGCGACGGAGCCGCGCGAACGCGGGAAAATCTGCAAAAGACGCTCGAGCGCATTCTGCGCGCGCGCGGCAGCGAGGGCGGCGACGATTACGTCACGCAGCGCAATGACCGTTACGTGATACCGGTGCGCGCGTCGGAGCGGCGGAATTTCGAAGGCGTGGTCCATGCAGCAAGCGCCACGGGGCAGACGGTGTTCGTCGAACCGCTGGAAACGATCGAGATCAACAATCGCCTGGTGCAGCTCAGGGAAGAGGAAGCAGCTGAGATCGCGCGCATTCTGGAAGAGCTGACCGCGAGGATTGTGGCGGAGCGCGGACCACTTTCTCACGGGGCCGCAACCGTTGCGGAGATGGACGCGCTTTTTGCGCGCGGGCGATTTGCGCGCGAATTTGACGCTTGTATTCCCGAGTTCGCCGATGAAGCTATAATTGCGCTCGATGCGACCCGGCATCCCGTGCTCGAAAGCACGCTGCGGCCGCAAGGGCGTTCGGTCGTGCCGCTCAGTTTGACCCTAGGCAAAGGCGATACCGTGCTGGTCATCAGCGGCCCGAACACTGGCGGCAAGACGGTAGCGTTGAAGACGGTCGGCCTTGCGGTGCTGGCGGCGCAATCGGGCATTCCGGTGGCGGCGCAGGCGGCGCGACTGGGGATCTTTGACCGCGTGCTCGCTGATATCGGCGATGAACAATCGATCGCCGCGGACCTTTCGACATTTTCGGCGCACGTGCTGAATCTCAAATCGATTCTGGAAATACTCACGCCGAGTTCGCTTGTACTGCTGGACGAAATGGGCACGGGTACTGCTCCTGAAGAGGGCGCGGCATTGGCGGTAGCGCTGCTCGAAGAATTTCGCACGCGAGGCTGCCTGGTGCTGGCGACCACGCATCACGACAGGCTGAAGGCTTATGCCTCGAATACCCCAGGTGTGCTGAATGCGGCGGTGGAATTCGATGAGGAGCTCTTGGTGCCCACTTACCGCCTGTGCGTTGGCGTGCCGGGCGGATCGAGCGGCATCACTATTGCGCAACGGCTGGGCCTGCCGGAAAAAATCGTTGCGCAGGCGCGAGAGCTTATGACTCCTGAGGCACGCGAGGCTGCCGGCCTGATCGCGTATTTGCATCGCAGCCGAGACGTGCTCGAGCAAATGCAGGGCGACTTGGCGGAGCAGGCGCGGCAACTGGAGACCGAACGCCGCGAACTGCGCGAGGAATGGATCGCTCGGCAACGCGGCCGCATTGCGGAACTGGAGCAACAGTTCGCAGCTGCCATCGCCGATCATGAGCGACAGATGACGCGCGCCATCGAGGCGGTGAAGGACCGTGAGGTGCGAGCGCAACTCGAGAAGCAATCTCGACGGAAGTTATCAGACGTACGCGCCGATGCGCGCAGCGAAGCGGATGCAGCCATTGTGGCCCATCTCTCGGAATCGCAGCCGGACCTGGGCATCGCTGCCGATACGGTGCGGCCGCCTTCGCCCGAGGAGCTGGTTCCCGGCGTTCGCGTGCGAGTGCGCGGGCTGCCGTCGGCCGTTTTGCTGCGGCGGCGAGACGGCGCGAGCGCTGAGATTGAAGCAGGCCCTTTGCGGATGAAGGTGCCGCTCTCGGAGATCACCGGCTTGGCGAGCGAAGCGGGTACCAAACGGGGAGCGAGCGCACGGCCCGCAGAAAATGCCGGGGCGAAGCCTGCGCGCAAGTCGCGCAGCGGCGTCACGGTGCATTCAGCTCCCGCCGAGCGCGAACCCGGGATCGCCGGCGACGAGATCAACGTGATTGGCTGCACGGTGGAAGAAGCCTCGCGGCGCGTGGACAAATTCATCGATGGCGCCGCGCTGGCCGGGAAGCCTCAGGTGCGCGTGATTCACGGGCACGGCACCGGCGCATTGCGGCGCGGCTTGGCCGAATTCCTTTCGGCGCATCCGCTGGTGGAAAGCGTTCACGCAGAAGCGCAAGAGCGCGGCGGAACCGCCGTCACGGTCGTGGAGCTGCGCGGGTAATGGTGCGGCTGGGCTGTGTTCTAGAATAACGAGGCGAAAGCGACAGAATGGCGGAAGCGGGTTCCTTTGCCGATCGCGTGAAGCAGCAGGCGGACATCGTCCGCGTGGTGGGCGAGTATGTGCGCCTGAAAAAGAATGGGCAAAACTTTACGGGGCTCTGCCCATTTCATTCCGAAAAAACGCCGTCGTTTGCGGTGCATCCTGTAAAACAGATCTATCACTGCTTCGGCTGCGGTGTAGGCGGAGATGCGTTCAAGTTTGTCATGGAGATGGATAAATGCGATTTCATGGAGGCGGTGCGCACCGTCGCCGATAAATGCGGCATCGCCATTCCGCGAGCGCGAGAAAGCTCGCCCGAAGAGCGGCGCGAGCAACAGCAGCGCACCGCGCTTGTTGAATTGCATCGCGAAGCGGCGGGGTTCTTTGCGCGGCAGTTGGAGAGCACTCCGGAAGGAAAAGCGGCGCGGGGATATCTGGCCGATCGCGGTTTGGATGCCGAGGCGATTGCGCGTTTTGGATTGGGCTATGCGCCCGCGGGAGGCGAGGCGCTGCTGCGGCACCTGAAAACGAAATATCCCGAGAAGCTGGTGGAGCTAGCGGGATTGGCAAGCCGCGATCCAAGCGGGCGTACTCACGATCGTTTCCGTAGGCGCATTATTTTTCCGATTGCGAACGAATCAGGCAAAGTGGTCGCATTCGGCGGGCGAGCGCTGGGAGACGATCTGCCCAAGTATTTGAATTCGCCCGAGACGCCCATCTACATCAAGAGCAGCGTGCTTTATCACCTCGATCGAGCCAAAGAGCCTATTCGCGCGGCGGACGCGGCCATTCTCGTCGAGGGTTATATGGATACGATCGCCGTGGCGCGAGCCGGGATCAACAACGTGGTGGCGAGCTGCGGCACCAGCTTGACGGAAGCACAGGTGAAGCTGATCAGCCGCTTCACGCGCCGCATCATCGTGAACTACGATCCAGACACGGCGGGACAGGCGGCGACGGAACGTTCGCTGGCGATTTTACTCGAGCACAATTGCGACGTGCGGGTTTTGGCTCTGCCCGGCGGCAAGGACCCCGATACTTTTATCCGCACGGAAGGTGCAGGCGCATATCGCAAGCTGTTGGAAAGCGCGCCCGCCTATCTCGATTACCTGATCGGCCGGGCGCGGCAGTTGGGGGTCGCGAACGCCGAGCAGAAACTGCGCGCGATGAATTTTCTCATGCCCTTCGTGCAACGAATTCCCAATGCGCTGTTGCGGTCGGAATGGGCGTCGCGCATTGCGCAGCAATTGCGCGTCGAGGAACCGGTATTACGGGAAGCGCTTAAGCGAGCGGCGGCGGACCGGCGCAGCGAAGTTAAAACGCAGCCGCTGCTCGCAGGCAAGGCGGCGAGGCCCGCGGAGCGGCGTTTGGTGCAGATGCTGATGGAAAAGAACTATTTTCGCGAACGATTGGGCCAAGAGATCCGTGCCCATCAACTCCATGTGGGATTGGAGACCGAGAGAATTCTCACGGCGCTACTCGATGCGGCTCCCGGCGCGCCGCCGGAAGCGACCAGCCTCGGTCCAAAACTCGAGGAATACGACCGGCAACTGCTCTTTGAGATCGCGTTCGAGAGTGGCGCGGAAACGAGTTGGGATGAGGCGGAAAGCTGTCTCGAGGTGCTGCGGCGCCGTAAGTCGGAGGAAGAATTGGCCTCTGTACAACGGCAGATCGAAGCGTGCGCCGGATCGGGTTCGGGCGGAAATAGAGAGGAACTGCGCGTGTTGCAGGAGCGCAAGTTGGAGTTGCGACGGCGCCTTTCCAGTGCGGCTCCTTAACGCCGGCTGGGACGGCCGCGCTCGTGCAATTTTGCGCAATGAATCGATTTGACGACGCGATCTCCGGCGTGTAACGTGATACGGTTTAACGAGTAACGGGTAGGGTACGGCGCGCATCCAAACTGGGGATACGGTGTAGGGTT